>Ga0196970_1001032_pt1 | contig 22450 bp, 12 predicted proteins | sample S1v_513CmetaG_FD_148672 | JGI IMG/M metagenome (GOLD analysis project Ga0196970, IMG submission 148672) | Soil microbial communities from Anza Borrego desert, Southern California, United States - S1+v_5-13C | ecosystem: Environmental > Terrestrial > Soil > Desert | place: USA: California...
CTCGAACAAGCCGTGCTGACGCGCCTGCAAGGGCTGGAGGCGATGACCGACGACTCGGAGCAGATCAAACTCTTCGATAGCAAGCGCGACGAGATGATCGCCGCGTTCAAGTCCCAGCAAGCGGAAAGCTCGCTGCAGAGCAAAAGCGCACTGATCGGCAAACTGCTTGCGAACGCGCAGATTTTCAGCCAGATCATCAGCAGTCAGGCGGGTTTGAGTCGCGACAACCAAGGCGATATTCGTCAGCTCGCTGAACTGGTGACGCTCGTGACGCCCAGCGTCACGCAAACCCTCGGCGAAGGCCGGGCGATGGGTTCCTACTCGCTGGGCCAAGGGTTTCTCAATAGTGCGTCGAGCACCCGTTTCGATGAACTGCTGGTGCAGATTGAAAAACTCCAGGCCGAATATGCCTTGAAACTGCAGGACGCCCTCGCGTCCAGCAGCGCCGCGCGTGAGTTCCTCAATGCCCCGGCCGAGAGCAGCAAGGCATCGTTGAAACAGGCCAGCGAACTGTTCGAAGAGCAGGTGGTGATGGCCGATACCCTCGATGCGCCGTGGCAGGCGTTTTACGACCAGGTCACTGGGCTGATCGATAAGACCTACCAGCTCAATGACGCCACGCTGAAATTTCTCGACCGGCAATTACAGCAACGCCTGAGCGAGAACCGCACGCACATGGTCCTGCAGGCCGTGGCGCTGTCGCTGGTGTTTGTGCTGATTTTCTATCTCTACGGCGGCTTCTACGCCTCGACCCGCACCACGCTCAAACGCCTCGGCGCGATGATGGACAAAGTGGCGGCCGGCGACATGACCGTCAACTTCAAGGCCAGCAGCCGCGACGAGCTCGGCGAGTTGGGCGAGGTGTTCAATGGCACCGTGAAGAAGATTCACGATTTGATCGAGCGGGTCGGTCAGACTGTCGCTGAAGTCGAGCGCCAGGCCGGGCAGGTGGAAAACGTATCGGCGCAAAGCAATCAGGCGGTTGCCGGTCAGCGCACGCAAATCGAGCAAGTGGCGACGGCGATGAATCAGATGTCGGCCACCTCGCTGGAAGTCGCGCGCAGTGCCGCCGCCGCCGTGAGCAGCGCCCACAGCGTCAATGAAGAGACCGTCAGCGGCCGCGGTCTGGTCGAGTCGCAGCAGGGCAGCATTGCCGCGCTGGCCAGCGAAATCGACCAGTCGGTAATAGTCATCAATCAGTTGGCCAGCGACAGCCAGTCGATCAGCCGCGTGCTCGAAGTGATCAAGAGCATCGCCGAACAAACCAACCTGCTGGCGCTCAACGCGGCGATCGAAGCCGCCCGTGCCGGCGAGCAGGGCCGCGGTTTTGCCGTGGTCGCCGACGAAGTGCGCACGCTGGCCAAGCGCACCCAGCAATCGACCGAAGAAATCGAGCAGATGATCGCCAAGCTGCACGGCGGCGTCGGCGCGGCGGTGAAAGCCATGGGCATCAGCCATCAGATGGCCAACGGCACCGTCGACCAATCGGCCAAGGTGCAGCAGGCGCTGGAAAATATCCTCGGCGCGGTGGGCATGATCGTCGATCAGAACCAGCAGATCGCGGCCGCGGTTGAACAGCAGACCGCCGTGGCCCACGACATCGACCAGAACATCGTCGAAATCAACCGCGCCGGCGAGCGCACGGCGCAAGGTGCGCACCAGACCGAAGATGCCAGCCGGGCGCTGTCGGCACAGGTGGTGGAGCTTAAACAGCTGATCAGCGCGTTTCGCGTCTAGGCCATACGCCGATCCCCTGTAGGAGTGAGCCTGCTCGCGATAGCGGTATGTCAGTTACAATTTTTTATCTGACACACCGCTATCGCGAGCAGGCTCACTCCTACAGGGGGCGATGTGTTACCAGTCGAATATTTCGCAGCAGTTGGCGGTGCTGCTGGCGGCCAGTTGTTCAGGTGCGATGTGCATCAATTCGGCCAACGCCGCGCAAATCGCCGGCAGATTCGCCGGGCTGTTGCGCTGGCCGGGATACATCGCGGGTGCCATGTCCGGTGAGTCGGTTTCCAGCACCACCGACTCCAGCGGTAACTGCGGCAGCACGCGGTGCATGCGCAGCGCCTGCGGCCAGGTCGGCGCGCCGCCAAGGCCGAGTTTAAAACCGAGCTTGATGTATTCGCGTGCCTCTTCGCGGCTGCCGGCAAAGGCGTGGATGATCCCCGCGCGTTTGAGCTCGAAGCGTTTGAGCGTTGCGATGACCGCCGCGTGGCTGCGGCGGACATGAATCAGCGCCGGCAGTTCGAAGTCCGCGGCTAGTTGCAGTTGCGCCTCGAACAGCGTCTGCTGGCGCTCGCGGTCGGGGGTTTCGATGAAGTAGTCCAGACCGATCTCGCCCACCGCGCACAGCTGTCGATGACCGTGCAGGCGCGTCAGCCAGTCACCCAGTGTCTGCAGGTCTGCAGGCTGGTGCTGATCGAGAAACACCGGGTGCAGACCAAACGCCGCGTACAGATCCGCATCGCTCTGCACCAGATCCCACACCCGCTGCCAGTTACCGGTGTGCACGCCAAGCACCACCATTCGCCGCACGCCGAGGGCGCGGCTTTCGGCCAGCAACGCCGAGCGATCGGCGTCGAAGTCGGGGAAGTCCAGGTGGGTATGGCTGTCGATCAGCTCCACGGTTCAGTCCCGGTGAATACGCTGCTTGAACGTACGCGCGATGGCTTGCACGCCGGGGGCGTACTCCGATTGTTCGACGGCGGCGAGCGCCAGTTCCAGCGCCTTGTCGGCGATCAACTGGTGCTGCTGGGCCATGGCATTGACCGGCAGCGGCAGGAAATCCAGCAGCTGCGTGTCGCCGAAGGTGCCGAGACGCAGCGGCCGCGATTTCAGCGGGAAGTCGTGCAGCGCATCGAACACACCCTGCAGCAAAACGTAGGATGTGGTGATCAGCGCGTCGGGTAAATGCCCCAGACGTTGCAGGAGTTCTTCCATCAGTTGCTGGCCGCATTCACGGCTGAAGGCTTCGGCGTGCTCGACCAGCACTTCGCCTTTGAAGTCACTCAATGCCTGTCTGAAACCGGCGGCACGTTCCTGGCTGATGCTCAGTTCCGGGCGCGCGCCGAGCAGCACGATCTGCTTCGGCTGCGGGTCGAGCAGGCTCTGGGTCAGGTGCAGGCTGGCTTCGCGGTCGTCACTGATCACCGAGCAGAAATGCTCCGGCTCCATGACCCGGTCGATGGCGATAATCGGCAACCCTTTGGCCTGCAACTGCCGATAACTGTCATCGCTGGCTGGCAGGCAACTGGCGACGATCAACGCGTCGCAGCGCCTCGCGCGGAACAGTTGCAGCAACTGCCGTTCGCTCTCCGGCGCATCGTCGGAACTGGCGATCAGCAACTGATAACCGCGAGCCCGCGCGCCTTGCTCGAGCAGCTTGGCGATTCGCGCGTAACTGGGGTTTTCCAGATCCGGCAGAATAAAGCCCAGCGTGCGCGTATGCCGGCTGCGCAGGCCGGCCGCTTGCGGGTTTGGGGTAAAGCCGTGCAAGTCCACCACCGCGCGCACGCGCTCGACGGTCGCATTGCTGATGCGCTGCTGTTCGGCCTTGCCGTTGATGACGTAGCTGGCGGTGGTCACGGACACGCCGGCCAACCGCGCGATATCACTGAGTTTCAACCCGGGATTCCTTGTTTTTTCGAGCTTGCCTCGACATTTTCGCCAATCCTACCCGATTCGGGCAGACGACTTATGGCCTACGCACTTCCGACAAGTTGGACTTCAACGATGAGACATTATCGAGTAACGTGCCGATCAATCTAGATTAAACGTTTCAGCAAGCGTATTTTCTACGTTTTAGACGCCTTTGCCCGGTTCTGCCGTAAAACCGCCAAAACGACCGCTCAAAAAGCGCGGCCGAGCGCCTAAGCTGTGACCATCAAAACAATACCTGGCCTGTATCGGGCCAAAAAGGAGATTGCATGCTCGAGCTCACTATAGAGCAGATATCCATGGGCCAAGCGGCCGTGGATAAACCCGCCGCCCTGCAACTTTTGGCCGATCATCTGGTTGCCGATGGCCTGGTCGCCGATGGCTATCTCGCCGGCTTGCAGGCCCGGGAAGCCCAGGGCTCGACCTTTCTCGGCCAGGGTATTGCCATTCCTCACGGCACCCCGGAAACCCGCGATCAGGTATTCGCCACCGGCGTGCGCCTGATGCAGTTTCCCGAGGGCGTCGATTGGGGCGATGGGCAGATCGTCTATCTGGCGATCGGCATCGCGGCCAAATCCGATGAACACCTGCGCCTGCTGCAATTGCTGACCCGCGCCCTTGGTGAAACCGACCTGGGCCAGGCCCTGCGCCGTGCCAGTTCGCCGGAAGCGCTGCTGAAATTGCTGCAAGGCGCGCCGCAGGAACTGGCGCTTGATGCGCAGATGATCGGCCTCGGCGTTTCCGCCGACGATTTCGAAGAACTGGTCTGGCGTGGCGCGCGTCTGCTGCGTCAGGCCGATTGCGTCAGCAACGGTTTTGCCGGCGTGTTGCAGCAGGTCGAAGCGCTGCCGCTTGGCGATGGCCTGTGGTGGCTGCACAGCGAGCAAACCGTGAAGCGCCCGGGCCTGGCGTTCGTCACCCCGGACAAACCGATGCGTTACCTCGGCCAGCCGCTCAGCGGTCTGTTTTGCCTAGCCAGCCTCGGTGAGGCGCATCAGGCGTTGCTCGAGCGTTTGTGTGCGCTGCTGATCGAAGGCCGCGGCCATGAATTGGGCCGCGCCACCAGCAGCCGTAAAGTCCTCGAAGTGCTCGGCGGTGAGTTGCCTGCCGACTGGCCGAGCGCGCGTATTGCGCTGGCCAACGCCCACGGCCTGCATGCGCGTCCGGCGAAAATCCTCGCGCAACTGGCGAAAAGTTTTGACGGCGAAATTCGTGTGCGCATCGTCGACAGCCAGGACAGCGCCGTGTCGGTGAAGAGTTTGAGCAAACTGCTCAGCCTCGGCGCCCGGCGTGGTCAGGTGCTGGAGTTGATCGCCGAGCCAAGCATCGCCGCCGATGCCTTGCCGGCACTGCTCGCCGCCATCGAAGAAGGCCTCGGCGAAGAAGTCGAGCCGCTGCCCGCCGTCAGTCAGCAGCGTGAAGTGATGGCCGACATTGCCGAGGTGCTGGTCGCCCCGGCCTCAGGCAGCCTGCTGCAAGCGATTCCGGCAGCGCCGGGCATTGCCATCGGCCCGGCGCATGTTCAGGTTCAGCAGCACATTGATTACCCGTTGCGCGGCGAGTCTGCCGCCATCGAGCGTGAGCGCCTGACGCAGGCGCTGAGCGACGTGCGCACAGACATTCAGGGCCTGATCGAACGCAGCAAGGCCAAAGCCATTCGCGAGATTTTCATTACCCATCAGGAAATGCTCGACGATCCGGATCTGACCGACGAAGTCGACACCCGCCTCAAGCAAGGCGAGAGCGCCGAAGCGGCGTGGATGGCGGTGATTGAAGCCGCGGCGAAACAGCAGGAAGCGTTGCAGGACGCCTTGCTCGCCGAGCGCGCCGCGGATCTGCGCGACATCGGTCGCCGGGTGCTGGCGCAGTTGTGTGGCGTGCAAACCGCGAGCGAGCCTGAGCAGCCGTACATTCTGGTGATGGACGAAGTCGGCCCGTCCGATGTTGCGCGCCTGGACCCGGTGCGCGTCGCCGGGATTCTCACCGCCCGCGGCGGCGCCACCGCGCACAGCGCAATCGTTGCTCGTGCCCTCGGCATTCCGGCGCTGGTTGGCGCAGGCGCGGCGGTGTTGCTGCTGGAGCCGGGCACGCCGTTGCTGCTCGACGGCCAGCGCGGGCGTCTGCATGTCGACGCCGATGCCGCGACCCTCAAACGTGCCGCCGAAGAACGCGACACCCGCGAGCAGCGCCTGAAGATCGCCGCCGAACAACGCCATCAACCGGCACACACCACCGACGGTCATGCCGTCGAAGTGTTCGCCAACATCGGCGAAAGCGCCGGCGTGACCAGCGCAGTCGAGCAGGGCGCCGAAGGCATCGGTCTGCTGCGCACCGAACTGATTTTCATGGCCCACCCGCAAGCGCCGGATGAGGCCACGCAGGAAGCCGAATATCGCCGCGTTCTCGATGGTCTCGCCGGTCGTCCGCTGGTGGTGCGCACGCTGGATGTCGGCGGCGACAAACCGCTGCCGTATTGGCCGATCGCCAAAGAGGAAAATCCCTTCCTTGGTGTGCGTGGCATTCGCCTGACCTTGCAGCGCCCGCAGATCATGGAAGCGCAACTGCGCGCCTTGCTGCGTTCGGCGGATAACCGGCCGCTGCGGATCATGTTCCCGATGGTCGGCAGCGTCGACGAATGGCGCCAGGCCCGCGCCATGACCGAACGCCTGCGTGAGGAAATCCCGGTGGCCGATCTGCAACTGGGGATCATGATCGAAGTGCCGTCCGCCGCGTTGCTCGCGCCGGTATTGGCCAAAGAAGTCGACTTTTTCAGCGTCGGCACCAACGACCTGACGCAATACACCCTGGCCATTGACCGGGGTCACCCGACCCTGTCGGCACAGGCTGACGGCTTGCACCCGGCGGTGCTGCAACTGATCGACATCACCGTGCGCGCGGCCCATGCCCATGGCAAATGGGTCGGCGTCTGCGGCGAGCTTGCGGCCGATCCGCTGGCGGTGCCGGTGCTGGTCGGCCTCGGTGTCGATGAACTGAGCGTGTCCGGCCGCAGCATTGCCGAAGTCAAGGCGCGCATCCGCGAACTCAGCCTGACCCAGGCGCAAACCCTTGCTCAACAGGCCTTGGCCGTGGGCAGCGCCAACGAAGTGCGCGCATTAGTGGAGGCCCTGTAATGGCCAGGATTCTTACCCTGACCCTCAACCCGGCGCTCGACCTCACCGTCGAGTTGCCGCAGCTGGAGGCCGGTCAGGTCAATCGCAGCGACGAGATGCACACCCACGCGGCCGGCAAAGGCGTGAACGTCGCGCAGGTGCTCGCCGATCTCGGCCATCAACTGACGGTCAGCGGCTTCCTCGGCGAGGACAACCTGCAAGCGTTCGAAACCCTGTTCGCCAAACGCGGCTTTGTCGACGCGTTCATCCGCGTGCCGGGCGAGACGCGCAGCAACATCAAGGTCGCCGAACAGGATGGCCGTATCACCGACATCAACGGTCCCGGGCCGGTGGTCGATGCAGCGGCGCAGCAAGCGTTGCTCGACCGTCTGCTGCAGATCGCACCGGGGCATGACGCGGTGGTGGTCGCCGGCAGTTTGCCGCGCGGGGTCACGGCGCAGTGGCTGCGTGAGCTGATCGAAAAGCTCAATGCGCTCGGCCTGAAAGTTGCCCTCGACTCCAGCGGCGAAGCCTTGCGCGCGGCGCTGCAGGCCGGGCCTTGGCTGATCAAGCCGAACACCGAAGAACTGGCCCATGCGCTCGGTTGCGAAGTGGTTTCCCCGCTCGCCGAAGCGCAAGCCGCCGCGCAGTTGCACGCTCAAGGTATCGAGCATGTGGTGATTTCCCACGGCGCAGACGGCGTGAACTGGTTCAGCGTCGGCTCGGCACTGCACGCGACGCCGCCGAAGGTCAGCGTCGCCAGCACGGTCGGTGCCGGTGATTCGTTGCTGGCCGGCATGCTGCACGGTTTGCTCAGCGCCGATACGCCCGAGCAAACCCTGCGCACGGCCACGGCGATTGCCGCAATGGCGGTGACCCAGATCGGTTTCGGCATCAACGACGCCGCGCAACTGGCGCAGCTCGAACAGGGCGTGCGCGTGCGTCCCCTGACAGAACAATAAGAGGGTTTGTGATGAAGTTAGCCATTGTTACGGCTTGCCCGAACGGCATGGTCACCAGTGTGCTGTGCGCACGCTTGCTCGATGCCGCAGCGCAGCGTCAGGGCTGGAGCACCAGCGTCGAAGTGGTTGATCCGACACACCCGGAGCGCGAGTTGTCGGCGGCGACCATCGAAGCGGCGGAGTGGGTTTTGCTGGTGACCACCGGTCCGGTCGACATGAACCGTTTCGTCGGCAAGCGGGTGTTCCAGATTGCCCCGGCGCAGGCGCTGCAGGATGTGGAAGCAGTGCTGCGCCGTGGTGCTGAAGAGGCCGAGGTCTACGTTGCCAGTGAAGCACAACCGGCGGCAGACACGTCGCGTGCGCCGCGCATCGTCGCGATCACCGCGTGCCCGACCGGCGTCGCCCACACCTTCATGGCGGCCGAAGCGTTGCAGCAGACGGCCAAGCGTCTGGGCTACGAATTGCAGGTCGAAACCCAGGGCTCGGTGGGCGCGAAAACCCCGTTGAGCGCAGCGGCGATTGCCGACGCCGACGTGGTCCTGCTGGCGGCGGACATCGATGTCGCCACCGAGCGTTTCGCTGGCAAGAAGATCTATCGCTGCGGCACCGGCATCGCCTTGAAGCAGTCCGAGGCCACGCTGAAAAAGGCCCTGGCCGAAGGCGTTGTTGAAAGCGCGGCAGGCGAGGGCACGGCCCCGGCCAAGTCAGAGAAAACCGGCGTCTACAAACACCTGCTGACCGGTGTCTCGTACATGCTGCCGATGGTCGTGGCGGGTGGTTTGCTGATCGCTCTGTCGTTCGTCTTCGGCATTACCGCGTTCAAGGAAGAGGGCACGCTGGCGGCGGCGCTGATGCAGATCGGCGGCGAGACCGCGTTCAAATTGATGGTGCCGCTGCTGGCCGGCTACATCGCCTACTCGATTGCCGACCGCCCGGGCCTTGCGCCAGGGATGATTGGTGGTTTGCTGGCGGGCACGCTGGGGGCCGGGTTTATCGGCGGGATCATTGCCGGTTTCATTGCCGGTTACGCGGCGAAAGCGATCAGCCGTTATGTCTCGTTGCCGCAAAGTCTGGAGGCGCTGAAACCGATCCTGATCATTCCGTTGTTCGCCAGTCTGATCACCGGTCTGGTGATGATTTACGTGGTCGGCAAACCGGTCGCCGGCATGCTCGCAGCGCTGACGCAGTTCCTCGACAGCATGGGCACCACCAACGCGATTCTGCTCGGCGTGTTGCTCGGCGGGATGATGTGCGTCGACCTCGGCGGGCCGATCAACAAAGCCGCGTATGCGTTTTCGGTAGGGCTGCTGGCCTCGCAGAGTTATGCACCGATGGCCGCAACCATGGCCGCTGGCATGGTGCCGCCGATCGGCCTGGGCATCGCCACGTTCATCGCCCGACGCAAGTTCGCCCAGAGCGAGCGCGAGGCGGGTAAAGCGGCCTTCGTGCTCGGCCTGTGCTTTATCTCGGAGGGGGCGATTCCGTTTGCCGCGAAAGACCCGTTGCGGGTGATCCCGGCGGCCATCGCCGGCGGCGCACTGACGGGCGCGCTGTCGATGTACTTCGGCTGCAAGCTGATGGCGCCGCACGGTGGCCTGTTCGTGCTGGCGATCCCGAATGCGATCAATCATGCGCTGCTGTACCTGCTGGCGATTGTCGCGGGGAGTCTGGTGACGGCAGTGGTGTATGCGCTGCTCAAGCGGCCTGAGGTGGTTGAGCTGGCGGTCGATCCCGTCAATGCCTGACACCGCGATCCCCTTGTAGGAGTGAGCCTGCTCGCGATAGCGGTGTGTCAGATGCATTGATGTTACTGACCCACCGCTATCGCGAGCAGGCTCACTCCTACATTTTGTTTGCGGTGTGGCTGATGTCATGGCGAGTTCATATAGCCATGCTTAAGTTTTCCCTTTTGCAGGGAGAACACCATGAGCGATTTCAACCTCGGCCGCCGTCGCGTCATGCAAGCGGTCGGTGCCGGGCTGTTGCTGCCGGGGCTGGCGCCGGCGGTGATTGCCTCGGTCAAGGATCGTCCGCAACTCACCGATGGCGTGCAATCGGGCGACCTGTTCGGCGACCGCGCGATGATCTGGAGCCGCAGCGATCGCCCGGCACGCATGGTGGTCGAGTGGGATACCCGCAGCCTGTTCGGCAACCCGCGCAAATTCGTCTCGCCATTGGCCGACGCCCGCAGCGACTTCACCGCCCGCGTCGAACTGACCGGGCTGCCCGCCGATCAGGCGATTTTCTATCGCGTGTACTTCGAGGATGCCCAGACCGGCGTTGCCAGCGAACCGTGGTTCGGCCACCTGCGCAGCGTCCCCACGGCGAAACGCGACATTCGTTTTGTCTGGAGCGGCGACACCGTTGGCCAAGGCTTCGGCATCAACCCGGACATTGGCGGCATGCGCATCTACGAAGCCATGCGCCTGCGCCTGCCGGACTTCTTCATCCACAGCGGCGACACCATCTACGCCGACGGCCCGGTGCCGGCGCAACTGACCACTGAGAATGGCCGCATCTGGCGCAACCTCACCACTGAAGCCAAGAGCAAAGTCGCGCAGACCCTCGACGACTATCGCGGCAACTACCGCTATAACCTGATGGACGAAAACATTCGCCGCTTCAACGCCGAAGTGCCGCAGATCTGGCAATGGGACGATCACGAAGTGGTCAACAACTGGTCGCCGGGCAAACAACTCGATGAGCGCTATCAGGAAAAAAATATCCACACCCTGGTCGGGCGCGCACGGCAGGCGTGGCTGGAATATGCGCCGATGCGCTTGCAGGCGGCCGATGGCGGCGGGCGGATTTATCGCAAGCTGAGCTATGGGCCGATGCTCGATGTATTCGTGCTGGATATGCGCAGTTACCGCGAGGCCAACGACGACAACCTCGGCGCGGCGAAACCGTTCCTTGGGCGTGAGCAGCTGGACTGGCTCAAGCGTGAATTGAAGGATTCGAAGGCGCAGTGGAAAGTCATCGCTGCCGACATGCCCATCGGGCTCGGAGTGCCGGACGGCGAGGTCAAACCGGGCGTTGCGCGCTGGGAGGCCGTGGCCAATGGCGATCCTGGCCCGGCGCAAGGGCGAGAGCTGGAGATCGCCGAACTACTCGGCTTCCTGCGTGCGCAGCTGGTGCGCAATTTCGTGTTTCTGACGGCGGATGTGCATTACTGCGCCGCGCATCACTATCACCCGGATAGGGCGGCGTTTCAGGATTTTGAGCCGTTCTGGGAGTTCGTTGCCGGGCCGTTGAATGCCGGGAGTTTCGGGCCCAATCCGCTGGATAAAACCTTTGGGCCAGAAGTGGTTTTCGAGAAAGCCCCCTCCGCGCAGAACACCTCGCCGTTTGCCGGGTTTCAGTTTTTTGGCGAGGTGAACATCGAAGGGCAGAGCGGGGAGATGAGTGTGGTGTTGCGGGATCTCGATGGGGTGGCGGTGTTTGAGCAGAAGTTGCAGCCTGTTTGATTCGAGTAACACCGCAGTCCCCTGTAGGAGTGAGCCTGCTCGCGATAGCTATCTGTCAGAGAAATTGATGCTGACTGACACACCGCTATCGCGAGCAGGCTCACTCCTACAGGGATCGGAGGCGTTAATAAACGTCGCGGCGGTAGCGGCCCTGTTCGATCAGGCGTTCGACTTCGGCGCTGCCGATGATATCGGTGAGCACCTGATCCACGCCTGAGGCCATCCCCTGAAGGCTTCCACAGACGTAAATCACCGCACCCTCCGCCAGCCATTGCTTCAGCTCTTGCGCCGATTCGCGCAAGCGATCCTGCACATAAACCTTCTCGGCCTGATCGCGGGAAAACGCCAGGTCCAGGCGCGCCAGATCACCGTTGATCAGCCATTCTTCCAGCTCGGCGCGGCAGAGGAAATCGTACTCGCGATTGCGTTCGCCAAACAGCAGCCACTGGCGTTGCTGGCCGTCGGCAATCCGTGCCTTGAGCAAACTGCGCAAGCCGGCGAGGCCGGTGCCGTTGCCCAGCAGAATCATCGGCACGGGCTCGTTCGGCAAATGGAAACCGCTGTTGCGGCGCACGCGCAGGCTGATGCTGCCGCCCACGGGTGCGTGTTCGGTCAACCAGCCGGAACCGATGCCGAGAGTGCCGTCGGCGTGCTGTTCCTGACGCACGATCAGTTCCAGCACGCCGTCGTCGGTGATCGAGGCGATCGAGTATTCGCGCATGGCCAGAGGCACCATCGCATCGACCAGTGATTGCGCATGCAGGCCGACCAGATGTGCGCGGTGTTCCGGCAATTGCCGCGAGGCCAGTGCCATTTCCAGCGGCTCGCTGAGGCCGTTGATTTTCACCGTGGTCTCGCCACGAATGCCGAGGCCGTCGAGGAAATGTTCAATCGCCCATGGGCAATTGCGCGGCAGCACTTCGACCAGATCGCCGGCCAGCCAGCTGCTGGTATCGGGAGCTTTGAGGCCAAGCAGATAAACCGGCGCGCCGCTGCTGTCGGGGTTCATCAGTTCGCGCCGCACCAGCGTCCAGTTGGCGTAGCTCGGCGCCTGCCAGGTTTCGGTCGGCGCCTGTCCGGTGAGCTGGCCGAGTTGGGTTTGCCAGTGACGCAAAGCGTAGGGATCGCCGCTGTCGACTTCTACCGGCGCGAACAACGTCTTGCCGCCGTGCTCGCTCAGCCATTGGTGCAGGCGTTTGGCGAAGCCGCAGAAGTGTGCGTACTGGCGGTCGCCGAGGCCCAGCACCGCGTAGTTCAGGCTGTCGAGGGTTGCGGCCCGGCTCAGCACCTTGCGCTCGAAACCGCGCGCGCTGTCCGGGGCTTCGCCGTCGCCAAAGGTACTGACCACGAACAGCGCATTGCTCGATGCGCGCAGATCCTGCTCGCTGAGATTGGCCAGTGGCTGCACGTTGACCGGCAAACCGGCGGCTTGCAATTGGCCGGCGGTCTGCCAGGCCAGTTGCTCGGCAAAACCGCTCTGGCTGGCGAAGCCGACCAGCCACGCCGAGGCATCGCCGGCCGGTTGCTCAAGCCCTTTGCGCGCATCCTTGATCTGCTTTTTCTTGCGCCGGCGATCGAGGTAAAGCAGCCATCCCGTGATAAAGAACAGCGGCATGCACACCGCCGCAAGGGTCACGATGATGCGCCCGACGAGGCCGAAATAGCTGCCGACGTGCAGCGCATAAATGCTGGTCAGTAGTTGTGCCTTGAAGCTTTTGTCGGCGTAGCGGTCGACGCGTTTGACCAGACCGGTCGCCGGGTCGAGGGTGATCTGGTTCAGCGCACGATCATGCGGCGAGCTGTCGAGCAGATAGAACACCGTCGCCGGTTGGCCGGCCACGGGCGGCATGCGAATGTTGTAGGCGGACAGGCCCGGGCCGGCGGCGCTGTAAATGCTGCTCCACATCGCTGCGTAGTCGGCGGTCGGCGCCGGGCCTTCGGGCGCCGGACCGCGACCGCCGCGCACGCGCTCGTTTTGCGGGGCGTCGGACAGCAGGCGGGTCAGGCCTTTGTTGTACCACTCGTAGGACCACGACAACCCGGTCAGCGCTAGGAGCAGGTACACCAACAAACACCATGTGCCGGCCACCGAATGCAGATCCCAGTTGAACGCCCGACCTTTTTTCTTCCAGTCCAGGGTCAGCCACACGCGCCAGCTGTTCCACTGCCGTGGCCAGCGCAGATACAAGCCCGACAGGCAGAAAAACAGCAGCATCAAGGTGCAGGCGCCGGTGATGTTGCGCCCGGTGTCGCCCATCGCCAGGAAGCGGTGCAGTTGCAGCATCAGGCCGAAGAAATCCTGGCCGACGGCATCGCCCTTGAACTCGGCGGTGTACGGGTCGAAGTAGCGCATTTCGCCGCGCCGCTCGCCTTTGGGCGGCGTGAAATACACCCGCGCCGCGTTGCCACTGTCGGTTTCTACCCAGAGCATGGCGACTTTCTTGCCGGACGCACCTTCGATGCGCTCCACCAGTTCGACCGGCGGCAGCACCCCGGCGACCTGTTTTTCCACTTGCAGGACGGACGGATTCAGCGCCCGCAGGATTTCGTCCTGAAACGAATAGGCCGCCCCGGTGATGCCCATCAAGGCCAGCACCAGCCCCGCGGTGATGCCAAAAAACCAGTGCAACTGGAACAGGGTTTTCTTCAACACGTCACTCGCCGTCCGTTCGAAAGTTGTCATCACGGCGCGCATTATGCCGTGGGTTGTCGTGAAGCGTTTTTCGTAACACGCAAAAGCCCCGTTCAATTGAATGAACGGGGCCAGGCCTTGCGGCATATCCTGTGTAGGAGTGAGCCTGCTCGCGATAGCGGTGTGTCAGTCAGCATTAATTTCTCTGACAGATAGCTATCGCGAGCAGGCTCACTCCTACAGGTTTCCACTGTTATCAGAAGTGGAAATTGGTGCTCAACAGTGCCGTACGGCCCGCCGCCTGGTTGGCGAAGTGGGTCGAGAAGGCTTTGTCGTAATAGGTTTCGTCGGTCAGGTTCTGCACGTTGAGTTGCAGGTCGACGTTCTTGGTCAGCTTGTAGGCGGCCATCGCGTCGTAACGTACATAGGAATCGACCATCGTGGTGTTGGCGACACTGCCGTAGACGTCGTCGACATAGAACGCGCCACCGCCGATCGTCAGCTTCGGCGTGACCTGATACGTGGTCCACAGGCTGGCGCTGTTTTTCGGTGTGTTCGGCAAGTCATTGCCGTCGTTGGCGCGGCCCAACGGACCGCCGTCAACCTGTTCGCTGTCCATGAACGCGTACCCGGCGAACACCTGCCACTTGTCGGTGAGCTTGCCGCTGGCCGACAGCTCGAAACCTTGTACGCGGGTCTTGCCGGCGTTTTCGTACGAGCTGGTATCAACCTGCACGCGGGCGTTTTCTTTCTCGGTACGGAAGATGTCAGCGGTCAGCGACAGGCGATCATTGAGCAGATCCCACTTGGTGCCGATCTCGTAGTTCTTGGTGGTTTCCGGCTCCATGTCGCTGCTCAGCAGGTTGCCGCTGCGATCCGGCGTGCCGCCCAGCGGATTGCCTTCCTGACCTTCGCCCAAGGTGTTGCCCGGCGGGGTGGCCGAGGTGGCGTAGGAAGCATAAATGCTGCCGTTTTCCGCCGGCTTGTAGACCACGCCGAACTGGCCGGTGACGAACTCGCTGGTGTCATCGCCCTTGGAGGTGGTGGTGCCGGCCGCGTTGTAGGTCTTGTAGTCGGTGTCGAAGTGGTCGTAACGCAGGCCCATGTTCACCAGCCACTGTTCGGACAGCTCCAGGGTGTCGAACACGTACAGTGCGTAAGTGTCGGCCTGGGTGTCCGTGCCGGCGTAGTTGCGCGAGATCGCGCCGTTCCACGGATCGTTCGGGTTCGGATTCGACAGCGAGGTGCAGTTGTAACCGCTGGCCGCGCCGATCAGGCCCGGGTTGCAGTTGGTCGTTACGGCGCTGGTGCGCGGCGTGGTATCGGTGTTGACGTTGTACGAGGATTTCTCGCTCTGCTCGCGGGTGTATTCAACCCCGGTGGAGAAGCTGTTCTTGAAACCGGCCACGTAGAAGGTGCCAAACAGGTCGGTCTGGTTGGTGGTGGTTTCGGTGTTGCTCACCCGCGTATTCGCTCGGCGCCAGACGCTGCCATTGTTGACGTTGCCCTTGCTGTCGTCCGGCTGGGTCAGGATGTAATCCTGCATGCTGGTGCCGTGGCGCAGGGTGTTCTTGAGCGTCAGCGAATCGTTCAGGTCATGCTCGATGGCGAAGGTCGCGGTGTCGGTGCGGCCCTTGCGGAAGTCGCGGTCCAGACCGTAGAAGTTGCTGTCATCGCCACCGGCGTACGGCTTGTCCGGGTTGGACTTGGTGCGCGGGTTCGACAGGGTATAAGGGATGCCCGAATCCGGCGTGTCGTTGCTTTCCAGATGGTAGTAATCGAGGTTGACGCGGGTGTCGGTGCCCAGGCCAAACGCCAGCGACGGCGCGATGCCCCAACGGTCGTAGTCGACCTTGTCACGGCCGGCGACGTTGCTCTCGTGGCTCATCAGGTTCAAACGGCCAGCGGCGCTGTCGCTGAACTGATAGTTGCCGTCAAGGGTGTAGCGCTGGGTCTGGTCGGAGCCGTAGGTGAAGCCGCCATCGAACGAATTACCCAGATGGGCTTTCTTGCTCACCAGGTTAATGCTGCCGCCTGCCGCGCCACGACCGCCGATGGCGGAGTTCGGGCCCTTGCTGACTTCGATGTTCTCGACAGCGAAGATCTCGCGGCTTTGCGAGCCGGTGTCACGCACGCCGTCCAGGTAGGTGTCGCCCTGTGCATCGAAACCACGGATGAACGGACGGTCGCCCTGCGGGTTGCCACCTTCACCGGCGCCGAAGGTGATGCCCGGCACGGTGCGCAGCGCGTCCTGCATGTTCAGGGCACCGGTGTCTTTCAGTACTTGTTGCGGAATGACAGTGACCGAGCGCGGCGTATCGACCAGCGGCGCGGTGTACTTGGGCGAGGAGGCCTTCTCGACCTGATAGGACGTCGGGTCCTGGGCTTCGCCAGTGATGGCGGTGGCGTCCAGGGCGATGGCGTTACCGGAGGCTTTGCTCTCGGTCTTTTCGGCGGCGAATACCATCTGGCCTGCGGAGCCAGCGGTGATTGCCACACCGATTGCAGAGGCGAGCAGACGTGGTGAACTGACCGGTAATTGTGCGTGTTGACGTGCCATTTTTATTCCCCTCCCCAAGGATTTGAGGCGGCGGAATATAGGGTAAACAGGTATTTGTATCAATTGCGAAAAATTACTATTCGCGACAAATTTACATTCTTTACAATTTAACCTTACGGTTTTTGCCAGTTCGTTCGTCCCGCGGGTTTTACACGGTCAATAAGAATCAATACCATTGCCGCCTCTTTGCCATCAGGTGACATCGCCATGCTGCTGCACATTCCCGGACTGTTCGCCAAAGAAGAGGTGCAGCGCATTCGCCAGGCGTTGGAGCAGGCCGACTGGGCCGATGGCAAAATCACCGCAGGCTTTCAATCGGCCAAGGCCAAGCACAATCTGCAACTGCCCGAAGGTCATCCTCTGGCCAAGGAGATCGGCGCGGCAATGCTGGAGCGGCTGTGGAAAAACCCGTTGTTCATGTCGGCAGCGCTGCCGCACAAGGTCTTCCCACCGTTGATCAACTGCTACACGGCCGGTGGCAGTTTCGACTTCCACATCGACAACGCCGTGCGCCAGCCCAAGGGCAGCATCGAGCGCGTGCGCACCGATCTGTCGGCCACGCTGTTTTTCAGTGAGCCGGAAGATTACGACGGCGGCGAGCTGGAGATTCAGGACACCTACGGCACCCAGCGAGTGAAGCTGCCCGCCGGCGACATGGTGTTGTATCCGGGCACCAGTCTGCACAAGGTCAACGCCGTCACTCGCGGCGCGCGTTATGCGTCGTTTTTCTGGACGCAAAGTCTGGTACGCGAGGACAGTCAGCGCGCGTTGCTGTTCGAAATGGACGGCGCGATTCAGCAGCTCACTAACGACGTGCCCGACCATCCCTCGCTGATCCGCCTCACCGGCACCTATCACAACCTGTTGCGACGCTGGGTCGAGGTATGAGCTTCCGCCTGCGCCGCGAGGAAGTCCTCGATGCTGCTGGTCTGGCAGCGATGCTCGAAGAAAGCCCGGCCCGTGCTGCACAGGCGATATTGCTGGCAGCAGGTGAAGGCGAGATCGAAGCGCAGGCGTTGCTCGGGCAGATTTTGCTCGACGGCCGAGGCATCGCCCAGGATCAACCGCTGGCGCTGCGCTGGTTCGGCATCGCCGCCGGGCGTGGGCATCTGATGGCGCGCAACATGCTCGGGCGTTGTCATGAGCATGGCTGGGGTTGTGGGGCGGATGCGTCGATGGCGGCGCAGCATTATCGTATCGCCGCCGAGGCCGGGCTGGATTGGGCGATGTACAACCTCGCCAACCTTCTCGCCACCGGTCGTGGCATCGCGCAAAACCAGGCGCAGGCCTTGGACCTGTACCGTCGTGCTGCCGAGTCGGGCCACGCCAAATCGATGAATCTGTTGGGTCGTTATCTGGAAGAAGGTGAGCATTGTCCCCAGGATTTGCGGGCGGCACGTGAATGGTATCGCTGTGCCGCTGAGTCCGGGGATTTTCGTGGACAATTCAGTCACGCCGCCATGCTCGCCGAAGCGGGGCAAATAGAAGATGCGCTTGGCTGGCTGGGCAAAGCGCTGGTTGCAGGTAACGAAAAATTCCTGCGGGTTGCCGGCGAGTCGCTGATGACAGCAGGGCACCCGAGGATTCGCGCAATGGGCGAGGCTTATCGTATGCGCTTATCAAGTTTGATCGGCGTGTAATAGCTTGGTTTTGTTGCAAGTCAGTAAGTTAAATTTTCTGGATAATCAAAGGCGGCTGCTCGGCTTGGTAGTCGTCTCGTAGTGATTGTTCACATATAACGGCTTGTTGGTTTTTAGCTTGTTGTCATAAGGTGTTTTGCGATGCCGCTGTTCGATTAATTGAAATGTTCTTGTAGTGGGTATCGAAAATAATTTTTGTTGAGTGTCCGGAGAAACAAGGAGTTTCTTATGGGAATCAGAGTGGATAACAAGATTGTCGAGGATGCTATAAACGCACCTCAGGTATTTATCGCCGCATCAGTCGGTGAGGGCCAGGAATACCATCGGGGTGTTGGCATTCAGTTGACCAAAGAGCAGATCATCAGTTTAAGAAAGTATGAAGTCCTTGGCTTGTCTTTGCCGATTCGGTTGCAGGATGTTATTGCCTATTTGAATTATGGCGCCGGTGATGGCGGCGGTACAGGCCTGAAGCCTGCGGACTTTCTATTCACTTTCACCATGGTCTATGATCACGCCAAAGGCTGGTCCGCATTGCGTGAGGACATCAAACTCACGGGCACCCATCTGAATATCTTCGCGGGCAGCATCATCCGTATGGGTCGGGAGATTGTCGAGGTCTATGAAGATCTGAAAGTTTCCCGGTACCTGGAGGAACACAATATCAACACACCGGAAGAGTTTCTGGAACTCAAGCAAAAGTTTCCCGATCTCCCCGACCTGAACGTGCCCGCTGCCGACGTTAAAGAGATCGGTGAATACCTTAATGGTTTGCTCAACAAGATCAGCGAGTGCCATCTGAAAGCCCAGGAGGTCCGCGGCAAGCTGGACACGTTTGGTACCGACATGCGCACTAAAGTGTTACCGGAAATCCGGCGCCGACTGGAGTTCGTCTCGAGAAATACCTATCAGGCGGACATTCAGGCGCTACAAGACGTGATCGACCAGCGCTCGAAGGAGATCGATGAACTTAACAAACGATATGATCAAATGGTTGAGGAAGCGATCAAGTCTGCAGCGATGCTGAATATTGGCGGATTTATTCTCGGTATTTATGGGGGCATAAAAGCAGAGGGAATTCGCAAGGAGCGAAACAGGCTTAAAGACGAGCAACAAGCGGACAATCAGAAAATGGCCAGCAAGAACCAGACACTGAGTTCGTTGAACAAAGTGCGCGACGACTTGCAAAATCTAAACTATGTAGCGATCGAGGCTGAGCTGGCGACGCAAAACCTGATGTTGGTGTGGAATGCGCTGAGTGCTTACATCAGTGCGTCGGTCAGCGATGCCGATCTCCTTGGAGAAGCAACTTCTTTGAGGCGTTTTAAAAATCAGCTTATTGGAGTGATCGATCCGTGGGAGCAGATCAAAATCAGTGCCGATCAACTTGTAGGTGTCTTCGCGGCAGCTGAACAAGAGTATGGAAACAGCCTTCAAACATTCAGGAGCAGGACGCTCATGCTATCACCAAAAAATTATTCAGCTTATCCAGAAGTAAACATGGCGGCTTTGCGCAATTACGCTGGCCTGATTCAGGCAGAAAATACCACGGCGCAAGTGCTGTTTGAACAGTTCGATTATCAATCGGGAGCAGTCAGCAGCATGAATGCCATCTGCCTCGCTGTTCAGAAAGCAGTATTCGATATTCGTGATCAGGCACAGAAGAATGTTATGCATCTGCAACTTGCACAATCCAAGCTCATGGAACTTCAGGCGGACCTTGGTGCGCCAGATGAAGAGCAAGATATTCACGAAGATATGGAGTTACAACTCAATGGCATCTTCAACAAGCTTTCGGAGCGATATCAAAACCTGAAGGGCTCGCGCAACGGAATGAGCACTGCTTATGATCGGGACACTTCGCAGGATTGGGTGGTGACGTTGCAAAAGGACCGTGATGCATCGCAAGCATTGAAAATCATTGCTGAAGAGAAACTGATCGATCTCGAAGCAGAGATGAAAGTGGTTTCCGATGGTATCGATTTGATCGGCAAGGCCGGTGTGGAGAAGATCGGTGAGCAAGCGCAGCTAACGCTGGACCGCCTGCAAGCCCTGGGTCTGGCCCCACCTCAGGTTCAAATTGCACTGCTGGCCATCGATACCTTGAAAAAAATGATCTCGGGTATCGGTGAGGCGATTTCTTTCTTCAACATGCTGGCGTTCTACGACAGGCTCAAGGATAAAGCGGCCGACTTGCGCACACGGGTGAGAAATTACCAACGAGAGATCACCCGGATCGACGGGAAGATTCGATTGGTCACCGTGCTGGATCGACTGGACGACGGGCGCTGGAAGTATGTGAAGGAGTACTCGAATCTGGAGGACGTTTCTTATTCGTTATGCCGAGACTTCGAGCAGAACAAGGCACAACACGTCGAGGAGCGAGCGGCTACTGCCATCGCCCGTATTAACGACGTGGTCAAATATCTAAGGCAGATTCAATAACAAGGAGTCGGGAGCGGTGGGTTGCGTGCCCATCGCTTTCGAATAATCATGAATTTACTCGCCTATGAGTTTTCTGCAGAGCAGCGGCGCGCTCTGGATCGCTACACTGCATTTCTCGGCTCTGTTCACACCGTCACGGCCAATATCCCAGTGGTTTTCGAGCGCCGTAGGTCCAGCGGTCATGCACTGGCGGTGTTGGCCAGCGACTCGCGCCTGAACAATATCCCGTTCAATGAACGCTACTTGCGTGACTTCTGGAGACGCACTGAAGATGTCGAGCAAAAGTGCAGTGCTTTCGTCTCGGAACTGCTGACGTTTACACGCGAGTCATTGGAAATCACCAAAAATAACTCACGACATTCACTTCTCAGCGAGGTGGACTTCAACTTGTACAGTTTGTCCCGGTCGCCGACCTGGATATTATTTCCGCCAACCGATGTGTCGGATCTGGTTCACGAACTGGTGCTTCGCCTGTACAGGCTGAGGGCAGCGATACGCCAGCTCAAATATACAATGGTCGAAGTGCATGACGAGTCGTTCGGCATTAAATCGGTATTTGCCAGGGCAATGGATCACCGCTCCTGCCAGTGTCATCCCCAGCCGACAGTCGTCCAGGAGTTGTTTAGCGAGAGGCGCACCCAACCGATGTGGGATACGGCGTACTCTTCAGCGGATCCGCTGATCCGGGCCGGGGAATACAAGGCCGGTGTTACCGGATTGTTCAACGCCGTGGCGTCTGTCAGCATGCAAATCTGCATGAATCTTGAGGAAACAGGAGTACGCATGGACACGGCCATTCAGGAGCTGTTAACGGCAGAGCGTGTGTCGACCCTCGGCCAGCTGAATTCCAGACTGGCTGCGGCGAAAGAGCAAGCCGAAGCGTTCATGGCGATGCTCAACCACCTTGAAACATGGCTGCGTCATTAAAAAAGGCCCTGTGAGGGCCTTTTCATTCAGAGCATTGATTTACACGTAATAGGACTTCAACGGCGGAAAGCCGTTGAACTCCACGGCGCTGTAACTAGTGGTATACGCACCGGTCGACAACCAGTACAGACGATCACCAATCGCCAGGTTCAGCGGCAGACCGTACTTGTAGTTCTCGTACATGATGTCAGCGCTGTCGCATGTCGGGCCGGCGATGACCACTTCTTCCATCTCGCCTTTCTTCTCGGTCCAGATCGGGAACTTGATCGCTTCGTCCATGGTTTCGATCAGGCCGGAGAACTTGCCCACATCGGTGTACACCCAGCGCTCGACCGCCGTGCGGGATTTACGCGCCACCAGTACCACTTCGCTGACCAGAATGCCGGCGTTGGCGATCAACGAGCGGCCTGGTTCCAGAATGATTTCCGGCAGGTCATCACCGAAGTCTTCTTTAAGGAAGCGGATGATTTCTTCAGCGTAAGTTTCCAGGCTGTTGGTGCGGGTGATGTAGTTGGCCGGAAAGCCGCCGCCCATGTTGATCAGCTTGAGGTGGATGCCGTCTTCTTCTTTCAGGCGCTCGAAGATCACTTTGACCTTGGCGATTGCCGCGTCCCAGACGCTGATGTCGCGCTGCTGCGAACCGACGTGGAACGAGATGCCGTAGGGCACCAGACCGAGGTCACGGGCGAGGATCAGCAGGTCCATGGCCATGTCGGTCTGGCAACCGAACTTGCGCGACAACGGCCAATCAGCGGTGGTCGAGCCTTCGGTCAGGATGCGCACGTAAACTTTCGAACCCGGCGCAGCCTTGGCGATGTTGCGCAGGTCGGCTTCGGAGTCGGTGGAAAACAGACGCACACCTTTCTCGTAGAAGTAGCGGATGTCCTTGGACTTCTTGATGGTGTTGCCGTAGCTGATACGGTCGGCGCTGACGCCGCGGTCCATGACCTTGTCCAGTTCATAGATCGAGGCGATGTCGAAGCTCGAACCCTTGTCCTTGAGCAGGTCGATGATCTCGACCGCCGGGTTGGCCTTGACCGCGTAGTA
>Ga0196970_1001033_pt1 | contig 22434 bp, 20 predicted proteins | sample S1v_513CmetaG_FD_148672 | JGI IMG/M metagenome (GOLD analysis project Ga0196970, IMG submission 148672) | Soil microbial communities from Anza Borrego desert, Southern California, United States - S1+v_5-13C | ecosystem: Environmental > Terrestrial > Soil > Desert | place: USA: California...
ACTTCTTGAATTTCTTCCCGCTGCCGCAAGGGCAGGGATCGTTGCGGCCGGTTTTCGGCGCCTCGTTCCTGACCGGCTGCACCGCGGACTTGCGGTGCGGCTGCCAGAACTTGTGGATGTGCGGGATCGCCGCCTCCAGTTCCAGGGCGAGCTTGTGGCGCTTGACGGGATCGTCGACCAGCGCCATTTCCTCCTCCTCGATTTCCTCCGCGCCCAGCAGGTAGACCGGCTCGATCATGTCGGCGAGATTCGATTCCCAGATCGGATCCCATGCCTCGGCGCGCAGGTTCATGCCTTCCCAGAAGCCCCAAGCCCAGGCCTCGCCGTCGATCAGCGTGCGTCCGTCGACCTCATGCTCGCAGTACAGCGGTTCGAACTCCTTCGGCGCGACCTCGAAGGTCATCGCGATTTCGTTCATGAAGCGGGCGATCAGCGCGATGATGCGTTCCGCTTCCTTCGGCGTCCTGAATTTCGGGCCGTCCTTGCCGGCGGAGCCCCATACCTTCGGCAGCCACTCGGCCATCAGCACTTCCTCCGGCCCGATGGCGAGCGCGGTCAGGTAGCCGTGCAGCGAATCCATGGTCATGCCGTCGTCGGCGCAGCGGTCGGAGAGCAGGAACTGGTCGAGCTCCTGGAATTCCTTGTCGGAAAGTGGATCGTCGAGATGCATGGTATATCGGTGCGGGCTGCAGGAAGAAAGAGCGCATCATACACTGCCGCCCCGCAGTGCCGGGGGTACAATCCCGACCATGGACCGAATTTTTTCCCATGCCTTTTCCGGCCTGGAACCGGATGTCGTCCTCGATGCCGTCGAAAGCATCGGGCTGCGCACCGACGGGCGCCTGCTGGCGCTGAACAGCTACGAAAACCGCGTCTATCGCATCGGCATGGAAGAAGGGCCGCCGGTAGTGGCCAAGTTCTATCGCCCGCAGCGCTGGAGCGATGAAGCGATCCGCGAGGAACTGGCTTTCGTTGATGCCCTGGCCGAACAGGAGATTCCCGCAATCCCGGCACTCCGGACCGGGGAGGGCGCCAGCCTGCACGGGCACGCCGGATTCCGCTTCGCCGTGTTCCCCATGCAGGGCGGCCGGGCGCCAGACCTGGACAACAGCGACACCCTGCAATGGCTGGGACGCTTCATCGGACGCATCCACGCCGTCGGCGCGGCACAGCCGTTTCGCGAGCGGCCCGGCATTTCGATCGACAGCTTCGGCCGCGAGCCGGCGGACTTCCTGCTCGCCAACGGCTTCATTCCCGATGAACTGCGCGACGCCTACGCCAGCGTGACCGCGCAGGCGCTCGACGGCGTGCGCCACTGTTACGGCAGGGCCGGGGAGGTGCGCATGCTGCGCCTGCACGGCGACTGCCATGTCGGGAACATCCTGTGGACGGAAAACAAAGGGCCGCATTTCGTCGACTTCGATGACAGCCGCACGGGCCCGGCGATCCAGGACCTGTGGATGCTGCTCTCCGGCGACCGCTCGGACATGGTGCGGCAACTGTCCGACCTGCTGGCGGGCTATGAAGACTTCTTCGCGTTCGACGAGCGCGAACTTCACCTGGTCGAAGCCCTGCGCACCTTGCGCCTTCTGCATTATTCCGCCTGGCTGGCGCGGCGCTGGGACGATCCGGCGTTCCAGATGGCCTTCCCCTGGTTCAATACACAGCGCTACTGGCAAGACCGCATCCTCGAGCTGAGGGAGCAGGTCGCCCTCATGTCCGAACCGCCTCTCTGGGGCGGCTGACGTCCCTTATTGCCACTCCGGCAACACCCCTGCGGCACCACACTCCCTACCGTTGATCGGTGGAAAGATGCCGCCTGTCCGGGCGGCAATGTCTTTTTGCCTCTTTCTACTAACATTCAGACACGAACTATCCCCGGAGAAAGAATTCATGTCCCTCGCACGCCAGTCCGGTTTCACCCTGATCGAGATGATGATCACCGTCGCCATCGCGGCCATCCTCGCCGCAGTGGCGCTGCCGGCCTACACCGACTACGTCAAGCGCGGCCGTATTTCTCAGGCCACCAACAACCTCTCGTCGATGCGGGTGAAACTCGAGCAGTACTTCCAGGATAACCGCACCTACGTCGGCGCCTGTGCTTCCGGCACCGTCGCCCCGTTGCCGGCGACCGACGATTTCACCTACAGCTGCCCGACGCTGACCGCCACCACCTTCACGGTGCAGGCCACTGGCGTGACAACCGGATCGATGAACGGTTTCACCTACACCATCGACCAGGCGAACGCCAAGTCGACCACGGCGCTGCCCAGCGGCTGGGGAACCGCGCCGGTCTCCTGCTGGGTAATCAAGAAGGGCGGCGTATGTTAAGCACACGGCAACGCGGTGTCAGCATCATCGAGCTGATGGTCGGCGTGACCATCACCTCGCTGCTGCTGGCCATGGGCATACCGGCATTCACTGCATGGATACAGAATTCCCAGAACCGCGCTGCCGCAGAGTCCATCCTGAACGGCTTGCAGGTGGCCAGAGTCGAGGCAGTCAAGCGCAACACGCCGGTGCGCTTCGACCTGACCGACGGCAGCGGCCTCGTGGTCTGGAACGTGGGCTGCGTGAACGTGACGGCCACCTGTCCCGCCTCGATCGTCAGCCGCTCGTCGGAAAACGCGACGGCCAATGCGCGCGTCGGCATCAGCACGACCACCATTCCTTCCCCGGTCCCCACGGGCCATTTCGGCACGGCGATTGCGGCCGGTGCCGGGCTGGAGGCCGGCGTGACCTTCAACGGCCTGGGCAGGATTCCCGGGGAGAATCTGGGCTTTGATGTCACCCGTATCGACGTGACCAACGCCAGCGCGGCCGCTGCGCGCCGCTACGTGATCTTCATTACCACCGGCGGCCAGATCCGCATGTGCGACCCGGCCCTGAACTTTTCGAACAACCCCCAGGGTTGCAGCTGAGGACGGCAGCCATGAAAAAACGCATGACTCCAATTTCGGGACAGAAGGGCGTGGCGCTCATCGAAGGACTGGTCGCCATGCTCATTTTTTCGCTGGGCATCCTGTCCATCGTCGGGCTGCAGGCGGTGAACCTGAAGCAGTCGACGGACGCCAAGTACCGCGTCGATGCCAGCTTCCTGGCCAACCAGACGCTCGGCAACATGTGGGCGGCCCGGACCAACCTCGGCAACTTCGCCGTGGAAAATGACGATGTCGCCGTCCTGCCGAACGGGAAGCGCACCGTCGTCGTCAACGGGAACCAGGTCACCGTCACCATCACCTGGCAGCTGCCGGGCGAATCGGCGCCCCATCGCCATGTCGTCGTTGCCCAAATCAGTGGATGAAGAAATGAACGCCTTCATGAACCGTCGCAGCACAGGCTTCAGCCTGGTCGAAGTGGTGGTGGGACTCGCGATCGGGATGATCTCGATGACCATCATCATGCAGGTCTTCGCCGTATTCGAGGGCGGAAAGCGGACCGCCACCGCCGGCGCCGATGCGCAGAACAACGGCGCCATCGCCCTGTACATGATGGAACAGGATGCGCGCATGGCCGGCTGGGGCATGGATACCTCGGTCTACGCCAACTGCAACACCACCTATTCGTACTGCGACGGCAGCGCCGCTTGCGGCGGCAGCGCCGGGCCGCTTCCCAACCTCTCCTTCACCGCGCTCAAGGTCACCGACGGCGGCACCGGCCCGGATACGCTGTCGGCGCAGTACTACTCGAATCCCGATATCAGCACCTTCCGCCTTCCGGGAAATACCTCCCTGCGCAGCACCATGCCGCAATCGTCGTCCGAACTGAACGTCGGCAGCGTATCGGGCTGCGAAGTGGGCGACATGGTGCTCGTCGCGCAGGCAGGGAGCTGCACGCTGATGCAGATCACGCAGATCCAGGGCCAGGCGCTCAAGATCCAGCACAACCCGGGCAGCAGCGGCCCGTTCAACCCGCCGGCCAACTACCAGAACACCAACAACTGGCCTGCCTACACGACCGGCGCGCGGCTGTCCTGCTTCAAGCCGCATTCCACCGGCCCGCTGTACAAGCGCACCTATTCCGTCAATACCACGACGCGCCAGCTCATGTTCACCGACGAGGACGGAACACAGCCGGCGGTGCCCGAAATCTTCGATCTCCAGGTGCAGTACGGCGTGGCCCCGTCCGGCAGCCAGGACGTCAACGACTGGGTCGATGCCAGCGGTGCGGACTGGGCGAACCCGACCAATGCCAACGGCAAGCGGATCAAGGCGGTCCGCATCGCGCTCGTTGCGCGCAGCACGCAGTACGAAAAGCCGGAATCGGGCACCTGCAATACGACCACCCAGGCGATGGTCGACGACTGGTCGAGCTGGGCTGTATTCAACACCGCGAACTACCCGTCCGACTGGCAGTGCTACCGCTACAAGGTATTCGAGACGGTGGTTCCCTTGCGTAACGTGATCTGGGGTAACTTATGAAGATCGCCAAGTCAGCAATGCCCAGGCAGGCAGCAAGGCAGGAAGGCGTCGTCCTGATCATCGCCCTGATCGTGCTTGTCGCGATGACGCTCGCCAGCGTCGCCATGGTGCGCTCGATCGACACGTCCACGCTCATCGCGGGCAACCTCGCCTTCAAGCAGAGCGGCGTCACCAGCGGCGACACCGGGGTGAATGAAGCGATCACCTGGTTGGGCGCGAATGCCGGCAACCTCGAAAACAATGTGCCGGCCAGCGGCTACTACGCCACCGGCCAGGATTGCCTGGACGTCACCGGCAACGGCAGCCTGCCCAAGAAATGCGCCAAGCCGTACACCGTGCTCGACTGGAGCAACGCCGGCGCTGTGCGCAAGTTGTCCAAGGATGCGGCAGGCAACGACATCTCCTATGTGATCCACCGCCTGTGCGACAACACCGGCGCGCTCAATGGGGCCAGCTGTACCGTGGAGGAGAGCGCGCAGACAGGCAGCAGCAAGGGCGGCGCCCGCCAGATGCTGACCTACCAGCCCGGCGCCTGGAATTCCGTCGCCAATCGCGGCTTCTACCGCATCACCGTGCGGATCGAGGGGCACAAGAACAACGTGAGCTATATCCAGGCGATTGTGTCGCGCTGAGGCTTTGACTGAACTTACATGTGGCGGGTCGCGAAGGAAATGATCATGCATCCCAATCTGATCTCGAACAAAACCCTGCAGGCGGCGCTGCTGGCGGCCGGCCTGTTCACAACCATGGCCTTCCGCGTGGCGGATGCGGCGACCGATCTTGCCGACGTGCCGCTCGCCAATGCCACCACCGCCACCATCCGGCCGAATATCGCCTTCGTGTTCGACGACTCCGGGTCGATGGACGACGAAAACATGCCCGACGACGACGGCACCAACAAGGGCAGCTACTGCTACAAGTGGTACAAGTACAACACGCTGGCCTACAATCCCGGCCAGACCTACCGGCCGCCGATTAAGGCGGACGGCACGCGCTATGCGGATGCCAGCTTTACCGCGGCGCTCAGGGACGGCTATTTTCCATCCGGCCAGAAGCAGTTCGACGGTGTCACTACCAACGGCACGATCAACCTGAACACGCTGGGTTCCGTCACCTCGACGACGGCCGGCATCGAATTCAACTCGCTCAGCAATTCGAAGTACTACGTGTCCTCCGTCAAGGTCACGCTGCTGGACGGCACCCAGGTTGAACTGCTGAATTCCGCCGCGGTGCCCGGCACGAGCGGCACTTCCAACACCGACGACCTCGGCGAAGCGGTGCGCGACAGCATCAATGCCAAGACCGGCACGACCGGGTTTACCGCCTCGTATGACAGCGACGACAACCTGCTGACCCTCAAGGCGCCCACCAGCCAGGCGGGCCTGACCACGCAGCCGGCGATCACCCGGGTCAAGGTCAGCGGCAGCAACAGGAGCGTCAGCGTTTCCAACTTCACCACGACCACGCTCTCGTCGGGCTTCTATTACGCCACGCACAAGACCAACCCGAACAGCACGACCTGTGCGGCCAACAGCAATTACGACGTGGTGACGACTTCATCCGGCATCGTCGCCCCGGGGGCCACGGCAGGCAGCGCAGAAGCGCTGACCAACTATGCCAACTGGTATTCCTATTACCGCAAGCGCGCCTTCCTGATGAAGGCAGGTGTGGGCGAGGCATTCGCGGCACTGGAGCGGGACAAGTTCCGCATCGGCCTGTTTTTCATCAACAGCATCGAGTCCGGCGCCGGCACCACCAATAACGACCTCTCGATCGATACCTTCTCGACCACGCATCGCAGCAACTGGTTCACCCGGTTGTACGGTGCCCGGGCAGACGGATGGACGCCCCTGCGCGGCGCGCTGTCGCGGATGGGGCGGATGTACGCGGGCAAGATCACGGGCTGGGACCCGGTCCAGTATTCCTGCCAGCGCAATTACACCATCCTCTCCACGGACGGCTACTGGAACACCAATGCCGAATCGAGCTCCTACGGCCCGAAGCAGATGAACGGTTCGTCCGACGTCGGTGACCAGGACGGCGTGGCCGGCGTGACGCGCCCCTCGCTGGACAGCTCGAAAGCTGCGAGCACGCTGGCCGACGTGGCGCACTACTACTACCACACCGATCTGCGGCCGGGCACCTGCAGCGCGCCGGACGTGTGCACCAACAACGTCACGCCGTCGGGAACCGATGCCAATGTGGACGACGTGGCGCAGCATCAGCACATGACCACCTTCACCGTCGGCCTTGGCGTCAACGGGACGCTGGCCTACCAGGACGGCTACAAGACAAGCACTTCCGGCGATTATTTCGACATCAAGCAGGGCACCAAGAACTGGCCCAACCCGGTCAACGGCACCAACGACAACAAGGACAGGATCGATGACCTGTGGCACGCCGCCGTCAATGGCCGCGGCACCTATTTCAGCGCCAAGGATCCGGGCACGCTGTCCGGCGGGCTGCTGTCGACGCTGAACGCGATCGAGAGCGTGACCGGCAGCGGCGCGGCGGCGGCAACCAGTAACCTGCAGCCGACCACCGGCGACAACGCAATCTACATCGCGACCTACCGGACCTTGCAATGGGACGGGGAAGTCAGCGCGTATACGGTCGACCTGAACAACGGCGCTATTTCGAGTTCGCCGACCTGGTCCGCCGCATCCGTGCTCGCGAACAAGATCGGCACCACCGGCGACAGCGACACCCGCACCATCTATACCGCCGACGGCACGACGCGCATCCTGTTCAAGCAGGGCAGCGGCGGCCTCACCGCCACCCAGCTCGGCTATTTCGACAACACCAAGCTGTCGCAATACGGCGACTGGACGGCAAGCCAGCAGACGGCGGCAACGTCGACGCTGATGGTGAACTACCTGCGCGGCCACGACCGTTACGAGGACCAGGACCGCGACTCCGCCTATGGCGCCTATCAGCGCCTGTACCGCGACCGTGCCAAGATCCTCGGCGACATCATCCACTCGCAGCCGATCTACGTGAAGGCGCCGCCGCACAACTACGCCGACGCCGGCTACGGCGGATTCAAGACCGCGCAGGACGGCCGCCTGCCGACCCTGTACGTCGCCGCCAACGACGGCATGCTGCACGCCTTCAATGCCGATACCGGCGAGGAGCGCTGGGCCTATGTCCCGCCGATCGTCCTGCCCGAGATGTGGCGCCTGGCCGACAAGGCATACAGCAACAACCACCGCTTCTTCCTGGACGGCCCGATCGTCGTCAGCGATGCCTATATCAACGGTGCATGGAAGACCGTCCTGATCGGCGCGCTCGGCAAGGGTGGCCGCGGCTACTACGCGCTGGACGTGACCGATCCGACGAACCCGCGGCCGCTCTGGAACTTCGGCGCCAGCGACAACGCCAACGTCGGCTATACCTACGGCACACCGTTCATCACCAAGCTCGGCAACGGCACCTGGGTCGCTGTCCTGACCTCGGGCTACAACAACGTCCCCGAGGGCAGCAATTACGGGGGAGCGGACGGCAAGGGCTACGTCTTCGTCCTGAACCTGGCCACAGGCGGGCTGATCAAGACGATTTCCACGAATGTGGGCTCGGTCGACAGCCCCAGCGGCCTGTCGCGAATCAATATCCAGACCACCGATTTCGCTACCGACAATACCGCCACCGGCGCCTACGGCGGCGACCTGTACGGCAACATGTGGCGCTTCGACCTGGATGCCGGCACCGCCACCAAGCTGGCCGGCTTCGGTACGAACAAGCCGATCATGGCCGGGCCGGAAGTCGGCGAAGTCGATGGCAAGAAGGTGGTCTTCTTCGGCACCGGCCGCTATCTCGGCGAGGATGACTTGCCGGACGGCGCGGGCCAGACCATCTATGCCATCAGGGACGATGGCACGACGACGGTCACCGACAACACCAACCTGGTGCAGCAGACCGTGAGCGACGCGGGCACCTCCCGCAACATCAGCACCAACTCGGTCGACTGGAGCACCAAGTACGGCTGGTACGTCAACCTGCCGGACACCGGGGAGCGGGTGGCGATCGAACCCCAGCTCTACTTCGGCACACTGGTCGTCGCCAGCATCGTGCCCTCGGCATCCGAATGCCAGCCCGGCGGTTACAGCTGGCTGTACCAGCTCGACTACCAGACCGGCGGCAACGTCAGCACGCAGGTGGCCGGCGCATCCAAGTTCACGTCGCCGATCGTTGGTCTGACGGTGTCCAAGCTGCCTACGGGAACGCCGGTGATCTATCCGATTACCGCCGACGGCCGCAAGCCCGCCCCGGTGGAGCTGAACCTGTCGCCGGCCGGCAGCACGGGCGGCGCCAAACGTGTGCTGTGGCGCGCGCTGAACGACTGAGATGGCGGCAGGGCATGGATGCGGGCGTCCACCGGAATGCGCGTGCAAGCCATTGGCGTCCGCTGGCCTTGCTGCTGTCGGTCGCCTGCCACCTCGCACTGGGATATACGGTCGCCACGAGCACGATGCCGGCGCATGGCCTGCCGCTGGAAGCCCCGCCGCTCAAGGTGTTGCCGGTCGTCCTGAAGCCGTCAACGGAAAGTCCGCAAGCGCAACCTGAGGCGGCAAGACCGGCTGCACGGCAGGCACCACTGCCGTCGGCACCTGCCGAAGAGGATGTCCCCATCGTGCAGCCCACCGGTCCCTACTATTTCCGCCTGAGCGAGCTCACTGAAAAACCCGCCATTCTGCAAGACACCGCCTCCGACATGGTGGTGCGCGTGCCGGGCCTGCCGCCGCAGGCCGCCATCCTGAAGCTGCTCATCAATGACGAAGGCGGGATCGACCGGGTGGTGGTCGAGGATTCGTTCCTTGCGGAAGAGGTCGAACAGCAGATCGCCGATACCTTCAACAAGCTCAGGTTCCGGCCGGGCATGATCGGCCGCATCGCGGTGCGCAGCCAGCTCAGGATAGAGGTCCAGCTCGAAAGCATCGAGCAGCGCCGCGTGACGGTGGGCGCGAACAGCTAAGCGCCTTATACCTTCTGCGCGGCGGCGGCGAGCTTATCGAGGTTCTGCAGCACCTTCTCCACGGAAGAATCGCTGTTGGAGATCAGCACCGCGCGTTCGATCGCATCGTCGCGGCTGTTTTTCGAATAGAAGTTCAGCAGGTAATCGGCATTGTCGGTGCCCGGCACGCCCAGTCCGCCATCCTTCGACAGCTTGCGCACATACCAGACCGCGAAGCCGTTGGCCTCTTCGCAGCAATACACTTCGGCCGAATGATAGGGCCCCAGCGGATGTTCGTCCGGATCGGTGTGCCAGATCACCTTGCGCCACAGATGGTTCTTCTTGGATTCGGCGATGTTGTGCATGGAGGGCTCCTCTGTATCTGGGCGAGTCTAACCGATCCAACAAAAGTCAGACGGGACTGCGGTCAATTCTCTTGGTCAGGATGATGGAGGTGGAGGTCTGCCGCACGCCGTCGGTGGCGCCGATCTGGTCGAGCATGCGGTCGAGCTCGCCGGTCGACTGGCAGCGCAGCGTCACCATGTAATCCACCGTCCCGCTCACCGCGCACAGGGTTTCCACCTGCGGCATTTTCTCCAGCAGTTTCACCAGCGCCGCGGACTTGCGCGGATCGACGGCAATCCCGACATAGGCGCGCACCGCCGGCTGGTACAGCTCCTGGTTCAGGCGCACGCCGTAGCCCGCAATGATGCCGCGCTTTTCCAGGTTGCCGATACGCGCGATGGCCGTCGTGCGCGCGATATCCACCCGTTTGGCGATGGTCGCCACCGGCATGCGCGCATCGTCCATCAGCAGCGCGAGGATTTTGTTGTCCACGTCATCGAGTGCGGGCTTCATTTTGTGCAGTTTGTCTCATTGTTTCGACGATTTGTCGTGAAATCATACAGGATGACGACGCTTTGGTCGCTATTTTCCGACAACGCCCGGCCTTAGACTTTTTGCATGCCAAACACAACAAGAGAGAGCAGAAAATGAAGACCAAACTCATCCTCCTCGGCGCCGGCAAGATCGGCGACGCCATCCTCAACCTGTTGTCGCATACCGGCGACTACAAGATCACGGTTGCCGATCGCGATCCCCAGCGGCTGGCGCACGTCGCGGCGATGCGCTTCCCCGACGTAACGACGGCACATGCCGACATTTCCGACTTGAAGACCGTGACCGACCTGATCGACGGCCACGACGTCACCTTGTCCGCCTGTCCGTACTTCCTGACGCCTGTCATCGCCGGTGCGGCCCGGAAGGCCGGTTCGCATTATTTCGACCTGACGGAAGACGTCGAGAGCACGCGCGTCGTCAAGCAGCTGGCGGAAGATGCTTCCACCGCCTTCGTGCCGCAGTGCGGCCTCGCACCGGGCTTCATTTCCATCGTGGCCAACGATGTCGCGCGCCGCTTCGACAAGCTGCGCGACGTCCACATGCGCGTGGGCGCCTTGCCGACCTATCCCAGCAATGCCCTGAAATACAACCTGACGTGGAGCACCGACGGCCTGATCAACGAGTACTGCAATCCCTGCGAAGCGATTGTCGACGGGCAATTGCGCGAAGTGTCGCCGCTGGAGGAGGTGGAGCACTTCTCGCTGGACGGCATCGACTACGAAGCCTTCAATACCTCGGGCGGCTTGGGCACGCTATGCGAAAGCCTGGCCGGCAGGGTGCAGAACCTGAACTACAAGACGGTGCGCTATCCCGGCCACAGGGATATCATCAAGATGCTGGTGCGCGACCTGCAGCTCGGCCTGCTCGACCGCCGGCCCATTCTGAAAGAGGTGCTGGAATCCTCGATTCCGATCACGAAGCAGGACGTGGTGCTGGTCTTTGCAAGCGTGTGCGGCATGCGCGAAGGGCGGCTGGAGCAGGAAACCTATGCCAAGAAGATCTACAGCCAGCACGTGAACGGCCAGTTGCTGTCGGCCATCCAGGTTACGACCGCTGCGGGCATCTGCACGATGGTCGACCTGGTGATGCAGGGCAAGCTGCCGAAGAAGGGACTGATCAGGCAGGAGCAGGCAAGGCTGGACGATTTCCTGTCCAACCGTTTCGGCCGCTTCTATGCCGCTTGAACACTCGATAAAGGGATAAAGGATGGAGACCGTGCACAAGCTGTTGTCCGCCCTGGGGGCGGACCTGTCGAAATACCAGGGCGACGACATCCGCAGCCGTACGCCGATCACGGGCGAAACGCTCGCCTCGCTGCGGGCCGACACGCCGCAGGCAGTAAATGAAAAGATCGCGCGCGCGGATGCCGCCTTCCGCCAGTGGCGCACGGTGCCCGCGCCGCGCCGGGGCGAACTGGTCCGCCTGTTCGGCGAAGAGCTTCGCGCGCACAAGGACGCACTGGGGCGGCTCGTGACGATGGAAGCCGGCAAGATCCTGCAAGAGGGCCTGGGCGAGGTGCAGGAGATGATCGACATCTGCGATTTCGCGGTCGGCCTGTCGCGCCAGTTGTATGGATTGACGATCGCCTCCGAGCGGCCCGGCCACCGCATGATGGAAACCTGGCATCCGCTGGGCGCGGTCGGGGTCATCTCGGCCTTCAACTTCCCGGTCGCGGTGTGGTCATGGAATGCCGCGCTGGCCTTTGTCTGCGGCAACAGCGTCGTGTGGAAGCCGTCCGAAAAGACGCCGCTGACGGCAATCGCGGTGCAGGCCCTGTTCGACCGGGCAGTGTCGCGCTTCGGCAGCGATGCGCCGGCAGGACTGGCGGAGCTGGTCATCGGCGGTCATGAATGCGGCCAGGCGCTGGTCGACGATCCGCGGGTCCCGCTCATCAGCGCTACCGGCAGCACCCGGATGGGACGGGCAGTGGCCCAGGCCTGCGCGCAGCGCCTCGCGCGCAGCATCCTCGAACTCGGCGGCAACAATGCGATGATCGTCGCCCCCAGCGCCGACCTCGAACTGGCGACCCGCGCCATCGTGTTTTCCGCAGTCGGCACCGCCGGGCAGCGCTGCACCACGCTGCGCCGCCTGTTCGTGCATGAAAGCGTCTACGACCCGCTGGTGCCGCGCCTGCAGAAAGTCTATGCCTCCCTGCCCGTCGGCAATCCGCTGGAGCAGGGGACGCTGGTCGGCCCGCTGATCGACGGCGCCTCCTTCGACGCCATGCAGAACGCGCTGACGAAGGCGCGCAGCGAAGGGGGCAAGGTCACGGGCGGAGAGCGCGTGCGACCCGCCGGATGCGAGAACGGTTTCTACGTGCGGCCGGCGCTGGCCGAGATGCCGGCGCAGACCGCGATCATGCACCATGAAACCTTCGCGCCGATTCTCTACGTCGTGCGCTACCGGACGCTGGAGCAGGCGATCGCCTGGAACAATGAAGTGCCGCAAGGGCTGTCGTCGAGCGTGTTCACCAACGACATCCGCGAGGCCGAACTGTTCATGTCGGCCAGCGGCAGCGACTGCGGCATCGTCAACGTGAACATCGGCCCCAGCGGCGCCGAGATCGGCGGCGCATTCGGCGGCGAGAAAGAGACCGGCGGCGGACGCGAGTCCGGTTCCGATGCGTGGAAAGCCTACATGCGGCGCGCCACCAACACGGTCAACTACAGCCACGCCCTGCCGCTGGCGCAAGGCATCAGTTTCGATCTCTGAGCCGCCCGCGCGGCATTCATCCTCCATCCACTGCAAGCCCGCGCCTGTCTCCCAGGCGCGGGGCGGACGCCTGCTGTCCGCATCGTTACGAAAGGACCCATCGATGGCATCGCACAACAGCAATCTCTTCAATCTCGTCGAAAAAGCCATTGGAGCGGACCAGGCGGCCCGCGTCATGCGGCTGATGGTCATTCCATCCGGCTTCAGCGTCTGGGAATGCGGCTGGGTGTCGCGCAAGGAACTGGCGCAGGCATTGAACATGGTGCTGTTCTTCGACCTGCTCCAGCGCGTGCCCACCGGTCTGGCCTACACGGAAGAAGTGGCAGCGCGCGGCGGCAAGGTCTTCCACGACCACGGCGCGCTGCGCACCGTGCGCTGGATGCGGAACGGCCGGCTGCCGCCCGGCGAGGCGGCGTTCACGCGCATTCTCGAGCCGCTCGGCTATCGCCTGAACGGCGTATTCCCGCTGGACCGGATCGGCATGACAGGCCGCTCCTACGCGCATGCGGAAAATCCGCAGGAAATGCCGCAATTCTTCGTCAGCGAACTGCACCCCGAGCGCTTTTCCCCGCGTTTCCAGGAAGCCGTGACCCGCGTTCTCTCCTCCTCGCAGGACCCCTTGCCGCCCGGCGCGCAATGCCTGTTGCATGAACTGGCGCGCGACGGCCGCCTTGCGTTCGAGGATGCCGCCGCGCTGCTGCCGCAGCTCCAGGCCTGCTTCGTACGCCAGCACGATATTCCCGCGCTGGCCGACTACGCGATCCTGCGCGAAGAGTCCGACGAGATGGCATGGATCGCCACCGAGGGCAATGTCTTCAACCATGTGACCGACCGTGTCGAGGATATCGAGCGTCTGGTGCGCGAGCAGGTTGCGCTCGGCCGCCCGATGAAACAGGGCATCGAAGTATCGCAGAGCGGGCGCATCCGGCAGACCGCGTTCAGGGCGGACGCCGTGCTGCGCGAATTCCGCGACGGGCAGGGCGGCATCGTGCGCCGCGAGGTGCCGGGCAGCTTTTATGAGTTCATCAGCCGCGCGGCGGCGGCGAAGTCGTCGGAGCTGGATCTCGGCTTCGACGCCGGCAATGCGCAGGCCATCTTCAAGATGACGGCGGCAGCGCGGTAAGCGTTTTGCCCCGATACCGATACAATAGGCGCCCTCCGAATTCTTTGCGTTCAGAAACAATGCCGAAGCATATCCAGGGTGTACTTGCGCTGTTGGTCGTCACCGTCGTCTGGGGGACGACCTTCCCGGCGATGAAGGACTTGTCGGAACACTTTTCCGCGGTCTGGATCGCCTTCCTGCGTTTTGCGTTGGCGGGCCTGCTGCTATCCCCCTTCCTGCTGCGCGCAAGCCGGAAGGACTACAGCGCCGGCGCTATCCTCGGCCTGCTGCTGTTCGCGGCCTTCATGCTCCAGGTCGAAGCTCTGGCGCAGATGAGCGCCAGCCGCAACGCCTTCATCACCGGCCTGAATGTGCTGATCGTGCCGCTGCTCGGCATCGCCGGCGGCCGCATGCCGGAAAACCGCATCATCATCGCGGTCGTGCTGTCGATGGCCGGCCTGTTCGCCATGTGCTGGGACGGCGGCGCGTGGAGCGCCGGCGATACGCTCGCACTGTGCGGCGCGCTCTGCTTCGGCGTGTACGTCAAGCTGATGGAGACCCTGACGCGGCGCGCGGACAACATGATGGCGCTGACCGCGATCCAGATCATTGCGGTCGCGGTATGCGCGGCGGCCTGGATTGGTGTGGCCGAACCGCAGGCGATCGCCTGGCCGGCGATCGAGGACAGGATCCGTGGCAATTTGTACAACCTGCTCTACCTCGGCGTGTTCGCCACCGCCGCCATCATCTCGCTGCAGACCTGGGGACAGCGCCACGCCAGCGCCAACGAAGCGGCGATCGTGTACGCGTTCGAACCCGCGTGCGCCGCGATCGCGGCATACTTCTGGCTGGCGGAGACCATGACACCGCGCAGCATCGCCGGCGGCCTGCTGCTCATCGCGGGGATGATCGTGAGCCAGTGGCGGCCCGCGGCCCGCACGGTACGGGCATGACTTTCCTCAAAGCGACGGACTCTTTCCGATTTCCGGCACCGGGCTTGGTGCCGGGACCGTGTTGCATGACAATGCCGGTGATGTAAGGCATTTCACTTCAACCCATGTCATTCAACAGCCTCGCCAGCCTCGGACAGAAAGCGCCCTTGCGCATGCTCTTGGTCGATGCGGGCAGGGGCACGTCCATCTCGCTGGCCGGCGTCGTGCAGCCGTGGCAGGTCGTGGCAAGGCTGCTCGGGCCGGCGCGCCTGCAGGTCGAAGTGCTTTCCTTGCAGGCGCTGCTGGCAGCGGAAGCCGCGGGAACCCGGCATATCACACTGGTGGTCGGCGACGAAGAATATTTTCCGCTGGCGCCGTCGCAGCTGCGTACGCTGGTCGACACCTGCAAGCAGTCCGTCGCCTGGGGAGCGGTCGGGGCGCCCGTGCTGTGGCTGGTCCAGTCCGGCGCCATGGACGGCTTGCGTACGGCCTTGCCGTGGCCGCTGTACGGCGAAACCGACGAAGCGGCGGAACGCGCAATCCTCACGCCCAACCTGTTCGAGTTCGACGGCGGCCGGTTGTCCTGCTGCGGCGGCATGGCCAGCATCGATTTTTCGCTGACGCTGATCGAGGCGCTGTACGGCACCGACGTGCAGGCGCAGGTCAAGGAAGCGCTGTGCATCGACCGTGTTCGCCCCCAGTCCGACCGCCAGCGCACCGCGCTGCAGGCGCGTTTCGGCATGCTGCAGCCCAAGCTCTCGGAAGCCGTCGCCCTGATGGAAGCGAACATCGAAGAGCCGCTTGCCACCGACGACATCGCCAACCTCGTCGGCATCTCGCGCCGGCAGCTCGAACGGCAGTTCAAGCAATACCTGGGCAGCGTGCCTTCCCGCTATTACCTCGAACTGCGACTGCAGCGCGCCCGTCAATTGCTCCTCGACACCAACCATTCCATTGTGCAGGTCGGCCTGATGTGCGGTTTTTCCTCCGGATCGCATTTCTCCACCGCCTATGGCACCCTGTTCGGCATCACCCCGCGCGAGGAGCGCCAGCGCAAGCTGCGTCCCGCCTGAGAAAGTCGGCGTCGCAGTTTGAAAAGAGTTTTCCCCGCCGCCTTCCTATAATTCCATCATCCAAGACAGACGGAGCACGGAATGCAATCGATCCAACGCGTTGACAGAGAAGCAATTTCCCCGGTGGAACCGGTCACCCGCCAGACCTTCGACGAAGTGCTGGTCCCGACCTACGCGCCCAGCGCCATGTTGCCGGTGCGCGCCAAGGGCCTGGACCTGTGGGACCAGAAGGGCAGGCAGTACCTGGATTTCACGGCCGGCATCGGCGTCACTAGCCTGGGTCACGGCCATCCCGGCGTGGTCGAGGCGCTGCGCGCGCAGGCAGACACGCTGTGGCATGTCGGCAATGGCTATACCAACGAACCCGTGCTGAAGCTGGGCCGGGCGCTCACCGCAGCGACCTTTGCCGAGCGCGCCTTCTTCTGCAATTCCGGCGCCGAAGCCAACGAGGCCGCGTTCAAGCTCGCGCGCAAGTACGCACACGGCAAATTCGGCCCGCACAAGTCGCGCATCGTCTCCTGCGTCAATTCCTTCCACGGCCGTACCTTGTTCACGGTCTCGGTCGGCGGCCAGTCCAAGTACACCGAAGGTTTCGAGCCGCTGCCGGCCGAGCTGGAGCACATTCCGTTCAACGATATCGAGGCTGCGCGCGCGGCGATCACTGACGAGGTGTGCGCCGTCGTCGTCGAGCCGGTGCAGGGCGAGGGCGGCGTGCTGCCTGCCAGCCCTGAATACCTCGCGGCGCTGCGCGAACTTTGCGACGCCAACGGTGCGCTGCTGATCTTCGACGAAGTGCAATGCGGCATGGGCCGAACCGGCAAGCTGTTCGCCTACATGGGCTACGGCGTCACGCCGGACATCCTGACCGCCGCCAAGGCACTCGGCAACGGCTATCCGGTCGGCGCCATGCTGACCACCACGGAGATCGCCGCCGCATTCTCGGTCGGATCGCACGGCACGACCTATGGCGGCAATCCGCTGGCCGCGGCTGTCGCGCTGCGCGTGCTGCAAACCATCAACAACCCGGCTTTCCTGACGCGCGTGGAGCAGGCTTCGCAAAACCTCGTCGGCAAGCTGAACGCCATCGTGCGCGATTACCCGCAAGTGTTTTCGCTGGTGCGCGGCAGCGGGCTGATGCTGGGTATGGTGCTGTCCGATGCCTGGCGCGGCAAGGCCAAGGACATCACCAAGGCAGCGGAAGCGGAAGGGCTGATGCTGCTCATCGCCGGGCCGGACGTGGTGCGCCTGTTGCCGGCGCTGGTGGTGTCGGATGCGCAGATCGACGAAGGCGTGACACGCCTGCGCCGCGCGCTGGATGCGGTGCTGGCTGCCAGCAAATAATCCATGCAGCATCGATTGGAGAAACCTATGTTCGTCGTCCGGCCCGTCGCGGCCACGGATATCCCGGCGCTGGAGGCAATGTCGAGCGTAACCACGCCCGGCGTGCACACGCTGCCGCGCTCGCGCGCAACCATCGAGCGTGCAGTCGAGCGATCGATTGCCTCGTTCAAGGCGCAGCCCGACATGCCGACCGAAGAGGCGTACTTTTTCGTCCTGGAGTCGGACGGGGAGGTTGCCGGCACGGCGGCCATCTCCGCCACCGCCGGTTCCAGCGGCACCTTCTTCGCTTTCCGCAACGACGTGCTGAGCCAGGTGTCGCGCGACCTGAACATCAGCCACAACGTGCATGCCCTCACGCTCTGCTCCGACCTCACCAGCCATTCGCAGTTGTCCAGCTTCTACCTGAACAACCGGAGCGGCATGGGCGATGGTGCTGCACTGCTGTCGCGCGCACGACTGCTGTTTGCCGCCGTCGCGCCGCAGCGCTTCAGCGACAAGTTCTTCGCCTCGATGTCGGGCGTCACCGACGCCGACGGCCGCTCGCCCTTCTGGGAGGCGCTGGGACGGAAGTTCTTCCAGATGGATTTCCTGGAGGCGGAGCGCATGATCGAGGGCGCGCGCAATCGCACGCTGATCGTCGAGCTGATGCCGCACTATCCGGTGTACGTGCCGCTGCTGCCCGGCGAAGCGCAGGCGGCGATGGGACAGGTGCATGACGAAGGCGAGCTGCCGTTCGGCATCCTGTCGGACGAAGGTTTCGAGCCTGACGAATATATCGACATCTTCGACGGCGGACCGATCCTGCGCGCGCACAAGAACGCGCTGCGTTCCTTCTCGCAATCGATGCGGCGCACCGTAGCCGCGTGTGCGGAAGACGAGGCCGAGCGCACGGCCTTCCTGGTCGCCGCCGCGCGGGAAGACGGCTTCCGCGCCGTGCTGACGGAGTGCGTGCCGCCAGAGCTGTCGGAAACGGTTGGCCTGGACGAGGACGCCATGCGCGCGCTCGATGTCACGGCGGGCGACGCCGTGCTGTGTGTGAAACTGTGAGGACACCGATGCTAGTCGTACGCGCAATCAGGGAACAGGATTTCGACGGGCTGATGGCACTGGCCGAGAAGGTCGGGTCCGGCATGACCACGCTCAAGCCGGACCGCAAGGCGCTCGGGCAGCGCCTGGAAATCGCCTGCGCCTCCTTCGCGGAACAGATCGCGCCGCCGCAGCGCGACTATGTGTTCGTGATGGAAGACACCGCCATCGGCAAGGTGGTCGGCGTGTGCGCCATCAAGAGCGCGGTCGGTCTCGATGAACCGTTCTACAACTACCGGATCGGGACGCTGGTGCATTCCAGCAAGGAGCTCAAGGTGTTCTCGCGCATGGACACGCTCTACCTGTCGAACGACCTGACGGGCTGCGCGGAACTGTGCTCGCTGTTCCTGCATCCGGATTACCGCCACGGCACCAACGGCAAGCTGCTGTCGAAGAGCCGTTTCATGTTCATCGCGCAGTTCCCGCACCTGTTCTCGGAAAAGCTGATCGCCGAGATGCGCGGCTTCCAGCGCGCCGACGGGCGCTCGCCGTTCTGGGACAGCCTCGGCCGCCATTTCTTCCAGATGGAGTTCGACCGCGCGGATGACCTGACCGCCCTCGGCAAGAAGTCCTTCATCGCGGAACTGATGCCGCGCCATCCGCTCTATGTCGCCTACCTGCCGCAGGAAGCGCAGGAAGTGATCGGACGCGTGCATGTCGATACCGCGCCGGCGCGCCGGCTGCTGGAGCAGGAGGGCATGTATTTCGAAGGCTATGTCGACATCTTCGATGCCGGTCCCGTGCTGCAGGCGCGCGTGAGCGAGCTGCGCGCGCTGCGCGACAGCGATCTCGCGATTGTGGACACCGGCCTGACGCTGGAACGCGAAGATCATCCGGCGCTGGTAGCGACCACACGCATGCAGGATTTCCGCGTGATCACGTCCGAAACACATCCCCACCGCAGCCGCATCGCGCTGACGGTGGAACAACAGCAACTGCTGGCATGCCGCACCGGCGATGCGGTGCGCGCCATGCCGCTCATTCCGAAGAAATCTCCCCATGCATAGCCATTACCTCAACGGCCAGTGGATCGCCGGCGACGGCCCGCAACTGGCTGCCCATGATCCGTCCACCGGCTTGCAGACCTGGAGTGGGCACGCCGCGACGCCGGCCGAAGTCGATGCCGCCTGCAAGGCCGCACGCAACGCCTTTGAAGCCTGGGCCACCGCAGCCGCCGATGTCCGCATCGGCATCTGTCAGCGTTTCCGCGACCTGCTGAAAGAACACAGCGAGGAGCTGGCGACGCTGATCGCCACCGAAGTCGGCAAGCCCCTGTGGGAAGCGCGCACCGAAGTGACGACCATGGCCAACAAGGTCGATATTTCGGTACAGGCTTACCACGCCCGCACCGGCGAATCGCTGACCAAAGTGGCCGACGGCGACGCCGTCCTGCGCCACCGCCCGCACGGCGTGTTCGCGGTGTTCGGCCCTTACAACTTCCCCGGCCACCTGCCCAACGGCCACATCGTGCCCGCGCTCATCGCCGGCAACACCATCGTGTTCAAACCGAGCGAGTACGCGCCGCAGACGGCGATCAAGACCGCGGCGCTGTGGGCGCAGGCCGGGCTGCCGGCGGGTGTGATCAATCTCGTCAACGGCGGGCGCGACACCGGGGCCGCACTGGCCGCGCATCCCGGCATCGACGGCATCCTGTTCACCGGCAGCTACCAGACCGGCGCCTTGCTGCACCGGCAGTTCGCCGGCCAGCCGGGCAAGATGCTGGCGCTGGAAATGGGCGGCAATAACGCGCTCGTTGCCTGGGACGTGGGCAATGTGGACGCCGCCGTGCACCACGCGATCTTCTCGGCCTTCGTCAGCGCGGGGCAACGCTGTACCTGCGCGCGCCGCCTGATCATCGAGGATTCGGAGAAGGGCAGGGCTTTCATCGCGCGGCTGGTGGAGGTGGCGGCGAAGATCGGCATTGGCCGCTTCGACCGGTCGCCCGCGCCTTTCATGGGCCCGGTGGTGTCGGCGCAGGTTGCAGGCAAGCTGGTGCAGGCGCATGACGATCTCGTCGCGCGCGGCGGCAGGAGCCTGCTGCCGATGAAGCTGCTGCAGGAAGGCACCGGCTTCGTGTCGCCCGGCATCGTGGACGTGACCGGCGTCAGCGGCATTCCGGACGAAGAATGGTTCGGTCCCTTGCTGCAGGTGATCCGCGTGCCGGACTTTGACACGGCGCTGCGCGCGGCGAATGCGACCGAATACGGCCTCGCCGCCGGCCTGCTCAGCGACGACCCGGCGCTGTGGCAGAAATTCCAGCTGCGTGCCCGCGCCGGCATCGTCAACTGGAACCGTCCGACGACGGGGGCGGCCAGCACCGCACCCTTCGGCGGCATCGGCAAGTCCGGCAACCATCGCCCGAGTGCCTATTACGCCGCCGACTACTGCGCCTATCCGGTCGCCACCGTCGAGAACAGCGTGCTGGAAATGCCGAAGCAACTATCGCCCGGCCTGGCATTCTGAACGAACAAGGAAAACCATGAGCATCGCACGCGAATTCAACTTCGACGGCCTGGTCGGGCCTTCGCACAATTACGCCGGCCTGTCCTTCGGCAATGTCGCTTCCTACAACAACGTCAACAGCGTGTCCAACCCGAAGGAAGCCGCGCTGCAAGGGCTGGCCAAGATGCGCGCACTGGCTGCGCGCGGATTTGCGCAGGCGCTGCTGCCGCCGCAAGCGCGCCCCAATTTTCACCTGCTGCGCAGCATCGGTTTCACGGGCAGCGATGCCGATGTGATCGCCCGCGCCGCGAGGGAAGCGCCGGTGATCCTGGCCGGCGCCTATTCCGCCTCGCCCATGTGGACGGCCAATGCGGCGACGGTCAGCCCGTCCGCGGACACCGCCGACGGCCGCGCGCATTTCACCGTGGCCAACCTGAACAACAAGCTGCACCGCTCCTTCGAGCATACGCAGACCGCGCGCACGCTGCGCGCGCTGTTCGGCGATGAAAAGCACTTTGCCGTGCACGATGCGCTCCCCGCGACGCCCGCGTTCGGCGACGAAGGGGCGGCCAATCACACCCGTCTGTGCGCTGAGCACGGTGCGCCCGGCGTCGAGATGTTCGTGTACGGCCGCGTGGAATTCGATCCGGAAGCACCATCGCCCAGGCGTTTCCCGGCGCGGCAGACGCTGGAAGCGAGCCAGGCAGTGGCACGCCTGCACGGGCTCGACGCACAGCGTACCGTCTTCGTCCAGCAGGACCCGGAGACGATCGACCAGGGCGTGTTCCACAACGACGTGATCGCGGTCGGCAACGCCAACGTCCTGTTCTATCACGAGCAAGCCTTCAATGACGAAAGGGCGACGCTGGCGGCACTGCGTCAGGCAATGGCCGGCGTCGAGGCCGAGCTGCGCCCGGTGCGCGTGGCGGCGGCCGATGTCTCGGTAGAGGACGCGGTGAGCAGCTACCTGTTCAACAGCCAGCTGCTGAGCAAGCCGGATGGCAGGATGGCGCTGGTGGTGCCTCAGGAATGCCAGGAAAACCCGGCGGTGGCGCGCTACCTGCAAGGACTCGCCGCGGGCGGCGGGCCGATCGACGAACTGATCAGCTTCGACCTGCGCCAGAGCATGCGCAACGGCGGCGGCCCCGCCTGCCTGCGCCTGCGCGTGGCACTAACGCATCGCGAGGCGGCGGCCATGCACCAGGGCGTGATCATGACCGACGCGCTGTACCAGAAGCTGGTGGCCTGGGTCGGCAAGCATTACCGCGACCGCCTCGCGCCGGCCGATCTGGCTGACCCGGCATTGGCCCTGGAAGTGCAGACCGCACTGGACGAACTGACAACGATCCTGGGCTTGCCCGGCCTTTACGATTTCCAGAACTGAGAAAACTGTATTTTTTCTGCATCTTTGATTGCGTTCCGGAATCGTTTTGCCGAAAGGCTGGCGAACCGGGCGCAAACCCGCATGGATACT
>Ga0196970_1001034_pt1 | contig 22411 bp, 13 predicted proteins | sample S1v_513CmetaG_FD_148672 | JGI IMG/M metagenome (GOLD analysis project Ga0196970, IMG submission 148672) | Soil microbial communities from Anza Borrego desert, Southern California, United States - S1+v_5-13C | ecosystem: Environmental > Terrestrial > Soil > Desert | place: USA: California...
AATTGCGACCTTCTCGCTGCCCAGATGGCGGAATTGGTAGACGCGCAACGTTGAGGTCGTTGTGTCTTAGGATGTGGAGGTTCGAGTCCTCTTCTGGGCACCATCAAATTCTTCGCGCATGAGAAGCGAGTCCGTTCCTTCCGCGCGACAGCCATAACATTATTGTGGCGTCAGTGAACACTACCGAGCGCATTGCCTCGCGAGGAACCAGACCCCTTGCGATCGGCTAGTTGCTGTTTACGACACGATGAATTTTTTCAAGAATTTTATATTTCGGCCAGCCCCGCGGCATTCTTTCTGGCCATAGGTCCCACGGCCGCTTTCCCATTTCCCACTGAAGGCCCGCACACATCAGTATTGAACCCATAAGCACCTGATTGCTTTCTTTGGCACGCAACCGGGCGTCAAAACTTGGGCTCGAATTCTCTTCCTGGCACCAAATACTTGGCGCAGAGAATGCTCGTCAAGGTCGACTGTTTAGTGCTTATGCGTTTTCCGACAAGCCCGTCCTTTCGACGGGCCAGACATGCTGCTGCGGAATCAGTGGCAGGAAGCATTGGCATCCGGGATACGATGACTGGCATCGCATTCTTATAAGCTTTTGCACTGCTTGCGTTACGGCCCGCGATACCTGTATAGCTTGTCACCAGCCTAGTCAAATTACCCAAGGTGGCTCTGAATCTCGTTGCGGATCGTATATGTAAGTGCATCGGACGGCAGCGCCTGGACTCCGATCAGGTCACTCTCGTATGGAAAGGTCAACTCTAGCTCCTTGACGGAATTCTCGAACGCCGTCGAATTCGCGAGAGTGACGACAATTTCTTCGACGCTGCCGCGGAAACGTCGCGCTGGCATAAAGGTTTGCAGGAAATCGCCGAATGCAGCAAGGATCCTTTCCCTTGCGGACGGCTCTTGCACCAATGTTCTGGTTGAACGGCGATCGGCCTCCAAATCTAAACGACAAATTCCGCGAAACGCAACTGCAAGCAGCCTAGCGGATTGTTTGAAGGATTCTCCATTAGCTCCCCAGTGGTAGCCGAGCGAGCGGGAAATTTCCATGAATGGCTTGTTCTGGCAGAGAGCATCGATGATCAGATTTTCCACAGAGTCTAAAGCGCGGGCAGCTACAAGAACCCGATTTTTGTTGAAGACCACCATGTCCAGCATGTTAACGACGTGAAGGCGTAAAAGCTTTCGAATTGACTGATCTTCCAGGTCGAGCGCCATTCGGAACAAAGGCCGCAAATCCTCGTCCGCAGTCATCAGCGAGGATGGTGCCGAACGAAGCAACCGACAAACGACCTGCGTTTCTTTTTTTCTGCAGGCTTCGAGTATCAATCGCGCTAACCTAGAATCATCGTCGTTATTCCAACCCACATATTTCGAAATGGTTTCAATGCCCCGACAATTGTCACGATCACTCCGCATCTGCGCTATAAGACCCTCCCGGACATACTCGGCTCCGTCGCACGCAAGGGCGAGGTCCCAAAGACGCGACTTAATCTGCCCGAACTGGATTTGATCCTCCGGCTGCTGTTCAAGCGCTTGAATCAAGACAGGCAATTGAAAGCGTTGGAGGAGGGATCGCGCGGTTTCCTTGTCGCCTCGATTGACAAGAGCCTCAAGTAGATCCAGTGGCTTACCACGTACAGCGTCGAATTCTGCTCCGGGAAAACGCGATCTTTCAGCTGCCTCATCGTAGCAATGAACTGATGCACGCAGCCGTTCCAAGATGAGTCTGACTATTCCAACGTCCCCGCTTTCAACTGCCATATCCAGAACGGCAGGCTCATCCTTGTCACGTCCAACCGTCATGAAGAACGTATTCCAGTTACGGGTGCCAAGCTCAATTAACGCCTTGATCAATTCCGACCGGCGTTCCGCAAATGCGTCACGCAGCACCGTCTTGAAAGCCTCCCAGCGAATGTAGTTGAGAAAAGGGAACGGGCGGTTGCCACGGAACTCGTCCTCCACCGTAACCCTTCGCAAGTTGTTCACTAAGAGGAGATTACCGGTACGTACAACAGTTAAAAATATCTCGGCAAATGAATCCGTTCTCTGACGCAGAATTATTTCCGTCTCGCCGGTCCAGGCATCCGGATCTGTCACACTCCTTCCTTTCAAATCGGGATCGCCTGTGTCAAACATATCGCCGAACTTGACGTCCTCGGCTCTTCCTTGCCGTAACATCACCACGCCTTTTCCGAATCTCAGCTCATGCAGTACGCGGTTTGTCGCCTCGTGCGAGAGGCATGAACCATGAAGCAAGGTCGACAATCGTCCGATGTATTGCTCCATGATGTCGGCCATGCCGCTTAACCGGTCGTCACCCGCTTTTAGCGAAGCACGCACTACACTCCAGCCAAGATCCTCCGCCCCGCGAAGGTCCAGATAACCAAGGCATCCGCGCCCAGGCATGGATACTTCCATTCCTGACGCTCGCGAAAGCGCTGTGGTGAAATTGGAATGCGTTTCATACAGGCTGCTCGTATTTGAGTGAACGCTGATGTTGCGGGTTGAATCAATATTGATTTTTATCTGGTTGGCATTAATCAATTCACTATCTCCTTTAAAGTTATTACCGGAATCAATGGATGGAGTTTCGTTCGTGCCATAGCCATTTGAAGGCGAAATGTATTGAACGAAACACGCCCCTCCGGGAAGTCCCTCGAAAGAAGGGCTCCTCATGGTTGAAATTTGAATTCGCCTTCACGCCGCCGGGATGGCGGAACTGGTAGACGCCAAATGTCGAGGTCGTTGTGTCCTAGGATGTGGAGGTTCAAGTCGTCTTTTGGGCACCATCAAAATCTTCGCGCATGAGAAGCAGTTCGTTAAGAGAGCGACGGCTTGATGCTTATGCGTTTGCAACGAAAACTGCTTTTCAGCCAGGCCCGGTACCGGCATCCCCAGCAGAAGCAATAGCGGGGGCATGTTCCCCCTGCATCCTCTGGCCAGTAAACCGTCCCCCCGTCCTCCATAACAAAAGCAGACCGCAGCGGCAGCATGTATTGTGTCCCGACATCGCTCTCCTGGCGCTCGCTCAAATGCCTGGATAAAAACCGATTGTGTTTCATAAAGGCTATTGGTACTGAGAAGATTGCCGACATGTCGCGTTTTGTGTTAACGATTTCCCGCTTATAGAATTCCCTGAGCTGCATCGCCATCCTTATGCGCGAAGCATCCGATGGTGCCCAAACGAGGACTCGAAAAACCTCCACATCCTAAGCACGACGGCCTTAACGTTTGCACGTCTACTAATTCCACAAGCCGGGCAGTGGGAAGGCGGATCCAGATTTCAAGCTCCGCCATGCATTAACATCAATTGGCTCCTTATTGACTGCGTCTCTCGCGTCCTGCTCCAGTTTCTTCTTCTCCATTTCTCGCTTCTCCATTTCTCGCTTCTCCATTTCTCGCTTCTCCCTCTCTTGCTTCTCCGGCCCCCTAATCCAACACGTCTGATAGGCATCTCCAAATGCCTTGGCGAACTGTTTGCGGTTGACGACGGCTCCGCGAGAGACTGCGGAATCGACTAGCCCGTTTGCCAAGCCCTCACTCATCCCCCTTACGGCGACCAGGTAGCTGCGGACCATGGCGGGATCGCTCATGCAAACCCCGGCAAGCTTGTTCGCTCCTGGCGGCTCGCTCCTCCATCGCTTAACTCTTTCGTAGCGGGACGTCATTTTTTTGCAGAGAGCCTCCCTCCTCGATTCGAGTGGCTCCATGTTTTTGGCACGCATCGCTGTGTAGGCGCGGGACTTTATCTCTGCCTCCTCGTCAGTGACCAACAAGGCCATCGCTTCGTCCCCGAAACCCAGGCCCATGTCGTGTTTCAGCGTGGCCATTGCCATTTTTCTAGCATCACCATCGCGGGAGCACAGCGCAATCAGGGTGTCCGGCGAATAGATATGGGATGTAGTCTTTGCAAAGAACTTTGCAGCGGATTCCAGGTCGTCCAAATTCGCCATCAAGTTCTCCTTTTCCGCGTTCAGCGCAACGCGCATCTCTTCCAGAATCCTGGCGCGATTTTTCTTGTCCCTGCCTAGAAAGTTCAGTACGGTGTCTTTTCCGTCCAGTTGGTAGAGCCACCAGTTGATCAGGAAGCCAGGAACGCGGCGCTTTTCGAGTATTTTTCTTGCTAGGGCGAGATTGAAATCCGGTGGCGGTTTCCCCGCCAGCAGATCGCACAGCCTCGCGTGGATGGCATCCGGATTCGGGTTTCTTGCGCACACCTCTGCTTCAGCAGATATCACCTTGTGCTTGATTTTTTCAGTTGGGCCGACGTCTGCAGGATCATCTTCCACCGGAGCCTTTGCCCAACCAACCAACAGCTCTAATGCATCCTGAACGGTCTCGCGATCAGCACCACCTGGCTCGTATACCAGCACGCACCTTTCCATCCAGCCAGCCACGCACCGTATTGCATCTTTCGTATCTTTAACGTTACCGCCTGCTGGATCATCCTTTGCCAGCCAAAGGCGCTCTAATGCGCCACGAACGGTACTATCGGCTACAGAGTTTTCCTTTACCGGATCGCCCACCCGATCGACTGTGTGGCGCTGCGCTTGCCTCACATCGGCCTCAGCTCTATCCTGAATGACAAGGTGAGCTGCCACCTTGTCGGGATGCTTTTTCATCCAATCAAACACCTTCGATAGTTCATTCTTGACGGTTGCGGAGCTGTGCGTCACCGGAGCGTGCTCTTTCAGCCAGACAGTCAAATCCTCCAGGTCAAGGCCCCGCGTTAGGGCGGCGTTGACAAGCGGCGAGTCAAACAAGCCAGCACGAACCTGGCCCTTCTCGCCGATGCAGCGGCGAATATCGTCGTGCAAGGCTGCCTTTGACGCATAGAGCTTAGTGCTGGCGCCGTCCTTTCCGTGATAGGCGCGCCATCTCTCTACCGTGGTGCGCATTACGCCGCGCATGGCCAGAGTTACCGTCACCACGTCAGCCATCGATAGCTCGCGTGATGAGGAAAGAAATTCGTTGAGGCGGTCTTCGAACCTGGTCGTCCTGCCTTCGCGTTTCAAGCTTCCAAGTTCGTCGAGAAGCGCCAAATGGGTGTCATTGAGTGAACCGATTTGATTGAGGATGCGCTTCGGCAGATCCTTTTTTCCATTGAACGCGCATAGGAACTCTGTCATTCGCGCTTGGTCACGCGTATTTCCCTTGGCCCGGATTTTCTCCAGCAACACGCCAGTGCCCTTTATCTTTGTATCGACAAAGGAATCGAATGCATCCACTAATGCATTTCGGTTGGGTCCAGCGTACTGGCCGAGTTTTTTTGTCAGCTTCGCTGAATAGCTTGCCGTCGGCGGATCCTTTCGTTTTCCTATCCAGAACTTGAAATGCTCCATCACACAATCCTTGTCCTTTGGAGCGCCTTGGTCCCACGCGTAGCCAAGAAGCTCGGCCTGCTCGTCGAATTCCGGCAAGGCAGCGGCGTTACCCTTTTCGACCTTTTTCCTGAGGATGCTCAGCGCCTTGCCGCCTTCGTGCTTGCTTTTCAGCAGCGCCATTAATTCTTCGTCGGTTTTTTCCCTAAGCTTGCGATGCCTGTCTGCCGTGTTTGTAATCCCGGTAACGATCTGCGCGTAGATCTGCTCTTCGTCCTGATGAAGACCCACGCTTTGTGCTTGTAGAAACAGTTCTTTTTTCGATGACGCCAGCTTCTTGACCTGGCGCAGATCAAGCCCAATCCCCGACACGTAGTTCATCGGATCCGCTTTATAGGCATCGCCCTGCTTCGGCTCTACATGATCGGCGAGGATTTCTGAGAGAAATTGTCGCGCCCCGTCGCTCTTCCATTTGTCGTTGCCCAGCAGCGCTTTTCTCAAGTAGGGCATGTCGAGATGCCCATTCATTCTCTGTTTCTGGAGGTTCGCCTTGACGGCGTTGAATCGGGCCGCACCCTTCATATGTTCAGGCGACTCTATCTCTACGCCTGCTTCTTTGGCGGTTTTTTCCGATTCCGCCAATAGCGCGGACGAAAACGACTTGACTCCCTCCAGAAGCTTATCGCCGGCTTGACCGTTGATCTGCTTCATAGCCTCGTGCACTTCAGGCGGCAGCCAAAGATTCTTGGTCCTTTTGAGACCGAGCGTCTGGTTCTCGATAATCGCTAACAACGTATTCTTTCCGCGTTCTACGTCGGCCTTGCTTCGGCCATGGGCAGTGAAAATGTCATGCAGGTCTTTCAAGGTTTTGATTTCTCTGGCGCCGGGCACGATCTCACCCGACCCGTGCTGCCGCACGAGTACCTGTCCTGCGACTCTCTTTTCGAAATCTGACCCGCGGACAGCAACGTCAAGGATCCACGCCGGCTTGGGAGAATGTTCGAATGCGTCCTTGAGAAGATTTTCCTTTACCCAGTCAAGGGACTTTTCGATTGTTTGGTCGGAACGCTTCTCCCAGTTCAGGTGAAATCGTTTGAAGAAGCGCACAATTCCTTCTTCCGAGTCCGGCCATTTGCTGATGCGATCGACTTCTTTGGGATCTTTCAGGATTTTGTTTCGCACGATTACTGAGTACCGCGCCACCCTGATCGCTTCCTTGAGTTCTTTTCCTTCAAGCTTCGGGCCTGCCTCTACCTGCACGAAATCCCTTACTTCCTTGTGATGCGGGTGTGCGCCATTGGAATACGCTCTTTCAAGAAACGCAGGTGAACAGCGCTCCCAGTGCAGCGTGCGTTTGAAGCTCAAGCTCGCATTCACATTGTCATGCTTCGCTGTCTGTTTCACAGGATCATGCTCTGCTGCTTGATTCGCCGCGTCATGCTCCGCCGCTTGGTTCACAGTGTCGTGTTCTGCTGCCTGGTTCACAGCATCATTCTCGACTGCTACGTTCCCAGCGGCATGCTCCCCTGCTTGGTTCGCGGTTCTTTGCTCCGCCCCTTGATTCACAACATCATGCGCACCTCCTTGATTCAGGCGTGCCAGCAGGGTTGCCTCAATTTCCTGCTTTACGTACTCAAGGTCTTGCTCCCGTTCGCGTGTTCTGCCGTGGTCCGCCGCGATGAGTACTCTTTCCGTGAAGGAGGGCTGTTCACAACGAGCGCCCCAGTCCTGGACGTCAGTCGCCGAGAAGCCGTTTTCGATAAGGTACCGCTGTATCTCAAGCTGGCGTCCGTCGGTTCGAAGCAAATCCTCCATGATCCGGGTGGCACCCATAGATACGGTGTCCTTCATCGCGTCGATCAGCCCCCCAGCGTAGAGTTGCTTTGCAAGTGCATCGAAAATCGCTTCGTGTATTTCCAACCGCTCTTCTTCTGAAGCGTGCTCGTATTCATCCACTTGCCGTGCAATAGAAGTTGCTTCATGTCCGTCGATCTCCAGGGTGGACAATAAGCTGAGGAATACATTTCGGTTCGACGGTGTTTTGAGCAACTGGGATATGGCACCGTCAAGGGCAAGATCGCCGTTGTGATAGGGGATGCCGCCCGGGATTTCTCCCGCCACCATGCGTTCAAGCTTGTCATGCGTGATTCGCTTCCGCTTTTTCTCTTGTACATGTGCGCCAATCCGGGAAATGATGTTGACGGTGGCGACGTACAGGCAGTTGACCGATGTCTCTGCGATCTTGGCGGCCAACGGCGATCCTAGCGGGGTTGAGACGGCCGTCAGGATACCCTGTATAGCCCCAACCACCGTTCTTGCTATGCCTTTTGCCAATAGCAAGTCCATCAATTTTTTGGCTTCTGCGTACCCTCTCGCAGCACTCATTCCCACTGCGAGCAGCCATTCTTTAACCTCCGAGGCCAAGTCGGATCCGAACTTATAGATAGTGGATCGGATTGCCCGATCAACTTCGTTATCAGCTGCTTTGACGGCCTTTATTTCACGGAGCGCTCTGGTGATTTCCTTCGAACCCTGAATCAAGTTTGTCAAGGAGCTTATACCCGAGCTGATCGCGCTCGTTAGAAGATTCGTCGGGGAGACTATGTCCTTGGGAATATCCAAGGGATGAAAGGTGGCAGCGACGTCAGGGTCCATCTTGGAGAAGAATATGAAGACCATCGCTGGATTCTTGACCGAATCCCGCAGTAGACCCGGCACTCTCGCTGAAAGATCTTCAGTGACTGCCTTTTCCTTATGCCAAGCCGTTGTGAAGGCCCTTGCTTTCTTTGCCAGGTCGCGCAGCTCTTTCCCTCCTCCGGACTGGCTCTCTAGTTCGCGGATCCATTTATAAAACTCTTCTTCATTTTTCTGGATTTCTATTGTGGCGCTCTTCAAATCGACGCACTTGCCGAGGACGCTAATGAGCGTGGAAGGAGCATCCACCAGCGCGACAACGGCGCCGCTGCCGGCGGCAAAGACAGTGAATGCCTGGTCAAACGCCGGCGAGACATTGCCTATAATCTTGCCGCTGCTATCCACCGGCAATTGCGAGAGCGCATCCAACTTTGCTACGTTGGCGAAGGTTTTGCCTGCCTCGCAGCCGGTCCACCCGTCGAATGATGGCAGTACTATCGTAGCCGGGAAGCCCGGCATGGCCTCGATACGCGGTCCTGGGACCGGGATGAAGTCGGGAGTGCGGCGAGGTACGATCGCTTTTGTCGCGGTCTGCTTGGATTGGTTAGGTTGGACGACGTGCTGATTGTTCAGTTGGACGTCGTTGTCGTTCGCTCCCGCATTTCGATCAGCCTCGACCAACGAATCCCGCCTGCTCGAATTGGTTGACGTCATCGAAAGCTGGCTGGAGGACCCTCGCCACATACCGGTATTTAGGGGATCGGTGATTTTCGAGAGGTCGGGATCCGGTGTTCCCTCCCCATCTGGAATCACTATCCCTTTTTGATCGGTCTTCTGGTCTGTTTTTGAGGACCGATCGATGTTAGGTTGGATGGGGCGCTGATTGTTCTGTCGCACATTGTCGTCGTGCCCTAGCGCGCTGTGATCATGCTCGACCGAAGAACTCGACATCGACTCGTTCAGATCGGGCGCGCTCATCGAACCGACTTCCGTTGATGACCCTCGCCGCAGGAGGTTACCGGGCACATGGATTTTCGACAGGCTGATGTCGGAGGTTCCGCCGCTATCTGGATCCACTATCCCTTTTTGCTCGGCGTTTTGGTCCGCTTTGGATGGACCGTCCCCCTCATTGCTTGAGCCGTCAGAAGTGTTTAATTGGCCATCTGCCACTCCTTCACCTGTTTCGCCGCCTTGTCCACCAGTCGTGTGCAGGTCTTGCTGACCATCGGATTCTTGCAGGCCTCGTATGCCTTGCTGGTCCTTTTTTTGGACCTGCGAATCTTGGCTTAAGTCGACTTCGTGCTGATCGACATGCCGCGCGCCGTAACCGCAAAAAATGCTGCTGATGAAGCTCATCTTGTCCTCGCGATCTTGACTGAGATGAAGCGCGTCAAGTAATGAAGGGGGGTGGAGCGCCGCTTAAAGAACGACGGTGCCATCAACTCTCTTTTTTTGTCGCGGTTCGTGCAAGGACTGTTAGCAGGGCGCTAATTTAGGGCTGATTCGTTACGTCTATCGGCGCTCGTGAAGCCTCTGGATCCCGACCTTCGTCGGGATGACGAGGGATGGCCGGGCTTCGGTGAAGGGGTGTACTGCGCAGGTTCTGATGCCGCTCAGTTTCTGGAGCAGATTAGGAAATCGGATTGGGTGACGCTGGAATCGAGCGATGTTGATAGGCACCAGGAAGACGCTGGATCCCGATGTTCGTCGGGATGACGAGCGTTGATTGGGCTGAGGTGGGCGGCGTTTCGGATTGTCTTGCGGAGGACGACTGCGCGGGCTTCTTCACGAAGCCACTTAGCGAATCAATCCGGCTCCATCCCCGCACTCCCCGTCGCCTGCGCCAGCTTAATATTGAGCGCGAAATTCTCCAGTGTCAGCTTGGCGATCGACGATACGAAAATGTATTCGCGCTCGTTCTCCGACATGGGTTTGACGTTTTTTTCGTAGTGCTCGACCACGGACATGGCGATCAGTCGTATCGCGTCGTCTTCGTTGATGTTGAGCATTCCCCAGTCGATGGGATCGGCCAGCTCGATTTCCTTGATCAGTTCCTGGACAGCCTGCAGGTCTATTGCCATAGGTGTTCCGACTCGGTAGAGGTGTCTCATTGTTTGTCCTGCACCGGTTTGAAAAGTTGCGGCCCCGTGATTGCAGGAAAACTTCCCGAGAGCATCCTCTCATGGATGTGGTGGAGCGTAAAACCCTTTATGCTCTCGCCACACTTGGGCAACAACATCAGAGAGCTGCTTGCCGATATCAGGAAAGCGCACGGCGAGAATTGCCGCTGGTGGAAAATTGATGCAAGGGACCACGCCTCCGCACAGGGCAGGCGCGGTGTTTCAGCTAGGCATGAAGTTTGCAACCGTCAAGACAGTATCGACGACACGGATTGCATCATGAGCAACAGCACCAGCAAACACATCAGCAAGCTTCACATCCTTGCCATGGCCCGGCATGCCGGGCTCGCCTTCCAGGATGACAACAACTTCTTCCTGAACGACCTGGCGTCGGAAAAGGAACTTGTCGCCTTTGCCCGCCTGCTCGAACGCGCCGTCCGTGCGAGCTGCGAGGCGGCGGCGGAAGTCGCCTGATCCGACACCCTAGCTTCTTCTCAGGCCTGGGCCAGCGCCTGTTCCAGGTCGGCGATCAGGTCGTCGACATGTTCGATGCCGATGGACAGCCGCAGCATGTCTTCCGATACGCCCGCTTTCTTCAGTTCTTCCGGGTTGAGCTGACGGTGCGTGGTTGACGCCGGGTGCGTCGCCAGCGACCGGGCATCGCCGATATTGACCAGGCGGGTAAACAGCTTGAGCGCATCGAGCACGCGCGCGCCGGCGGCACGCGGGTCGGCCTGGTCGACATTCTTCAGCCCGAAGGACAGGATGCCGGACGCGGAGCCGCCCATCATCTTTTTCACGAGCGGGAAATCCGGGTGGTTCTCCAGCCCGGCGTAATTCACCCATGCCACCTTGGAATGCGCGGAGAGGAAATGCGCGATGCGCTTGGCGTTGTCGCAGATGCGTTCCATGCGCAGGGCAAGCGTTTCGATTCCCTGCAGGATGAGGAAGGCGTTCATCGGCGCGATGGCGGCGCCCATGTTGCGCAGGGGGACGACGCGCGCGCGGCCGATGTAGGCGGCCGGGCCGAGCGCTTCGGTATAGACCACGCCGTGGTAGGACACGTCAGGTTCGTTGAGGCGGCGGAAGCGTTCCTTGTGCTGCGCCCAGGGGAACTTGCCGCTGTCGACGATGGCGCCACCGACGCTGTTGCCGTGACCGCCAAGGTATTTGGTGAGCGAGTGCACGACGATGTCGGCGCCGTGCTCGAAGGGCCGGCACAGGTAGGGGCTGGGGACGGTGTTGTCGACAATGAGCGGCACGCCGTGCGCGTGCGCGATCTCGGCGAGCCTGGCGAAATCGGTGACGTTGCCCAGCGGGTTGCCGATGGATTCGCAGAAGATGGCCTTGGTGCGGCCGTCGATCAACGGCGCGAATTCCTCGGGCTTGCGCGGGTCGGCGAAGCGGACCTGGATGCCGAGCTGCGGGAAGGTGTGCGCGAACAGGTTGTAGGTGCCGCCGTAGAGCGTGCTGGCGGAGACGATGTTGTCGCCTGCTTCGGCGATGGTCTGGATGGCATAGGTGACGGCGGCCATACCGGAGGCCAGCGCCAGCGCGCCGACGCCGCCTTCAAGCGCGGCGAGGCGCTTTTCCAGCACGTCCTGCGTGGGGTTCATGATGCGGGTGTAGATGTTGCCGGGCACCTTGAGGTCGAACAGGTCGGCGCCGTGCTGCGCGTTGTCGAAGGCGTAGGCCACGGTCTGGTAGACGGGAACGGCAACGGCCTTGGTGGTCGGGTCGGGTGTGTAGCCGGCGTGGACGGCCAGGGTTTCGAGTTTCATAGGCTCCTTTGGATGGTCTTTCGGGATGTTGTGGTTCTGGGTACAGCGAAACCGGGTTACCGCCTTTCGACCGGCAGTCCGGCCTTCTCCCATGCCAGGATGCCGCCCTGCACGTTGTGCACGGACTTGAAGCCCTCCTGGGCCAGCATGTGCGCGGCCGCGCCGGAGCGTGTGCCGGAGCGGCAGATCAACACCACGGGTTTGTTTTCGAAGGCGCGGAATTCATGCAGGCGGGCCTTGAGCCGGCCCAGCGGCACCAGCAGGCTGCCCGGCGCGCGAACTTCGGCGTATTCATGCGGTTCGCGCACATCCAGCAGCAAGGCGCCCTGGCGTGCCATGGCTTGCGCCTGCCGGACGTCGATATCGTTGAAAGAGGTCGCGCCGGCGAGCGTGCAGAACGCCGCCAGGACAAGAGCGATGAGCGTCCTGAGGATGGCCATTTTCTTTTCGTTGATGTTATTTGCCGTGAGCCTTGGCACGCCTCGTCCGCGCTTATCTCCCTCGCGCGGCGGCGTGATGCCAAGGTCAGCGTCTCAGTCTAGTGAGTGCTTCCCGGTTTTCAATTGACCCATGTCAAATAATTCCCAGGCCGCCGACTTGCCCACAATTGCTGTGGCCAATTCTGTGGACAACCGGGGATAAGCTTCCGCATGTCCATGATTTTCAAGGGAATTGTTGCTTTGATGAAAATCAAGGCAGGCGAGTGCGTGCTTATCCCATAGCCTTGCCCAAGGCTTTCTCGAACTGCTTCCTCACCACCTTGTAGCATTCGCAGCTCGCCTCCTCAAGACCGGCGCGGTCGAGGATGGTGATGACCCCGCGGTTGTAGGTCAGCAGGCCCGCCTGCTGGAAGTTGCGCGCCACCAGCGTGACGCTGGGGCGGTGTACACCGAGCATGTCGGCGAGGAATTCCTGGGTGAGCTGGAAGGTGTCGCCCTGCACGCGGTCATGGCTGAGGAGGATCCAGCGCGCGAACCGTTCCTCGGTCGTGTGCAAGCGGTTGCACGCGACCGACTGCGATACCTGGCTCAGATAGGCTTGCAGGAAGCGGTACAGCAGGCGCCGGAACTCCGGGGCGCGTCCGAGCAGCTCGTTGAACAGTTCCACCGGCATCCTCAGGCTGTCGCCCGGGATCTGGCAGATCGTGGTTTCGGTGGCCTGCGTGCTGCCGGTCAGCACATCCACCGTCGACATGCCCTCCAGCCCCACGGTGCCGACCTCGACGGCCGAGCCGTCTTCCATGACGGCGAGCACGGAATGTGCCCCGGACAAGGGAAAGTAGACAAAGCGGATATCGCCGCCGCGCTCGAACAGCACGGTCCTCATGGGCGTGGGAAAGTAGTCGAGATGCGGGCGCAGCAACTGGTACTCATCCTCGGGCAGGCGCGAGAGCAGGTGATTGGGGCATTGTGCAGCAGTAGCGGGAACGTACATGGAAGGTCTCCGGACAATAAACGGCGTCAGCCGACGACGATGCGGGAACTACAGCACAGCTCAATGCGTGTTCGCATGATCTGGCGCAGAGCCCCTTCATGACACTGGTCTATGTATGAAACTGTACCGACCGGAAAGCCGTGCTTTTGCTAGATTCTCGCCGTCTTGAACCTGAATCTTCCGCAATGCGTTTATCCGCCTTTATCCTTGAAAACCTGGAGCCGATTCTCCAGGAATGGGAGGACTTTGCCCGCAGCATCCAGCCGCCGCACCGTTCCATGGACGTCATCGAACTGCGCGACCATGCGAAGGAAATGCTTGAAGAGATCGCGGCCGACCTGGCTGCCGACGGCACAGCGTTGGCAGACGGCGATGCCGGCGCGGACCGCGCCTCGCACATCCACGCCGAGACACGCCTGAAGTCGGGCTTCAACATCGAGCAGCTCGTGTCCGAATACCGCGCGCTGCGCGCCAGCGTCCTGCGCCTGTGGATGGCACGGGAGAAGTCGGCGGCATGGTTCGAGGTCGAGGACATGTGCCGTTTCAACGATGCGCTCGACAAGGCGCTGGCCGACTCCGTGGCGCGTTACTCCGCCATCGTGCGGCGTTCGGAAGACATCTTCCTCGGCATCGTCGGCCACGACCTGCGCACGCCGCTGCAATACATGAGCATGGGCGCGGAATTCCTGATGCGCTCGGAGCGGTCGGACCCGCAGCTGATCCAGCTCGGCGCGCGCATGTTCGGCAGTACGGCGAGGATGGGCCAGATCATCGACAACCTGCTCGACTTCACCCGGAGCCGGACCAGCGGCATACACATCGAACCGCAGCCGGCAGACCTCGCGCTCATCTCGGAGCAGGTGGCCGATGAATTCCGTTTCTCCGATCCGAGCCGTGCGATCGAGACCGAAGTCCACGGCGACGTGACGGGCCGATGGGACGCGGGCCGCATCGGCCAGGTCTACCAGAACCTGATCGGCAATGCCCTGCAGCACGGGGCCGACGACGCTTTCGTCACCGTGCGCACTGCCGCGGACGGCGATATGGTCGTGATCACGGTGCACAACTTCGGCGCGCCGATCCCCGAAGCGGAGCTGGCCGGCATTTTCGACCCGCTGCGCCGGTATACGGACAAGGATGCGGAAAAATCCAAGCAGATGAACCTCGGACTCGGGCTCTACATCGTGCGCGAGATCGTCACAGCGCACGGGGGCAGGATCACCCTCAGTTCCAGCGCGGAGGAAGGCACCACATTCACCGTGAAACTGCCCAGGGATTCGCAGAACTGAGCGCCACTTGCCCACATTTGCTGTGGCCAATTCTGTGGACAACCGGGGATAAGCTTCCGTATGTCCATGATTTCGAAGGCAATTATTGCATTGATGAAAATCAAGGCAAGGGGCGAAGCGGGCGGCCGCCCTTGCGGCGGCGCACGTTTTGCCGCTATCGTGCTCGTTTTGCACGAGGGCTTTCCCCATGCTCCTGTTCCTCGGTTTTGACGGCGTCATGCATCCGGCCGGCGGCGAGCGCACGCTGTTCGCACACCGTGCGGCACTCGAAGCGCTCCTGCGCGAGCACACGCATGTCGAGGTTGTCATCACCTCTTCCTGGCGCGAGGTGTTCGATACCGATTCGCTGCGCGAGGATTATTTCTCGCGCGATCTCCAGCCGCGCATCATCGATGTCACGCCGCTGATACCCGGCGCGATGCGCTGGCAGGAAGTGCAGGCCTATCTTGATGAAACGCGCTACGGCGGCCCGTATGTCGTGGTCGACGATGACGCCACGGAATTCCCTCCCGGTTGGGCGCCACTGCTGTTGTGCGATCCCGCCGTTGGCCTGGACGCAGGAAAATGCGCGGAACTCGCCGCCCGCATGAGGCAGCGGCCGCAAGGAATTTAAACCGGGAACAACAGGTCAAACGGCAACTTCCGCAGTGAAGGAGCGGTGAAATTGCCTCCCGACGCGCCTGCCGGCGACGAACATCCATCCCGACCTCGTACGGTCCGCACGATTCTGAGCTGGCTCGTCGTCGCGTGTATGCTGCCGGGCATCATCGGTGCGACCGCGATCTTTTTCCTGGAGTACCGGCAAGCGGCACAGCAACAGGAGAGGGATACCATCCAGACAGCAAGGGCACTGATGCAGGCGGTGGACAACCACATCCTGCGCGTGCAATCGCTGGCGCAAGGCTTGGCCGCATCCGATTCCCTGGCGACGAATGATCTGCGCACCTTCTACGGCCAGGCGCGCAAGGCGCTGGCGGAAACGCGGCTGGGCTCCTCGGTGGTCCTCGCGAGCCGTGACGGAATGCAGCTCCTCAACACCACGCTTGCCTACGGGCAGCCGCTGCCGCACCACGGAAATCCCGACATCATCGAGCAGGTGTTCAACACCGGCGAGCCGGTGGTGTCGGACATTTTCATTGGTTCCATCCTGCGCCTGCCGGTGATGGTGGTGGCCGTGCCCATCCTGCGGGATGGGCAGGTGCACGGCTTCCTGAACATTACAATCTCGCCGGAAACCTTCAACGACATCCTGATGGCGCAGGGCCTGCCGGCGGGATGGGTGGCGACCATCTTCGACAGCAAGGGCACGATCGCCACCCGCAGCCGCGAGGCCGACCGTTTCACCGGCCAGAAGCCGGCCGACGATTACTTCCGCAAGCTCATGTCTTCCGGCGAAGGCACCTTCGAGGCGATCATGCGGGACGGCGAGCCGGTGCGCGCCGCCTACACCAGTTCCCCGCTCACCGGCTGGCGCATCGCCATCTCCATTCCCCAATCCACGCTTGCGCAGCAATTCAACCGCCGGATCTCCATGCTTTCGTTGGGCGTCGCCGCCCTGCTGGCGATCAGCCTGGCGGTGGCCGGCCATATCGGCGGGCGTATCGTGCGCGCCTTTCATGCGCTGGTGGAGCCGGCACGGGCGCTCGGTGCCGGGGAGCGGTTCCGCACGCCGTCGGTGGAAATTGTCGAAGCCGCGTCGGTGGCCAAGGCGATGGATGACGCGTCGGTATTGCTGGAGCAGCGCAATACCGCCCTGCGCGACGCCATGCAGACATTGCGCGAAAGCCAATACCGCTCCGCGCTGGCGCTGAAGGCCGGCGGCACGGCGGTATGGGAACTGGACGTCGCCTCGCGCCGGCTCCTGCCCGCCGACGACCTGTTGTTCGCGATGCTCGGCTATTCGCCGCAGGAACTGCAGACCTGGGCGGACTGGATGGCGCTGGTGCATGAAGAAGACCGTTCGGGCGTGCCGAGGATGATCGAGGCCATGATCGAAGGCCGCCAGGAAAGTTACTGGCAGGAGATGCGCCTGCGCGCGCGGGACGGCAGCTGGCGCTGGGTTCTGTCGCACGCCATTGCCGCGGAGCGCGACGAACACGGCCGGGCAGTGCGCCTGATCGGCACGCACACGGACATCACCGAGCGCAGGCTGGCGCAGGAGCATGCACGCCAGGCCGCGCTGCACGATACGCTGACCGGCCTGCCGAACCGGGCGCTGGTGTTCGAGTACGGCAGCCACCTGCTGGCCGCCGCCCGGCGCAACCACGGCCGGGGCGCGCTGCTGTTCATCGACCTCGACCGCTTCAAGCCCATCAACGACATCTACGGCCACGAGACAGGCGACCGCGTGTTGCAGGAAGTCGCGCGCCGCCTGCTGGCGGGCACACGCGATGAAGACCTCGTGGGCCGCCTGGGCGGCGACGAGTTCGTCGTCATCCTGCCTTTCCTGGATGGCGACCGGCTGCGCGCGGCCACTGTCGCGCAGCACCTGGTGGACACCATCAGCCAGCCCTACCCGATCGATACCATCGAGGTCTCGCTCTCGCCCTCGATCGGCATCAGTTTCTTCCCTGATCATGCCGCCGACATCAGTGACCTGATCCATGCCGCCGACCTGGCGATGTACCAGGCCAAGCAATCGGGGCGTGCCACCTACCATTTCTACACGCCGGAACTGGACCAGCGCGCCGAAGAGGCGCATTCGCTCGAAGCCCGGGTCCGGCATGCGCTGCGGCACGGCGGCCTGAAACTCTACTATCAGCCGATGATGGATATCCGCAGCGGCGGCATTGCCGGCGCCGAGGCGCTGGTGCGCCTGTGCGACCGGGAGGGCGACGTCATCGGGCCGGACCGCTTCATCCCCATCGCCGAATCGGCAGGACTGATCGGCGAGCTGGGCGAATGGGTGGTGAGCGAAGCCTGCCGCCAGCAGGGCGCGTGGCGGCATGAAGGGCTGGAGGTATCGATCGCGATCAACGTCTCGCCGCTGCAGTTCAGGCAGCGCGACTTTGCGGACAGGCTGAGCGGCATCATTGCCGAAGCCGGCATCGATCCATCCCGCCTGGAAGTGGAAGTGACGGAAAGCGCGATCATGGACAACCTCGACGAAGCGATCAAGGTGCTGGACCGGATCAAGGCGCTCGGCGTGAAGGTTGCGCTCGACGACTTCGGCACCGGGTACTCCAGCCTCAGCCGCCTGACCAGCCTGCCGCTGGACAAGCTGAAGGTCGACCAGTCCTTCGTGCGCCGCGTCGCCAGCGACCAGGCGAGCCGCACCGTGACCGGCGCGATCATCGCTCTCGGGCACAGCCTCAAGCTGGACGTGATCGGGGAAGGCATCGAGTCGGAAGAAGCGTTGCGCTATCTGCGGGAACACGGCTGCAACCAGGCGCAGGGATACTGGTTCAGCCGGCCGCTGCCGGCCGCCGAGTTCGCGCGCTGGTGCCGCCAGCAGCAGGAGGCACGCACCTCGGCGTTGCCCTCCTCCTGAGCCGGGTTCAGCTCCCCGTGTGGTTCTGGATGTCGTCGAAATGGGTGCGCACCAGGGCCACGATATCGCCGTCCAGCGCCCCTTCGTCCACAAACCGGTTGAGCAGCGCAATCGCTGCCTGGCGCGTCATCCCGGCGCGGTACGGCCGCTGCTCGGAGATCGCGGTAAAGACATCGGCCACGGCGATGATGCGCGCGCCCTGCGGGATCGTCTGCTTGCGGAAGGGATAACCCTGCCCGTCCAGGCGCTCGTGGTGCAGCGAGGCGTAGGTATTGATTTCCTCCAGCCCCGGCACCTGCGACAGGATGCGGTAGGTGTAGTAGGGATGCTGCTTGATGATGCGCATTTCCTGCGGCGTGAGCTTGCCCGGCTTGTCGAGGATTTCCGCCGGCACGGCGAGCTTGCCCAGGTCGTGCAGGAAACCGGCGGTGCCGATCAGGCGGGTCTTGACGGGATCGATGTGCAGCAGCTGCGCGATGCGCTCCGCCTTGGCCGCGACGGTGCTGGAGTGGATCGCGGTATAGGGGCTGCGGAAGTCGATGATGCGCGCGAACAGGCGTGCCAGTTCGTACAGCTCGTCCAGGTCCAGCGCCACGTTTTGCCCGTCGAAGCCGGACCGGATGATTTCTTCCTTGTGCGGGCTGACGAGGTCGAGCCAGAACGATTCCGAGCGCGAGGCATGCGTGAAGGCGGCGACGGCCTGCGGATGGTAGCGCCGGCCGGCGTCATCCACGACCTTGCGCCGGATGTCGGTGCTCTGCTCGAGGATGTCGCCGCGCGGCCGCGGCAGCACTGCGACCCGGTCGGCCAGGTGCAGGACGTGGCTCAGCAAGGGTACCGCCGCATTGTTGCACTCGCTGCCGCGCCGGTAGTTCCATTCGACGTGGTGATAGCGCACCGCTTCCGCCGCACGGGCAAAGGGCGGAAAGTCGCGCAGCAGCAGGTAACCCTCGATGGCGTGCGTGTGCACGCTCTCTTCGAGCGTGGCGTCCAGCGGAATGTCGCCCGCGACGGCGTAGTTCTGCAGCGACAGCCGCAGCGTGCCGGACACCGCCCCGACATCGTGCAGCGCACCCGCGAGGACGGCGTCCTGCCTGTCCTGCAGGGGCAGCCCGAGGGCATCCGCGATGCGGGCGGCGACGTAGGCCACGCGCATGTGGTGGTCCGACAGGTCCAGCGACAGCAGATCGAGGGCCCGGGATACGCAGAGGATCAGGTCGAAGAAACGGACATCAATGCTGCCACTGCTCATAAAGGCCTTCTTGCTGCTCCCTGCACTTATGCCGCCATCTTCTTGATGGCGGTCGCCAGGTCCTTGTCGACCTTCATGATGTGGTTGACCAGCCAGTTGCGCAGGAAGGTCGATACCTGCACCGACAGCATGCCGTTGCCGGCGTTGAACTTGTTCTGCAGCTCGACGACTTCCCGGATCAGCGTGTCGTGCTCCTGCTTGTGCGCCGCATAGCCGGGATAGGCAATGCGCTGCATGTGTTCCTCTTCGCGCTTGAAGTGCTCGCGGGTGTAGCGGATCAGCTCGGCGAGGATCTTGCCGAGTACGTCCTTGCCGTGCCCCGCCGCCATCGCGGTGTGCAGCTGGTTGACGAGGTCCACCAGCTTCTGGTGGTCCTGGTCGATGAAGGAATTGCCGACCTTGAGGTCTTCGGTGAGGGAAAAGTACGCCACGGTTGTTCTCTCCAGTGATAATAACCACAGAGTAATTGTGGTTATATGACTGGCGAAGGGTACGCGAGATCGATCTTTCTCAACCCTCCCATATTCATGTGATTTCCGGAATCGCTTGACTCAGGTCAAGCGACTGCGGCGGGCTGGGGCATGTCGGCGAGCAGGACGCGGTCGCGTCCCGCCGCTTTGGCCCGGTACATCGCCTTGTCTGCGGCGGCGATCAGGGATGCCTCATCGACGCCGTGGAATGGGAAGCAAGCCACGCCGAACGAGGCCGTCACCGCGCCGATGGACTGCCCGCCAAAATCGACGCTCAGCGCACGCACGCCGGCGCGCAGCTTTTCCGCGCGCACGCCGGCATCCTGCAGGTCGCATTCGGGCATCAGGATGACCATTTCCTCGCCGCCGAAACGGCAGACGAGATCGCCTTCCCGCACGCTGGACTTGATGTGCCCCGCGACCGCGCGCAGCACGACGTCGCCCGCTTCATGCCCGTACCTGTCATTGACCGACTTGAAATGATCGATATCGATCATCACCAGCGACAGCGGGCATGACTTGCGGCGCGCACGGGACATTTCGCGGGACAGCGTTTCGTCCATGTAGCGGCGGTTGAACAAGCCGGTGAGCGGATCCACGATCGATTGCTGCTTGAGGACTTCCTTGAGCTTTGCATTCGACAACGCGAGCGCCAGCTGTTCCGCCAGAGCGGTGGCCAGCTCCGTGCGCCCTGCCGCCAGCGCCGCGTCGGCAGCCTCCACCGCCGGCGCTTCGATGGTGATCAGGCCGATGATTTCCCCCTGCGCCGACAGCGGCAGGCAGAGCAGGGATTTGTCCTGGCTTGCGTGCCGGTCGTGGTGGGGACAATAGAGCGCGTCCCTGCCCTGCACCTGATGCACCCGGCCCAGGCGCAGCCCCCAGCATTCGTGCGGCTCGACGGCGTCCTTCGGATCGGACGGCTCCCCCCACTGCGAGGCCTTCTCGAGAAGATTGCGGGAATTGCGGTACAGGAAGAGCTCCCCGGACGTGCCCGGCAGGATCCTGGCCGTGAAGACGGACACACTTTGCAGCGTCTCGGCCAGCGACATGGACGAATCCAGCGTACGGACCATTTGCGCGAGCAGGGACAATTCCACGTTGCGGCGCCCGAGCTCGGCCATGCCCCCGCGCAGTTCGTTGCTCAGGCTTTGCAGTTCGATCGCGGTCGAGCGGTGGCGTTTGAGCAGCCGGAACAGGAAATGCAAGGCCACGGCGACAAGGAAGACATTGATGACGGTGGCGGCCAATGTCGTGACGGCGGCAAGGTCGGCGTAATGCGCCGATTCCTGCCGCAGCTTGTCGCGCAGCGACTGCTCGACGGCAGTGACCGCGGCAACTTCGGCACGGATATCGTCCATGTACTGCTTGCCCCGGCCGGTGGAGACCGACGCCCGCGCCGCCTCATTGCCCTGCGTGCGCCGCAGCTCGATGCTGCGCGCCAGGTCGTCGAGCTTGCGCTCGATCGCGCCTTCGAAACGGTCGACGTCGACTGCGGCGTGGCCGGGGAGCGATGCGCGGCGCACCGCCTCCTGGTCTTCCAGGCGCGCGGTGGCCTTGTAGTACGGCTCCAGGAAAGACTCCTGGCCGGTAATGATGAAACCGCGCTGGCCGGTCTCGGCATCCTTGATGAGCGAAAACGCTTCGGCAATGACGGCGATGCGCGTTTCGGAATCAAGCAGGGCGGTGTGGAGCTGCCCCGCTTTCTCGGCGGTCTTGAAGGGGACGATCGCCGTGGCGGCCATCACCAGGGCCGCGACCGCGATCATCAGTTTTATTCTTCGTTCGATTTTCATGCTTATTCGGAGGACAGGCGCAGCCGGGATTCCCGAAAGCCGGAAGCCGGCTTTCCTTGAAATGAGAACACGCAGGGTGCTTGCGCCTTGCCCAGGCTGCCCCACCGCATATTCCATTCAAAAACGCAATTTCCTTGCCAGCATCGTCACGTTCAGATATTCCACTCCGCGGGATGCCCCGGCGGGGCGTGTGTGGCAAGCAGCGCGGCAAAGGCGACGGCCTCGACCGGCTTGCTGAACAGGTAACCCTGCATGCCGTGGCAGCCGTGCTGCGTGAGGAAGTGCTGCTGCTCCCTGGTCTCCACGCCTTCGGCCACCACCTGCAGGTGCAGGCTTCGGCCCAGCGCAATGACCGCCCGTGTGATCGCCGTGCCGCCTTCGTCCAGGCCGATGTCGCGCGTGAAGGACTGGTCGATCTTCAGCGTGTCGATCGGGAAGCGCTTGAGCTGCGACAGGCTCGAGTACCCGGTGCCGAAGTCATCGATCGAGAAGCGCACGCCGATATCGCGCAATTCCTTCATGACCGAGACCACGTGGTCAGGCCGGTCCATGATGACGCTCTCGGTGATCTCCAGTTCCAGCTGGGGCGCCGGCAGGCCGGTCTCGCGCAGCACCTGCTTTACCTGTGCGGCGAATCCGTCATGCTCGAACTGCTTGGCCGAGACATTGACGGCAACCACCAGCCCCGCATGGCCGGCGACATGCCATTCCTGCGCCTGCCGGCACGCCTCGCGCATGACCCAGGCGCCGATCTCGATGATCTGCCCGGTCTCTTCGGCAATGGGAATGAACTTCGCCGGCGAAACGAGCCCGAG
>Ga0196970_1001035_pt1 | contig 22358 bp, 12 predicted proteins | sample S1v_513CmetaG_FD_148672 | JGI IMG/M metagenome (GOLD analysis project Ga0196970, IMG submission 148672) | Soil microbial communities from Anza Borrego desert, Southern California, United States - S1+v_5-13C | ecosystem: Environmental > Terrestrial > Soil > Desert | place: USA: California...
GCCACCTCCTCCGCCACCAGGATGCGCAGGGGCTCGGCCGCCGATGGCGCGGGGGCGGGCTTCGGGGCGGGCGGCTCGGCTGTTGGCGGGGACGGGGGCGGCGGGGGCGGCCCGGCGGCAGGCGGCGGGGCGGGTTCGGGGGTGGGCTCGGGGGCCGGCTGGGGCGGGGTCGGGGGTAGGGCCAGGGGCGGAGACGGGGCCGGCGGGTGCAGGCGGGCCAGACGGTCGCGCAGCTCCAGCGGGTCGTAGGGCTTGGCGATCAGGTCGTAGCCGCCCAGCGCCACGTCGTCGGCCACCACCGCATGGGCGGCGAAGCCCGAGGCCAGCAGAACCGGCAGGTCGGGGCGCAGGCGCCGGGCCTCGCGCGCCAGCTCCGCGCCATTCATGCCCGGCGGCATCACGATGTCGCTGAACAGCAGGTCCAGCGGCTCGTCCCCGCGCAGCACCACCAGGGCCTCGCCGGCTCCGGACGCGCCGATCACCCGGTGGCCCCAGCTGCGCAGCAGGGCGCAGCCGTGCTCCAGGATGTTGTGGTCGTCATCCACCATCAGGATCGACAGGCCGGGCCGGTCCGACGGCGGGCGGACGGTGCCGCCGCTCTCGTCGGCCAGACGGTCGGGCGGGAAATGGAGGGTGACGGTGGTGCCCTGCCCCACCCGGCTCGACAGCGTCATGGTGCCGCCATGCAGCTCCACCAGCCGGCGGGTCAGCGGCAGGCCCAGCCCGGCGCCCTCGGTCTGGCGGTTGGCCGGGCTCTCGACGCGGGTGTAGGCCAGCAGGACGCGGCCCAGATCCTGTTCGGGAATGCCGATGCCGGTGTCGCGCACCTCCAGCAGCAGGCCGCCGTCATAGGTGGGGGCGGGGGCCGGGCCGGCGGTCAGCGAGACGGCGCCGCCGGAGGGCGTGTATTTGACGGCGTTGGACAGCAGGTTCAGCAGGATCTGGCGGAGGCGCCGCTCGTCGCCGCGCAGGTGGCGGGCGGCGGGGTCCACCCGCGCCGAGAGGACGATGCCGGCGCGGGCCGCGCGCGGGGTCAGCAGGCGGATGGCGAAGGTGGCGGCGGCGTCGAGGTCAACCGCCTCGTCGTCCAGCACCAGCTGCCCGGCCTCGGCACGGACATGGTCGAGGATCTCGTTGATCAGCTCCAGCAGATGCTGGCCGCTGTCGCGGATGTTGACGGCGAAGTCGCGGTAATGGGCGGTGCCGACCGGCCCCTCCGACTCCCGCGCGATCAGGTCGGCGAAGCCGATGACGGCGTTCATCGGGGTGCGCAGCTCGTGGCTCAGGCTCGCCAGGAACTCGGTCTTGCTGCGGCTGGCCGATTCCGCGGCTTGGCGGGCGTCCTGAAGCTCCGCCTCCATGATCTTGCGGGCGGTGACGTCGCGCTCGACGCTGACGTAATCCTGCGGGGCGCCCCAGTCGTCGGTGACCAGCCGCACCGCCGCCTCGATCCACACCCAGCGGCCGTCGGCATGGCGCAGGCGGTAGGTGGTCTTCAGGGTCGGACGGTCGGGGGTCAGGCGGGCCAAGCCGGCGGACAGGGCGTCGCGGTCGTCGGGGTGGACCCGCTCCACCAGCGGGCGACCGATCAGCTCGGCGGGCGCGCAGCCCAGGCTGTCGCGCGTCGCCTCCGAACAGAAATGCCGCACGCCGTCCAGCCCGATGCGGCCGATGATGTCGGTGACGCTGCGCGCCAGCAGGCGGTAGCGCGCCTCGCTGGCGCGGATCGCGCGTTCGGCCTCGTGCCGGCGGGTGATGTCGCGGGCGCCGACCGACAGCATGACGATGGCGCCGCTCTCGTCGCGGATCGGCACCTGCGACACCTCCCACCAGCGGGTGACGCCGTCGTGGGTGTGCTGCTCCTCGAAGCGGGTGGGGGCGCCGGCATCGATGCAGGATTGCAGGTCGGCCATCGCCTTGGCGGCCAGATCGGGCGGCAGCAGGCTGTCGAGCGGCTTGCCCGGCGCGTCGGCCGCGCGGTCGCCCATCGCCCGCAGGGCGGCGGCGTTGGCGCTGTGCAGGGTGAAGCTGCCCTTTTCGCCGACGCGGATGATCGCCAGGCTGTCGGCGGAGCTGTCGAACACGGCGCGGAACAGGGCGGCGTTCTCGGTCAGGGCGTTCTCGTCGTCGACGCGACGGTGCTCCCGCGCCAGCATGGTGCCGAGCAGGCCGATGCCGAGCGTGGTGAAGGCGGTCAGCGGCAGCGCCGCCTCCTCCAGCACCCGCATGGCAAGCCCCAGGTCGGGCAGCAGCAGGAAGGCCGTCAGGGTCAGCGGCGTGATGGCCAGCCCGAACAGGGACAGCAGGCCGAAGCCGAAGGCGCCCTTCCCTTCCCCTCGGTTGGCTGCGCCGGCGGCGCGCCGCTCCATCGGGCGGGCCAGCAGCGGCGCCACCAGCGCGGTCAGCAGGATGCCCACCAGACCGGTCAGCGAGCCCATGCCGCCCAGCCACAGCCGCACCCCGCCGGCAGCAAGGGCGGAGATCAGGGCGGCCGGCCAGCCGCCGAACAGCCCGGCCAGCCCGATCATCACGTTGCGCAGGTCGACCAGAACCCCGCCTTCGACCGGGTAGGCGTCGAGCATCGAGATGGCGGCGGCCACGCCGAACAGCAGGCCGGACAGCAGGGCGAAGGGCAGGCGCCGCGTCCCGAACCGCCGCAGCACGTAACGGTAGGCAAGCAGGACCAGCGCCAGCAGCCCGACGCCGTGCGCAAGGGCGATGATGATGCCGGTTCCCATGCTCCGCCCCCCAGCGGCAATCCCGATCCCGCCCCAATTCCGGAGTCCGAAATCGGGGATGAACTTTTACACAGGCAATGCAACAAGAAAAAGAAACGATTCGAAACAGTCATATGAGCTTTTTATATAGTCCCGCTGCCGAAAGCGGGCGAAGCGCCCACCGATCGATGGCGACGGTAGGATCGGCACCACGCGGCTGTCGTGTTTGGCCGCCGCTTCGGCTAGGATGCCCTGCGCGAATTGTTCGTAGTCGTCGTGTTTTCGTGGGCTTCGGCATGCTGTTCAAGGTTTTTTCACGGAGCCTGGTCGCCCGAACGACGGCATCGGCGGTGCTGCTGGTGTCGGTGCTGATCGCCGTGCCCATGGTGGTCCTGATCCAGGCCGACGTGCGCAACACCCGGGCCGAGCTGGCCATCCGGGCGGAGATGGCGACCAGGATCGTGCTGGACGACGTGGCGAACGCGCTGTGGGACCTCGACCCCGAAGAGGCGGCGACGGCGCTGATGCCGCTGCGCTCGATCGACAGCTTCGCCGAGGCGGTGATCCTGGGGACCCATGGCGAACGCTTCGCCACCTTCCGCAAGCCGGGCGCGGCCATCGTCAGCGACGCCACCGCCACCGCCGCCGCCGTGCCGCTGACCCACCAGGACCGCACGGGCGCCGTCCGCAACATCGGCACCCTGCTGGTCCGGCTGGACACCGGCCCGACCGACGCGGCCATCCGCCACCATGTGCTGGTGCTGAGCGGGGTCGGCGCCGTCACCCTCCTGCTGGTGGTCCTGGGGGTGGTGTGGGCGACCCGCGGCATGACCCTGCCCATCGCCGGCATGACCCGCGCCATGGCCGATCTGGCGGCTGGCGACGTGTCGGTGGACGTGCCGGTGCGTCACCGCGACGACGAGATCGGCCGCATGGCAAAGGCGCTCGCCACCTTCCGGCAGAACGCCATCGACCTGCGCGTCGCCAAGGAACGGGCGGAGCAGGCGGTGGCGTCGAAGGCCAAATTCATGGCCGCCGCCAGCCACGACCTGCGCCAGCCGGCCCAATCGCTGCTGATGCTGACCGCGATGCTGCGCGCCACCGCCCCCACCCCGAAGGTGGCGGAATCGGCGCGCAAGATCGAACAGGTCGTGATGACCCTGAAGCAGCTGCTGGACGAGTTGCTGGAGGTGTCGCGGCTGGACGCCGGCGGCGTCGCGGCGAACAAGGCCGTGCATGAGGTCGCCGACCTGTTCGACGCGCTGGAATCGCAGTACGGCCCGGTGGCGCGCAACAAGGGGCTGGCCTTCGCCGTGCCGCAATACCGGGCGCCGGTGGTGACCGACCGCATCCTGCTGCTGCGCCTGCTGGGCAATCTGATCGACAACGCGATCCGCTACACGGCCAGCGGGCAGGTGCAGGTCGCCTGTCTGGAATCCGGCGGCACCCTGATCGTCGAGGTGCGGGACACCGGCATCGGCATCCCCGAAGACAGGCTGGACGCCATCTTCGAGGAGTTCCACCAGATCGGCAACCCGGAGCGCAACCGCGACAACGGCATCGGCCTTGGGCTGTCGATCGTCAAACGGCTGGCGACGGTGCTGGACCACCCGGTGAAGGTGCGCTCGACGCTGGGCAAGGGATCGGTCTTCTCCGTTACCATTCCGCTGGCCCCGGTGGAGGCCGCTGCGGTGGAAAGCGTTGCAGTGGAGCCTGGGCCCCCTGTTCCGGTGGCCCGGCCGGCCGTCTCCGCCGCTCCACCCGCCCCTACCCCAATTCCTGCTCCTGCCCCTGCCGCCACGATGGCGACGCTGGCGGACGCACCGGCGAAGGAGGGGGAGATCGCGATCCTGGTGATCGACGACGACAGTTTCGTGCTGTCCGCCATCTCCATGTTCCTGACCAGTGCCGGGCATCGCGTCGTCGGCGCCTCCACCGTCGCGCAGGGCCTGCGGGCGGTGGAGGACGGGACCGTCCGTCCCGATGCGGTGATCGCCGACTATCACCTGTCCGCCACCGAGAACGGCCTGGATTTCATCGCGGAGGTCTGGACGCGGCTGGGCCTGCGCATCCCGGCGGTGCTGATCTCCGGCCGGCTCGACGGGGCGGTGACCAGCCGGGCGGCGGAGATGGGCGTGATCGTGGCCGCCAAGCCGATCATGCCCGACCGCCTGTCGACGCTGGTGGAGGCGATGACCGCCTCGCGGCCGGCCCTGTCCGTCGCCGCCGATACCTCCCGCCCCGCATAATACCCACCCTGCATAAGACCGGGTCGGCCGAAGTCATCGGCCGGGCGCCGGACGCTTAGAACTAAAAATAAACTCACATATCCGGCTGTGCTGTGGCACAACATTGACGCCATGCCCGGAACCAGTCTTGCAACCCGCGTCACGGGCTGGAAACAAGCAACCTCGGAGGATTCCATGCGCGGCGCCACCACGACCGACATCACGCGTGCCCGGGACATCATCGCCGGTTTCGACTTCGGCTATGTGGTTGACCGGGCGGTCGCCGCGGGCATGACCCGCGCCACGTCCGAGATCGCGCTGCACCAGTTGAAGGCCTTCCTGCTGGCCTGCGCCGAGCATCCGGACCGCGACATCGTTCCGCAGTCCGCCGCTTGCGACGATCTGTGGCACGAGTTCATCGTCGCCGACACCCGCGCCTACTTCCGCTTCTGCGAGGCGGTGTATGGCGAGTACCTCCACCACAACGGCGTCGCCGTCGCTGCCGACCGCATGGCCGCCGCCCGCGCCGACAGCGCTCGCCTGTTCGCCACCGCGGATTGCCTGCGCGAAGCGAAGGTGGCGGATTGCCTCCGTGAGGCGGAGGTTGCTGATTGCCTCCGTGAGGCGGAGGCTGCTGATTGCCTCCGCGAGGCGAAGGCTGCCGATTGCCTCCGCGAGGCGAAGGCTGCCGATTGCCTGCGCGAAGCGAAGGCGGCCGACTGCCTGCGTGAAGCGAAGGTGGCGGATTGCCTCCGTGAGGCGGAGGTTGCCGACTGTCTGCGTGAGGCGAAGGCCGCCGACTGCCTGCGCGAAGCGAAGGCCGCCGACTGCCTGCGCGAAGCGAAGGCTGCCGACTGCCTCCGCGAGGCTAAGAGCGCCGACTGTCTGCGCGAAGCGCGGTCACAGGACGCCTGACACCACCCGGCGGCTTCAGCGAAAAGCCCCTGTCCGTCAGCCGGACAGGGGCTTTTTTCTTGTCGGCGCCGCCCTGCCCTTCGCCTGATCAGCCAAAGTTGAGGCCGCCGAACGGCGTGATGAAATTCTCGCTCAGCACATTGCCGCGCAACGCCACGTAATCAGGCACCACCAGCGGGATCACCGGCAGATCCTTCATCACCAGACACTCGGCATCCTTGTAGACCTCTGCGCGGCGTTCAGGGTCCGCGATGGCCATCGCGCGTTCGACCAGGCCGTCGAACTCCGCATTGGACCAGCCGACGGGATTGAAGCGGCTGCGGCTGCTGAACAGCTCGTCCAGGAAGTTCATCGGGTCGGGGTAGGTGGCGGTCCAGCCGAACAGGAAGGAATCGTAGTCGCGCCGGCGGGAGCGGGCGATGAACTCCTGCCGCGGGGCGGTGACCAGCTTCGCCGGGATACCGGCATTGTTCCATTGCGACACGTAATAGACGAACTCGCGCCGGTATTCCGGCACGACGGTGACGGTGAAAGGATCGATGCCGCGCCCAGCCGGATAACCGGCCTCTTCCAGCAGGCGTGCCGCCAAGGTCGGATCGTAGGCCAGCGGCTCCAGCCTTTCGTTCGACAGCAGGGCCGGTGGGACGACGCCGTTATGGACGGCAGCCACGCCGCGGAAGAACCGCTCCGCCATCGCGTTGCGGTCGATCAGCAGCGACATCGCCCGGCGCACCCGCAGATCGGCAAAGGCCTTCACCCGGCGCGGATCGAGCGCCACCACCCGCATCTGCATCCGCTGCACGTTGGACAGCGACCTTTTGAAGCCGGGATCGTCCATCACCCCGCGCAACGCATCGGTGTCGACGAAGGTGAAATCGACCTGGCTGTCGTTGAACAGCGTGATGCCGTCATTGCCGATGCCGGTGGCGAGGAAGGACACCCGCTCGAACGGCACCGCACCGCCGCGCCAGCCGGGATTGGCCTCCACATCGATGCGGATGCCCTCGGTCGAGCGGGCCAGCCGGTAGGGGCCGGTGCCCGCCGACATGGTGCGGAACCAGTCGGGACCGGCCTGCTCGGCCGCCTCGACATCGACGATGTGGATGCGGGCGAAGGGGAAGACGGCGTTGGGTTCGTCGCAGACCACCTCCAGCGTCCGGTCGTCGATCACGGTGACGCCCGACAGCTCGCTGGTCGTCTTTGCCCGCAGTTCGCGAAAGCCGCGGACCTTGGACAGGGCCAGCAATGCGAAGTTGGCGCCGTCACCCGCCAGAGCCGCTTCGAAACTGCGTTTGACGGACGCAGCGGTTAAGGGGCGTCCGGTGTGGAAGGTCACGCCGTCGCGGATCGTCAGCCGCCAATGCCGTGCATCCTCCGAGGCTTCCCAAGCGGTGGCGAGACCCGGCAGGATGCGGCCCTGGGTATCGACGCTGGTCAGGCTTTCATACATCGAGCCCAGGATCTGCCGCGCGACCAGGTCGCTGACGGTCAGCGGATTGAGCGCCGCCGGCAGGGACTTCAGCCCGATCCGCAGGGCTCCGGCGGCGGCCAGCGCCGGCCGCGGCACCGCGCCGGACAGCGCGGCGGCTCCGAGAAGGCCCCCGAACGCGCCAAGAAAATGTCGTCTCTGCACAGCCGGCATCGCTGATCCGTCGCGTCGTAGTCTTGCCGGCAATCCTTACCATGGGGCAGGGCAGGCGGTCACCCTGGACGACCGCCAGAGGCTTTCGCACTCGAAAGCAACCGGCGGTCGCGTGCTATCGACCAGGCAACCCATGCGTGCTTTCGAGTGCGAAACCCTCAGCCGTTCAGCAGGGCGTCGATGCGATCGCGCAGGGCCTGCAGCCTTTCGCGATGTTCGCGCTGCAGGGATTGGGCGACCGTGTCGATGGCGGCCAGATCCTTGTCCATGCGGTTGATCGCCTTGCCCAGCACCCGCATCGGCTCGGCCGTGGAGGATGCCGCCGGCCGGGCAGCCCGCACCGCGCCCACCGTCAACCCGCCGGTGCGCGCCGTCTGCCAAAGTCGGCGCAGCTCCGCCTCGTCCTCGACGAAGGCCAGTTCGACCAGGGCGGAGCGGGAGACCGCGTCAGGGTTGGCGCGGTAGTCGGCGAGGATGTCGTCGGGCAGGCGCAGCACCTTCAGGCGCTTGGACACCTCGGCCTCCGAACAGCCGACGGCCGCCGCCACCTCCGCCTGGGTGTAGCCGTGCGCCTCGATCAGCTGCGACAGGCCGCGGGCGAGGTCGATGGCGTCCAGATCCACGCGCTGGACATTCTCGATCAGCGCGATCTCTTCAGGGCGGCCTTTGGTGATGATCGCGGCGATGGTGCCGCGGCCGAGCAGACGGTGGGCGCGCAGCCGCCGCTCGCCGGCCACCAGACGGTAGCGCCCCTTCTCCGCCCCCTCCTGCACCAGGACTGGTTGCTGCAACCCGTGGCGCGCGATCGAGTCCGCCAGCGAGCGCAGGGACTCGTCGTCGAACACCGTGCGCGGCTGGCCGGGATTGGTCTCGACGGCGTCAAGATCGACCTCGACCAGCCGGGGCAGCACGCCGCTCAGCCCGAACATGCGGTCGGTCTCGGCGGCGAAGCCGGCCTCCTTGGCCTGAAGCACGGTGGCGGCGGTCTGGCGGGTCAGCTTCTTAGGCGGCATCGACGGTCTCCTGCAGGCGGCCCATGGCGGTCAGCAGCGCAGCGGCGATGGCGGCATAGCTCTCCACACCGGGGGCACCGATGTCGGCATCCAGCGTGATGACGTTGGCGCCGGCCGCCTGGGCATAGATGGTCGCGCGCGGCACCGGCGGGAACACGCGGCGGCTGTCGCCCCACAGCCGCTGGATGTCGTCCAGCGACGACCGGTCCTGGGTCTGGCGCGGGTTGACCATGGTCGGCAGGATGCCCAGCACCTCCAGCCGCGGGTTCAGCCGGCGCTGGATCTTGGCGACGGTGTCGAGAAAGGCGCTGACGCCGAGGATGGCGTGCGGCTCCGCTTGACAGGGCACCAGCACATAATCGGCGGCTGTCAGGGCGTTGATGGTCACGGCACCCAGATTGGGGGCGCAATCGATGACGATCACGTCATAGCGCTCCCGCACGCCGTCCAGCATCTCGGCCAGCGCGGTCTGCGCATTGGTCAGGTTGCCCGGCAGTTCGGTGTCGGCACTCGCCAGCGCGATGCTGGACGGCACGACATCCAACCCCTCGACGCCGGTCGGGCGGATCACCGCGTCGAGCGGGGTCTTGCCCATCAGCGCGTGATAGAGGACCTTCCCGGCCTCGGTCAGCGCCACCACGTCGGTCTGCGGCACGCCGACATGCACGGTGGCGTTGCCCTGCGGATCGGCATCGACCAGCAGCACGCGGTTGCCGGCGCGCGCCAGGATGAAGGCGAGGTTGATGGAGGTCGCGGTCTTGGCGGTGCCGCCTTTCTGCAGGCCGACGGCGACCGTGGTGCCGCGGCGGGGCAGGGGGCTTTCCGGCCGTTCCAGATCCAGCAGCAGAAGCCGTCCCAGCACGTCGCGGGGCAGGGCCTCCTTGCCGGTTTCCCACTTGCTCAGCCGCTGCTTGTCGTATTTGCGGCCGGTCAGTTCGTTGACGAACGCCGCCATCTGCGTCTGGGTCAGGCCGCGCCGTTCCCGCAACGCCTTCAACTGTTCCCCTGTCACGCCCCGTCCTCCTGCCCCGGCACCGGTTGCGGCGACCCTATCAAGTCGTCGCCACTCCGGCAACGGGTGTCTACCGAAGGGGGAAGGGGGGATCGCTTTTGGGATTCAGGTGACGGCGTTCCACTTCGAATGCCCTTCTCCCCTTGTGGGGCGGGGCTTTGCCTGCGAACGATCTCCAGACGTGATGGCTGTATCAGGACCAGCTGCCATTCACACCGTCTCGTCGTATTCCACCTTGGGAACGTCGATCCAGTTTTCCGGCTGGCCCTGGTCCTTCTTCCAGAACAGCACCGGCAGGTCGGCGTTCAGCACTCGGCCCAGAACGGCGCCGCGCGCCTTCATCGTCTCCTTGTATTCCGCCGTCTCCACGATGCGCACGCCATAGCCGGGGATGCGGTCGGCGGCCAGGACCGGACCCAGCGCGTTCTTGAACTTGCGCAGGTCGTTGTCGGAACCGACGCGTTTGCGCAACGGCTCCAGCGCCATCCAGAAGGCATGGCCGCGGGCGAGGTGGGCGCGCGCGATTTCGTAAAGGCGCTTTTCCACCGGCTTCAACGCGAAATACTGGTCGTCGTAGCTCAGCAGATTGTGGCCGAGAGCCGCACGGGTGACCCAGCCCGACAGAGTCAGCTTCAGCCCGCGCACCGCGCGCTCGCCGTCCTTTTTGCGCTGGTAGAGCAGCTTGTAGTCGGAAATCCACGAGAAGGCGCCGCTTTCGCCCTCCCCGCCGGTTTCCAGGTTGGTCTTGATCTGTGTGCCCTGCAGCCGTTCCAGCGCCCCTTCGATCTTGTCATAGGCGCTGCCGCCCGCGGTCTTGCCGACGATGCGCTGGAGGTCGCTGGTGGTGAAGTGAAGCTCGCCCAACTTGGACGGGCCCTTGCCCGATTCCATCTTCTCGCGCAGCAGAGAGATGGCGTAGAGCAGCACCGCCTTGTCCCAGATGGTGGCGACGCCGACATTCTTCGGTGCCCGCACCTCGATCCGCACCTTGCCGTCGTCATAGGTCGGCAGCGATTCCGCCTTGTCCTTCGACAGGCCGAACAGGCTGTAGACCATCATGTGGCGGTCGTTCTGGACATCGCCGGTCAGCGGTGAATCGAGCCGCAGAGCCAATTGCAGCGGCCGGTCGAGCAGCTCGGCGTTGGTGGTCTGTGACATGCGATCTCTCCGCGGGTGCTGTGCGGCTTCAAGTGGGTTGCAGCCATAATCCACAAGCCCGCCCCCCTGTTCCACCGCTCCGGCTCAAACGTCGCCGTTCTGCCGAAAGATTCCCGCGAACGGTGCGATTTGCCCGGTCGAACGTCGCCGTTCTGCCAGTTTTCCCGATGGGGGCCGGCGGGCGGCCATGGGAGGCGGTCGGGGGTGCCTCTGACGGCTCTCACCCGGTCGGTGGCGGCATCAACGTCTGCGTTCTGCCGTGCCGGGGGGTGGCGGAACGGGTGGCGCTCGTCATAACTGATTGTATTCGTTGGATTATTGCCCTGCATCACTGCCTAGGCCAGGGTCGGAATGCCCCCTGAACGGCCCCTGACTGGCAGAACGACGACGTTCGGACGATCCGCCGGAGGGCCGATTCCCGCCCGATTCTCCGCCGATTCTGGCCGGCCGGGGGTGGGGAGGGCTCCATTATTCGGCAGAACGGCGACGTTCGGAACCAGGATCCGGCAGACACAAAGCTCTCATCCTCAAGAATCTTTCGGCACAACGGCGACGTTCGGAGCCGAATCTTTCGGCACAACGGCGACACTCGCAGCGGGACGGCCGACGACATGCCACCACAAGTGATTGATTCCCGCTGAAGAATCCCGCCGCCGCCCATTGCGACGTCGCTGATGTGCCACTTTCCGAAGACCGTGGACAGACGCGCAACGGCACGTACACATTTCAAAAAACGGGCGAAAACCGCCCTCACGCCATCAACCTGCGTCCATGCCAGTTCCTGGCCGACGCCACGAGCCAGTGTGAATCCTGGCATCTTGAAGGAGAGCACCATGACGTAACGGAGGACCGACCTCCGCAAACACAAAAGGCCCGGATTGCTCCGGGCCCTTCGTGTCGGACGGAGGAGACCGAGGGAAACCCGGGCACCCCACATCTGGCGGTTTGGCGACTCCATGATGGCAGGGCAGGCCCGTGAAGCCAAGCGGATTCATCCCGAGTCCGTCGACGCCCTTCCTTTGTCTCCACCCGTCCACGGATCGACCGACAGACGGGTGTCTCAATGAAGCCGTACATCGACATGTACAGGCGCTGGATTGCCGTGCCCGGCATCCAGGCCGCCGACATCGCGGTATTGTCCGCGCTCTATGCCCATGCCGACCGCGACGGTGTCTGCACCGCCACGCAAGGAGAGCTGGCGGAGGAGCTTGGGCAAAGCCGCGCCTGGTTCAATGCCGTGCTGAAGAGCCTGCAGGGTTCGTCGGCTTCGCTGGTCTGCGCCAAGCCGCGGCGCGGCCTGCGCGGTTTCGCCTATCAGCTGGTGGGGATGGAGGGCGTCACCGCCGGCCTGTCCTGTCAGCCGGCTGACATCGGCGGTTCGCCGGCCGGCTTCTCCTTAGACTCTCAGAATCCTGAATCCTCCTCCTCCCCATCTGGCGGGGAGATGGCGACTGGGAAGATGGGTCTGCGGGATGGGGCTTTGCCGGTCGATTGGCAGCCCGATGCCGCCGATCTCGCCTGGGCGACGCAGGAGCGGCCGGAGGTCGATGCCGGCCGGGTGACCGCAAAGTTCGTGGCCTGGTGCCGCAAGGCCCATGCCCGCAACGGCTACCGCCCGCCGGATCCGGGGGCCGCATGGCGGCGCTGGATCCTCCGCGAGCTGGTCGCTCCGGCCGATGCCTCCCGCGATCCCGCAACTGAGCCGTCCCCCTCCATTCCGTCCGCCATCCGCAACCACCGCCGGGAGCCCCGCCATGATCGCCGTTCCGTCCTTCCCCGCAGCGGATCCGCGCCCGATCCCGCATCCAATGCTGCCGTCCGCAACCGCGAAACCCTCGCTGCCCTGCGCCTTCGCCTCGCTGGCCAGTCTTGAGGTCGCCGACCTGCGGTTCGAGACGCAGGATCTGTCGCCCGAGGAGATCGGTGCGCTGGCCGACCGGGTGGAGCAGGCGATCGGCACGCTGACGCCGCCGATCGGGATCGAGAATGTGCTGATCGGGCTGGAAAAGCTGGCCGACCGCTTCGCGCTGGAACTGCCGGATGCCGAGCTGCTGGAGGCGGACGTGCGGGCGATGGCCGATTGGCCGGCGGACCGCTGGATGGCGGCATTCGAGGCGGTCTGGTCGAATTTCCGCAGCGGCTGGAGCCGGTTCCCGACGCTGGGCGACTTCCGCGACGCTCTGGCCGCGCTGCCGACGGTGGCGGAGAGCCGGGCCGCCGACGACCTGCGGCGTCTGGCCTCCCGCCTGCGCCAGGAACAGTGCTTGCGCGCCCGCACCGAGGAGCAGCGCCGCCGTGCCCGTGCCCGCGAAGCGGCGATGGCCGAGCGGCAGCGCGAACTGGCGCGGTGCCGGCTGGCGGACGAGACGAAAATGGACAAGAGCCCGGATCCGGCGGTCGGTGAAGACCGCCGAATGCCGGACCGGCCAGGATCAGACCGGCCGGCGTCAGCCGGCGGGAGTCCAGTCCGGCTTCAGCCCCTCCTTCCAGGCGAAGCGGACCAGATGGTCGTCCACCACCGCCTTGACGCGGGCCAGCGCCTCGGTGTCCGCCGCCTCGCAACGCAGGGTCAGGATGCCTTCGGAAGCCGTCATCGTGCAGCGTCCCCAGGGGAATTGCGCCTCGCCGCTGGCGGCGTCGTAGCGCACCGCGATCTTGTGGGCGAAATGCTTGCAGAGCTGCTGCAGGTACCGGTTGGCAAGGGCCGTCGGAACAGTGGCCGTTTCGGTCAGCATGGATGCGCTCCCTATCGTAGGCCCGCTCAGAACTTGACTGTGGAGGTGATATAGAAGGTCCGCCCCTCCGCGAGCGCCGGCTGCACGGTGGAGGTCTGGCCGTAGCTGGACCGGCTGACATAGGCCGCGTCGAAGATGTTGTTGGCCTCGGCCCGCAGGGTCCAGTTGGGCGCCGTCTCCAGCGGCTTCCATTCGGTGAAGAGGTTGACGACCTGATAGCCGTCGATCGACCGGAACCCGTTGGCCCGCAGCGCGTCGTCCTCGACCTTCAGCGCGATCTCCGCCGAGGCGCCCAGCGTCAGGCGCAGATCCTTGAAGCCGTAATGGCCGTGGAAGGCCAAGAGGTTGCCGACCGGGACCGCCGTGTTGTAGTCCGACGACAGCGCCATGCGGTTGCCGTACTTCACGTCGGTGTGGGTGTATTTCGCGCTGATCCCGGCATTGCTCCAGTCATAGCCGGCGGTCAGGTCGAAGCCCCTCGTGCGCAGATCCTCGCCGTTGACGCGGGTGTAGGTGGTGTAGTTCCAGGCGACCGGGTTCTCCATGTAGGTGAGGAAGGCCGCCGCCTCCAGCCGCAGGCCCTGGTGGGCATAGCGCAGGCCGGCGCGCATGTTGTGGGCGGTCACCGGCTCCAGGTCGCTGGAATAGCGGTAGTTGGCGGCGTGGAACAGGGCGGCCTCGGCCATCTCCAGCCCGCCCCAGTTGTAGCTGTAGCCGCCGAAGGCGGTGAGCCGGTCGGTCAGGGCGTAATCGGCCGACAGGTTGGGGCTGATGCCGGTGTTGTCGAAGGTCTTCTTGTCGACCGACCGGTAGCTCTGGTGGTCGATGCGGACGCCGGTGGACAGGCGCAGCCGCTCCACCGGGGCCAGACGGGCCTGCAGGAAGCCGCCGACATTGGTGATCCGCTCGTTCGCGTCGGTGGTGAAGTGGAAGCGGTCGATGTGGATGTCGTCGCGGGAGAGGTCGAAGCCGGCGGTCAGGGTGCCGGTGGGGATGGCGAAGCTGTTCTTCACCGTCAGGCCGATGGTGTCGACCTCGCTGTCGAAGGCGCCGTGCGCGGTGGTGCGGCGATTCTCGTTCGGCCGCTCCAGCCGGTTGCGGGTGTAGGTGAAAGTGACGCCGGGATTGAACCAGTCGGTCGGCTGCGTGGTCTCGTAGCTGACGACGGCGGTGGTGCGGGTCGCGGTGTTGCTGTTCATCAGCGGCCCGGTCGGCCCGCCGACGATGCCGAGGTTCGAGCGCAGGCGGCGCACCGCGTCGTCGCGCACATGCTCGCCCGACACCGAGATGCGGTGGCCGCCGTCGGACTCATAGGCCAGCTTGCCAAGGCCGCCGACCAGATCGGTGCCGGTGCCGGCCTCGGTCACGCCGTTGCCGTTCTCGTAGTTCTTGCCGCGCGACAGGGTGCCGATGCCGAGGATCTCGAAGCCGTTTTTGGCGGCATAGCCGGCGCCGGTGGTCCGCCAGGTCTTGGAGTTGGTGTCGTAGCCGAGGATGGCGGTGGCGCCGACATCCTGCCCCGGCAGGAGCATGTCGGTGGCGTCCTTCGTCTTGAAGGCGACCGCGCCGCCGAGCGCGCCCGGACCGGCATCGGCCGGCGACACGCCGGGATCGACCTGGACCGACTTCAGGAAGGTCGGGTCGAGCGTCAGGTTGCCGTTGTGGTGCCAGATGCCGTTGCGCTGGGCCGCACCGTCGATGGTGACGTTCAGCTTGCTCTGGTCGATGCCGTGCAGATAGATCTTCTGCGCCGCGGTGCTGCTGCCGGGGACGGTGATGCTCGGCTCGTCCTGGAACAGGTCGCGCAGGGTCTGCGGCACCTCGCGGTCGATGGTCTTCCGGTCGATGACGGTCGCCGCCTCCACCGGGCGGGGCGCCTCGCCCTCCACCGCGACGGAGGGGAGGGTGACAGCCTTGTCTGTCGCACTGCCGGCCTGGGCGAGAGCCGGGACGGCCTGTGCGATCAGCGACAGGGTGAGGAGGGCGGTCGTGCTGGTGATCCGGTGACGGAATCGGCTGGTCATGGTCGGCAGTCCATCCTTTCGCGTCACCCCCGGATCACGCCCGCTGGACCATCGGCCCCCGCTGTGATATCCGAGAATGAGACGCATTCGCAATTTGGTTCCAGCGTGCTGGACGCTGTTCACGCTGGTATAGCCCGCGCTGCGCCGACGATGCCTTTGCGTGCCGGTCAAACTCCTTTGCCGGTTCGCCAGATGACGGGGATGGGGCGATGACGGATGGCGACGTATTGGGGGCTGAAAGTCCGCTCCGTTGGCGGGATCTGGTGGCGCGCGGCAACCGCGGGGGCGAGGCGCTGCCGGCGATCGTCCCCTCGCTCGATCCCGACGACATCGTGCTGCGCGGCCGGTTCCGCATGGAGATGCTGCGCAGCGGCCTGTCGCTGCACGCCACCGACGCGGTCGATCTGCGCGACATGACGACGGCGGCGGCGGCCGGGGCGGGGTTGACGGTGGCGCTGTTCCTACGGGGCGAGGTCGACATCTCGCTCGGCGAGCGCCGCTATGCCTTGTCGGCCGCGCGGGAGCCCGTCCTATTCCTGCTGTCCCGCACGGAGGAGGACCGGTTCCAGCGCCGTGCGATGCGCGGCAACTGGGTGCGCAAGATCACGCTGGGCCTGCCGCCGGACTGGTTCGACACCGATGGCAGCCCTGTCGCCGGCGAGGCGGCGGGGGAGGGGGGCCTGCGGCGCTTCTGCCGGACGCATGGCGCCAGCCTGACGCTGCGGCCGACGCCGCGGCAGGTGGCGCTGGCGGAACGGCTGACCGGCCCGATCGCCTGCCCGCCGATGCTGGAAAGCCTCTATCTGGAAAGCCACGCGCTGGAGATCGTCGCCGATGCGCTGGGCATGGTCGACATACCGGCCGCCAACCTGTTGAGCAGCCGGGACCGTGCCCGCCTGCGCATCGCCTGCGACTATCTGGAGAGCCGCGACCCGGACGACGACGCGCCGCTGCGGCTGGAAGAGGTCGCCCGCCATGCCGGGATGAGCGTCAGCACGCTGCACCGGCTGTTCCGCGCCGGCCATGGCATGTCGGTGTTCGAGTATGAGCGGGCGCGCCGGATGGAGCGGGCGCGGACGGCGCTGGAGTGCGAGGGTGTCAGCGTGACGGAGGCCGCCTATCTCGCCGGCTATTCCAGCCCGGCCAACTTCGCCACCGCCTTCAAGCGGCGCTTCGGCCGCTGTCCGCGGGAGGCGCGGGCGACCCGCATCGCCCTCCCGCCGGCCGCGGGCAGAGGTTGAATCGCAGAGCGGTCCGCTATCCGCAGAGGTTGCTTTCGAAATAGAAAATGGGCGGACCCGCGGTCAAGCGGATCCGCCCGAGGCAAGGAGACTGAAAGCCGGTGCCCGAACGTGCCTGCAAAGGCACCGGCGTTCCGGCGGCCCGGCTGCGCAAAGCTGCGCGACCGGGCCGTCCGAACCGAGCGTCTCCTATCCCTGTGTGCTCATCACCCCGCGATCAGGCCGCGCAGCTGCCGGTTGGCGACCGCCAGCATGGCGAGGTCGACCGCCGGCTGGGCGCGCAGCTCGGCCAGCAGTTGCTCGACGCGTTCCACCACGAGGCTGCGGCTGGCGATCCAGGCATCGACCGCCGCGGACTCGTCGCCTTCGCTCTCCAGCACGCGGATGGTCAGCGCGCTCTGGTGTGCGAACAGGTCGTCGATGATCGCGGCTACCGCCTGACGCTGCCAGTGGTTGTCGACCTTGGCGCCGTCGGCGCGGTCGCGCAGCCATTCCAGGCCGAAGCGGCGGCCCAGCCCGAAATAGACCGAGGCGACGCCCTCCACCGCACGGCCGGTGCGCTCGGCGATCCGCACCAGATCCGGGGCGGCGGCCAGCACCGGCAAGGCGGCGACACGGCGGGCCAGATCCTCCGGCACGCCCTGGGCGGTGGCATCGGCGACACGGGCGGCAAGGCGGGAGGATTCCTCGGCATCCAGGAAATGGTCGAGCCCGGCGGCCAAAGCCTCCACCCCCGGACGGAAGGCGGCGGACTCCCGGCCCAGATCCAGCGGATGCGGGCTGTGGGCCAGGAACCAGGCGACCGCACGATCCATCAGATGGACCGTCTCCAGCATCAGCGTGGTCTGCAGGGCGGCCGGGACCGCATTGTCCAGACCGTCGATGGCATCCCACAGCGGGCGAAGCTGGAACACGTCGCGGGTGATGGCATAGGCGCGGGCGACGTCCGCCGGGCCGAGGCCGGTCTTCTCCACCATGTCGCGGACGAAGGTGGGGCCGACGCGGTTGACCAGGCTGTTGGTGACGGCGGAGGCGATGATCTCGCGGCGCAGGCGGTGGCGGAAGATCGCCTCGCGATGGCCATCGCGCAGCGGCTGCGGGAAGTAGCGCAGCAGGTCCTCGACCGTCGCCGGATCGTCCGGCAGTTCCGACGCCAGCAGATCGTCGTACAGCGTGATCTTGGCGTAGGCCAGCAGCACCGCCAGCTCCGGCCGGGTCAGGCCGCGACGCTCGGCCATGCGCTGGGCCAATTCCTCGTCGGTCGGCAGATACTCGATGGCGCGGTTCAGCCGGCCGTTGCGCTCCAGGTTGCGGATGAAGCGGGACTGCGCCTCCAGCAGGGCGGCGCCTTGCGCTTCGGCGATGGTCAATGCGCCGGTCTGCCGGTAGTTGTCGGCCAGCACCAGACCCGCCACCTCGTCGGTCATGGCCGACAGCAGGGTGTCGCGCTGCTTCAGCGTCATGTCGCCCCGCGCCATGACGTCGCCTAGCAGGATCTTGATGTTCACCTCATGGTCGGAGGTGTCGACGCCGGCGGAATTGTCGATGGCGTCGGTGTTCAGCCGCACGCCCTTGCCGTCGCGGCCCTTCTGCGCCGCTTCGATACGGCCGCGCTGGGTGACGCCCAGATTGGCGCCTTCGCCGACCACCTTGGCGCGGATCTGGCCGCCGTCGACGCGCAGCGCGTCGTTGGCCTTGTCGCCGGCTTCGGCGTTCGTCTCGGTCGATGCCTTGATGTAGGTGCCGATGCCGCCGAACCACAGCAGGTCGACTTCCGCGGTCAGCAGGCGGCGCATCAGCTCGGCCGGGGACAGGTGGGTCTGCTCGATGCCGAAGCAGGCGCGGACCTCCGCCGTCAGTTCCACCGTCTTGGCGCTGCGCTCCACGATCATCGCGCCCTTCGACAGCTTGGAGCGGTCGTAGTCGGCCCAGGAGGAGCGGGGCAGGGCGAACAGCCGGTTGCGCTCCTCCCAGCTCGTTTCGGCGTCGGGATCGGGATCGAGGAAGATGTGGCGGTGGTCGAAGGCGGCCAGCAGGCGGATGTGGCGGGACAGCAACATGCCGTTGCCGAACACGTCGCCCGACATGTCGCCGACGCCGACCACGGTGAAGTCGGTGGTCTGGATGTCGGTGCCCATCTCGCGGAAATGGCGCTTCACCGATTCCCAGGCGCCGCGGGCGGTGATGCCCATCACCTTGTGGTCGTAACCGGCCGAGCCGCCCGAGGCGAAGGCGTCGCCCAGCCAGAAGCCATGGTCGACCGACACCCCGTTGGCGATGTCGGAGAAGGTGGCCGTGCCCTTGTCGGCGGCGACCACCAGATAGGGGTCGTCCCCCCAACGCTCCACATCGTGGCGCACCACGTTCTTCGGCGGCACCACCGAGCCGTCGGCGGCCAGGTTGTCGGTGATGTCCAGCAGGCCGCGCATCAGCGTCTTGTAGCACTCGATGCCTTCGGCGAGCGCCGCCTCGCGGCCGGCGCTGGGAGCGGGCGGCCGCTTGACGACGAAGCCGCCCTTGGATCCCACCGGCACGATGACGGTGTTCTTCACCATCTGCGCCTTCATCAGGCCGAGGATCTCGGTGCGGAAATCCTCACGCCTATCGGACCAGCGGATGCCGCCGCGGGCGACCTTGCCGCCGCGCAGATGGACGCCTTCCATGCGCGGGCTGTAGACGAAGACCTCCACCCACGGGCGGGGCAGCGGCAGTTCTTCGATGGAGCCGCTGTCCAACTTGAAGGACAGGTGGGGCTTCGCCGTGCCGTCCGGGGCAGTCTGGTAGGCGTTGGTGCGCAGGGTGGCGCGGATCAGGTTGACGAAACGGCGCAGGATACGGTCGTCGTCCAGATTGGTGACGGCGTCCAGCGCGTCCTCGATTTGCTCCAGGATCGGCGCTTCGTCGGTTTGATTGGCCGGATCGAAGCGGGCGGCGAAGAGGCGGGACAGCAGGCGGGCGATCTGCGGATGGCCGGACAGCGTCGCCTCGATGGTGTCCTGGGCGTAGGCGAAGCGGGCCTGCTTCAGGTACTTGGCATAGGCGCGCAGAACCGTGACCTCACGGGCCCCCAGCCCGGCGCGCAGCACCAGCCGGTTGAAGCCGTCATCCTCCATCCGGCCGTCCCAGATGTCGGCAAAGGCCTCCTGGAAGGTCTGCTTGACCTTGACGCAGTCGACGGGCAGGCCGGTCTGGGTGCGGGCGGAGAAGTCGTGGATCCAGACCGACGGGGCGCCGCCGGCCGGGCGGACCTCGTAGGGCTGTTCGGTGATCACCTTCAGGTCCATGTGCTCCAGCATCGGCAGCACGTCGGACAGCGGCACCGGCCGGCCCTGGTGGTAGATCTTGACGTGCAGCTCGTCGCCGTCCGCCTCCAGCGGGTGGAACAGCACGATGCCGAGCCGCTGTTCGGAGAGCGCGCGTTCGATGCGGTCGATGTCGTGGACGGCGGTTTCCGCGGTGAAGGTCTCGCGGTAGCCGGCCGGGAAGGCGTCGGCATAGCGGCGCAGGCGGGCGTTGCCGATTTCCTCGCCATGCGCCTCGACCAGCGCATCGCGCAGCCGGTCGGCCCAGCTGCGGGAGACCTGGACCAGCCGGGCCTCGATCTCGCTGATGTCTGCGGCGGGGATCCTGCCCGGCTCCGTCTTCACCATCAGGTGCAGGCGGGCGAGCGCGCTGTCCGACAGCTGGGTGAAGTAGGAGGTGCAGCTGCCGTGGAAGGCCGTCTCCAGCACGCCCTGGATCTTGCGGCGGAGCGCCGTGTCGTAGCGGTCGCGCGGCACGAAGACCAGCGCCGAGACGAAGCGTTCGAACGGGTCGCGGCGGACGAACAGGGCAAGCCGCTGGCGTTCCTGCAGATGCAGGATGCCGAGCGCGGTTTCGAACAGCTCGTCGGACGGGGTCTGGAACAGCTCGTCGCGCGGATAGGTCTCCAGGATGTTCAGCAGCGCCTTGCCGTCATGGCCCGACGGATCGAAACCGGCGCGGCCCATGACGCGGGCGACCTTGCGGCGCAGGAACGGGATCTCGCGCGGGCTGCGGTTGTAGGCGACGGAGGTGAACAGGCCGACCGACAGGGTGATGCCGAGGACATTGCCCTGCCCGTCGAAGCGCTTGACCAGGATGGCGTCGAGCGGCACCGAGCGGTGGACGGTGGCCTGCCGGGTGCCCTTGGTCACCAGGAGCGCGCGCGGCTGGTGCAGGAAGGCGCGGATTTCGGCGGGCAGGACGGCGGCGTGGCCGTGCTCGTCGAAGACGGTGATCTCCGGGTCGCGCAGCACTCCCAGCCCGCTGCCCTCGACCAGCTCCAGCCAGGGCTCCCGCCCGTCGCCGCCGATGGTGGCGGTGTAGAGGCGGCTGCCCAGCAGGGTCATGTTGCCGTCGTCGACCCAGGTCAGGAAGTCGGTGGCTTCCTTGGATTCCTCGGCATCGGGGGCGTGGGCGATGTCGTCGCGGGCGGCGCGGACGCGCTCGCGCATCGGGGTCCAGTCCTCCACCGCGGCGCGGACATCGGCCAGCACCCGTTCGATGCCGGCGCGCAGACGGGCCTGGGCGGCCGGATCCGACAACGGGTCGATGGAGCAGTGCATGAAGGATTCGTCGCGCGCGCCGTCCTTCTCTTCGTCGGCTTCCAGAAGCTCGACGATGCGGCCCTCGGCGTCGCGGACGACGCGGGTGACCGGATGGATGACGAGGTGGACGGTGACGCCCTGCCGGTTCAACTCCGCCGTGACGGAATCGACCAGGAAGGGCATGTCGTCGTTGACGATCTCCACCACCGAGCGTTCGGACTGCCAGCCGTGCTCGTCCAGCCGCGGCGCATAGACCCGAACCTTGGGCTTGCCGGGCGTGCGTTGCTGTGCCCATTGCCACATCGCGAGCGCCGCACCGTAAAGCTGTTCCGGTGTGCCGCGCAGCAGGTCGTCGGGGGGCACGTTGGCGTAGAAGCGCTTCACGAAGCGCTCTGCCCGCGCGTTCGGAACCCGGCTGCGCACCAGTTCGGCCAGCTGCTGCCGCAAGTCGCCCGCCAGATCCTTCGTCGCCGTCCGCATGATGGTGGATGTCTCCTCTCGGGTTTTCTTTGGATTGGTAGTACCATCCCCACCCGATCAATTCGACGGCAAATAAACGGCAGGATTTCTGACCAAGCGGCGATTCGCACTCCTTTCGGGTTATTTCCCCAAAGATTCGGACAACCCAGTGACATAGTCGCCGAATTTATCCATAGCCCGTTCACATCCCCGCCACCACCCTCCCGCCGCCGGTACCGCGGCAAAGGCGCACAGTGCCCTTCTGCCGCACCTCCCGGTGGTCGCGGGGGGCCTGCGGGGGTGGGGAAGCCGAATCGATTCGGGCGGTTCGGCCTTCTGCCGGCAAATCCGCGGAATGCCTGGAAAATGGCGCTTCAAGAAGGTCAGCGGTGCTGACCGGACAGCGGTTCCGTTCTCCACCGGCATGATTTGCGACAGGGTATCGATGGGACGGCGTGCGTGCGCGGAAAATTCGGAAAAATCGCGGGCGCACGCCGGTCTTGGAAAGCGGTCGCAGGGTCAGGCGTTCGTCTTGAACTTGGCGGCGAGCTGTTCGGAGGTGCGGGCGAGGATGCCGAGGTCGGAGCCGACGGCAACGAAGGTGCAGCCCAGCTCGATATAGCGCTTGGCCAAAGCCTCGTCGGCC
>Ga0196970_1001036_pt1 | contig 22350 bp, 14 predicted proteins | sample S1v_513CmetaG_FD_148672 | JGI IMG/M metagenome (GOLD analysis project Ga0196970, IMG submission 148672) | Soil microbial communities from Anza Borrego desert, Southern California, United States - S1+v_5-13C | ecosystem: Environmental > Terrestrial > Soil > Desert | place: USA: California...
TATCGTCCTGCGCGAAGGCGCGATTCTGGCTGCGCCGGAGGTCATCTTGCGCACCACCTCGACCCTGGGTGGCATCACCGTCGAGGCAGGTGCCGGGATCAATACCCTGGGGCATGGCAAGGTGGCTTACGATTCGACCGCCGGCTATCTGTATCAGCCGCGCAATTCCAGTCTGTTGCTGGCTTCCAACGGCTGGACCAACGTGCTGGCGCCAGAGGTGGCGAGCGGCATCACGGGCGCGGGCAGTATCCGCATCGGCACCTGCGCGACGGATCTGTGCAGTGCGCCGGCAGTGCTCTATTCGACCGGCAGCATCACCGCCGCCACGGACAATCAGTTCGAACTCAGTGACGCGGTGCGTTTCGGCACCCGGCATCTGGCGTTGTCGGTCGGTGCGGTGAATGCCGGCAGTGCCGAGGCACTGGCCGCGGCGGGTAATCGCGTACCCGCCGGATTGACGCTCAATCAGAATGTCCTCGACCGTTTGCTGCGCGGCGATACGCAGGCCGGTGCGCCGGCCCTGGAAACCCTCAGCCTCACCACCCGCGATGCATTCAATTTCTTTGGCAGCGTCAGCCTCGACACACTCGATCCGCAGACCGGCCAGAGCAAACTGCAGAATCTGGTACTGGCCACGCCCGCGATCCATGGTCTGGGCGATGCCAGCGATGTGGCGAGCATCCGCACCGCCAGTCTGATCTGGAACGGCGCTACGCAGAGCCCTGGCGGTGTCATTGCCGACGGCGCCGGCACCGGCAGCGGCACCCTGGACATCCAGGCGCAACGCATCGAACTGGGTTACGGGCCGATGCCGCAAGCCAGTGGTCTGGATCAGAACAATCGTCTGGCGCTGGGTTTTGCCAACGTCAACCTGACGGCCAGCGAGCGCATTACCGCCAACCACAAGGGCAGCCTCGCCGTGTATCAGGAACAGGGCGCTTACGACCCGGTCAAGGGTTACACCTACAGCGGCGGCAACCTCAATCTGCGTACGCCGTTGCTCACCGGTGAGGCGGCATCGGTCAACCTGCTCAAGGCCGGTAACAACCTGACGCTCAATGGTGGCGGGGCTGCCGGTGTCGCGGATGCGTTGGGTGCAGAACTCAATCTCGAGGCGCGCAGTATCGTTCTCGACAGCCGTATTACCCTGGCCAGCGGCAAACTGACGGTCAAGTCCGAAGAGGATCTGAATCTGGGTAGCGGCGCGGTGCTGGATCTGGCCGGGCGTACCTTGCCGTTCAACGATGTGAACAAATACAGCTGGGGCGGTGATGTGTCGCTGTTCAGCGCCAACGGCAACATTCGTCAGGCGGCGGGCTCGCGAATCGATCTGTCGGCGAAGAACAATCAGGCCGGCCACCTCAGCGCCATCGCATTGGCTGACGCGGCGGGAACTGTCGATCTGCAAGGACAGATCCTTGGCGGTAGCAGCGGTTATTACGATGCCGGCGGCACGCTGGTGCCGTACAAGGCGGGCGGTGTGGAAATCCGTGCGCAACGGCTGGGCGGTGATGCCACTGAGCAGTTCGCAGCGCTCAATCAGCGCCTGAACGTTGGGCAAGTGTTCGGCAGCCGCAGCTTGCAGCTCAAGCAAGGCGATCTGCTGATCGGCGATGGCCTCAAGGCGAGCGAGGTCAACGTTTCGCTGGACAACGGCAGCCTGACCGTTGCGGGACTTGTTGACGCCAGTGGCGAGCGCGTCGGCAGCATACGCCTGTCGGCCAAAAACGGCCTGACCCTCACCGGCAACAGCGTCCTCGACGCTCACGGCCGCGTGTTGCGCGTCGACAGTTATGGCGAAATCATCGATGCGCCAAACCGCGCCACCGTCGAGCTCAACTCCGGTGAAGGCGTGCTGACGCTGGCCTCCGGTGCGCGGATCGACCTGCGCCACGGCACCGATGCCGTGCCGGGCAATCTGGCCGGGCAAAACGATGGCATGTTGCGTGGCACGCTGGAGCTCAATGCGCCGCGCCTGGGCAGCAATGACATCGCCATCGATGCCAGCGGTGCGCTGACGATCCAGGGCGCACGCTCCATCGGCCTCAACGGCACCCGTCGCTATACCGATGCCCGCGATGGCGTCGATGAGGCGGTGAGTGGTCGACCGTATCAAGTGATCGATCAGGCCATGCTGGATCGTATCCACACCGACAGCGCCACCTTCATCGATGCCGCGCTGAGCAACACGGATCTGCTGCAACGCAAACTGGCTGGCCTCAACAACGCCACCTATGCGGACGCTTTCCACCTGCGCCCCGGTGTGGAAATTGCCAGCAAAACCGCGGACGGCGATCTGGTGGTGGAAGGCGATCTGGACTTGTCCGGTTATCGCTACGCCAGCCTCAACCGGCATACACAACTGAACCCGTCGGTTTACGGTTCCGGTGAGGCTGGCAGCCTGGTGATTCGCGCCGGTGGCAACCTCGACATCTATGGCAGCATCAACGACGGCTTCGCGCCGCCGCCGGAAACCGTCGATGACGCTGGCTGGAAACTGATTGCCGGGGTGCAACCGTTTGGCGGTGATCTGATCGTGCCGGGCAGCGGTGTTTCGCTGGCCGAGGGCACGCAGTTTCCGATCGGTGCCACGCTCAATTACGACGTGACGATTCAGGGCGCGGTCCTGGCCAGTGGCACCTTGCTGCCGACGCAGGCGGTGCTGACCGAAGCGTACACCTTCAGCGCCGGTACGGTGCTGACCGGCGCCATTCATGACCCGAGCGGCAACTTGCTGTACGCCGCCGGTACGTTGCTGAGCGAGAGCGTGACGTTGCCCGCGCAAACGCGCCTTGGCGCCGGCATTCGCCTGAACAAGGCGACCGCTCTGCAAGCCATGACCTGGCCTAAAGGCGTGCCGTTGCCGGGGGTTTACGACGCCGATCTGCTTAGCGTCTCCGGGGTGAAACTCAATGGTTCGCTGGCGTTGCTGCGCGGTTCGCTGATTCCGTCGATGACCGATGTGAAACTTGCCGAGGGCACGTCGTTGATTGAGCTGCGACCGTTCACCGGCGAGCAACAAGGCAAGAACTGGGCAGTGGCAAGCATGTTGCCTTCCGGCAGCGCGTCGTGGTCGATGCGTGTAGTGGCGGGCGCGGACCTTGATGCTGCCGACAGCCGTACGGTAAAACCGCTGACAGGCGAGGGCAATCTGCGCCTGGCGGATAGTCACTACGGCGTAAAGGTCACCACCGAGGCCGGCAAACTGGTCTGGGCCGCTGGCAACCCGTATGGATTCCCTGAGTTCGAGCCGGTGTCCGAGGAATATCTCATCCTGTGCGATATAGAACCGGGCGACTGCGCACCCATGGCCCGCTGGGTCTGGGCACCGGGCAGCGGCATGGGCGCGGACTACGAGCCGGTGCCGGAAGAATATTACGTGATCTGTGATCTACAGCCAGATCTGTGCATTGGCAACAATCCCGGGAAAACGGCCAAAGCCCACACCCAGATGTTCAGCGTGCTGCGCACCGGTACGGGTGATCTCGACCTCATCGCAGCTGGTAATCTGAGCATGGACTCACCGTTTGGCGTGTACACCGCCGGCACCCAGTCGGCGAATATCGACCCGCTCTACAATCAGCCGCGCGGGCATCTTTCGGACAGCAATTCGGTGCTTGGCAGCGCTGGCACCGATTATGAAAAATGGGTCAACGGTGGGACTGACAGCCTCTATCAGGCCTGGTATCCGCAGTTGGGCGGCAACCTGACGATCAATGCCGGCGGCTCGGTGTCCGGCGATTCGGTGGGCACCAAAGTGTCCTCGCTGAACGGTGGCTTTCGCGAACAGATGGCGAGTGCCGCCGTCGGTAACTGGCTGTGGCGTCAAGGCACGGGCGATGCGGGCATGCCTACAGCCTGGTGGATCAACTTCGGCAGCTATGGCAGCCAGCTGATTTCAACCGGGAGCAACAACACCGAACCGTACCTGGTGGGCTTCACCGGCTTCGGCACCCTGGGCGGCGGCAACATCAGTCTGCGCGCCGGGGCAGACGTCGGCATGCTCAAACCGCTGGGTGATGCGATCAATTACCCGCGCAGCCAAGGAGTGATCCTCGCCGTCGGCAGCACCGGGCGAGTCGGCAGCGATGGCAGTGTGCAAATGACCGGTGGCGGCGACCTGGATATTCGCATCGGCGGTGCGCTCAATCCGTCCCTGCAAGCGCGCGCCAGTGAGACCGGCATCGGCAAGCCGACCCATGATCTGCAAGGCGCGTTGATCAACCTGCGCGGTGCGGCGCAATTGAACGGCGGTGCGCTGGGCGGCATCAACCTGCAATACGGTGCGTTGGCGCAGGTCAACGATTCACGGGAAACACGCCCGTTCGATCCCTTCACGGCAACCGTAGGCAGTGCGTCCGGTGGCCTGGTCCTGATACCGGGCGATTCGGCCATGCAGCTCAACAGCCGCGGTGACCTGGTGTTGGGCGGGGCGACAGATCCGGGTCGCGTCATCCTGACCAATGCCTCGCCGGTCTATGACGACACTGGCAGCGTCACCCAGGGCGGCGTACTCAGTGGTTTCTCGCTGTGGACCGAGCACACGGCAATCGACCTGTTCTCAGCCGGCGGCAACCTGGCGCCGAGCACTCAAATCGGCGAATTCAGCGAGTTCGGCAGGTTGATCAGCGGCCGTAATACCTCACCGACCGACGGCCGCTTTGTCTATCCGTCCATATTGCGTGCGGTGGCAGGGCAGGGCTCGATTTATGCCGGGCCATCGGCGACGTTTACCAACCTGCAAAACCCGCTTACGGCTTACTCATTGCTTCTGGCACCGTCGCCATCGGGGCAGCTCGAGCTGCTGGCCGGGGATTCCATTTATGCCGGCGGTTACGCCATCAACCAGTCCGGGGCCAGTCCTTCGGCGATTGCCACGCCGTTCAATCCGGCCTTCAATACTTTCGCCACTAACACCTCCGGCAAACCGCAGAGCAGCAACTACAGCAGAGACGGCGTACTGCCGGACAGCAACACGCGTTATCCATTGTTCGCGTTCGGTCCCGACAGCTATTCCGGGTTGAATGATGTGCCGGGGCCGGCGCGGTTCTACGCCCTGACCGGTGATCTGGTGGGGATACGCAGCGGCGAAACGTTGAATTTCGCGCTTTCCAAACGCACTTGGTACGAAGCCGCCGGCCCTGTCTGGATGATTGCCGGACGCGACATCGTGGCGTCCGGGACCAACCTGGGCCAACCGACAACCGTGCAGCCCGAGGAGATGGGCGTTGATCAGGAGAACATCACTTCGACCGGCAACCTGTTCGTGCACAACGACCCGCGCGATGTATCGCGAGTGTCGGCAGGCCGCGACATTCTTTACAGCAGCTTCGATATCGCCGGCCCCGGTACTCTGGATATCAATGCCGGGCGCAACATCCTCATGGAAGACCGCGCCAGTATCACCAGCCTGGGCTCGTTGGTCGCGGGGGACAAACGTCCAGGCGCCAGTGTGGTGATGCAGGCGGGCGTCGGGGCGCAGGGGCCGGATTATTCGCGCTTCGTCGCGCGCTATCTGACGCTGCAAAATCTGGCCAATCCCGATGCTTCGTTAAGCGCGCAGCCAGGCAAGGTGGTCAAGAGCTACGTCGGTGAACTGCAGAGCTGGCTGACCCTCGGTTACGGCTTCAGCGGCAACGCCGAACAGGCACAAGCCTTCTACGCCGCGCTGCCGAGTGCCGAGCAAGCGATCTTCGCGCGGCAGGTGTACTTCGCCGAACTGCGCGCCGGTGGCCTGGAATACAACGACGCCGACGGTCCGCGTCCGGGCAGTTATCTGCGTGGCCGCAACGCGATAGCTGCGTTGTTCCCGACCACTGATGTTGCCGGCAATGCGATCCGTTATGACGGCGACATCACGCTGTACGGCGGAGCAGGGGTCAAGACCCTGTTCGGCGGCGACATTCAGATGCTCACCCCGGGCGGTGGTCAGGTGTTCGGCATCGAAGGTGCAGCACCGCCGTCCACGGCCGGGATCATCACCCAGGGCTCGGGCAACATTCAGCTGTATTCGCAAGGCAGCATTCTGCTCGGGCAGAGCCGGATCATGACCACCTTCGGCGGCTCGATTCTTGGCTGGTCGGCCGAAGGCGACATCAACGCCGGTCGCGGTTCGAAAACCACCGTGGTCTACACCCCGCCAAAACGTGTCTACGACACTTGGGGCAACGTCACGCTGTCGCCATCGGTGCCGAGCACCGGCGCCGGTATCGCCACGCTCAACCCGATTGCCGAAGTGGCACCGGGCAATATCGACCTGATCGCGCCGCTGGGCACCATTGATGCGGGCGAGGCGGGGATTCGCGTGTCGGGCAACGTCAACATTGCCGCCCTGACGGTGGTCAACGCCGCAAACATTTCGGTGCAGGGCAAGGCGACCGGTGTGCCGGTGGTGTCGGCGGTGAATACCGGCGCGATCACCTCGGCCAGCTCGGCAGCCTCTTCTGCCACGCAAGCGGCGGAAGATGTGGCGCGACAGCAACAAGCGGCGGCGCGGCAGAATCAGGCCTCGGTATTTACCGTGCAGGTGCTGAGCTTCGGCAACGAACAGCTCACACCCTCGCGCGATGGCGCCAGCCGCGCACCGGCGCCGGGGTACAACCCGAACAGCCCGGTGCAGGTACTGGGCGCCGGGGCGTTGGATGAACAGGCCAGGCAGCAGTTGACCGAGGAGGAGCGTGGGCAGCTGACGTTGTAAGAGGACTCTCGTGCAGTACGTTTGGGCGACCGGTGGGTCGCCCTTTTTTTATTCTATGAGTTTCGCGGGTATTGTTGTCGGGTGTGAACCAGCGTCAGGATTCTGATGCGGCCGTTTACCCGATAGACCAGCAGATAGTTTGAATTGACCACCATTTCCCGGGTACCTGGCACTCGACCGGATCTGTAGCCATAGGGTATTGATGAAAGCCTTTGCGTTGCTGCACCCACCTTGTGTTGCAGAGCAACTGAAGCGTTGGAATTGTGTTGTTCAACGTAATCGATAATGTCAGCCAGATCGTCCAGAGCTTGATCGCTCCATTCAAGCGGCAGCGCGTCGATTCTTGCGTTTCTCTTCTAATAATTGGTCGAGCCGCACCATGGCTTCCTCGTGGGGGATGCCCGGGCGCGGATCATCCAGCGCAGTCTGCACCTTGGCACGAAACCAGCGATCGTAGCTCTCTGCCTCTTCTTCGGAATCGAACTCAGAATAAAACGGGGAAAGCAATAGGCTCATATGACCTCCGTGATCAATTTCAAGCAGTCTAAGGGGAATGGCTCATTGTCGTCACTGGCTGACGATGCACCCCATGAGCCCTTGATGAACCATGGGATAACGGAGCCCAGTATCTGCAAGCACCCCCTTTAAATCTGCCAGACGTTTCCTCCTGTCGTCGGGTAATCACGACCGCCGCTGTAGGCGTATTCCATCGATACGTTTTTCAGTTGTTCAGGCTACAAATTCGGGTGCGAATTTCCTACAAATTTACTCAAAAGGCATACGGAATACTGATCTTCGCCCACAACATTTCCCCCTCCGGCCGGTTTTCCACATCAAGCTCCCTGGCCCAGCGGATCTCGGCGCTGGCGTATTTGAGGAAGGTGAAATGCAGCGCCGGGCCGATGGCGAAGACCTGCCCACGTACGCCGTCATCGACGTCCTGCCCGGCGAACTGCACGGTATGGCCGAACTGTTTGTCGTCGGTGGTCTGTTTCAGGTAATAGCCGTTGATACCGAGCATCAGGTCGTCGGTCAGCTTGTAGCTGGCCGAATAATCGAAGTGGAAGATCTGTCCTGATTTGTAGTCGGTGTCCTTGTTCTTCTCGTTGAAGCTGTAGGTGGTCTTCATCGAGACTTCAGTCTTGTCGGTCGGCAGCCAGGTGAAGGAAAACAACGGTTTGTAGGTGTAGAAATTGTTGCTTGTGTTGGCCAGCCGATCGACGCTGTATTCGCCGGTGGGGACGGTGATTTCCAACGCAGCAGCGAGGGTCAGGTCCTTGCCCATGTCCCACAGGATGATCGGCGCGACGGTGGTATCGCCCATGCCTTCGCGGGTGTCACGCAGGCCGAACACCGAGACCTCCTGCTTCAGCCACGGCTGGGCGATGTACCCGGCCAGGCGCCCGCCGAACACCCGCACGGGGCTCAGATAGTCGAGGCGCGGAATCACCGCGGTCGATTCGATCTCGACATTCGGCACCTTGCCGCCCAGCGAGCTGATATTGAGCTTCCGTGACTTGTAATGGTTGTAGTAGAGGTTGAACGCGACCATGTGGTCGGGAAGGCTGTCGACGTCGGTCGGCAGCATGAAGAAACCATCGGTGCCGGGACCGATATTGTCGACGCCGGCCTCGGTCGCCAAGGCCGCTGCGTTGGCGCAGCCCAGCAAGCAAAGGGCCAGGCGCAGGGGGAATGTCGCGCGGTTCGGGTGCATGGCGGTCCTCATTATTATTGTGTTGGAGCGCAACGCCGGCACGCGGGGTGTCGGGTACGCTAGAAATAAGCGCTTGCCGCCCGGCGGGGCAGGGTATTGGCGGACAATCAGGGGGACTTCTGCGGACACTCGGCCAACCCTGTGCTAACTTCGTTCGACATAACCGGTTACAAAAATAACAATCAAGCGTGATCCGGAATGTCAGCCCCATGAACGTAAAAGTCCAAGACCCCACTTTTGAAATAGCGATGGTCTCGCCATTTCTGTTGCAGACTCTCGCCGACGTGGTGCAGATCAACGGTGTCGATCCGCAGAGCCTGTGTCGCGGGCTGGGTTTCAACCTCGAAGATCTGCAGGATCCGGCGCAGCGGATCTCCTATCGTCAGGCCGTGGCGATGATTCAACGTGCGCTCAAGGTGCTGCCCAATCAGGGCCTGGGGTTGTGGGTCGGTGCGCAGAATGTGTTGGGTACGCTGGGCTTGCTCGGCCATGTGCTGTCGCTGTGCAAGACCTTGCGCGATGCGTTCGCGCTTGGCATTCGCCATCAGCACACCTCGGGCGGGATTGTCGTGTCGAGTGTCGATGTGGTGGGCGATCAGGTGTGGCTCGATGCCGAATGTCGCCTGCCATTTGCAGATGTGCAGGTGTTTGCGGTCGAGGAATTCTTCGCCAGTCTGCTGGTGTACGGGCGAGCGCTGGTGGGGGCTGAATTCAAGGCGGTCGCCGTGGAATTCGTGCATGCCGCACCGGACTATCGCAGCGAATATCAGCGCTTGCTCGGGCCGGACGTGCGCTTTGGTTGTCTGCACAATCGCATGCTGATCGACGTGCAATGGCTGGACGTGAACCTGCCCAATCATCATTCACTGGCGTTGCGGCAGGCCGTGGCGTTGCTGGAGCTGGAGGCGGCGCAGGTGCATCAGAAGCTCGATTTGATTCAGGCGGTGGAGCGGGCGATCGCTCGGGACTTGAGTCGTGGCAGCCATATCGAAAAGATTGCCGGCGACTTGAACATGAGCAGCCGCACCTTGCGCCGGCGCCTGACCGAGCACGGGCTGACGTTCGAGGCCTTGCTGGAGCAAGTGCGCCAGGCGCGCACATTGAGCCTGCTGGCGAATCCGCACATGCCGATCGAGCGCATCACCGAAGAAGTCGGCTATAGCGACGTGCGCAGTTTTCGCCGCGCCTTCAAACGCTGGACCGGACTGAGCCCGAGTGCCTGGCGCAACGAGGCCAACCCTCACCCCAGCCCTCTACCAGAGGGAGAGGGAGCCGACCGAGGCGTCTTGAGTCATGCATCGACCTGAGAAACCGCGTCGATGATGGACTCACAGCAGGACGTTCAACTCGACGAAGCCCTCGGACATCCCCCAATCAGTTCCCTCTGCCTCTGGGAGAGGGCTGGGGTGAGGGTCCTCGGAGTTCTACACATTCACCAAACCCCCACAAATCCACCGCCCGCAGGTAAACTCCGCGCACTTTTTCAAGGAGTTCACATGAGTTACTACCAGCCGGGCATTCTCGCCACCCCAGTTCCTGCGCAAGCGCGTCACCTGTTCTTCGCCCTCGAGTCGGTGGAAGCGCTGCCGCAGGCGCTCGACAACCTGCTGAATCAGGTAGATGGCGCGTCGGCGGTGGTGGGTTTCGGTGAACCGCTGGTCAAGGTGCTCAACGTGCACATCGACGGTCTGCGCAGCTTCCCGGCACTGGCCGGCGTCGGTGTCGAAAACCCTGCCACCCAGCACGCGCTGTGGGTCTGGTTGCACGGCGTCGACCGTGGCGAATTGCTCAATCGCTCCAACGCCCTCGAAGCCGCACTCGCACCGGCCTTGCGCCTCGTCGATCGTCAGGAAGCTTTTCGCCACAAGGACGGCCACGACCTGACCGGCTATGAAGACGGCACGGAAAACCCACACGATGACGCCGCCATCGCTGCCGCGCTGCTGAGCCAGGGCGCTGACGGCCACGTCGGTGCCAGTTTCGCCGCCATCCAGCAGTGGCAGCACGACCTCAAGGGCTTTCACCAACTGTCCGCCGAAGACAAAGACAACATCATGGGCCGGCGCCTGAGCGACAACGAAGAAATCGACGACGCGCCGGTTTCGGCCCACGTCAAACGCACCGCGCAGGAAAGCTTTGCCCCGGAAGCCTTCGTCGTGCGCCGCTCGATGCCGTGGATCGAAGGCGATCGCGCCGGTTTGATGTTCCTCGCGTTCGGCTTCTCGCTGGATGCCTTCGAAGCGCAACTGCGGCGTATGAGCGGCCTGGAAGACGGCATCACCGACGGCTTGTACCGCATCAGCCGGCCAATCACCGGCGGCTACTACTGGTGCCCGCCACTCCAGAACGGCCACCTCGACCTGCGCGCCTTGCGCATCGGCTGATCACTTGCTGTACCGCGATTCCCTGTAGGAGTGAGCCTGCTCGCGATAGCGGTGTGTCAGACAACACATCAATGACTGACACACCGCTATCGCGAGCAGGCTCACTCCTGCAAAAGCGACCGTGTGAAGCGTCTAAGGTTATGCCCATTCGGTATTTCCCACACTTGTCATAACAACCCTAAGATCACGCCATAACTCGTTATGACAAGTGATCCGAAGATGACCAATAACGTTCTCTCCCTTGGCAGCGTCCCGCTGCACACCCAGTTGCGCGACGTGCTGCGCGCGCGGATTCTCGACGGTGAATACCCGCAAGACAGCCAGATGCCCTCCGAAAGCGAACTCGGTGCGCTGTTCAAAGTCAGCCGCATCACCGTGCGCCAGGCGCTCGGCGATCTGCAAAAGGAAGGGCTGATCTTCAAGATCCATGGCAAAGGCACCTTCGTCGCCAAGCCGAAAACCTTCCAGAACGTCAGCAGCCTGCAAGGCCTCGCCGAGTCGATGACCGGCCGCGGTTACGAGGTGATCAACCGCCTGCGCAGTTTCAGATTCATTGCCGCAGACAAGCGTGTCGCCGAGCGTTTGCAGGTAGCGGAAGGCGAGATCGTCGCGCAGATCAAACGCTTGCGCCTGATCAACCGCGAGCCGATCTCGCTGGAAATCACTTACCTGCCCAAAGCGCTGGGGGAGCGTCTGGAGAAGGCTGATCTGGTCACCCGCGACATTTTCCTGATCCTCGAAAACGACTGCGGCATCGCCCTCGGCCACGCCGATCTGGCCATCGACGCGGTGCTCGCCGACAGCGACCTGACCCAGGCGCTCAACGTCGAGGCCGGTTCGCCGATCATGCGCATTGAGCGTCTGACCCACGATGCCCAAGGCCAGCCGCTGGACTTTGAACACCTTTACTACCGTGGCGATGCCTTCCAGTACCGCCTGCGCATCGATCGGCAAAAAGGGGAGCAGGCATGACCCGCAACGTGCTCGAACAGGAATACGACATTGTCGTGATTGGCGGCGGTACGGCCGGGCCGATGGCGGCGATCAAGGCGAAAGAGCAGAACCGCGACTTGCGCGTTCTGCTGGTCGACAAGGCCAATGTCAAACGCAGTGGCGCGATCAGCATGGGCATGGACGGCCTGAACAACGCGATCATTCCCGGCCATTCGACGCCGGAGCAGTACACCAAGGAAATCACTATCGCCAACGACGGCATCGTCAATCAGGCAGCGGTTTACGCCTATGCAACGCACAGTTTCGAAACCCTCTCACAGCTCGACCGCTGGGGCGTGAAATTCGAGAAGGACGAAACCGGCGATTACGCGGTGAAAAAGGTCCACCACATGGGCGCCTACGTGCTGCCGATGCCGGAAGGGCACGACATCAAGAAAGTCCTGTATCGGCAGTTGAAGCGCGCGCGGGTGAGCATTACCAATCGCCTGGTTTGCACGCGTTTGCTGACCGACGAGGAGGGCGCCGTCAATGGCGTGATGGGCTTTGATTGCCGCACCGCCGATTTCCATGTGATCAAGGCCAAAGCGGTGATCCTCGCGTGCGGTGCGGCGGGGCGCCTCGGTCTGCCGTCGTCGGGCTACCTGATGGGCACGTATGAGAACCCGACCAATGCCGGCGACGGCTACGCGATGGCCTATCACGCCGGCGCCGAACTGGCCAACCTCGAGTGCTTCCAGATCAACCCGCTGATCAAGGATTACAACGGCCCGGCCTGCGCCTACGTCACTGGTCCCCTGGGCGGCTACACCGCCAACAACAAGGGCGAGCGCTTCATCGAGTGCGATTACTGGAGCGGGCAGATGATGTGGGAATTTCATCAGGAACTGGAGAGCGGCAACGGCCCCGTGTTCCTCAAACTCGATCACCTGGCCGAGGAAACCATCCAGAACATCGAGGAGATCCTGCACAGCAACGAGCGCCCGAGTCGCGGCCAGTTTCACGCCAATCGCGGCACCGACTACCGCACGCACATGGTCGAGATGCACATTTCCGAAATCGGCTTTTGCAGCGGCCACTCGGCGTCTGGCGTGTGGGTCAACGAACGCGCAGAAACCTCGGTGAAAGGCCTGTACTCGGCGGGTGATATGGCCGCCGTGCCGCACAACTACATGCTCGGTGCCTTCACTTACGGCTGGTTCGCCGGGCATAACGCGGCGGAGTTTGTCGCCGACCGCGAATTTACGGCGCTGGATGCCGAGCAGATCGCCAAGGAAAAAGCCCGGGTCTACGCCCCACTGGATCGCGAAGACGGCCTGCCGCCAGCGCAGGTCGAATACAAGCTGCGGCGATTCGTCAACGATTACCTGCAACCGCCGAAAGTAACGAAGAAAATGCAGATCGGCCTGCAACGCTTCAGCGACATCGCGCGCGATCTCGAGCAGATGAAAGCCAACAATGCTCACGAACTGATGCGCGCGATGGAAACCAGCGTGATTCGCGACTGCGCCGAAATGGCTGCTCGCGCCTCGTTGTTCCGCGCCGAAAGCCGCTGGGGCTTGTATCACTACCGCGTCGATCACCCGCGACGCGACGACAGCGAGTGGTTCTGCCATTGCCACCTGAAGAAGGGCGAGGACGGCCAGATGACCAGTTTCAAGAAAGCCGTCGAGCCTTACATCATCCCGCTCGATGCCGAAGAACTGCAGGCCTACGACCGCTTGCGCGTAGGCGCCTTCGCCGCTTGATGCACGACTAAACAAGAGAGCCCGAACCATGGCCTATCAAGCTCAGGAAATCTTCTTCCGCTCCAACGCTCCCGTCACCGTGGACGAGGACAAATGCATCGCCGAAAAGGGCTGCACCGTGTGCGTCGACGTGTGCCCGATGGACTTGCTGGCGATCAACCCGGCGACGCAAAAAGCCTACATGGCGTTCGATGAATGCTGGTACTGCATGCCGTGCGAGAAGGATTGCCCGACGGGGGCCGTCAAGGTCGACATCCCCTATCTCCTGCGTTGAACACCGATTCCTGTAGGAGTGAGCCTGCTCGCGATAGCGGTGGCTCAGGTGTTGATGTGTTGCCTGACACACCGCTATCGCGAGCAGGCTCACTCCTACAAGGGATTTGTGGCAACCCCCAGCCATCCGGAAACGCCGGACGCTAAATCCAGCAACACCCCTCGTTTCCCACCGCGCTCTGATCGCGGCGGAGACGAACATCCAATAAACGATTCGAGGGGAAACACCCATGTTGCGTGCAGCAATTGCCGGTCTGCTACTGGCTTCGTTCACCGTGTCGGCTTCGGCCGAAACCATCCGCATCGCCATCGGCACCCAGGACACCACCATCAACTGCGCCGCTGGCGGTTTGTTGATTCGTGAACTCGGTCTGCTTGACAAATACCTGCCCCACGACGGCGCCTACAAAGACGCCAGATACGACGTGCAGTGGAAGAACTTCACCAGCGGCGCGCCGCTGACCAACGAGATGGTCGCCGGCAAGCTCGACTTCGGCGCCATGGCCGATTTCCCCGGTGCGTTCAACGGCGTGGCGTTTGAAACCGCGGGCAAGCACAGCCTGTTCATCAGTGTGCTGTCGGGCAGCATCAAGGGCAGCGGCAACGGTATCGTCGTGCCGAGCGCGTCCACGGTGCAGTCGCTGGCCGAGCTCAAGGGCAAGACCATTTCCGTGCCGTTCGCCTCCACGGCCCACGGCATGTTGTTGCGTGCGGTGGCGGCGCAGGGCTGGGATCCGCTCAAGGACGTCAATATCATCGCCCAGCCACCGGAAGTGGCCGGCTCGGCGTTACAGGCCGGCAAGATCGACGCCCACGCCGATTTCGTGCCGTTCGCCGAACTGTTCCCCAGCCGCGGTTTCGCTCGCAAGATTTATGACGGCTCTCAAGCCAACGCGCCGACATTTCACGGTGCGCTGGTCGATCAGGCCTATGCGAAGAAATACCCGGAAATCGTCATCGCGTATCTGCAGGCGAGTATCGAAGCCAATCGACTGCTCGCTGCAGAGCCTGAGAAATACAGCGAACTGATCGCCAAGGTCACCGGCGTCGATGCCGAGGTCGCCTACCTGTTCCACGGCCCGCTTGGCGTGCAGACCCGCGACCTGAGCTGGAAACCTGAATATCGCCAAGCGGTGGGTACCGCCATCGACACGCTGAAGCTGCTGAAGAAGGCCGATCGCGGGCTCGATCTCAACAGCTTCATCGACGATCAATACATTCGTGCGGCGTTCAAGGCGTCGAATCTGGACTACACCGCGCAACTGGCCGATTACGCGCAAACGCCATTGACGGGGGTGGATGCCGCAGCGGGCAAAGCGATCACCGACGTCAGCCATGTCGCGGAAATCTGGGTGCGCGGCGAAGACAAGGTGCGCCGTTATGCCTCGGCTGAATCGGCGTTCAGCGCGTTGGCCGCGTTGAAGCAGGAGGGCAAAAACATTCGTGCGGTGTATGCGCAGGCGAGCGACAGCGGGATCAAGTTGTTGGCCGAGCAGGCGTGGTTTGCCAGTGATGCGAAGGGGCGGTTGAGTGCGTTTCTGCTGAAAGGGCAGGCGCAGGCGTTTGCTTCGGTGCAGGGGGGCAAGGTGTTCGATTACAGCGACGCCACGGCGCAAGTCGTTGCTGCTCGCTAACTTCGGAGCACCGTTTCCCCTGTAGGAGTGAGCCTGCTCGCGATAGCGGTGGCACACCCAAAATATCATCGCCTGACACACCGCTATCGCGAGCAGGCTCACTCCTACAGGGATTTGTGTTGAGAGGAATTATTGTGTACCGATCCTGTTTGCGCTGGGTTCCAAGAGCCGCCTCACTGTTGCTCTGCCTGCTGTTCTGGCAACTCGCCGCCAGCCACCACTGGAACCTCGGCCTGGTCACGTTCGCCAACGTGCCCACGCCATTGGCTGTGATCGAAGCCGCTTTGGGCCTCGGTAACTCCGGCAAGCTCTGGCAGCACCTGACCGCCAGCCTCGGCCGCGTGTTTGCCGGTTACCTCGCCGCGCTGGTCATCGGCATCGCCCTGGGCCTGGCCATCGGCCGCTCGAAATGGGCTGAAGACGTGTTGCTGCCACCGCTGGAAGTCCTGCGCCCGATTCCCGCCGTGGCGTGGATACCGCTGGCAATCCTGATGTTTCCATCCTCGGAACTGTCGATGGTCTTCATCACCTTCACCGGCGCTCTGTTTCCGATTCTGCTCAACACCGTGCACGGCGTCGAGGGCGTCGACCCGCGGCTGATCGCTTCGGCGAAAAGCCTCGGGGCAGGACGCCGGGCGATTCTGCTCGAAGTGATCCTGCCCGGCGCGGCACCGAGCATCATCACTGGCCTGGCCATCGGCATGGGCACGTCGTGGTTCTGTCTGGTCACGGCGGAAATGATCTCCGGCCAGTTCGGCATCGGCTACTACACGTGGGAGTCCTACACCATTCAGAATTACGCCGACATTGTCGTCGGCATGCTGCTGATCGGTGTGCTGGGGATGGGCAGCAGTGGGCTGATCAAACGTCTGGGCGGCGTGTTCACGCCTTGGCATCGACCGCGAGGAAAAGCCTGATGAGCGTAATGCAAACCCCGGAAGGGCGGATCGACATTCGCCAGTTGTCGATCGTGCTCGGCGAAGGTCGCGATGCTTTCGAAGCGGTGCAGGATCTCGATTGCCAGATCGAACCCGGCCAGTTCGTGTGCATTCTCGGCCCGTCCGGTTGCGGCAAATCGACGTTGCTCGGCGCTCTGGCCGGGCACTTGAAGGCCAGCACCGGCAGCCTGAGAGTCGACGGCGCGGCGGTGTCCGGGCCATCGCCGCAGCGCGGCATGGTGTTCCAGCATCACACGCTGTTTCCATGGCGCACGGTGCGCGACAACGTTGCCTTCGGCTTGAAGATGCGCGGTATCGGCAAGGTCGAGCGGCATCGCGCAGCCAATGACATTCTCAAACTGGTGGGCCTCGACGGAATTGCCGAGCGCTGGCCCGATCAGCTGTCCGGCGGCATGCAGCAACGGGTGGAAATTGCTCGGGTGCTGGTCAATCGTCCACGGCTGTTGCTGATGGACGAGCCGTTCGGCGCGCTGGATGCGCTGACCCGCCTGAACATGCAGGAACTGCTGCTGGATATTTGGACGCGCATCCGTACCACCGTCGTGTTCGTCACCCACGACATCGACGAAGCGCTGTTTCTCGCCGACCGCTTGCTGGTGATGAGCGCACGCCCTGGGCGGATCATCGAAGACCTGCGTCTGGATTTCCCGCGTCCACGCACCAGCGAACTGGTCACCAGCGCTGAATTCGCGCGCCTCAAGCGTCATTGCCTCGACCTGCTGCGCCACGACACCGACCGACCGCTGCCGCGCCTCAACCCGCTCGGCTTGCCTCCTGAAAACCCTTTGCCGCGATTTGCCCTATGACCTCTATTTTTGCTGTGACCGATATCGATGAAATCCTTGCCCTGCAACCGCGCCTGACCGCTGATGACGCTGGGGTGCGGCGCATCGCCCTGATCGAGCTGGCGGATCTTGAAGAACCGGACGGCTTGCTCTGGCTGGTCGATCGACTTGGCCACGATCCTGCCGAAGAAGTGCGTGCCGAAGCAGCGCGATTGCTTGAGGCCTGGGAGGATGAGCCGGTCGTGCAGGCCTTGTGTGAGGCGCTGACCGATCCATCGCTGGCCGTGCAAGCGGCTGCCGCACAAAGCCTGAGCTTGCTCAAGTCTGAAGCGGCGGGGCGGGTGATTCTGCCGTGGACTGATCATGCCGATGTCAACGTGCGCATCGCCGCGTTCCGCGCTTTACGTGAGTTGCGTTTTGCCGACGCGGCACCCGCTGCCGTCGCTGCGCTGAACGATGCCGACGCCAATGTGCGCCGCGAAGCGGTCGGCGTGCTGGGTTGGCTCAAGCAACTCGACGCGCTGCCGGCGTTGGCGCGTTTGGCCAGCGACGATCCGGACACCGAAGTGCGCCGTGCGGCGACAGGTGCGCTGGGGTTGGCCTCCTGTGCCGAGGTGTTGCCAGCTCTGCGTCAGGCCTTGCGCGACATTGCGTGGCAGGTGCGCGAAGAAGCGGCGACGACGTTGGGCAAGGTCGGCCATGGCGACGCCGGCCCGGCGCTGGTCGAGGCGTTGAGCGATGACTATTGGCAAGTGCGTCTGCGCGCCACTCGCAGCCTGGGTCGTTTGCGTTTTGTGCCGGCGCTGGAGGCGTTGATCGATACGCTCGGTCATCGCATCAGCAACCTGCGCAAGGAGGCGGCGCTGGCCTTGGGTGAGCTGAATGATCGTGGCGCGGTGGCGGCTTTGCAGGCGGCGCAGGATGACGGCGATCCGGAAGTGCGCAAGGCGGTGCGCATTGCCTTGAGTCAGTTGCAATGAGTCCTTTGGCGGTGGTCAATTCGCAGAGCACGCGGACGTTGCGTCTGAGCTGGCCGGATGGGCGTGAGTCGGTGTTGGGGCATGCTCAACTGCGGCGGCAGTGTCCGTGTTCGCAATGCCGTGCGTTTCGGCTGCGGGGGGTTACGCCGTTGGTCGATGATCGGGTGCGTCTGGTTGAGGTGAATGGTCAGGGGTATGGGGTGCAGTTGGTGTTCAGTGATGGGCATCAGCGGGGGATTTATCCCTGGGAGTATCTGGTGGGGCTGGGGGCCTGATATTCAATGGCGTACGCGGTTGAAACTGTGGGAGCCAGCCTGCTGGCGATGGCTTTTTTTCAGGCGCTGAGTTTTTTTGGTTTGGGTACATATCCTTTGCTTCGGGTGCTGCGGCTGGCGGTTTCGCCTGACGGCGACTTACTTTTTTACAAGCGCCTAAAAAAGTAAGCAAAAAACGCTAGCTCCTACGTTCGGCCCTCGCAGGCTCGGGTCCCTTCGCTCCGGGATCGATCCGGGCGCAGCGGCTACGGTTTGCTTCGCTGCACCTCCTTCCGCTGTGTCTGGCTGCGCCAGACGGTCGCTACGCTCCCACGCCCGGATCAATCCCTCCGCTCAGCCTTCCGATGTCGCTGGTTAGGCAAGATCAAGAGCACTCGAGCTAACGCTCATTGTTGAGTGGTTAGAAGCGGGTGGTTGGCTTTGGATTGGTGGTGTGGCTGCCCCTCACCCCCAGCCCTCTCCCCGAGGAGAGGGAGCTGATTTCGGTTGGAATTGAAATTTGCATTCGACTCGGTTATTCACGTCGGCGCATCTCTCACATCCACCTCGGTCAGTCCCCTCTCCCTTTGGGAGAGGGTTAGGGTGAGGGGCTTTGGATTTTCGACTATTTCAAGCTTTAGCCGGAACCACCGCGACCGCCAGCAGGCTGGCTCCCAAAGCGAAATTTGTGTAGCCCCAAGCCTTGCCTCCACCGCGAAACCTGTGGGAGCCAGCCTGCGGGCGATAGCGCCCCAACAGGCGCCACATCACTGCCCGACAAACCAGCGAAAATACGGGTTCCCGCCATCCCCCTGCATGACTGCGCGAATATCCCGCGCCCAGGCGTCGCGATCACCGTCATAGGCATGCAGGCTCGCCCGATAAAATTGCATCAGGCGCTGGCGGTGCGCTTGCAGGCGTTCGGTGAATCCGCCATCGGCGTTCACCAGTGGCGGCGGTTGGTACAGGTCAAGCAAGGCCGGCAGCACGCGGGTGATTTCCTGGCTGCGCACCCACGGTGCGTATTCGATGCGGGGTTGATCGTCGGTCACGGCGGGGGCGTCGGCGGCGAAGCGTTCGAGGCCGGCGCGGTCGGTGACCCAGGTCGCGAGCAGGGCGGCGGCGGAGCCGATGCCGACATCCTGCAAGGTGCTGCGCACGCTGTCCTGCTGGAAGCGTGCGCTGATTTTTGCCGCGTCGAGGGTCATGGGTTGCAGCGACCCGACCAGCAGCATTTCGTGGAATTCGCTAGTCCACAATGAGGCGTAGGGGAACACATCGAGGAAGCTGCGTACCAATGAGCGCGAGTCGTCGATGTTCTGCGTCGGCAGTGGCAGCCATTGCGCGACGATGCCCTGGTGTTGCAGGCGGCTGGCGGCCAGTTGGTAGAAGTCGCGCGAATACAGGTTGACCACACCGGCGGCTGACGGCGGTGGCGGTTCGAGGGTGATCAGGTCGTAGGTCTGCGCGCTGCGCAGCAGTTCCTGGCGGCCGTCGCGCAGGCGCACGTCCACGCCGGGGTCGCTGGCGGCGTTGAAGTTGCCTTTGAACAGTGGCGCGGCTTCGACCACGGCAGGTAACAGCTCGGCAACCACCCGGTGCTGCAGGCCCGGGTAGCGCAGCAGGGCGCCGGCGGTAATGCCGGTGCCGAAACCGATCACCAGGGCTGAGCGCGGTTCGCCGTTGTGGATCAGCAGCGGCAGCAGTGCCTGAATGCGCATGTAGCGCAGCGACGGCATGGCATCGCCGGTGTTGGATACGCCTTGAATGTACAAACGGTGGAACGTATTCGCGCCGCGACCTTGAGCGACGACCGCAACGGTGCCGCCACGGCCTTCTTCGTAGAACGCGAGGGTGCCATTGCGTGCACCGGGCAGCTGGCTGGCGAGTTTTTCGGCCGGGGTCAACAGCGCCACGGCCACGGTGACCAGTCCCAATGCCACCACGGCCTGACGCCGGCCTTTCTTGACGTGATGCCCTTTGCGCACGGCGAAGTAACCGATGCCTGCGGCGATCATCGCCAGCAGGCCCAAGGTGCGCACCAGACCCAGCCAAGGGATCAGCAGAAAACCGCAGAGCATCACGCCGACAATCCCGCCCAGCGTATTGAACGCCACCACCGCGCCGACGTCCCGGCCGACGCGCTGCTGGCCGACGCTCAAACGCAACGCCAACGGAAACGCCGCGCCCAGCAACAGGGTCGGCACAAACACGATACTCAGCGCCGCCACGGCAAAGCGCGCACTCATTCCGGCCAGTTCGCTGGCTCCCATGTTCAAGAACCAGGTTTCTGCCTGACTCTGTGCCAGCACCAGCCAGCGCCCGAGCAGGGCGATTTCCAGCAACGCGACCAGCCCGGCGCCGGCAATCAACAGACCGAACACGCCCCACGGATCGCGGATGCGCTCGACGCGGCGGGCGAGCAGGGCGCTGCCGATGAACAAACCGGCCAGATAGGTCGCCAGCACCACGGCGAAGGCATAGGTGCGTGTGCTCATGAACTGCACGATCGATTGTGACCACACCACTTCATAACCGAGCGCCACGCCACCGGCGACGGAGTACAGCCACAGCGCGGTGCGGTCCGGCGCTTTTTCAGCGTGATGTTTGATGGGGGTTGTCACAGCGGCTGGATGCTGGCGGGCGAACCACAATGCGCCGGCCGCCGCGAGCAGGTTGAGCATCGCCGCAAACAACGCACTGCCGCGAACGCCGAGACTGGCGATCAGCATAAACGCGGCGAGCAAAGTGCCGATGATCGCCCCCAAAGTGTTCGCCGCATACAACTGCCCGCCAGCCTTGCCCGGATCGTTGCCCAGCGCGCGCACCAGCACCGGCAAGGTGCCGCCCATCAACACGGCGGGAATGCCGACCAGGATGAACGGCAACAGCCAGGCGAACACGCCGACATGGCTTTGCAGCCAGGCAAACGCGCTGGCCGCAAGGCTCATGCCCACCGTGGCGCCGACCCCGAGGATCGCCACCAGCACCTCCAGCCCGGCATACAGCAACAACGGTTGCGCCACGCGGTCGGCCCACCGCCCGAACACCCAGCCGCCGATGGCCAGCCCAGCAAAAAAGGCGCTGATGCCCGTGGTGATCGCATACACCTCGACCCCGACCACCAGCGACAACTGCTTGATCCACAGCACCTGATAAACCAGCGCGGCAGCACCGGAAATGCACAGCAGGATGGCGGGGATGAGCAGGGTCTCAGCGGCGCGGGGCGAGGCGGGTATGGCCGACGGCTTGCTGGCGATACGTGTGGACATTGCGGGGGCCTTGTTTCGATTCGAAAATCATCATGACAGTGCCGGCCTCATCGCGGGCAAGCCCGCTCCCACAAGGAACTCCGGTGATTACCGGTTGTGTGAACCACAGAGATACCTGTGGGAGCGGGCTTGCCCGCGATGGAGGCGACACGGTCTCAAGTCAAAAGGGCCGCCCGCCGACGAGGGCGAGCGGCGGTGCAACGGTGTTACTGAGCAGCTTTCATTTTTTCAGCGATTTTAGCGTCTACTGCCGCACGGATCTGGTCGATACTGAAGCTCGCCGGTTTCTGGCTGGGTGGATAGTCGATGAAGCTCTGCAGGAATGCGGCAGACTTGCCAACGGCCATTTCAGTCAGATAAACGTTCTTCGTCGTCCAGTCGTAATACTGGTCGGAGACGATGTCGGCACGTTCATACGGGTCCATGCGCAGGTTGAAAATCTTCGGTACGCGCAGGCATACGAACGGTTCGCTCCACACCTTGAATCCGCCCGGCGCGCGCTGCTCGCAGAACACCGCTTTCCAGTTGCCAAAGCGCATCGACACCAGCACGCCGTCGTCATTGAAGTAGTAGAACTCTTTGCGCTCGCTCTTCGGACTCTGGCCAGTCAGGTAGGGCAACTGATTGTAGCCATCCAGATGGACTTTGAAGGTGCTGCCTCCAGACGTCGGCGCCCAGCCTTTGAGCAATTTGTTGGTC
>Ga0196970_1001037_pt1 | contig 22335 bp, 13 predicted proteins | sample S1v_513CmetaG_FD_148672 | JGI IMG/M metagenome (GOLD analysis project Ga0196970, IMG submission 148672) | Soil microbial communities from Anza Borrego desert, Southern California, United States - S1+v_5-13C | ecosystem: Environmental > Terrestrial > Soil > Desert | place: USA: California...
ATAGCCGTGATGGTGATCGCCTGCCCCTGTGCGATGGGCCTTGCTACACCGGCTGCGATAGCAGTAGGACTAGGACGAGCAGCAAGGAATGGTATGCTGATAAAAGGAGGCGATACGCTGGAGTCTTTGAAGAGAGTAAAGTATATCGTGTTTGATAAAACAGGCACCCTCACCACCGGAAAGCTTCAAATAGAAAAATTCGTAGTAAACGAAATATCGGAAGATGACTTCAAAGCTGTGATTACAGCGATCGAACAGCACTCCTCACATCCGATAGCTAAGTCTATACTGGCTCAATGGGGGCAAAGCGGAAAGTATGAGATGAAGGAAGTTCGCGAACTGAAGGGAAAGGGAATGGAAGCTGAGGATACCCAGGGCAATACCTGGAGGCTGGGTTCCGGAAGATGGCTTAATCAAGGCGGATCCACTGCAGAAGCAGGCTACGACCTGTACCTATACAGAAACAACGATTATAAAGGGGCGCTGAAGGTGGGTGACACCCTGAGAGAAGATGCCAGGGATACAATAGCTCAACTGAACCAGATGGGATACAAAACCATATTGCTAAGTGGAGACAAGAAGGAGAAATGTGAAGCAATAGCAGCGGCGTTGAACATAGAGGAAGTATACTCAGAGCAATCACCCAAACAAAAGAACCAGAAACTGGAGGAGCTGATGGCCATAGCACCAACAGCGATGGTCGGCGACGGCATTAATGATGCTCCGGCACTTGCCAGAGCAACCGTGGGTATATCCCTGAGTGAGTCTACACAGATTGCTATACAATCGGCGGATATAATATTGTCTAACAATCAGCTTTCAACACTCCCAAAGGCTATCCGTCTGGGCATTTATACTGAGCAAACTATAAAGCAAAACCTTTTCTGGGCATTTTTCTACAATATAATAGCCATACCAGTAGCAGCAGCGGGATACCTCACACCTACCTGGGGGGCAGGGATAATGGCACTAAGTGATGTAGTGCTGGTAGTCAACTCGTTGCGACTAGGAGTTAGGAAGATCAGCTAGTTTTCCTCCTCATCCGTCTGCTTTCCCGGTTCGTCGGATTTCTGTTGGTCTTATTGGGCCTTCTTTCGTAACTTTATAGACTTACATAATGAGAGTAATGATAAGAAAAAGTATCTATGTCGTAGCGGCCACCTGCATCCTTTGTAGCTGCTCGTCTTCTAAGAACACCGGGACAGCAGCTACTGCCGAGGCTAAAACAGAATCATCAACCAGTTCAGGAAAAACAACGTCTTCTAAAGAAGAGACTCCGCCCACAGGTACCGGTTCCCAGATCCGTTATGACCGCTAATAAGTTAAAGTAAATGAAGAAAATTACTACACTGCTTCTACTATCTGTACTATCACCTCTGGCCCTTTTTGCCTATCCAGGCAGCCTGTGGCAAAAGGTTGAAGGGAATGTGGCTTCCAAAGGTACTCAGCAAATATTGCCTGAGAAATATGACACCTACGCGCTAAACAGGCCGTACATAAAGTCATTTCTTTCCAGCCTGCCTAAAGAGGCAGAAAGTGCACAGGAACTCGATCTGCCATCACCTGACGGCGGTCTCAGAACATTTAAGATCTGGAAGAGCCAGATGATGGAACCTGCGCTTTCAACTAAATACCCGGAAATTCAGACGTTTACTGGTGTGGCTGCGGATGATCCAAGGGTTACCATAAAGCTGGATTACACCATTACTGGTTTCCATGCCATGGTGTTTGATGGAAGGAACACCTACTTCATTGACCCATACTCCAGTGAGGATGACGGCTACTACGTCTGCTACTATAAGAAAGACTACCTAAGGCCGATGAGTAATGCGATGGCCTGCGAAGTGGAGGATGAGCATAGCGAACTTGGTGGCGTACCAATGCACCTTAATGAAAATGGATTGCCCAACATAAAGTTCAAAGTAAACGGTACACTGAAGAGGACCTACAGACTGGCCTTGGCCTGTACGGGTGAATACGCCAATGCGGTAACAACCGGTACGCCTACTAAAGCTGCAGTGCTGAGCAAAATGGTAACATCCATGAATAGAGTGAACGGTGTCTACGAGAAAGAGCTTGCAGTGACAATGGTGCTTATAGCCAATACAGACACTCTGATATTCCTCGATGGAACTACAGACCCCTACAGTAATACATCGGGAGACCTGGGCGCAAATCAAACAACCATAACAGCAAGAATTGGTTCGGCGAACTACGATATCGGACACCTGTTTGGTACAGGCGGGGGAGGTATTGCCATGAAGGGTTCTGTATGTAAGAGCAATAAAGCTAGAGGCCTTACCGGTTCACCGAATCCGGTAGGTGATCCGTTTGACATAGACTATGTAGCGCATGAAATAGGCCATCAGTTTGGGGCGGATCATACCTTCAATGCAAGCTCCGGTAGTTGTAGCGGCAATGGTGAGCCCTCCGAGGCATATGAACCCGGTAGTGCAACAACTATAATGGGCTATGCCGGAATTTGCGGTGGCGGCAACGATATACAGCAAAACAGTGATGACTATTTTCATGCGAAGAGTCTGGACCTGATGAGTAACTTCATAACGTCCTCAAGCGGTGCTAACTGTGCAGTGACAACGCCGAGTGCTAATGTACCGCCTGTAGTGCCAGCCTTTACACAATCGTATACAATCCCTTATCTAACGCCGTTTGAAATAACCGCACCTGCAGCAGTAGATGCCGACCATGATAACCTTAGCTATTGCTGGGAGCAGTATAACAGAGGCGACTTCGGGCAAAGCTGGAACAATGTGAAACTGAGAGGTCCCATTTTCAGGTCCTTTGAACCTGACACATCAAGGACGAGGGTGTTTCCTGAAATGAGTAAGGTATTGGCAGGAGTGACCTCTTACCTTGGAGAAAAGCTGCCAGAGGTGACGCGCTATCTTACCTTCAAACTGACGGTGAGGGATGTGCTGAACGGAATAGGTACCTTCAATATACCTGATGACACAATTCATCTGGACGTGACCAGCACAGCCGGACCATTTAAGGTATTTACTCCAGCTACGGCAGTCACCTGGGTAGGTGGCAGCAATGAAACAATAACCTGGGATGTGGCAGGTACAGATCAGTCGCCGGTGAACTGCTCGCATGTTGATATTTACGTTTCCACAGATGGTGGTCTGACATTCCCACACCTGGTTTTGGCAAATACACCAAACGATGGATCAGAAACGATTAAGTTACCAAATGTGGAGACTACACAGGCACGTGTGAAAATAAAAGGCTCAAACAACGTATTCTTTAACGTGAATGCAGCCAACTTCAACATCACATTCAATACCTCAGTGAAGGAACTAGCATGGCAGTCCGCTATAAGAATTTATCCGGTGCCCGCCGATGACGTTCTACACGTAACGAACGACTATAAGAGAAGCTTGAATATACAGGTGGTCAACGCTGTAGGACAGCGGGTGTATAGCGGAGAAGTGCAAAAGCATGTAGCAATACCAGTGAGTACCTGGGCTCGTGGAATGTACTATATGCAGCTAACAGAGGAAACAACCGGTGAAAAGATAATAAGGCCGCTAATGATTCAATAAAGTGACCTTAAGGAAAGTTTTATAATAGAGAGGGTGCAGAATTACTGCACCCTCGCTATTTAAGCTCTTCTTTTAGGAACCTGCCGGTGTGGCTCTCCTTTATTTTGGCTATCTGTTCAGGGGTGCCGCTGCCTACTACTTTACCACCACCACCACCACCTTCAGGGCCCATGTCGATGACGTAGTCTGCCACTTTGATGATATCAAGATTGTGCTCGATGACCAACACAGTGTTGCCTCTGTCGGCAAGGCGGTTGAGGACAGATAAAAGGTGCTTGATGTCTTCGAAATGAAGACCTGTAGTAGGCTCGTCGAGAATGTATATTGTCTGCCCGGTATCTCTCTTCGAGAGTTCAGTCGCTAGCTTGACGCGCTGGGCTTCTCCCCCGCTTAAGGTAACAGCGCTTTGCCCGAGCGTGACATAGCCAAGACCTACGTCCTGTAAGGTTTTTATGCGACGGTGAAGGAAGTGGACGTTCATGAAGAATTCAACTGCTTCATCGACAATCATGTTCAGTACATCGGATATTGACTTGCCTTTGTAGCGAATTTCCAGCGTCTCTCTATTGTACCTTCTGCCGTTGCACTTCTCGCATGGCACGTAGACGTCTGGCAGGAAGTTCATCTCTATCACCCTCATGCCGCCACCGCGACACTCCTCACAGCGACCTCCCTTTACATTGAAGGAAAAGCGACCAGCGTTGTAGCCGCGTATCTTAGCCTCTGGCACCTGGGTAAACAACTGACGGATCTCATTGAAGAAGCCGCAGTAGGTGGCAGGGTTGCTTCGGGGAGTTCTGCCGATGGGGCTCTGGTCTATCTCTATTACCTTATCTATATGCTCTACACCTTCCACCTTTTTGAAAGGCATGGGTGTTTGCTTGAAGTTGTGGTAACAATGCTTGCCCAGAATAGGGTAGAGCGTTTCGTTTATCAGCGTACTCTTTCCGCTGCCTGATACCCCGCTGACGCAGATGAATGTGCCAAGGGGCAACTCGATATTTACATTCTTGAGGTTATTGCCAGAGGCACCTTTCAGAACAATCTTCTTGCCGTTACCTTTCCTTCTTTCTTCAGGTACTTCGATCTTTAGCTCGTGATTCAGATAACCAGCAGTAGTAGTATGATCTTTCAAGACCTCTGCCGGTGTGCCCTGACTGACTATCCTGCCGCCGTGAACACCAGCCGCAGGACCAATATCTATAAGGTGATCGGCCGCGAGCATGATGTCTTTGTCGTGCTCTACCACAAGGACTGAATTGCCGCCATCGCGGAGGTTCTTAAGCGCACTGATTAGCTTTTGGTTATCCCGCTGGTGAAGGCCAATGCTGGGCTCATCCAAAATGTAAGTGATACCTGTAAGTTGTGAGCCTATCTGCGTAGCGAGACGGATACGCTGGGACTCACCACCACTTAAGGTACGAGTGGGTCGGTCCAGAGTGAGATAATGGAGACCGACATCGAGGAGGAAATGGAGGCGATCCCTTATCTCCTTCAGGATATCTTTTGCAATAAGGTTCTGCTTCTTATTTAAGCGCTTTTCTACATCAGTGAACCATACTTGTAAGTCAGCAAGTGAAAGGTTCGAAAGCTCTGCAATATTTTTATCATCCACTTTGAAGAAGAGCGACTCCTTCTTTAGCCGCGCCCCGCTGCAAGTGGGGCAGGTATTGAGCTCCATAAAGCTCTCTGCCCAGTCGCGTATGGCTTCAGAGGTTGTTTCATTGAACCAGCGAAGCACCATATTGATGATCCCTTCATAGCCATGATCTGCCACCTGTTCGTGATATACTTCGGCATCTTCGTCAACATAAGTGATAAGACCTTCCTCGTTTCCGTAAAGAAGGATGTTCAGCTTATTCTTTGGAAGATCTTTTATGGGAGTGGTAAGAGATATCTTATTCTTCTTAGCCAGGATAGTTGCCTGCTGGAAAGTCCATGAATCGCGCTCAGCGCCCAGGGGAGCTATGGCACCATCCGTGATGCTTTTGGAGGTGTCAGGGAGCACCTCCTGCATATTTACCTGGTAGATGCTGCCAAGGCCTTTGCATTTCGGACAAGCACCGTAGGGAGAATTGAAAGAAAAAGTATTCGGTGAAGGTTCCTCATAAGAGAGACCAGTATCCGCACACATGAGTTGGCGGCTGTACTGGGCAAGCGTGTTCTTGTCTGCATCCACCACAAACATTAGCTCCTTGCCCATCTGTAAGGACTTCTGAACGCTCTGACTTAGGCGCGCGCGCGCATCTGGCTGTACTATGAGGCGGTCGACTACCAGCTCAATGTCATGGATCTTGTAGCGGTCTACCTGCATTCTTTCCTTCAGGTCGGTGATCTCACCGTCTACACGGACTTTCAAGTATCCCTGCTTCCTCAGTTGCTCGAATAACTCGCGGTAGTGGCCCTTTCTACCCCTGACTATAGGAGCTAAAAGGATGATCTTTTTACCTGCGAAGGACTCGTTGATATGCTCTATGATCTCCTCTTCCGAGAACTTGGCCATTTTCTTGCCAGTATTATAGGAAAAAGCCTCTGCAATGCGTGCGTAGAGCAGGCGCATGAAGTCGTATACCTCTGTGACGGTGCCCACTGTAGAGCGGGGATTGCGGTTAGTGGTTTTCTGCTCTATGGATATGACCGGAGAAAGGCCAGTGATCTTATCTACGTCCGGGCGATCAAGGTCGCCCATGAACTGGCGGGCATAGGCGGCAAAGCTCTCCATATACCGCCGCTGACCCTCAGCAAAAATTGTATCGAAAGCGAGCGAAGACTTGCCGCTGCCGCTTATGCCTGTAATTACAACCAGCTTATTTTTGGGGATGCTTACATCAATGTTCTTGAGATTGTGAACCCTTGCGCCCTGTACCTCTATATTGCCGTGATCAACGGGTAATGCTATTTCTTTTACTGCCATAAATTCTCCTCGCGCAAGTTAAGGGAAATAGAGAAACGCCTGGTTTGGGACAGCTACCAGAAATACGATGGATATATAAGGATTAATAATGGAGGGCAGAGGATAGGCAGGTTGGAACGGCTGGGGAAGAGGGTAGCAGAGCCGGAGCATTTTCAGTGTTGCTTCGTTGAAGTGCCAGTGTAATTCCAGTGTAGTTCCAGTGTAATTCCAATGCAATCCCATAGATATCCCAGGTGCTTGGGTGAAAATGCTAATATGAAAGACGTTGGAGTGAGAGATTAGTACTTACGTTCTATAACATAATTCACTAATTCTTCCATGGCCTGCCTTGCCGGGGTATCTGGATAGGTATTTAGCATCGCCAGGGCTTCGTTCTGGTACTCTTTCATTTTATTGTGGGCATATTCAATGCCGCCTGATTTTTTAACGTATGAAATCACCTCATTGACCTTCTGACGATCCGTGTTCTGGTTCTTTACTATATATATTATCCGGCGAAGAGTCTCTTTATCAGTGTTTTGAAGAGTGTAGATAAGCGGAAGAGTCATTTTCTTCTCCTTGATATCGATCCCGGTGGGCTTGCCTACATTATCCTGGCCGTAATCGAAGAGATCATCCTTGATCTGGAAGGCAATGCCTACTTTTTCCCCAAAAAGCCGGAAGAATTCGGAAGTCTCTTTGTCTCCCGTAGCGGAATAAGCCCCTGCAGAACAAGCCGCTGACAACAGGGACGCTGTCTTGGCACGTATAATCTCAAAGTATATCTCCTCTTTGATATCCAGCTTGCGGGCTTTTTCCATCTGGAGCAGTTCACCTTCGCTCATTTCTTTTACAGCACGCGAAGTGATGTGTAGTATCTGGTAATCACCATGTTCTAAAGAGAGCAAAAGCCCTTTGGAGAGCAAATAATCACCTACGAGAACAGCTATTTTATTTTTCCATAAGGCGTTTATTGAGAAAAAATTTCTACGAACCATGGCATTATCAACTACGTCGTCATGAACGAGGGTAGCAGTATGAAGTAGCTCGATGAGTGAGGCAGCCCGGTAGGTATTGTCATTAATAGAGTGTGCGATCTTGGCGGATAAGAAGACAAACATAGGGCGCATCTGCTTGCCTTTTCTCCGGATAATAAAACGCATTATCCTGTCCAGCAAAGGGTTGCTGCCTTTTACGCTGTCGCTAAACTTACGTTCGAACGTGGCTAATTCCTGACCAATAACATGTTTTACTAGATCCATTTAGAGGCTGTGGGCGCTTATGGGCTTACAAAAGTCGCAGAAGCATTTGATTAGTAAAAGAATTATTTTGGCATAGTCCTTTTAACAATTGTTGCAGGATTAAATAAAAATTTACTTATTTTGTTTTTTTGGAACTGAAGTATACCTTTGTTCACAATATTGATTTAACCAAAATCTTCTAAATAAACACAATCTGTTATGGTCAACAAAAAGTACCTATTGCTTGCTGGTCTTTGCTCCGTATTTGCGGTTCAGCCGGCGCTGGCGCAAGAAAGTCAAACAGCAACTGCTAGCTGGTCTGGCCGTGATATGACATATCGCGGTGAAAGTTATGATATTATGGACTCCAGCTACTATGCTGGAAAGCGTCTGACTCAGTATAGGAGCTATATGAATCATCAGACTCCATTCCCACCAAAGCCAAGTAATATGTGGGAAGTAGGTGTGAATGTTGGCTTCTTCAATGTTTTTGGTGATGTGGTTTCTAAAACACCTTTTACTGCTAAGAAGTTTACTGACGCGATCGGATTCGGTGCTACTATCCGTAAAGCGTTTGGTTATACTTTCTCCGGTCGTTTACAATATGTTTATGGCCGTGCTTCTGGTTTTGATTACAGAGCTGGAAATCCTGCATCTACCTCTGGGTACGGTGGATATAACTCTCTAGTGTATCCAAGTTATCGTACAACGATGCATGACATCACATTGCAACTTGTCGCTGCTACGAACAACATCAGGTTTCATAAGGCTAAGAATTCTATGTCCCTTTATGGATTCCTTGGTGGAGGTATGGCGTTCTACGACGTTGATGTTAATGCTATGAATGGTACCGCGCAGTATAACTTCGCTTCTGTTCCTGGGTATCCATCTACACCTTGGTCAGACCGCAAGACAACCAATGACTTCCTGAAGAACATGTATGACGACAGCTATGAGCTTAAAGTTCGTGACAGATCTGACTTCGTGATGACTGCAGGTTTCGGTCTTCAATTCAAGTTAGGAAAGCGTGTTTCTCTACAATTTGAAGAGAAGTTTGGTATTCCGTTCTCAGACGCGCTTGATGGAAAGGTTCTTGCCAACGGTGGTACTATCTCTCCTGATAAGGACATTTATAACTATGGTTCAATTGGTCTGAACTTCAACATTGGTAATGCTCGTAAGAACGTTGCACCACTATGGTGGGTTAACCCACTTGACCACGTGTACAGCGAACTTGCTGATCCACGTCACATGCGTCTGCCTGAGCCAATCCTTCCTGATTCTGACGGAGATGGCATAGCTGACCAATTCGACAAATGTCCAGGTACTCCTGCTGGTGTAGCAGTTGACAGCCATGGTTGTCCAATGGATACTGACGGTGATGGTGTTCCTGATTTCAGAGACAAACAATTGATCACTCCGACTGAGTGTCAACCAGTTGATGCTGATGGTGTTGGTAAATGCCCATGTCCAGACGGTTGTGGTGGTGCGACTGGCACAGCTTGTGGAAACATTGGTGCTGGTAGCCTGAACTTCTCTGGAAGCAGCAGCCGTATCACCCCAGGTATGCAATCTCAGCTTTCTAATCTTGCTGCTCAAATGTCAGCTAATCCAACTTGTAAGGTTGTAATAGTTGGAGCAGGTAACTCAAGCAAGGTTCAACAGCAACGTAGCTGGGATCGTGTTAACTCAGTAATTGAGTATATGAGTGAAAAACATGGCATTGATCGTAACCGTTTTATCTTCCAATATGGTGCACCTGGCGATGAGAACAGCGTAATGTATCGTTCAGCAAATACAGGTGAAGAAGGACCAGCAAATGTGGCTCCTCCGTTCCCGAACTTGAGAAGAGACTAATCTTACTTTAATTGTGAAAGAGTCCCGCATAGCGGGACTCTTTTTTGTATGTATAAACGTAGCGTTGGAAATTTCTTTCTGGAATATCAAAAAAAAGTTGTTCGTTTGAAAAAATAGTTTACTTTTGAATGTGCAAAATACTCTAAGGAGTGTTTGTACTTCCCACACTTAAGATATCTTTGCTACCTGCAAAGACTATCATGAGAATATAAGGCTAGAGACGGAGACATTAGTTTTTTAAGTAAACATGTAACTATGTCTGTAATGCCTTTATATTTTATCCATCACCAACCAAAACTCACCACCATGGTAAGCAAAAGCCACTTTTTGTTAGCCGGCTTGTGCTTGTTGCTCTCTACAGCCAAGCTTTCAGCTCAGGAAGAAATCCGAACTACTACAACAACTACCTATTCCTCTAGTTCGTCATGGGGCGAGCGTGATATGACATATCGAGGTGGTAGTTATGATGTGCTAGACACCAATTACATTCCATCTTACAGGATGGATCAGCATCGTCAATTTCTCAATCATGAGTATCAGTTCCCGGCCAAGCCTCGGAACATGTGGGAGATTGGTGTGGGTGCTGGTCTTTATAATGTTTCCGGAGATGTACCCACCCTAATGCTTTGGCAAAAAGGAGGATATGGTTTTCATGCACATTTGCGGAAGTCGTGGGGCTATATGTTTTCTACCAGGCTTCAATACATATATGGCATCGCTAAGGGGCTGCAGTGGCAAGCGTCAGAGAATTATAGATGGAACGATGCATTTAATAAATATTATCAGTACGCCTACATCGATAATGAAGGGAACGTGACTCCGGCGAAGGATATGATCCACTACAATTACCGGATGGAGGCACATCAGCTAAATGTTGACTTTATGTTCAACACCAACAATATTCGTTGGCATAAAGCGAGGACCGGCCTTTCATTTTATGGTTTTATCGGTATTGGAGCTTTTGCATTTAACACCAGAGTGAATGCCCTTGATGCTAGTTATCAGAAGTATAAATTCACAAAGATCGTAGGTGACGTTCCGCAAATACATGAGAATAGAAGGGAACTTCGAAAGAACCTGCAATCTGGCATGGATGATTCTTATGAAACTGATGCTGAACATGAACGCGACAGGAGACGTCCTTCAATTTTCGGTAACAAGGAGTTGGACTTTGCATTTAGTGGGGGATTGGGAGCTCAATTTAAGATCAGTAAGCTGTTTAATATCTCGATTGAGGACAGAATTACTTTCCCTCATGATGTCGATTTATTGGACGGGCAGCGTTGGGCTGAGCAGGTATATGGCAATCCGGTATTTACACAGGATAATGATATGGTCAACTATTTCTCTGTGAGTCTGAACTTTAATGTTGGGAATGCACGGAAGAATGTTGAACCATTGTACTGGCTTAATCCATTGGATTATGTTTATGGTGAGATTAATGATCCGAGACTACCAGATGCTGACTTTGACGGGGTGACTGACCAATTTGACCAATGTCCTGGTACGCCGGAAGGAGTTCCGGTGGATGTAAATGGTTGCCCTATGGATACAGACGGGGACGGTGTTCCTGATTATCGTGACAAGCAACTTATTACACCAACAGAGTGTCAGCCTGTAGATGAAGACGGTATCGGAAAGTGTCCATGTCCGGATGATTGCGCAGGGGTAACTCCTGCTGTAGGTCCGTGTTCAAACATAGGTTCAGCTACAATTGTTTTCGATAATAACTCTTCGAGAATAAAGCCATACAATCAGGCGCGCCTGGCGTCGCTCGCGGCACTTATGAAGGCGAACCCGGATTGTAAGGTGGTAATTATTGGGTCTGGCAGTGGAAGCAAGCTTCAGCAACAGCGGTCATGGGATAGAGTTCAGGCGATTATTACATACATGAGTGAAAGACACGGCATAGACAGGGAGCGCTTTATCTTCCAATATGGTCAACCTGGTGATGCTAATACAGTAATGTATCGGTCAGCCATGGAAGGCGAGGATGGTCCTTCCAATGTGGCACCACCATTCCCGAATTTAAGAAGAGAATAGAGATAAACCTTAAAAGAAGCCCCGGACGAACCGGGGCTTCTTTTTATGTCAGGTTTTCTCTGTGATATCTGATCAGGGCTTCAATAGGGCTCTTTTCAATGTCTCCTAGCTCAAGTTCGTATTGGCCGCAGAGTCTTTCAATAACGTCTCGGAACTCATGAGCAACTGAGCCAGTAAAATACAAAGGAAGTTTCCAGCTTTGCCGATACTTCAAGATGTGAAAGTGAAAGAAATCGTTTAGGCAGTCTTCTACAATATTCTCTACCATGTAATGCCCCCTGTTCTCCTTAAGAAGCTGAACAAAAGTTGCAAGATAACGGTTAGGGAAAGGCTCCTTATATAATCTCTTAATTATGCCTACCAGATCATTGCCAAACCTTTGTTCAAAGGCCATTTTTAATTCCTCATCAAAAGTATTGTATGCATAATATTGAAGTATCCTTTTGCCCATATAGTTGCCACTTCCTTCGTCCCCTGCAATAAAGCCTAGTGAGCATTGCTGCTCGGCAATTTTCTTTCCGTTGTAATAACAAGAGTTACTGCCAGTACCTAAAATGGATACAATTCCTTTTTTTTCTCCGCACATTGCCCTTGCAGCTGCCATCATATCGCCATACACCTCGATCTTCTTTACCGAGAAGTATGCCTGTAGAACCTTAACTAGTTTTTCCTGGTGTTCCGGTTTCGCTGCGCCTGCGCCATAGAAAACTATGTTATCGGAAGAATGCTTCTTGCTATCCCACTCCAACTCATTCGATAGCAGATCCAATATTTCCTTTTTGGATTGCAGATAGGGATTAATACCAGATGTCTTAAAATGGATGGGCCTGCCGGTCTTCTTTATCAAGCACCAGTCGGTTTTAGTGGATCCACTTTCCACGAGAAGCAATGAAGACATTAATTCAGATTAGAACTACAAATTTGCAGCTACTCAAGCCATTTTCCTAATTAATTACTGCCTCGGATCTAGAGTATCTGCAGAAGCTATGGTGTGATATTTATTAGATAATTAATATTCACTTATTGAAACTAAATTTGCCGTCAGTTTTTAGAAATGAATGAACGAAGAAGTGCTGGATTAAAGGTATGGACACCTCTCCTTTTCTCTCTGGTAATGATATTTGGAATGGTACTCGGCTTTAATCTGCGCGATTCTTTGCGTAGTAAGAGGAGTATTGAAACCGTAATAGAGCGAAATGACCGTCTGGAACAAATCATCGACCTTATAAATGAGAAATATGTTGATTCGGTTAACACCAATGCCCTATACGAGGATGCTGTGGATGGTATTTTAAGCCATTTGGACCCGCATACTGTTTATATACCCGCTGATCAGCTGCAATCTGTGAACGAAGACCTTGAGGGAAGCTTCTTTGGTATCGGCGTTGAATTTTCTATACTTCGTGATACAATCCAGATTACTTCTGTGGTGGAAAATGGTCCAGCTGAAAGAGCTGGGGTAGAGACCGGTGATCAGGTTATTGCTGTGGGCGACAGCGTGGTTGCTGGAAATGGCATTACATCCGAACGGATTATCAGAATGCTTCGTGGAAAGTTAAAAAGTAAAGTGCTGGTAACACTTAGATCCTCCATGAGCGGCACTGCCCGGAAGACAATCATCGAACGAGGTTCAATTCCCTTGCACAGTGTAGATGCAAGTATACTGTTGGATAATGATGTGGCTTATATCAAGATAAACAGGTTCAGCGCAACGGCCTATGAGGAGTTTTCTTCTGCCCTTAAGACTCTGTTGGCTAAAGGAGCAAAATCTCTTGTTGTGGATGTAAGACAAAACCCCGGCGGTTATCTCGACGCTGCTACGATGATCGCAGATGAACTAATTGATGATGAAAAGCTGATCGTTTATACAGAAGGGCGCAAATCTGCCAGGACGGAGTACAGGGCGGGGGAGCCTGGAATGTTTGAAAGAGGAAAGGTGGCAATTTTGGTAGACGAGGGGTCAGCATCTGCCAGTGAGATTCTGGCCGGGGCGATACAAGATTGGGATAGGGGCATTGTAGTTGGTAGAAGGACCTTTGGTAAGGGACTTGTGCAGGAACAATATGAGATGGATAATGGTTCCGCTCTACGGCTAACTGTGGCGAAATATTATACGCCATCCGGCCGCAGTATTCAGCGCTCGTATGCTAAGGGGAAAGAAGCATACGCCAAGGATCTGCACCGGAGATTTGAAAGTGGAGAGCTGACAGGTGCAGATTCAATAGAGGTGTTGATGGATACAACCACGTTTTATACATCAAACAACAGGGCGGTTTATGGATCTGGCGGTATTGCCCCGGATATTTATGTACCATATGATACATCCAGACTAAATGCAGCGCTCCTGAACGTTGTATTCAGCGAGAATACGAAAAACATCCTTTGGGATTATTTTTTGAGCCATCGGGCGGAGTTAAAGAAGTACAAGAATGTTGAAGAATTTGACTCAGGGTTCAATACAGAGCAACTGATAAGCTCGTTTGTTGCCAAGGCACCGGCAGATATTGCAGGACAAGCAAATAAAGTACTAGCTAAACCATCTAATCGTAAATACTTCGAGATACAGTTAAAGGCACAGTTGGCTCGCTTTCTTTTCAGGAATAACGGCTATTACACAGTATATTCTTCCTATGATCCTGTGTTACAACGCGCATTGACAGTATTGAAAGATGAAACCTATTCAACTATTATAAAGAGGTAAGGAGTCCATCCACGTTATCTCGGCTAGATTTCTGGCATCAGCACAATACGTCTGATGCCCATTTGTCAATACCCAGTAGCTGCAATGTATGCTACTATGATACGTTAAGAGCTGAAACAGCGTAGCCTCGGTGATCAACACATCCGGTTCCTTACATTCTACGAGCATCCATGGTTCATGGTTTTTCCCAAAGACTACAACGTCAAACCGTTTAGCTATCTTCCCTACCAGTATCTTTTTTTCTACAGCAATGAGTGATAGGGGGTATTCCATTCCCTGCGTCAGATATTTCAAAAAGTACTGCCTTACGTGTTCTTCTGGTGTCAGTACAATCCACCTTTTCCTAACAGGATCGAATACACGTACCTTGTCGTCGTCCTGCCTTATTTTTAGCGCGATACCTGAGAAGTCGAGTGTAACCATGTGTATTCGACAATAAATATACTTCGTTACCGGTGCTAATAGTCACAAGGCATCATTTTTAACTCATTTACTCATTTAAGCTAACTTTATCAGACAGAATGAAGACCAAAGATGAAATAGTAGAGAACTGGCTTCCAAGGTATACGGGTTTAGACCTGGATAAATTCGGCAAGTATATCCTTCTCTGCAATTTCAGCAACTACGTCAGACTCTTTGCTGATATGCATAAGGTCCCGATAGTTGGTCTCGACAAGCCAATGCAGTGTGCTACAGCAGATGGTATCACAATCATTAACTTCGGTATGGGTAGCCCTACAGCTGCTACAATGATGGATCTGCTATCAGCTATTGAGCCAAAGGCAACCCTGTTTCTGGGCAAATGTGGAGGTCTGAAGAAAAAGAACAACGTTGGCGATCTCATACTGCCAATTGCAGCTATCAGAGGTGAGGGTACGAGTGAAGACTATTTTCCTCCTGAGGTGCCTGCTATGCCCGCGTTTGCATTACAGAAAGCAATTTCCACCACCATCCGTGACTATTCTCTCGACTACTGGACCGGCACTGTATATACTACCAACCGAAGAGTGTGGGAACATGATGATGAATTCAAGAACTACCTTCGACGTATTCGTGCTATGGCTATAGACATGGAAACTGCTACCATTTTTACAGTTGGATTTGCCAATAAGATTCCCACGGGAGCTTTACTTCTGGTGTCAGACCAGCCCATGGTTCCTGAGGGTGTGAAAACTGCAGAAAAGGATGTTGCTGTCACTGCAAACTATGTTGACCTGCACCTGCGTATAGGCATAGACTCCCTTAAGCAGCTTATTAATGAGGGGCATACGGTAAGACACCTGAGATTTTAGTGATGAGCAGCAATACTATTCTTTCAGTTAAAGATATGGTAATTTCCTTCCCAGGAGATATACCTTTCACTGCTGTCAAAGGAATTTCATTTTCAATTCAAGCTGGCAAGACACTTGCAATCGTAGGTGAAAGCGGTTCGGGTAAGTCGCTTTCTTCTCTCGCCTTAATGGGGCTTCTGCCCCCAACAGCTTCGCTTTCCGGAACAATAACCCTAAACAGCGAACAAGATACTGTTACTCTAAGCAGTCTGCGAAACACTAGTGAGTGGTTGCGAGTACGTGGTCAACAAATAGGTATGGTATTCCAGGAGCCGATGAGTTCTTTAAATCCGGTGATGAAGGTAGGAAAGCAACTCGCAGAATCTGTGATCGCTCACCAGAGTGTAACTAAACAAGAGGCCAAAAGCATCGCGGTGGATTGGTTGGCAAAGGTACAGCTGCCGAATCCTAAAGGGATATACAACCGTTACCCCCATCAACTGTCTGGAGGACAGAAGCAACGCGTAATGATTGCCATGGCCATGTGTAACCACCCTGTGTTGTTAATTGCTGACGAGCCTACCACTGCACTTGATGTTACGGTGCAAATGGAAGTGATTAACCTGATGCAGGATTTGCAACAACAGACAGGCACAGCAATGATCTTCATCACCCACGACCTTGCTTTGGCGGCTACAATAGCTGATGAGGTATTGGTGATGTACAAGGGTGAGGCTGTAGAATATGGGAGTATTGGTGATGTACTCAGTCGGCCGTTCCATCCATATACCCAAGCCCTTGTTGCGTGTAAACCATCCCCTGAGCACAAGAATAAGCGTCTGCCTATTGTGGCTGACTTCATGGAGGCTGATAAGTCGCGGCCAACCTGTTTACTTTCTGAACAGCCCCAGTATAAAGTTGACATGTCTGAATCATCACTACTTACTGTCAATAATCTGCGTGTGTGGTTTACTGATCGAACAGACTGGTTTGGGAAGCCTCAGGCATACTATAAAGCCGTTGATGATGTGTCTTTCACACTTAGGAAAGGTGAAGTTCTCGGTCTCGTGGGTGAGAGTGGTTGTGGCAAGTCGACGCTTAGTCGCAGTCTTATCGGACTGTTGCCAGTTCATGACGGCCAGGTTATTTTCAACAATCGGGATCTTGCACGTATCCCTGAAAAGGATTGGATCGATGTCAGACGTCAGATACAGATGATCTTCCAGGATCCATTTGCTTCTTTAAACCCGCGAATGACAATTGGAAGTATGCTCATGGAGCCGATGAAGGTGCATCATATTGTCCCTACAAGACAATTGAAGAAAGAGGCGCATCGGCTGTTAGACCTGGTACACCTCCCATCAAACACCTTTGGCCGATACCCACACCAGTTCTCAGGTGGTCAGAGACAGCGTCTGGGGATTGCTCGCGCCTTAGCTCTTCGACCTCAACTGCTGATTTGCGACGAGTCGGTTTCTGCTCTGGATGTGAGCGTTCAAGCTCAGATACTTAATCTACTTAAAGAATTACAACAGGAGTTTCAACTTTCCTATTTGTTTATCTCACACGACCTTTCTGTGGTGCATTACATTTCGGATCGGGTTCTCGTAATGAAGGCTGGTAAGATTGTGGAATCCGGTGACGCGGTGCAGGTATTGAAGAACCCTGAGAACGATTACACAAGGCAGTTAATTGCTGCAATGCCGGTGATGAAGTGATACTTTTCTGCAAACGCCCGGAGCTAAAGTCCGATCTTTCCGAGGTCATAGAATAGCATTGGCACTTCCTCGCATTTGCACCTGGTAAATTCGACGCGGTATGTGGCGGTGTCAGGCAACACTTCACTGCCAAGTTTTGGGTCGAATATTGCAGGCTTTTGCACAAGGTTATCACCATTAGCCTTAAAGGATACTTCTACAGAGTCTATCATGCCTTCCTGCATATATGTCCAAAGACCGTTTACAATATCGCCTTCTTTTACTCCAGCCAGCTTACCTACTCTTGAATCAGTCTCGTGAGGAAGGTTCATCATTTTGCCAGATACGACTTCATTCTTAGATATCAGCATTATCAGCGCAGTATCCTGGTTCGTTGTGCCCTCTGTTCTGTAGTAGCACGCTGTATCAGCCTTATCGCTCGTCAGAGTGCCTGCGACTTCTAATGCTTTTTCTGTAGGGGTTTCCTTTTGCTGGTTGTTTGAGCAGGAAACAATCAAAAATAAAATAAGCAAGCTGTAAAGTCTCATAGAATCGAAATTGTGGTGCCTCCCCAGTTTAGTTCATGTACTGCCCGGTATAACTCTCCTTTACAGAAGCCAATCCTTCAGGTACTCCCTCGTACAGCAAGTGCCCACCATTTACTCCGCCGTCGGGCCCAAGATCGATCACCCAGTCTGCACATTTGATAACATCAGTGTTGTGTTCAATTACTATTATACTGTGGCCCTGGTCTATCAATGCATCAAAGGAGCCAAGAAGTTTCTTGATATCATGCATATGCAAACCTGTGGTAGGCTCATCAAAGATGAACAGTATCTTATCTTTTGCCTTGCTTTTGCCTTTCCCAAGGAATGACGCAAGTTTTACTCTTTGTGCTTCTCCGCCACTGAGCGTATCGCTGCTTTGACCCAGTTTTATGTAGCCCAGTCCTACATCACTCAATGGCTGCAATGCGTTAGCCAACTTCTTTTCATCTTTGAAGAACTCGATTGATTCATCTACACTCATCTCCAGTATGTCATAGACGCTCTTGGTTCTGTAAGTCACCTCCAGCACCTCGTCTTTAAACTTTTTTCCTTTGCAACTCTCACACAGCAGATGTACATCTGCCAGGAACTGCATTTCCACCACTACTTCACCCTCTCCTTTACAGGTGTCACAGCGTCCTCCATCAGTGTTAAAGGAAAAGTGCTTCTCCGCAAATCCTCTCATCTTAGACAATGGTTGCTTACAAAATAGCTTCCGTATCTCATCCCATGCTTTTATATAGGTCACGGGATTGCTTCTTGATGATTTTCCGATTGGATTTTGGTCAACCATTTCCACATGGCTTATAGTCTGTAAATCACCCCCCAGGTAGGTATGAGCTCCTGCCCGATCAGTACCTTCACCATAATGCTTCTGAAGGGCAGGGTAGAGGGTTTGCTTCACAAGTGTGGTTTTTCCGCTTCCACTCACACCTGTCACAACACACAGCAAATTTAGCGGAAAGTCAACATCTATGTTCTTTAAATTGTGCTGTCTGCATCCTTCTATCCTTATTGTACCTGATGGTTTGCGCTTTATCGAAGGAGGATCTATACTCATTGCTCCGCTCAGGTATTGGCCTGTCAAACTCATTTTGTTCCTGACTATTTCGGGATAGGTTCCTTCTGCTACCACTTCGCCACCCAGGTGGCTGGCTAGTGGCCCCATGTCTATGATGTAGTCTGCCTCTCGCATCATCATTTCATCATGCTCGACCACTACTACCGTATTGCCAAGGTCCCGCAGGGACTTTAGCACGCTTATTAGCCGCTCCGTGTCTCTCGAGTGTAAGCCGATGCTAGGCTCATCGAGTATGTAGAGTGAATCAGTCAGGTTGCTACCCAGGAACTTTGTCAACTGTATCCTTTGACTTTCACCACCTGATAATGTATTCGCCAGCCTGTTGAGCGTTAGGTAACCCAGACCAACATCAAGCAGTGTACGCATCCGCTGGTCTATTTCTACCATTATACGTTTTGCTATTGATTGCTCATGCTCCGTCAGTTCCATACTCTGAAACCATTGCGCCAGATCGATTGCAGGCATTGCCAACAAGTTGCCAATGGTTGCGTTGCTTACTTTCACATAGCTGGCTTCTTTTCTGAGTCGTGTCCCTTTGCAGGTAGGACAACCAGTTTTGCCACGATACCTCGCCTGCATTATCCTGTACTGCACTTTGTACAGGTTTTGGCTTACCATGTCAAAGAAATCTTTGATTCCGCTGATCTTGCTGTTGCCCTCCCACAGAAGTTCATGTTCACTTTCACTTAGATCTGCCACAGGCTTATGGACGGGAAAGTCAAATTTTGCAGCATTCCGTACAAATGCCTTCTGCCACTCGCTCATCTTTTCCCCTTTCCAGCATGCCACAGCACCTTCGTACACGCTCAGGCGCTTATCAGGAATCACCAGGTCTTCATCTATGCCGAGCACTTGACCAAAGCCTTCACACTGCGGGCAAGCACCGTACGGATTGTTGAAGGAGAACAGATTTGGAGTAGGCTCTTCAAACTTCATTCCGTCTGCTTCGAAGCGATTGTTGAAGTTGTGCATTTCCAACCCGTTCGTCTCAATGATTACGTCACCATCGCTTTCATAAAATCCAGTCTGTATACTATCGGCAAGTCTGTGTATGTCATCTTCATCAAACTCTTTTACCACTATCCTGTCTATTAGAATATACAAGTCTTTGCTTACCTGCAGTTCTTTCAGCTCATCATGCTCATCATTCATTGCCTCCTCAATCCTTATTGGCCTCCCCTCAGCACCTCGCGCATATATCCGCGAGAAGCCTTTGTGCATAAGAATGTCGAGCTCCTCCTTCATCCCTCTGCCATACCTGGTTACAAGTGGTACCATTATCTGCAATTTAGTGTCATGCGGTAGAGCTTTGATGAAATCTACCACATCACTGACGCTGTCCTTCTTTACTTCCTTACCGCTTATTGGTGAATATGTCTTACCCACACGTGCAAACAAAAGCCGCAGGTAGTCGTATATCTCTGTCATAGAGCCTACCGTACTTCGTGGAGTCCTGGTGGTGACTTTCTGCTCTATAGCGATGGCAGGACAAATTCCCCTAATGTAGTCCACATCGGGTTTATCCATTCTCATCAGAAACTGCCTTGCGTATGCACTCAAGCTTTCGGCATACCTACGTTGCCCTTCTGCAAACAGAGTATCCATAGTCAATGAAGACTTCCCCGAACCGGATACGCCGGTCACTACCACAAGTTTATTCCGTGGGATTGCTACGTCCACATTCTTTAAGTTGTGCATACGTGCACCCTTGATGAATATGACGTTGTCTGTATCTACCTGATCGAATTTGCTATCCTCCTGATCTACCATTGGCTGTGATATGCCGTAGACCTTCTCTTCTGCTTTCTTCTTTGGGGCCGACACTTTCTTCTTTACTGGTGCTTTCTTCTCTGCCATATACTTTTTCAGGTATGCGAAGTTAACGCATTTGGTGGAGCGCCAGTATTGGCTCTGGTTATTGGCTATTACCTAATAATGTGTCAAAACCTTCCTCATAACATAATCATCCATTATGTATGGTCCTATAGGTATTTCCTCTGCATAAAACACCTCATAGCCCATACGCTCATAGAAACCTTTAGCAGGATTGTATTTGTTTACATTCAGCTCCAGTATCTGCTTGCCGTCTTCCAATACCGCTTTCTCCACCTCCTGAAGCAGCATCTTCCCGTAGCCTTTGCCTTTAGTTTCAGTCAGGCAATAGAGCTTGTGCAATTTGTAGATATTCGCATTTTCTGGCCGGGCGGAATAAGCTGCAAAACCAGTCGGTTCACCGTCCACCAACAGCAACAGGTAGGTTTGCTCTCCTTGCTTTATCTGGCGCGTAATGCTCTCGAGATCATAGATATGATCCAACATATATCTTAGCTGCGCCTGCGACAGGATGGGACTATAGGTGGGAATCCAGATGGCCTCCGCCAACTGCTGAATTGTGGCAGCATCCTCAGGTATTGCATGCCTGATCTGTAGCATTGGTGCGCATTATTGTTTCGCAATAATACATAAATACGAATGGAAGTCTCGCGGAGTAAGACGCCCCTGGTTTTTCCAATATTTCAAAGAACATTGTCCGTTCGGACTATAATGACTCCTATGCACCCACAGCACAAAGGAGGAGCGTTAACAAGGTTCATGCAGCACGTTTGTTACAAGTGAACCTGAACTTATATGATCTTAGTGAGGGGAACTACCCTATGAAACGAGCGATAAATGCTCTCTGAACGGCCACTTTAACACAAAGAGGTGGCCCATACTGTTAATACCAAAAGTGGAAGAAAGTAACCCAGTCCGGCTACATTTTTATTCCTTTTAGATCTGAATGTCTTCGACGTTATACAGACAAGTCGATCGCTTTATTAGCCATGCAAATGGGTATGATTAAACCCTCAAAAGCCTACCGGGGAAAGACTGCGGAAACTTTCTGATTGAAAGACTGCGTCAAAAAGCAGCGATCTAGTAGAACTCCTGGCTTTGTTACCCATGGAAGCATCCATACCTATCTTCCTCTACGATCTTTAAAAAATCTTCTAATGTCTTTACCTGAAGTTGCGGGTCATAAGGGTCCCACTTACCGCTAGCCCTCAGCCAGTAAATCTTCCAGACATTACTGCTCTTTACAAAGGTGGCCTTGGCATAACCGTACGATTTAACTTGTTCTGGATTGGTATATAGAGGCCTGATCTCAGTTAGTATGACACTTTGGCCTTCCAGTTCGTAACCGAAATCCAGCTTTGCTCTGATTTCAACAGGGGGCTGACCCTGGAAATATAGTTTTCCATTGTCTCGATAATGTCTACTGATTGAGATATATCTAAGCTCATATAATCCTGCTTTCACGCTAATATACGTATTTGAATTGGCGAAGGGTTGTCTGTTCAGCAATAGGAAGAAGGAGGTGGTATCAGCAGCACTGCCTTGATGTGTGCGAGTTCTGAAGGAGTGACTTGCGCAGGACGGATAGCTTGGCAGTCCCAGCT
>Ga0196970_1001038_pt1 | contig 22314 bp, 19 predicted proteins | sample S1v_513CmetaG_FD_148672 | JGI IMG/M metagenome (GOLD analysis project Ga0196970, IMG submission 148672) | Soil microbial communities from Anza Borrego desert, Southern California, United States - S1+v_5-13C | ecosystem: Environmental > Terrestrial > Soil > Desert | place: USA: California...
ACGTTCCGGGAGGCTTATCCAGTCCTACTCGCGTACACCCGATCTTCCGCCCGCACGAATGCCGCTTTCGATTTCAATCCGAGCAGCCCGGTCATAGGTACGCAACAACCTGGTGCTCTACCTTGGGATACGCCGAACCGTATAGTGGCTTGGGGATGGGCGCCATTCGTGAAGAAGACGACACTGGGTTACGCAATGGAGTGGCGCGATGGTTATCCGTTCAGTGCGGTGAATTCGCTGCAACAGATCGCTGGACGGGCACAATCTTACCGATACCCCGACTATTTCACGCTGGCTGTTTCTCTTGAGCGCCGCTTTCATCTGCTGGGATATCACCTTGCAATCCGTGGCACGATCGAGAACATAACGAATCGCCGCAATCCAACTTCCGTCGAGAACAACATCGACGCGCCGGGCTTTCTGACATTCGGCGGAACGGGTCACCGTACGATGAATGGCAGAATACGATTCCTTGGAAGAAGCAAGGACAAGGATAAAGCCGCACCGACATCGCAAAATAGCTCCCCATAGGCTCCGGAACCGTGGTGTGCTCAGGTAAAATGTGGGCATGGCCTCCACCCAAACCGGCCGCCAGGTACTCGAAGCCGCGCCACGTACGCGTGTATCTTTTTCGCTCGTCCTCCCCACATTGAACGAAGCAGCCAACATCGAACGAATGGTCAGGACGATGGACCGCGTCCTGCGCACCGCCGGCACGCCCGATTTCGAGATCATTGTCGTGGACGATAACAGTCCTGACGGCACTGGACAGATAGCCGACAGGCTTGCGTCGGAGATGCCTGGCCGCGTGCGTGTTGTACATCGGATCGGCAAGGCTAGTCTGGGCACAGCGGCTGTGGCCGGGTGGGACACTGCCGAGAGCGACATTCTGGCGCTGATGGATGCCGATTTTCAGCATCCTCCAGAGCTGATGCCACGGCTGATCCAGGCCATTCGAGACGGCGCGGATATCGCGGTGGGCAGCCGATATGCCGAAGGCGGTGCGATGTCGGAAGAATGGAGCTTGGCACGAAAGTTGATCTCCGGCTTCGGCACGGTCGTCGTGAAACTGCTTCTTGGATCGTCGCTGAAAAGGGTTCGGGATCCATTCTCAGGCTGCTTCGCAATGCGCCGTAACGTGATCGCTGACAAGCACCTTCATCCTGAGGGGTTCAAGGTGCTGATGGAGGTGCTCGCGGTGGGCGATTACAGCAGTGTTTGCGAAGTCCCTTACGAGTTCTCAGCTCGCACAGCGGGGCAAAGCAAGCTGCGCCTGCGGGTCGCTATCGACGACTTTCTCCTGTTAGTAAGGCTGGCATGGCAAACTCGGCGAAAGCGTGCGAACTGATCAGGCCACGCCGACTCGTTCCCGCGTCTTCATGGCAGGTAGTTGCACGGTAAACGTTGTCCCCTTGCCGGGCTCACTCGTGAAAGATATGTTTCCACCTTCCGCAAGAACTATCTTCTGCGCGGTGGAAAGTCCCAACCCCGTGCCGGTAGTCTTCGTCGTGTAGTAAGGCAAGAAGATTTTCTTCTGTGTCTCAGGTGGAATCCCCAGCCCGGTATCACGCACACGCGCAATCACGCTCCCGTCCCGTTCTTCGGATTCCACGAACAGATTGCCACCTTCCGGCATAGCCTGAATGGCATTGATAATGAGGTTGGCGAAGACGCGGCGCAAATCCGCAGGATTGCCCCATACAGGAGCGGTCTGTTCGAGGCGCATGTGCACCTGGATGCCCTTATTCGAGCGCCACATCGGTTCCGCCAGATCCAGTGCTTCCCGCAGCATCTGTGGGACGTCTACTGGCACAAGTTCTCCCGTCCCGCCCTTTACGTACTCCCGCACCCGCTTGATGATCTCGGCGCCTGTGCGTGCCGCACGATCAATCATGAGCAGGTACTTGCTACGTTGATCAGTAGTTTGCTCGGGACTGATCTGCATAAGTGCAGACGCTTGCGTTATGGTGTTCAGCACGTTGTTGAAATCGTGGGCGAGTCCGGATGCCATCTGCCCAATGGCAAGGTGACGCTCGGTATCGGCTATTCTGCGCTGCAGATTTGTGAGTTCGGTAACGTCGTGCAGCACGAGCACTGCGCCAATCAGGCGAGACGAACCCACAAGCATTGGACTGGCCGACAACATCGCATGAATGGGAGTGCGGTCTCGCGGGCTCAGATAAGTTCTGCTTTCGTTTTTGACGATCTCCCCGCGCAACGCACGGGCCACACCCAACTCAGCGAGGGGGAGGGGCACGTCGTCTCGTGTCACGTGTAGCAGTTCGGCGATGTCGGCATAGTGCGCCCCAATGAGTTCCGACCGCGTGCGGTTACATAAAGCCTCCGCGGCCCGGTTTACCTCCGCCACATGACCATTGGCGTCAAAGACGAACACAACCTCGGTCATGCTGTCGAGGAGAGTCGACAGCTCGAGGGACTGCTCACGGACGACACGCTTATGCTTCCGGCGCGATTCCATCAGGAAGATGATGGCGCCCCCTACCGCGGGGAACATAGCCAGCTCCGCGATTTTGTGAATGCGCTCGTTCGCGCGCAAATGTATGTCGAGCAACAACAGGGGGGCTATCGTACACAGAGCCAAGGTCAGTATTGCGGGACGGGCTCCCGCATAGCGTTCAACCAAAGCCACACCGATCAACAGAAGCAGTGGAACGAATCCGACAACGGGAGTGAGGAAGACAATGATGCCGAGCGCCACCGCTGTAACAGCCAGCGCGATGGTGTATCTCAGGAAGAGACGCGGTGTGCCTTCAACCGTCAATGCAACCCCGGTCACTTAGATGAAAATTCCGAGTACATGGATACCTCAGTGTTGGGCCAGCATTCCTCCGGGCAGCCGATTACGCCAGACACACGCAAAAGCGGCCAAAGTAATCACCTATAGGCAGAAAACCGTTGCACCCGCAGCAAGCTAAAGGTAGCATCAGCCGCGAAGTCCTTGTGTTCTATGGCAATGCATCGACGTGAAGAGCGGGTTCCGATCACTCTCGCCGTGCGCGTTTTCGGCATGGATGCGAACGGGAAGCCGTTTACGTGTAATGCGACCACCCTAGACCTGACGCGTACCGGAGCGCGCCTGGGCGGACTCCCTTGCCTGCTGAAGCAGGGCGAGATCATAGGCATCCAGCACGGTGCTTACAAGGCGCGTTTTCGGGTCGCCTGGGTGGGCAACGCGGGCGGTCCTCAAAACGGTCAGGCAGGTGTCTGCTGCATCGAGGCCGGCCGTTATATATGGGACCTACCCATTGCCAGTTTTACGACCGCTCGAGCGAAGGGAAACCTGCCCGCGAGCGCGGTGGCCAGTCCCCCTGCCCAGGAAAGTCGTGAACGGCGCGTTGCGAGCCGGTTCAAGTGCTCTGGTGGAGCACATATCATTCACCAGCAAACGAATGCGAGCACATGGGGCACGGTATCGGATATCAGCAGCACGGGATGTTACATCGACACCGCAACTCCGCTGCCGCTGGGTGCCAAGGCTGATCTTGTGCTCACTATTGCCGGGGTCGAGATGCGCTCTCCGGCGCAGGTGCGAGTCTGTCATCCATCGATCGGCATGGGGCTGTCGTTTTTGCAACTGACTCCCGACGATCGCACCCGCCTCGATCAGATACTTTCGAAGCTGTCGGTGCCCGCAGCCGCCGATCCAACTACATCCGTGCTACAAAAAATTCCAGTTGCGCCAGCAGCTATGTCCGGAAGGGCCGCCGATCTGGCTTCGAGCATCAGCAAGGTCTCTGCCGAACTGCGACGGATGGAAGCACTCATCGGATCTCTGGCTGGCGAACTTGATCCCCGTGTCGTGCGCGAATTCGCGGTGACGGTGGACCACGCGCGCCAAACCGCTTGGGCCGTCCAGCAGTTTCTTGAAACAGGCGAGTCTCACCGGGACATATACAACCTGCTTGCTGAACTGGAGGCGAGGCGGATCAAAGCTTCCACCAACCTTGTTCGGGAACTCGCGCTGGATGTCGATTCGCAATCGCTGAACATCACCACCGAAGGCTTAATCGATCTCGCCAAAGCAGTTGAACAATTGCACCGCAGGCTTAGTACCGTAGTCGAACCGGGCAAGACCAGTTCTGCTGCCAGCGTCAGGAGTTTACGGGGCGATTAGCTTACAGTTCCCCCGGTTCAACGGCATGGGTCGTCCTCAGTATCCCGTGCTGCTCTTCGACGCGAATCCGACAGCCCTGCAGCCACATTGCGTCTGACATTTTCTCCTCTGCTATCTTCCTCGGAACTTGGACGTCCCTAAATCCGTACTGCACGGTAGGGGTGCTGTGGCTATGAGGATGGCCATCGACATTTTTGCCCAGATCTTCCGCACGCTGTGGGCGCACAAGCTCCGGTCTTTCCTCACGATGTTCGGTATCGCCTGGGGAGTCGGATCTTTGCTGCTGCTCGTCGGCTTGGGTGAAGGGTTTCGTTCCGGGAACAAACGAGAGATGGCCGAGTTCGGGCAGGACATCATGTTCATCTTCCCTGGGCGGGCGCCGGTCATACAAGGCAGCATGACTTCGGCCCGCACCTACATGCTTACATACAAGGACTACGCGGACATTCGCAAGGAAGCCACGCATGTCCGGAATGCCTCACCGGTACTCATGCGGAATGACGTGCGCGCCGTGAGCGAGTTCGCCAGTGCCAACGGCCAGATTACCGGCGTCGAACCACAGTTCAACCAGATTCGATACCTGCCGCTCAAGCAGGGTCGCTGGCTAAACGCTCAGGACGAATCGCAGAAGCGGAACGTGATCGTTCTGGGTGACGAGATGACCAGGAATCTGTTTCCGGGCCGTCCCGCCGTAGGCGCATCGATTCTGCTCAACGGCGTGCATTTTCAAGTGATCGGGACAGTTCAACGCGTTGGACGTGGCGACAACAATTCTACTAATATGCGCGCCTACATTCCCTATCAGGTGATGAGCGCGTATTTTCCGCTGACCGGTGAGAACGAACAGAACGCCATCTCCTTTATTAACTATCAGCCGCGCGTAACCGATGAGCATCTCATTGCGGCCGAAGAGGTGCGCAAAATCATTGCCCGCAATCACAATTTCGACTACCGCGATGAAGACGCTTTCGAGATCTGGGACACTATTAAGCAATCGAAGATGATCGGCACCATTTTCGACGCCATGAACATGTTCCTCGGCAGCGTCGGACTGGTGACCCTTGCGCTGGGAGCTATCGGAGTGATCAACATCATGCTGGTGGCGGTCAGCGAGCGAACAAAAGAGATCGGGTTGCGTAAGGCTTTGGGCGCAACGAATCGCAGCATCCTTTTTCAATTCTTCCTTGAAGGTGTGATCCTGACGTTCGTAAGTGGCCTCATCGGTATGGCGTTCGCAGGTGGTCTCATGGCCCTCCTGGGCAGCGTGGAAGGACCACAGGGATTCGACCCGCCACGCCTCGTACCCACAACAGCGATCCTGGCGATTGGCAGCTTAACTCTCGCGGGTGTGGCAGCAGGCCTGTACCCAGCACGCAAAGCGGCCATGCTAGAGCCCGTAGAGGCCTTGCGGCAGGAGTAAGCGATGTTTCGTGACATTCTCAGTGAAGCTTATGCCGCAATGAAACACAATCGCAGGCGAACTGCCCTAACCATGCTCGGCATGGCCTGGGGGATCGCGACTGTCGTCATGCTGCTCGCTTATGGCAACGGGTTCGGGCAGGCGGTAGCGAACATCTTCGCTAATTTCGGCACCAAGCTCATGATCGTCGTTCCGGACCGCACTTCTATGCAGGCTGGCGGACAGAAGGCGGGTGCGCAGATCCGCTTCACCATGGACGACGTCGAGACACTCAGCACAAATCTGCCGCAGATCACGCGCATTACGCCCGAGGCCAGCAAAAAGGCTAACGTGCAGTACGAAGGGCGCGCGTTTTCGTTCAACGTAACGGGCAATAACCCCGAGGTGTACTCGATTCGGGCGCTCACAATCGCCCAGGGCCGCTTCTACGGCGCAGAAGACCAGTTGCAGCGGGCGCGGGTAGCCGTGATCGGCTCGGAGGCGAAAGAGAAGCTTTTTTCAGGCCGCAGCGCAACAGGCGAACGCATTCGCATTGATGGTCTCAGCTTCGAAGTCGTCGGTGTTCTCAGCCCCAAGATGCAGGAAGGGGATGACGACATCAATCGGGTGGTCTACATTCCCTTCACCGCAATGAGCGACTTGAAGGACACGCACTTCCTCGATTCGATCTGGTTCAAGTACGAGACCAACGAATTCGAACGACTCGAGCAGTCGGTGCGATCTGTGCTCGCGATTCAGCACAAGTTCAGTCAGACGGACCGGCGGGCCGTCAAGATCTTCAACCTGATGGAGCAGGTCCGCCAATTCCAGATCATCACTTTGGGACTCAAAATCTTGCTCGCCGTCATCGGCACGCTCACGCTCGGAATCGGAGGAGTGGGGCTGATGAACATCATGCTTGTGTCGGTGACGCAACGTACCCGTGAAATTGGCGTTGAAAAAGCATTAGGCGCACGCAGGCGCGACATCTTGTACCAGTTTTTGGCCGAGGCCCTGACCATCACCTTCATCGGTGGACTACTCGGGATCATTTTGGCCTACGCCGTTTCGCTTTCAGTTGGTCGGCTGACACTCTACAGCGCATTTGCAAAGAATGCCGAAGCCGGAGACATTCGGCTGGTCATCGACCCCACCACGGTAATCGTTTCGACCGCGATACTCGTATTCGTTGGACTGGTCAGCGGCATGCTCCCGGCAATCCGCGCTTCCCGCTTAGCGCCTATCGAAGCACTGCGGTACGAGTAGAGACTCCGGGTTACCAACTGCCACAACGCTGCCCCTTCGACATCTGCGAGAAGCATCCTAGAACATAGAACTCTCGTGTTGATCGGAGGCTTCTATGAAGGCCGGGGCAATAACAGGTGTCATCCTCCGCGGCTTTTTCGCGGTGATCCTTTTGTGCGGCCCGACATTCGCACAGTCTCAGCACCCCTCGTCTTGGAACAAAGTCACTGAAATCAAAGACGCCACTGGCAGCACCGTCCCAACGCGAATTGTTGAGTCCCAGAGGGAGGTCAACGGACGCACTATCGAGACCCGTACCGTCGAGAGGCTCAGCATTAACGGCGGCTACGCACCTTCAGAGCAAACCGAGACCGAAACCGTGGCAGTCGACCCGAACACGGTCCGCGTGATCCAGCGCCAGTACGGCAGGAATGCGGACGGCTCGCGAACACTCATCGGAGTGACGGAGGAGGAGCGGCGAGCCTCCTCCGATGGAGGCCAAAGTATTACCCGTACGCGTTCCTCTTCTGACGTTAACGGACGTCTTTCCATAACGGCGCGCGAAGTGGAGCAAACCGTTAACACTGGCGACACGCAGCAGACGACCACAACACTTCAGACGCCGGACATCAACGCTGGATTCGCGACATCGCGGAAAACCGTAATGGTGGAACAGAAGCGGGCGGACGGCACGACCAGTGCTCGCACCCAAGTTCTCGCGCCCGACGCGAACGGAGCCTGGCAGACGAACGAAGTGCGCGAACGCACGATGCGGGAACGGGGCGCTGAGACCGAGCAAGAAGAGCGCATTGTGCGTCCCGACCTCAACGGCAATCTTTTCGTGACAGATCGTTCCGTCAAACGCGAATGGAAGTCGGCGGATGGCACCACGCACGAGCAAGTGCAGACCTACTCAAACCTGGTTCCTGGGGTTGCGGTGGACGGCAAGTTGCGACCGCTGCAGCAGATCGACACTATCAGTCGAAAGAATCCCGGCGGTGAGCAGGCAACAGAGCGACTCGTTCGCGAGATCAGGCCTGGCTCTCCGGCAGACGGCCTGTACGTTACGGGTAGCGCCATCGAGGTTACACGCCCTGACGCACAAGGGCGCACACAGACGAGCCGAACGGTTCACACGGTAAGCCCGAGCGGGGGGACTGTCGGAGTGATCTCTTTCGACTCCGAGAAAACGACATCCTCGCCCGGAGCGGTCACGGTCGACTTCAACGGCGCCCCTGAGGACAAGAAGCCGACGAGTACGAAAGCGAAACCCATCGGCTCAGGTAATGAGTCAAACGCGCCACGGTAAAACGGTTTCCATCTTGCTCCCGCGACCTAGCACCCAGTACGGATGCTGCCGGCGCTGTCGCTTCTGACCATTAAAACAATCGTTGCATTATTATTCGTCGTTTCGTATAAAGATGCATACGGCACCCGCGAAACGGAGAATAACGTCATGTCCAAGTTGTCCAGGCACGCTGCGATACGCAATATCGTTGCTGGGCACAAGGTCTCGAACCAGGATGAACTGCGGCGATTGCTCTACAAAACGGGCCATCGCGTTACGCAGGCCACCTTGTCTCGCGATCTGCACGAACTGGAACTCGTTAAGACTGCCGAAGGATATGCGCTGCCCCAGCAGGAAGCGGGGAGTGACCCCCTCCTGCCTTCCGTAGAACGCCTAATTCACCATTTCGTATACGAAGTGAAAATCGCGCAGAACATCGTTGTCGTCAGGACGAGTGCTGGCAGCGCGCAACCCGTTGCCGCTGCCATTGATGCCGAGGAATGGCCAGAGGTAGTCGGAACTGTCGGCGGTGACGACACTATCTTTATTGTTGCCCCTGATAATACCCAGGCCGAACGTCTCGCGCGGCGAATCAAGGGGCTGCGCGGATGACGGGTGCAAAGATTCAGCCTGCTGTCATTGGAGCGACAGGTTACGCGGGTTTTGAACTCACTCGACTGCTTCTGTCGCACCCGAGAGTGAAAACCCCGATGCTGCTCAGCCGCGAGCAGCGTACGGATGCCTCACTCGCTGCCATGTATCCGCAGATAGCTTCGGAGGACCGCGGAGACCTGCCTTTTGAGCCGATCTCGTTGGAATCGATGCAGGCGAAGGGCGTCGACGTGGTGTTCTGTGCCACACCGCATGAGTTCTCGCGTGAGTGGATACCTGAGGCGATTGATCGTGGTCTTCGGGTCGTTGATCTGAGCGGTGCCTGGCGGCTGAAGAATCACGACAATCGCGCTGTATACAAATTCGGCGACGGCGACGGCCGGGCTGCGAAACTGGATGGAAGCGCTGTTTACGGCATTCCCGAACTGCACGGGCGCAGCATCGGAACAGCACAACTGGTTGCGAATGCCGGATGCTATGCGACTTCAGTGATTCTGGCACTCACCCCGTGGGTGCGCGCCGGGCTGATCGATGTCGAGCACGGGATTATCTGCGACTCCAAGTCGGGCGTATCCGGAGCTGGAAAGCAACCGACACCAACAACACACTTCGTTGAAGTGGCGAATAACCTTTCGGCTTACTCAGTTTTCGGACACCGGCATACAGGAGAAATCGTTGAGCAGCTTGGCGTGTCGGCATCGAGCCTGCAGTTCACGCCGCACCTGCTGCCGATTCCTCGCGGCATTCTTTCCACGATCTACGTGCGTGTAAATCAAGGCGTCACTGCCGAGGACCTGCAAACATCGTTGAAGTCGTTTTACTCCGGACAGCCGTTTGTGCGGGTTCTGGGCAACGGACGCCTGCCACAGATCAAGTTTTCGCTATATACGAACTACTGCGATATCGGTTTTTCGTTATCACCGGACGGGTGCCGTGCCGTGCTTGTCTCTTGTCTTGACAACCTGGTCAAAGGCGCAGCGGGGCAAGCGTTGCAGAACATGAACGTGATGTTTGGCTATGACCAGCGGGAGGGACTGCAATGAGGGTGGTCGTAAAAATTGGCGGCGCGGCTCTCGAGAGCAAAGAAGTCGTGAAGACCTTTGCCCAGTCTATAGCTCGCCTAACCCGGCAGGGGCACCAGGTCGTGGTGGTACACGGAGGCGGGGTGGCCCTGAGCCGCACACTGAGCGAGTTAGGGCGTGAGACCAAGTTCGTGAACGGCCTGCGCGTGACAGATTCGGCCACGCGCGATGTCGCCCTGATGGTTCTTGCCGGCCAGTTGAACAAAATGCTTGTTGCTGCGCTGACGGCGAGTGGCCAACCAGCCATCGGCTTGTGCGGCGGCGACCTTGGTCTGTTCCGGGCGGCGAAAAAGAACGCTGACCTTGGCTATGTGGGAGAAATCTGCCGCGTCGAGCCTGAATGGATCGAGCGCATGTGGTCGCACGGGGCCGTGCCCGTGGTATCGAGTCTGGCGCTAGGCGTTGATGGTGAGTATTACAACGTCAACGCGGACCAGATGGCCTCTGCCTGCGCAATCGCCTGCAAAGCCAATGTACTGATTTTCCTGACCGACGTTCCCGGCGTGAAGGGGAGCGATGGCGATGTGATTCGTTATCTGGATATCACCGAGATCCCGTCAATGATCAGTTCCGCGGTGATCAGTGGTGGCATGCTTCCCAAGCTTGAGGCGTGCACTCGCGCCCTGGAGCGCGGAGTCCCTCGCGTGCGAATCATGCCCGCCGCGCAGGTGGAAGTCCTGCCAGGTTTCTTTACCCACTACATTCAATACGGCACCGAGGTTGTCCGACAGTGAAAAATGGACTTGAAGCGGTAATGCAGCGTGAGTCCAAGCTGCTGTTACCGACCTATGAACGCTTCCCCGTGCTGTTCAAGCATGGCGAGGGAGTGTATCTCTTCGACGACTCAGGTCGAAAGTATCTCGATTTTCTTAGCGGAATCGGGGTGAACGCGCTTGGATATGCGCATCCGGCGATTACGAAGACGATCGCCGAGCAATCGGCCCGGCTAGTACACGTCTCGAATCTTTTCTATCACGAGTACCAGGCGCAGCTTGCCGAGTTGCTTACGGCGAAGTCGGACCTTGACCGCGCATTCTTCTGCAACAGCGGCACTGAGGCATGGGAGGGAGCCCTGAAATTGGCTCGCGCCTATGCCCGCCACCTTGCGAACGGCAGCAAGCCAAAAACTCGTTTGTTGGTCATGGAAAACTCATTCCACGGCCGCACATTCGGTGCGCTCGCAACCACCGGCCAGAAGAAGTACCGTGCTCCGTTCGCGCCGCTCGTCCCTGGCGTGACATTTGTGCGGTTCAATGACGTCGCGGACTTGAGAAAAAAGTATAACGACACTGTTTGCGCTGTGGGCATGGAAACGGTCCAAGGCGAGGGAGGCATTCGCCCCGTATCGCAGGAATTCCTTGCCACCGCACGCGAATTGACTGAGAAGGCGAAAGCTGCACTCATCCTTGATGAGATTCAATGCGGGCTGGGACGTACTGGTCGCTATTTTGCTTATCAGCATTACGGTGTTCGCCCGGACATCGTGACGGTGGCGAAGCCCCTCGCGGCTGGTCTGCCCCTTGGGGCCATACTGACGACGAACGAAATCGCCTCTGCGTTTCATCCCGGCATGCACGGAACCACGTTTGGTGGCGGTCCACTTGCCTGCTCTGTAGCGGTCGCATGTATCGAGGAACTCGATCGAGCTAGTCTCGTGAAACATGCTGCCGAACTCGGCTCGCACTTCCGAGATGCGCTGCTTGCGCTCAAGGCCAAGTACGTCGAGATCAAGGAAGTTCGCGGACTCGGGCTCATGATTGGTGTCGAGCTGACCTCGGCCGATCTTGCGAAATCGATCGTCACGAAGATGCTTGAACGTGGCATCGTGATCAACCGCACGAACAATAACGTGCTTCGATTCCTGCCACCCTACCTGGTCACCCGTGAACACGTGGACCAAGTCTGCTCCGCCCTTGACGACATTCTTGGAAGCGAAACGGCGGCAAGCACGCAAAAGAAGGAGTCACATGAGTAACTCAGCCGCCACTGCTGCCTCGCGAAAGCGCGATTTGGCATCGATTCAGGATTTCTCGCCCTCCGAGATCAGCAACCTGCTCGATCTCGCGGCCGACGTCAAAGATAACCCCGGCGCATACCGCCGTAGTCTCGATGGTAAGCAGGTCGTTCTGTTCTTCGAGAAGCCGTCACTTCGTACCCGGCTCACATTCGAATCGGGCGTTAACAGTCTGGGCGGGGTGTCATTTTTCGTGGATCAGACCGCCTCTCGTCTTGGCGCGCGTGAGCCGCTCAACGACATGGCCAAGAACCTTGAGCGTTGGGTGAATGGCGTTGTATTGCGTACCTTCTCACATGAGACCGTCACCAAAATGGCGCAGTACGCGTCGATTCCGGTCATCAATGCACTGAGCGATTTCGAGCATCCATGCCAGGCGCTTGCGGACATTCTCACGCTTCGCGAGACGTTCGGAGATCTCCGTAAGCTGAAGCTTGCCTACGTTGGTGATGGTAACAACGTCGCACACTCACTGATGCTCGCCGCTGCCTCGATTGGGATGAACGTCTCGGTAGGCACTCCGGTTGGCTACGAGCCATCGCCGAACGTGGTCGCTGACGCACGCACAATCGCTGCGACGACCGGCGCGACTGTCGAGGTCACAAATGATCCGTTCGCCGCAGTGACCGGTGCCGACGCAATTTATACCGATGTCTGGGCCAGCATGGGGCAGGAAGACGAAGCCGCTGAGCGAAAGAGGATATTCGCGCCGTTCCAGGTGAACGACGAACTTTTCGCCAAGGCGAAACCCACGGCCGTTTTCATGCACTGCCTACCCGCGCACCGCGGCGACGAAGTTACAGCATCCGTTATCGATTCGCCTCGCTCCGTGGTTTATGACGAGGCGGAAAACCGTCTTCATATTCAGAAAGCCATTCTTCTTTTCCTACTGGGCGGCATCGGCAGCCCGGTTTCAGGGGGCGCCAATGCGTGAACAAGTTGTACTTGCTTATTCCGGCGGGCTGGATACATCCATCATCATCCCGTGGTTAAAAGAGAACTATGACTGTGAAGTAATCGCGTTCGTGGCCGACGTGGGTCAGGGTGACGACATGCAGGCCGTCGTCGACAAAGCTTATGCTACCGGCGCATCGAAGGTCATCGTGAAAGACCTCCGCGAGGAGTTCCTCACCGACTACGTCTTCCCTGCCATTCGAACCGGCGCAGTCTACGAACACAAGTATCTGCTGGGCACATCACTCGCTCGCCCGGTCATTGCGAAATACCAGGTTGAAGTTGCACTGAGCGAAGGCGCCACGGCCGTTGCTCACGGCTGCACCGGCAAAGGCAACGACCAGGTTCGGTTCGAACATGCATTCCAGGCGCTTGCTCCGGAACTTAAAGTCATCGCCCCCTGGCGCGAGTGGAACCTGATCTCCCGTGAAGATTGTCTCGACTACGCAGAAGCTCACGGCATTCCTGTTGGCCAGAGCCGCGAGAAGATCCATAGCCGTGACCGCAACCTGCTGCACATCAGCCACGAAGGCGGAGAGCTTGAAGATCCGAATTCACCGCCTCTCCCGACCACATGGCAGTGGACGGTTTCTCCGCAGGAAGCGCCTGATGCCGTCGAAAACGTGGCGATCGGCTTCGACAAGGGCGTCCCCGTTTCCGTGAACGGCATAAAGTTGGATCCTGTCAGCTTGATGGAGTTGCTCAACGACATCGCCGCTCGCAATGGCGTTGGCCGCGTGGACCTGGTTGAGAACCGCTTCGTAGGCATGAAGTCGCGCGGTTGCTACGAGACGCCGGGTGGAACACTGCTGCTCGCGGCGCATCGCGAAATTGAATCGCTCTGCATGGATCGCGACCTTCTCCACTTCAAGCAGGAGATCGCACTGAAGTACGCTGAACTGGTGTATTTCGGCCTGTGGTTCACGCCGCTGCGCGCCGCCATCGACGCGTTCGTGGCCGCAACACAGAACGAAATGACCGGGACCACAACGCTCGCGCTGTACAAGGGCAACATCGACGTGGTCGGGCGCAAGGCCGAGAACTCGCTGTACCGCCTGGACGTGGCCAGCTTCACCATGGGCGAAAGCTACAACCAGAAGGACGCCGAGGGTTTCATCCGCATCCTTGGCCTGCCCGCCCGCTCGCGCGCTATCCTCAACGCGCAGGTGGAGGCAGTCAGATGAAGATGTGGTCCGGGCGGTTCGAAGAGCCGAACGACCCGGAATTCGAGCAGTGGCAGCGGTCGTTCCCGTATGACAAACGACTGCTGCCATGTGAGATCGCAGCCAGCAAAGCGCATGCGCGGGCGCTGGCTGCAGCTCGTATTTTTACCCCCTCCGAGTTAAACGAGGTACTGCGAGGGCTCGATTCGATTCTTAAGGAAGGTATTCCAACGGCCGACTTTCCTGAGATCGAAGACGTGCACCACTATGTCGAACATCGTTTGTCGGTACTGATCGGCGACACGGCTTTCAAGCTGCACACTGGCCGTAGTCGAAATGAGCAAATTGCGACCGACCTCCGTCTTTACACGCGCGACAAGATCGATGAACTCTCGGACTTGCTCCTGAATCTGATCAGCGCCCTGCTCGACCAGGCGCATCGTGCAGGAGCGGCCACCATGCCTGCCTATACGCATTTGCAACGTGCCGAACCGGTTCTCGTCGCGCATTGGCTGCTGGCGTATTGCGAAATGTTCTGGCGCGACGCGGATCGCCTTGCCGATTGCCGGCGACGAATGAATCGGTGCCCACTCGGGTCGGGCGCGATTGCCGGAGCAATCCTGCCGCTGGACCGAGCAGCGATGGCTGCGGAGCTCGGGTTCGATGCACCGACAGCGAACAGCATGGACGCAACTAGTGATCGCGACTTCGCATTAGAGTTCGTCCAGTCGCTCTCGACGATGTCTGTTCACCTCAGTCGCATGGCTGAGGACATGCTTCTGTACTCGACCCAAGAGTTCGGTTTCGTGTGCTTGCCGGAGCGGTACTCAACCGGCAGCAGCGCGATGCCTCAGAAGAAGAATGCAGACTCAATGGAGATTCTGCGAAGCAAGGCTGCACGCATAAGCGCACAGGCAAGCTTCCTGCTGACCACGATGAAGGCGCTTCCCATGGCGTACAACAAAGATCTTCAAGAAACGCAGCAGCCACTTTTTGACGCCGCCGAGCAATGCTTGGCTATGCTGAAGATCGCCGCAGGCTTCGCATCTTGCGTTACGTTCAATCTCGCCAGGATGGCAAACGCTGCGACGTCAGGTTGCATGAATGCCTTCGCCGCTGCAGGGCATCTCGTCCGCTATCAAGGCGTGACGTTCCGCCGCGCGCACGAGATGGTCGGCGCAGCCGTTCGCAAGTGCATCGAGAGTGGCGGCGAAATTCAGGACCTGAGCGTCGAGGATCTAGCGGCTTGTGGCATTAAGGCCGACACAGCTTTTTACTCAGCACTCACGGTTGACTCTGCACTCGCCGCACACGATGTTCCGGGCGGCACGGCTCCCGAGCAAGTGGTAAAAGCGATCAAAGACCTGACACAAAGGTTGGAACAAGTAAGGAAACGGGCCCATGTTGAGAACGCGTAACGCCGTCCTGCCGGACGCAAAGCCAATCGAGCAGTTGATCAGAGTGCATTCCGGCGACGGGACTCTGTTGCCACGCTCCATCGCGGAAATCTGTGAAAACATCCGCGACTTCGTGGTGGTCGAGCGCGACGGCGAGATTGTCGGCTGCGGTGCACTCCACCTGTATGGTCCGCACCTGGCCGAGATTCGCTCGATCACCGTGACCGAGGGCAGCAAGGGACACGGTGCCGGACGGGCCCTTGTTCACGCGCTCTTTCGCGAGGCTGAACGGCACGGCGTTCCCAGTATCTGTCTCTTTACGCGTATTCCCGAATTTTTCGCGTTGATGGGATTTCGTCAGGTAGCGCACGAGTCACTTCCCGACAAAATCTATAAAGACTGTCAGCGCTGCCCTCGCCGGGATGCCTGTGACGAAGTGGCGATGGTTCGGGGAGAAGTTCCTAAATACTCGATTCTCGCGCCGTTGCATGCTGCGCGGCAGCGTCTGACTTCCATAGCACGGTAAAACGAATGAAAAAACAGTTTGGCATTCCTAAGGGATTCGTGTTTTCAGCCGTCAAGTCTGGCCTGAAAGCCAGCGGTAATCTTGACCTTGCGTTAGCTGAAGCACCACTTGGCGCCACCGCTGCTGCCATGTTTACAAAGAACCGAGTGGTGGCGGCTCCCGTCACTCTAGGCAGAGAGAACTTGAAGCGCACTCGTGGGCGCCTTCGCGCTGTGCTGGTGAACGCTGGCAACGCAAACTGTGGGACGGGTGCCTCGGGCTACGCTGCGGCGCAGTCTACATGCGAAGCCACAGCCGCACTGCTCACGGTGGCTCCCGAGTTCGTCTTACCTTCTTCCACTGGGGTTATCGGCGTTCCGCTGCCCATCGAGAAGGTTCAAGTTGCACTGCCCTCGTTAGTCAGCGAACGTGCCTCCACGCCTGAAGCGGTCATGCAGTTTGCGCGAGCAATCATGACTACCGACACCCGTCCGAAGCTGGCGTCAGCCGAAATCGTAGTGGGTCGGAACACGGTGACAGTACTCGGAATTGCAAAAGGCTCGGGCATGATTCACCCGAACATGGCAACCATGCTCGTGTACCTGTTCACCGATGCCGATATAGCGCCAGCGGCCCTGAACTCCGTTCTAAAGAGTGCCGTCGACAATTCGTTCAATCGTATTTCCGTCGACGGCGACACCTCCACGAACGATACGGTTGCGATCCTGGCCAGCGGTCTTGGGGCGAAGATTGCGGCAGGCGCTTCGGTTCAGCGGTTCTCCACAGCTGTGCACGATGTTTGCGCCTCGCTGGCACATCAGATTGTGTCGGATGGCGAAGGGGTAAAACACGTCGTGCGCCTCTCGGTCGAAGGTGCCGCGAGTGCGAAGCATGCTGACCAGATCGCCCGTACCATCGCACATTCCTTACTGGTCAAGACAGCCTGGGCTGGCGCCGATCCGAACTGGGGACGCATACTGGCCGCTGTTGGACGCTCAAATGTTGCAGTACATCCGGCGGACGTTTCGATTTACATCGGCGATCAGCAGGTTTGTGCGAAGGGACAAGCTGTGAAGTTCAACGCAAAATCTGTACACAAGCTCATGCTAAAACCCGAGTACACGATCAAGGTCTGTGTAGGATCGGGCGGCGGCACAACCGAGCTGTTGACTTGCGATCTGACCACCGACTACGTCCACATCAACGCGGACTACTCCACATAGCTTGTTCGTTCGACCAAGTTCACCCGAAATTGTTCGTGCCAAACGATTGGCCGCCTATAACGCGGTTAGAAGTTCCCCGCAATACAGGCGGCCAATCCAGCGGATACTGCACAGCCGCTCAGTTTTCAATCTCAACTTGGTGGGTGGTCAGCAGGAGGCCACACGCTCGATCCAACGCAGTCAAAGCGCGCTGATACCCGATTTGAGAATGCGCAAGGTCCTGTTCGGCCTGCGCGAGTTGGGTCTGGGCATCGAGAACGAAAAAGATCGTCTGCGCGCCGAGTTCAAATTTGCGCTGTTCGGCTTCCATGTTCTTCTGTGCCACGTCGCGCGACACTTTGGCTGCAGCAATCGAAAGCTTTGCCTGTTCGAGCTGGTTCACTGCGTTCTTCACTTCTAAGCGGATTGCCTGCTCGCGCTGGCGTAGCAGATATAGACTCTTGCGTTTGGAGATAAGCGCCGAGCCAAGATCCGCGGAGGCTGCACGATTTCGCAAGGGCAGTCGTAACTGGAGCGTCACGCCATAGGTGGCGTAATCGAAGCGCGTAAGTTGGTGCCAGGAATCTCCGAACCCGCCATGGGTCACGACTTCTCCCGTCTCGCGATCGATGTAATTGCCGCCTGTTCCGTTGGTGGTGTAGAAACCGTTCAGCGACAGGTCCGGCTTGAGATTATTGTTCGCCACATCGATGTTGGTCTCATCATTCGCTATCTGCACACGCAAAGCTTCCAATTCCGGCCGATTGACCAATGCTCGCTGCAGCGATTCGTGGGCGTCCACCACAGCAAACTCGCCAGCACTCTCTACGTTCTCGGTCAGATCCAGGTCGAGTGCATTAATGTCCGAGTCGAGGTCGGCACCCAAGGTGCGGCGCAATTCATCTTCTACCTGCTTCAGGCGGTACTCGGCTTGAATCAACGCAAGTTTACGCTGAGCTACCTGCGCTTCCGAGCGATAGATATCCAGCGGTGGCAGCGCTCCGAGTTCCAGTGCACGCTTGTTTTGCTTGTAAGTCGTTTCTGCCAACTCCAACGATTTTCGGACTACTTCCAAATCCTTACGTGACTGCAGGGCGTCCCAGTATTGGCCCACAACCTTAGCAATGGAGTCACTCATCTGCGCCTGAAAAGTCGCGCGAGACTGCTTCACCGTGCGTTGCGCAATGATAATAGGCGCACGCGTGATGCCGATTCCACGTTTCCGAAGCAGTGGCTGCGACAAGTTGAAACTCAGGCTCGAATTGTAAGCAGGGTTGAGAAAACTGTATTGGCTATTCGTGGCGGACCGGTTGCCATTGAAACTGATGCTGTAGCTTGTCCCGGTCGCAAACAGTTGCGAATAGCCCAACGTCGCCCGGTGCGTAAGTTGACTGAACGTAGACGACCCGCTGTCCAAGGTTGACGTTGCAGGCGTATTTGATCGCGTGGGCGCAAAGCTTGACGTAAAGATTGGATCAAATTGTCCGCGCGCCCGGTTCACTCCTAGAGATACAAGCTGCAACTGCAGTTCGTTCAGGCGAACATCCGTGTCGTTCAGCAATGCTAATTTGATCGCATCCCGGAGACCCAGACGAAGCCTGTTTCCGGAGACATACTCCTGCAGGTTCTTCGGTCCGGGGACTTGGGTTGGCGATGATGGGCGGACGAAAAGGCTGTGGAAGTAGCTAGGAGCAGGAGACGTTTGCGTCGCCGCATCTGCCGCCGAACACACCAGAGCGAGAAGAATGAAAAGAAGAATGCTATATCTGCTGAATCTCATCAATCAACCTCAGGCACCCGCCTGCTGCAGCAGTAGCTAACTATTCGTACCGTATGGCTTCTACTGGATCCAGTCGCGACGCCTTCATAGCTGGATATCCACCAAAAATGAGGCCAACCGAAACAGAAAAAAGGAATGCAACCAGAATTGAACTCAGCGTCGTGATCGTCGACCAACCCGCGAGCCATGCGATGGTTCGAGACATGGCAAACCCAAACACAATTCCGATCAATCCACCAGCGAGAGAAATGAGTATCGCCTCAACCAGAAACTGGCGCACAACATCGCGTCGGCGCGCGCCGATCGCGCGTCGAACACCGATTTCGCGGGTGCGTTCCATGACGTTGGCGAGCATGATATTCATGATCCCGATGCCGCCGACGAGGAGGGAAATTGAGGCGATAGCGCCCATCACCCAGTCGAACATGCGCTGGGTCTTCTGCTGCTCGGCCAGCAGTTCAGCGGGGGCCACGACGGTGAAGTCCGGAGTGTTGCGGTGAGCCGCGTTGAGGATGCCACGGACCCGTTCCGCGGTGCTCACGGTCTGCTCCGGAGAACTGAGTTGAAGATATATGCCGTCGATTTCGTCCTTCAGCCCGCTGCGATTGCTCTCTAATCGAAGAAGCGCCGCCGTGAGCGGAACGTAAATGATGTTGTTTGTGTCTCCAGCAGCTACTCCCTCAATTTTCGCCTGCGACGTGAGTTGCGGCGCAACGGTTCCGACGACTCGGAACCACTGTTCGTTGACTTTTACAAATTGACCAACGGACTCTTGGTCATTGAATAGCGCCGACCGCGCACCAGACCCTAGAACCGCGACCGGTGCGGCAGTTTCTGCCTCGTTCTCATCGAAGAAGCGCCCCTGGACAACACCGAGACCTGCGATCTGCTGGTACTGCGGATTGACGCCGAACACCACCGGGAATTCGCGTGCTGGCTTGGGGATCAGCTTTGTTGGTTCGAAGCGCTTGCGAGGCGTGAAATCGACGACATTGGGCACGTTCGCCCGAATGATGCGGGAGTCTTGCAGTGTTAGTCCCGGCGAGTTCTTCCGAACGTTCCGCAGGTCATCCCAGTTAGCGGCTTCCTTCGCCTCGACGATCAGGTTCCGCACGCCCATCTGTTCGATAATTGCCATTACCTGCTGGCGCGCGCCCGCCCCGATAGACATCATCGTGATCACCGCCGCTACGCCGAAGATCATGCCCAACATGGTTAGCAGGCTGCGCAGCTTATGAACCAACAGGTTCTGCAGGCCGATCTTCAGGTCGGGCGTTGCTTCCTGCAGTAACTTCCAGTGTCTCGTCCAATCGCGTGCAATCGATTTCATGGCTGCACCCCCGCTCCGCTCGTCGCTCCGGAACCCGTTTTCTGCGGCGTCGCCGTGGGGTCGACCAGCGCGACCTCGGTGCCTACGGGCAGGCCACTAACGATGACTCGGCTCTCCGTCTGATTGGTTATCTTGATATCGTGCGCGCGGAAGCCGTTCCCTTCGCGAACGTAAACCACCGGCTTTCCGTCTTTTAAGAACACACACTCCCGCGGAAGGTAAAGCGCGTCCGCTACAGAAGCACCGCGCACAGTCACGTGCGCGGTAGCACCCGGTCGCAGGCTTGCATCCGGGTTAGTCACCTCAAAAAGGGCATCGAATTTCGATACTGCGTCATTGCTCCACATCGAACGGGAAGCCAACCCAGCAACGGACTTCACCTTTCCCGTGTAGTGACGACCAGGCGCGATATCAACGTCCACCGAGATCGCTGCACCTGGCGTAACGTTGACGCGGTCGGTTTCGTTGACCTTGGCCGCGAGTTCCAGACTGCTCAGGTCCAGAACCTGCGCTACCATACGTCCCGGCCAGACTTGGTCGCCTTCGCGATAGTCCGGCAGCACGATCCCAGAATAGTAAAAGCCGCCACTCGCATCGGCGTTCTCTTTGATCGAGACAATGCCGTCGATCGGTGACTTGACTTGCATGCTCTCGATATTGCGCCGAGCCTGCATCATTTGCAGCCGCGACTGCTCGCGCTGCTGCTGTAACACGGCAATTCCAGCAGTGTTCGACGCCTGCCGTGACAAAACATCCTGCTCAAGTTGCGCCAGGTGGCGTTTGGCTTCTCTGAGAGCGAGGTTGTTCTTCTGGGCTTCGATTTCGCCCACCAACTCGTTCTTTCCAACTTCGAGTTCCGCCCGCCGCACAGCAAAGCGAGCCCGCAGGAGCGAAATCTTGTCTTGCGCTGCCTGGACGGCGTTATCCGCGCTGGCCTTAATGATTTGCTGCTCGGCTTCGGCGAAGCGCGACTGGCTCTGCTCCAAATTGAATTCCTGCTCGCTCGGGTCGAACTCCAGGATGACGTCGCCGGCTTTCACTGCTGTGCCCGGCTTGGCCAACTTGATGATCTGCAGCGTGCCGGATACAGGAGGAGCAACGATCATGGCCCCATGAGGCGTGCGCAGCTCGCCGTCGGCAACAACGGTGAGGTCCACTGAGCCGCGCTGGACCGCCGTTGTAGGAATGGCAGCTTCAACCTTGCCGAACGTTATTTTTGCGCCAGCGGCCACAGCGAGCGTCACTATGGCGACAACCACCACGCCGATAACAATCTTCCTTCCCTGCTTGGTCACCTGGATGTCGCCTCCGGATCTTTGAGCGCGACCTGTTCACCCGCGCGGAGCCCCGACGAGATCGTGCATTCGCCGCTACTACGGCCGCCTACCATGACCGTTCGCTCTTCAAATTTCGAGCCGCGCCGAACATAGACGATGGTTTTCCCGTTCTTCTGGAAGACGGACTCGGAAGGCACAACGATGGCGTCGTCAATGCGATTCAACGCAATTCGGGCGTTGGCGCTCATGCCCGGGCGCAGTCGCGGATCTGCGTCTCTTATTTCCAACACCACATCGAAGTTTCGCGGAGGCGGCCAGGAACTGAAATCTGGTTTGCCAAGCGTGCTGATTTCAGCCACATACGCTGTGAAATCGCGGTCCGGTACAGCCTCCACGTGGATCAAAGCAGTCTGGTTCAACTTGATCTTTCCGCGATCGATCTCATCCACGCTCACGATGACTCGAAGCGAACTAAGATCTGGAATCTCAGCGATCGACGCACCTGGCCAGGCGCGATCACCAGGCTTGAATTCCGGTGCCGCGCTGTTAGGGCCGCCTGCACGGTAGTTCTGGGAAAGAGTCACTATCCCGGCCACTGGGGCGCGCAAGGTCAGAGACTCCAACTGACGCTGGGAGAGATTCACATCAAACAGTGCCTTCGCCCGCTTCAGCTTCACGATTTCCGTGTCGGCATCGCCTGCCTTTTCGCTTGAGCTGACTTTTATCTGCGTTTCGCTGAGCTTCTGTTGTTTATCGGCCAGGACAAGTTTGGTCTTCTCGGCTTCGATCTCGGACAGTATTTCTTGTTTGCGAGCGTATTACGTTCTGCACGAGTTTGGTGACTACAAGGGAGTTGGAGGCACCAGAAAGCCTCGGAGCTGAGATAGTGACGAACTGGACCGCTTCGACCGTGCCGTTGACGCGCAGCGTG
>Ga0196970_1001039_pt1 | contig 22235 bp, 50 predicted proteins | sample S1v_513CmetaG_FD_148672 | JGI IMG/M metagenome (GOLD analysis project Ga0196970, IMG submission 148672) | Soil microbial communities from Anza Borrego desert, Southern California, United States - S1+v_5-13C | ecosystem: Environmental > Terrestrial > Soil > Desert | place: USA: California...
CCATTTCGGCGCTTGCCCCAAACGAGCCCGCCTTCGCCAGCGAGATCAATCCCGTTGACTATGTCGAGGTTCGCGCCTGTGCCCGTATAGGTATAGGCCGAGAAAACATCCTCGACATAAAGCGTTTCGTCAGAGGCTGTCAGGTGTTTGTCGATGACCGAGAACATTAGAGATATACCTGACCGACAACGCGCGCGATCCAGTTCGTGCCGTCAGCGGTGAAGGCGAACATATCGGCCTTGCTCGCCGTGGCAGTCAGGGTCGGCGCAGTGGAGGACGGCCACTTGACTTCCGCAGGCCATGTCACGGTGCGTCCTCCCGTGCCGTCCTGAAGCTGGAGCAGGGTGAAGCTGCGGCCCACTGTTGCGGTCGGGAACGTGTAGGTGCAGTTGCCGGTCAGCGTCAGGATTTGCAGGCTTCCATTGGCGAGATCGATGGTCAGGGACGTTCCGGTATTGGCGGTGTAGGCTTCCTCGGTATAGCCATTGGTGAAGGTGCCAGCTTCGATGGTCTTGCCGGTCATGGTCAGGGTGTTGCTGGCGGTGGCCACCGTAACGCCTTCGATAGTCACCACTCCGGCGCTTGCGCGTGCGATGGTCGTATCGGAGGCATGGCCAAGATTGATGGCGGTAAATTGCGGGCTGTCGCCCGTGCCCAGTCCCAGCGACGTCCGGGCCGTGGCTCCGGTCTCGGCCACCCAAGTCGTGCCATTGCCGACAATGATGTTGCTGTCAGTCACTGACAAGGCGGCGATATCGGTCAGTCTGGCGCTATAGGCCTGAACGCTGGTGCCGATACCGGAGGCGAGAAGGACATTGCTGCCCTCGACAGCGATGACACCGGCAGAGACGCGGGTGATCGTGGTATCGGTGGCATGACCGAGATTGATCGCCGTGAACTGCGGGCTGTCGCCGGTTCCAAGGCCCAGCGAGGTCCGTGCGGTCGCGCCACTCTCGGCTACCCAAGTCGTGCCGTCGCCAACGATGATGTTACCATCGGTGACGGCAAGGCCTGCCAGCGTGTCGAGCCGGGCATTCCATGCCTGCACATCGGTGCCGATGACCAGATTGGCATTGGTCCGGAACTGGGCGTAGCTGATCTCCTTCGCCAGCTTGCCGGTCGTGCCATCGAAGACCACAGGGTTATTGTCGGTCGCCGAGGATGGGCCGGTGATCTTGGCTGCCACATCGGCAGCGGAAGACACGCTGAGAAGCGTTCTGGCGGCGGCGGGGGTAAGTTCCTCCACTGCGCCCGTACTGGAAGAAGAGCGTCCGAGAATATATCCGGATGCCATGGTGATCGCTGAGCCGAGGTTCCAGCGCGATGGCGTGACCTTGCCAGCGGCGAGCGCCGCCGCATTGTCAGGAAGCGAGGATGTGAACTTGGGCGTGATCGTGATCGTCATGCGGTCAGCGGCGTCCAGACAATGGAAGTTGGTTCTTCTTCGTTCAGCCAGACATCAGTCTGGAAAGCGTCTTCCTGAAAGGCATCTTTCTGGAAAGCGCCGATATATGTGTCTTCGGCGTTATAGGGTGTCCATGTGATCGATGATGGGACCGGGAGCGGGGTCCAAGGCATCAGGAAATCCTCATGATTGCGCTATCGGCGCTTGCTTGCGGGAAGACGATGGTGAAGGGAGCCGCCGCCACCGTGCGGTCGGAGCCGAAATCCAGCACCATCACTGCCCGGTTTGCATTGGTTGAATTGTAGATCAGGGCACCGCGCGCGGTGAACGATGCATCGGCCCAACTGACATCGGCAAAATCGACAATGGCTGTCGAGCCCGAGAGCACCGGAGAGACGCAAGTCAGGGTCGCACCACCTGCCGTATAGCCGCTGCCGCTGACTTCATTGGCCGCCGAATAAGCGGTGGTCGATGCGCCCAGCGTGGCCGACGACGTATAAAGCGCGATCTTGAACGCGTCGCCAGTGCTCGCGTCGAAGTTGTGCAGTCCCGACGCCAGTTCCGCCTTGAACGATGCGCAGAGCGCTTGCGTGATCGCCATCAGAAATCCTGTCTCATCTGCTCACGAAGCCGGTTGCGTTCGGCGAGTTGGATGGCAAGCACGCTTTCGGTGATCGTCTGGCGGATACCATCGGGGATATCGATGCCGCAGCTATCGGCGATCTTCTTGACCCGCTTCATGATGTTTTCGACATAGTCCTCTGCGGTCTGGTCGAGGATGTTGGTGGTGATCACAGAGACATTGCCGATCTTGATCTCTGTCATGTCGGTATCCTCCGGTCAGCCTGACGATAGACGTCCTTCCGGTTGCGTCCTTCGGCGAGTATCTTGAGCGCGGCCAAGGCTGTCTGATACTGTTCCTTATACTGGGCGAACACATCCTGATCGCCCTTGGAATAGATGTAGCCCTGAAGCAGGGTGCCGAAGAGAAGAGCATTCTCGGCATTGGTGGAGAGCCATGTCGTACCGCTGTCCGCTCCGGCTGTGATCGATGCAGGCTCGTAGAAGTAGTTTAGCTCGACCTGATAATTGCTGTCCGGGGTCGGGGCGAGAATGATGTTGGCATCGTTATAGATGGCGTAAAAGCGGGGAACGCCGCCATCGGTCACGACCGGATAGGCCTCGCGGATGAAGCTATGGTCCTTTGACATCAGCATCTGCATCTCGCCGCCGAGCACCACGCCCAGCGAATAGGGCGACAGGAAATCGGTCGGCATCGGCAGGAACTGGTCGTTCGTGACGCAGTTGGCTGTAGCGGTCTGCATCAGGTCGGGAAGCTGGACCTGACGAAAGATATCTTCCTCGGCAGCGCGGATCATTGTGGGCAAATTGTCCACAAAGCTCGTTTCCGAGTTCTCCAGATATTGCTGCGCCAGCGTCTTCAGGGTGCCATAGTTCATGTCGTCGTTACCGTTACCCGGCCAATCTCAACAGAAGCCGTGGATGTGAGGGGCGTGCCGACCGGGTTCCAAGCGAACATCGCGCGCGAGGCTGCGAGTTCTGCGAGATCGGATCGGCTATTGGGGACGCTTTGCTTGTCGTCGGTCCTGACCCCGCGCGTATCAAGCTGGGGATGGGCCGGGTCCAAGCATTTCGGGCAAACGCGAAGGCCGGTGGAGCGGCCCAGCAGGAACTCGAACTTGAGCTTATTGAGGGGGTAGCGCTGCGCGCAGCGGTCGCAGATGCCGGGAACGGGTTTGATGTAGGCCATCAGTACCTCGTCAGATCGGGCACCATCTTGAACGGGGCGCGTTCACGGTCTTCTTCCTCGGCCAGCGTGAACTGGCGGTCATATTCGCCCTTGAGGAAGGCTGCCTTCTGTTCGGCTCCCGGTGTCTTCAATGCCAAGTGATAGGCAAGGCCGGAGGTGAGCGCGGGCAGGAAGCGGGTCGGGATATCCATCGTGTTGCCATAGACACCAGCATCCTCGATTGCGCGCAGGCCGTAGAAGACGAAGGTTCCGGCATCGACGGGGATCGGCCAGATATAGGCGACAGGGGCAATCAGGCGCTGGACCCAGAACTGGGTTGGCTGGCCGGTCTGGTTCTTGTTGGCCATCTGCGCATAGTCAACCATGGAGATGCGCGTCATGATCAGGTCGGTCTGGCTGATGCCCGTGCCGGTGCGCCACATCGCATCAAGCACATCGATGCAGTCAGTGGGCAAAGTGACCGTTGCCGAGCCTGCCGTCACCGCGATCTGGCTTTCCCGGATCGTCCAGAAATTGATGCCGCGATTACCCCATTCCCGCATCATCAAATTGAGCGAGCGGCGCGCGGTCTTCATCTCATAGCCGGATCGCATCTCGATGCCGACCATCTCGTAGGCTTCCTCGATCACATCATAGAGGTCGAGGTTGAAGGCAGTGGTGCCGGATGAAGCCATCAGAAAGCCCTCGGCGGAATGAAAATGCAGAACACCTTGGCACCATCGACCCCGCCTTCGGTGCAGAGGTGATACTTGCCATCAAGGCTGTCCTTGGCCTTGTAGCTCTTGTAGGAGATCATCTCCTGTGACTTCTCGACATAATAGCCGCCCGGCACTTCCCTGATCTCGCTCTCCTTGACCTCGCGGCAATCGATCGATGAGCAGCATTCCGGTGGATAGGTCCAGCCGGAAGGCGCGTCATGGGCGAATGCAGACGATGCCAGAAGCGTGAGGGGAAGTGCGAGGCGGACCATTTAGTAGAGCGCCACGATATCGTCAGCCGTGGTGCCGGTGGCGTTCACACGCACCGGACCCGTCTTGAGATAGCCGACTGGCACTGACGAGAAGGTCACTGCCGTTCCATCGGCACCAACCAGAGACAGGTCGCCCGTGGTCCCGATATAGAGACCACGGCAACCCGCAGGGAGATTGTCATCGTCGGATGGCGTAACCGCCACCCACATGCGTGCAGGCGCATTTTGCGCTGCGTAATGACCACCAGCCATCTTGGCCTCCTATTATGCGTAAACCGTGTAGGCCTCGGCACCGGAGGTGACGTTGGTGAGGCGGAAGATCAGGCGCTTGGACGTGTTCTGACCGAATGCCGTGGTGACATTGGTGTTGCCAGCCGTGCCGCCCGTACCGGCAGCCAGCGTGATGGTCTCGGCGGCATCAGCCGTGTTGACGATCAGCGTTTCGAAGCTCAGGCCCACAAACGCCTTGCCGTCCTTGGCCGTCGCCGAAGGGCCACCAAGGGCAGCGACCAGAAGGGCTGCGGTGGGGAGCGTGTCGGTGCGGTTGGAGCCAGCGGGGTCGCGCGCGAGAATGCCATTGAGAAGCATGGCAGAGGTGATCGTGAGGTTGCCTGCGGTCGCGTCCGTGGTCGGAGCGGGACGGGCGGTGAGCATCACCTGATTGGAAGCGCCCGTGCTGTCGACTGCGCCAATGAAGCCATTGGTCGAAACAACGGGACCGGAGAAATGCGTAGCGGCCATGATCATTCACCTTTCAGGATTTTACCGTGGCTCGAAGCCTGCGGCGATCAGTGGATAAGAAGAAAGGGGCCGGTTTCCCGGCCCCCGTATGGGTTAGGCACCTGCCGAACCGTAGATCGCCAGCGGGTCGGACCAGCCGAACGAATAACGTTCGCGGCTCTTGTAGCGGGCGTTGCCGGTGTCGAAGTCGGTGTCCATCGCGGTCTTGAGCGGAGCACGAACGAAGTGCTTCAGACCGTTGGGAACGTCCGTCATCAGGAACCACGCATCCGGGTCGGTGAGCCAGTGGTTGACAGTGTAACCACCAGACAGCGAGCCCATGCTCTTCATCGCGTTGATATCGTTGTCCGCCGTACCAACACGCTTTTCAGTCATGAGGATACGGGTCGCTTCGAACTCAAGGTTGCGAGGAATGAGCAGTTTGCTCGGGCGTGCCGCGATCAGGAGGCCACGGTCATCCGTCCAGCCGCCGATATCGATGATCGCGTTTTCAAGCGCGGTCTCATTGAGATCGGATGCCACCGAAGGGATGTTGGAGTTGGTGCCGCCGCCGACCAAGGGGTGGGCGTTCGAGCAGAGCGCAACACCGTCACCGCCCAGATACGAGCCGGAGAAAGCGTTGTTGATGATCGAAGCTGCCTTGACCTGCTTGGTGTAGGCCATCGCACGGGCCAGCGCCTTGGTGTAGCGAGCCGAAAGCTGATCGTAGAGATTGTCTTCGATTGCTTCTTCGGTGATCGCGAAACCCATGGCAATGGTTTCGTGCGTATAGCGGGAGGTGAAGCTTTCCTGCGCAGTGTCGTAGGAAATCGCCTGACCTTCCAGCTTGGTCGGGGCTGCGCCGAAACCGCTGATCTTCTGCTCTTCTTCGAACGAACGGTCGGAGGTCTCCGTGGAGAAGATCGCCGAGTGCTCTTCCGGATAGCGAGCATATTCCAGACCGAACAGCTTGTTCAGACCGGGCAGCAGTTCCTTGAAGAGTTGGGCTCTTGAAATAGCCATCTAAAAGCCCCCTATCAGGATGCCGCGTTACCGGTGGTCGACCGGCTAACGTGGGTGTTGAAGCGAACAAGCACATCCGTGTAGGCATCGCCCATCACCGAGAAGCCGGGGATGTTGATGAAGCCGACGATGCGAACCGGCAGGGTTGCCGTTGCAGCGATGGTGCCTGCGTTGAGGGATACACCCGAACGACCCAAGGTCAGGCTGCCCGAACCCTGAACCAGAGCAGCGTTGGTGTTCAACGCATTCTGGCCGAGAGTGCCGTTTGCCTGAATTTGGAAGATCGCGTCCGGATCATCCAGAACATAGCCCATGGCGTCCGACGCTACGGTCGAAGCGGCCCACTGAGCCTTGTTGACGAAACCGAAAGAACCGTCGGTATAGGCACAGCCCATAAAGACGCCAATCGGGGTGCAGGCCGTCGTGCCAGTGTCCTTTTCAAGGGTGCCACCAACAGCCAGCTTCACGACGTCTCCAACCTTGAGATCGGTGGCATAGCCAGACGCGATCTTGTACTGATTGAAGCCGTGACGCTGATTGGTTTCACCAAGGCGCTTGGCAAGACGAAGGCCATATGGCGTCGCAGTAGATGCCATCTTAGTCTCCGAAATTTGGGGGAAGGGAAGAGAGGTTATTCCTCTCCGAAGGATGTGCGCGTGCGACGCTCAGGCTTGAGCTTCGGCATGCGATGGTCACTCTCGCGCATGTAGTCTTGATCTACTGCGTTCATCTGCGTTTGCGCCACGCCCTCATAATGGGCCTGACGTTGTTTGACCGTTTCGGTATCATTGCGGCAAAGCAAGAGACCACCGATCTCAACCCCGTCCGAGAAACGGGAGCCAATATCAGACTGGGCATGAAGCTCAGGATGATCCTTGGCATTGACTGGAACCCAGCCCTCGCGGAAGCGCTTGGACACATTCTGGGTATCGGCGTTGCCGCGCGAACCCACCCTGATCCAGCGATAGGAGACCCCGTCCTGCTTGTCCGGGGTCGGAAGGAGAGACGCGGGTTTCCAAGCTGTCTTGCGCTTGTTCGCATCGCGTGTTTCGAGGTTACGATTTACCATGGACCCACTCTCCTTGCGTACGGCTCTCAGCCGCAACTTGGCTTGCGTACTGTTCGGGCGTCAGTCCCAGACGTCGGGCGAGTTTCACCTGACTTTCCGAGAGCACCACGCGAGTACGGGAACCTCCACCATTGACACTCTGGCGTGACGGCGGAGCGACGACACTTTCCCTGCGGCGCGCTGTCTGCTGCTGCTGCTGGGAATTCTGGAACTTCTCAGGGAAGCGCTTGCGCACCTCACTGTCGATCTGGTTGTAGTAGTCGTCCGACTGCGGATCGACACCTTCTGCAACCAGCTTCTTATGCGTTGCCATTGCGACATAGGTCATGACCTCGTCACGCTGGAACCACGGATTGCGCTCTGTCCATTCGAGCGCACGCGGATCAGGCGCAGGAGCCGAGGGCGGCGGACGGTAGAGCCGTTCGACCTCTTCCTCGTTCATGCGCGGCAGGGGCCGGGCCTGATGGGCTTCGGCCTGTACCAGCTTGGCATTGGCCTTGGAGATCAGGTCCTGCGCGGCCAGCACGCCGTTGACGTCACCGGCCTCATGCGCTTCACGATAGGCGGCTTTTGCCTTCTCGATCTCGCCCTGAAGCCGACCGGTATGTTCCGAAATCAGAACCTTCTCGCCGCCCTCAACCATCTCTTTAAGCTGGTTGTTCTCGCGGACCAGAGCTTTGAGCCGTTCGGCAGCTTCGTTAAGCTGGCGTTCGCGGTCTTCCTTGGCCCGGCGCTCCGCATGGAAGCGCGCGGTTTCCTTCTTGATGCGTTCCTGCACCCGCTTGGAGTAGGAGGTCGCTTCGTCATCCGCGCCGGGGTCGGCGTCAGTGGGCAAATCGTCCGCTGTCGGACGGCCACGGTCTGCCGGAGGGGCGTCAGGCTGGACGACGATTTCGATCTCGTCTTCCTTGGGGCCATCTTTGAGAGCCTGCGGCGGATCGGGAAGATCAGCGCCTAGTCCCAGTCCCTCGACCACCTCGCCATCATCAAAGTCGCTATCGATCAACGTGCTCATCAGGCCCTCACGATTTTGCGGGGATCATCGACAACACCTTCCACGGTATCGTCATTGATCAGCCGGAATTCTTGGCCGTCGATCTTGATGCGCGTGCCGGAATAAGCACGAAAGACGACCCAGTCGCCCACCGTGCACCATGGCCCGGAGGGATACTTGTCTTGATCCAGATAGGCATCGGGACCGAGACGCATGACGCAACCAACGATGGATGCGGTCTGCTCCTTGTCCTTCAGACTGTCTGGCAGATAGATGCTGCCGATCTTGTCATCCCGAGGCGGGATGGCGATCAGGATGCGGTAGCCTGCCGGAACGGGCAGGGCCTCTTCGTTCACGTCTACGGGTAGGGACATTCGTAGCTCTCTATAAGCAAAAACCCCGCGCGTTGCCGTGCGGGGTTGATGAGTTTAACGATCTCGGGACGAATAACCGTTGATGGTAATATAGTTGGCCTATTGACTATCCGTCAAATCAGGTCCCGTCCTCTTCGTCCGGGTCGAGAATTTTATCAAGTTCATCAATAATTTCCCGGTATGCGTAGTACATGCCGCGAATGCGACTGTACTCTTCCATGTTACTTATCCGCCCCTCCAGAAGGTGGCTGGCGTGACTGTCTCTGGTTACGCGCAATTTCGAGATCACGCTCTCGATCCTTGTCATTTTCTATCGCCTCATAGTACATGCGTTCACGTTCCAAGGCTTCCTCCCGGAGACCTCCAGTAATCTCCTTGAAATCAGCCCGCATATCTTCCTGTATTTTGTTGCCAAGGTCGATACCCTGCTGGCGTTCTTCCGCTTCCAATTGAGCGCCGAAGGTCACGAGGTCGGCACCGATCTTGGCGGCGGCGCGGGCTTCCTCGCTCTCGATACGGCGCAGGTCCAACTGTTCCTTGGACAAGGTCTGGCCGATCTTGATGATATCGGCGGTTGCGTCCTTCGCCTTCTGATGAACGAGTTGGGCTTCCTTGAGCGCGACCTCGCGTTCGCGAAGCTGGAAGACCGGGTCCTTGGCGATCTCTTCGGCCTGCTTGGCTTGGGCTTCGGCGATATGCTGGTCCTTGAGACGCTGCGATGCTTCGGCCACCATGCGCGACAGGCGGTTTTCGATCTCGGGCGGAAGCTCTTCGCCCAGCGGCGGAAGCTCGACACCCATGGTCTTTTGGATTTCCTGCCGGTACTTGTGCGCCATATGCTCGGCCATATGGGCTTCCATCTGGCTCTGGAGCTTGATCGCATTCGGCGACTGCCCAACCATCTCCATGATCGACGGATCGGTCATCGCGGAAAAGTGCGACTTGATGTGGGCATCGTGATCTTGATCCGGGTAGACCTTGATCGGCTGTTGCGTGAGCACCCGCATGTTTTCTTGGACGGGGTCCAGTCGCGGCGGTTCTTCATCCAGCGGAAGAATGCGTTCATCATTTTTGATATTGATCGCCTGTAGGGCTGCGCGATGCAGTTCCTTCATGTTGTAGAGTTCGGGGGCTTGGGATGCGAGTTGCATCACGGCCTGCATCTGGACGATACGCTGGGCCTGCGTGGCCGCGTTCGGATCGGATACCGGGATGATATCGACACGGGCATCGAAGTCGGCGCGACGGTCGAACTCTTGCTTGTCATCCCAGTCATATTGCGGCGGCATATAGTCGGCGATGACCTTGGAGATCAGCTTGAGTTCCTTCTTCAAGGCGGCATGCAGGCGCGCATGCACCGCGCTCATCACCTTGAGCGAACGCTCCATCACCGCAAGCGTGGTGCCGACAGGGGTGTTCTCGCCACCTGAACCGATATCGACATCGGCAATCGAGCCGATCCGGCGACCTTCATCGATGAGGTTCTGGAGCAGGCCCGACAGAACCGCAGACGGTTCCTTGTAAGGCAGCGGCATGATGTTCTCTTGCAGCTTGCCCGAGGGCACATCGACGTCGCGCCACTCGCCCGGCGCAATCGGGTCTTCGCCACCCTTGGCGCGCATGCCTCTGGTTTTCAGACCACCGGGAAGATTGGAGAGCGTGCCCGCATCGATCAACTGGCGAAGGATCGAGGTCGAGGCCTTGGCAATCGCGCCCATCAGATGGATGAGGCCAATGCCATAGAAACCAAAGCCCGGCATATACTGGTAATGGACGAAGTAGGAGAGCGCCTTGCGGTTGACGCCATCCTCTTCAGCCCAGTTGCGGCGAATGCCGAGAACCTGCTGGGAGCCCTTCTCAATGGTGATGACATAGGGATCGGCAATGCCATGCTCGTCGGCGAAGATGCCCGGAAGATTGTAGCTCACATGGAATTCGATGACCGTATGCGGGATGGATTTGGCGGTATAGGTCGGCTCGGTGCCGGAGAGTTCATCTTCCTTCTGGCGTCCCTCCCCCTCGGACTGGGTCGGCTCGGTCAGGGTGGCATCCCGGTAAAGACCGGCGCGGATCATCTTCTTGAGCTTGTTGGTCGACCACTTGTTGACATGGGCGATGCGCTCGGCGCACTCGATATTGGTGGCGTGATAGTTGACCACCAAATCCTCCGCCGTGACCATGCAGGACGAGGGCCGTTCGCAGAGGCTGTCGTAATAGACCTTCTTGAATACCGATCCGGCGAGCGGCAGGCGGAACAGAAGCTGCTCCATCTCGGGCCGGAACTCCGGCATATTTTCCGTCAACTGGTAGTTGAGTTCTTCTTTGACGCGGATGGACTGCTTGACCTTGTCCGGACTCTCGGCACCCATGATCTTGGTGAGTACCGGGCCGGATGCGGGGAAGATTTCCATGATGGCATTGGACTGGAAGCGGACCACCGCTTCGGTCAGCACCGGATGGAAGACGCCGGATGCGCCCTTGAAGGGCTGCTGGCGTTCCTCGGTCTTGAAGCCGAGATAATCGAGGCCATCGGTATATTGCCTGAGCCATTCCGACCGCGAGCCCACGTCTTCTTCGAATTGCGCGAGAAGATCGGTGGCAATCGTGGCAAGCTCACCGTCTTCCAAGAACTCTGCCAGATTGTCGAAATGGGTCGGCTGCTGGGGCGGGGGCGCTGGCACGTCTTCGACCAACGGCTCTTCGCCGAACTCGACCTCGATCACATTGTCGTCGGCAAGCTCGGGAGCTTCCAGCATCGGTTCGATTGCCATGTCTGTCCTCAGTAATAAGCCATCTTTTTGCGATGATGCTCAATGTCATCATCCCACGCATCATTGTCGTTGAGCAGCCAGCCGCCTTGGCGGAACCGGCTCATTGCCATCACCACGGTATCGACATAGTCGTCGTTCTCACCGGCAGGGAAAGCTGCGCATTCCTCGATCACTTCCTGCGCCCAGCGCTTGGCCTTGGGGGCGAAGACGTTCTGGGACGCAAAGACGTCGGTGACGGAGTTGACGCGGGATATCTTGTCGTTCGATTGCCCCGGTGAACCGCGCCCGACCGTGACCTCCTGCACCGGCAGCCCCATGGCGCGCAGTTCGTAGATCAGCGGCTGGCCTGCGGCGCGGCCTTCGATCAGGCAGATATCGGGCTGATGCTTCTCGTAGAGTTCCTTGGCCCGGCGCTTCAATCCGGGGAACTCCCATTTGCCACGCTCGGCATCGATCAGGATGATCGCGTTCTTGTCGGTCTCTTCGTTCTTGAAGATGCCCCATGTGGTACAAGCCGAATAGTCGGCGCGCGTGCCTGTCGTGAACGCGGTGTCCCATGATTGCACGATGACGTCGCATTTCGGCGGCCTGATCTTGCCGTCCGGGCCTGTCTTGTCCCAGTCCTGCCAGTATTCCCGCTTGATCAGGGCACCCTCTTCCGAGGTGGGCTGCTGCATATACTGCGCATTCCACTTCGAGATCGGGATCGAGTTCTTGGTTCTGGTCAATTCGTCCAGAGACCAGAATTCCGGCCATAGCGCGTTGCCCGAAGGCATGATCGCGGGCAGTTCGATCACGTCCCATGTGTCGCCATTGGACGAGTTCAACTGCTTCTTCACCAACTGGCCGGTGAGATCACGCAGCGACCAGCGGGTCATGACGATGATGATGGAGCCACCCGGCTGGAGACGCTGGCGGGGACCGCCCTCGTACCATTCCATTACCTTCTGGTAGACTTCCGGGTTGTATTCACCGATGATCGCATCCTGTTCCGAATGAGGGTCATCAATAATACAAAGGTCTGCACCCTTACCAGCCAGAGCGCCGCCAACACCAATAGCAAAATACTCACCTCCACGGGACGTCGCCCAGCGGCCAGCCGCCTTACTATCAGCAGACAGACGTACTCCCGGAAATAGACCTTGGAAGTCTTTTCGGTCCACCAGTCCACGCACCTTACGACCGAAGCCCACGGCGAGTTCGGACGTATGCGATGCCATAATGACCTTCTTCTCGGGGTATCGTCCGAGGAAGTAGGCGGGCAGGTGGATCGAGGCAAATTCCGACTTGGTGTGACGCGGCGCGATGTTGATGATCACCCGCTTTTTCCGCCCCTCCACCACGTCATCGAAGAGCCGGGCCATGATCTTGTGATGCGACCCCTCGATGAAGGAGGGCCACATATATTTGACGAAGCCCATGAACGTGTTGGTGGCCTGCTGCTTTTTCTGCGCAGACTGAAGACGTTCAGCGATTTCGAGAAGTTCTTTTTGTTTCTCAAATGGCAAATGTGCGATCTGAGAAAGATACGGCGTCAGGTCATCAAACATCAGAGCCTAGCGGACACGAAAAACCCCGCCGTGTGGCGGGGTTCAATTAGACTGGGGACAGTCTACAATGTACGTGTGGTTGACTTAACCGTCAAATCTAGGCGGCTTTGCCGTTCGTTAATCGCGCCAGCGGAAGCCGATCCGGGGCTTCTTGGCCTTAGCCATGATCTTGTTGCCCTGCGCGTCGAGGACGCCGATATCGATGACTTCCTCTTCCTCGTAGACCGTCCGGGGCGCGAAGTCACGAACGAACGTGTCGTCATAGTATTCCATGAAGTCGTCGCCCGTAGGCCTCGCGAAATACTGCCGTTTCATACCCTATCCCGTTATATGCTTGACCGCGCGATAGACTGCATCTTCCATGTGACGCAGGGAAAGTGTCAAGTTGGCGCTGCCCATGCGGTCGCCGGTCGGGTCGGTGCCGCCGATGGAATGCAGGAGATTGACGAAGTCCATCCCCAAATCCTTGACCATCTTCATCTGCACCTTCTCGTCTTCGGTGAGCGTGCGATATTCATGGCGCATGACGTTATTCTTGGTGCGTTCGTCCGATGTGCTGTCCACTTTAGTTCACCCTGATCCCGTTGATCTTGTCTTGGTTGTTGTCGAGCCAGTCCTTCATTTCCCTCTCGAAACGCGGCTCGTGGTTGCGTCTGATCAGGCATGTCATCACGAAGGCCTTGGTCGCCGTCAGGCCTTCGTCGTCGCCCTCCTTGGGCTTGGGAGACGCGCAGCCCTCGGGGCCAACGCGGTAGAGGATGACGTCGTCAATTGGGATGGATTGCATTACCCTTTTCCTCTCGGAGGTATTTCAGCCATGCCATGTTCTTGGTCTGGTAGGGCATGGCATTCACAATGTCTTTTACCGCACGCCGCGACAGCGTGAGGTAGCGTCGACGCTCCCTCCATTGCGGCTCGTTCACGGGGATACGCGCCGCTTGCCTGATGACCTCAAGCTTCTTGAGATCACCCAAAGTCATCTTCGTCACCGCCATCGTCAAACCCGGTGGGGTGATCAAGTCCTGCCAATAGGACAAATTGTCCACAATCTTGCCCACGCGCTCAAGTTCGCGGAAGGTCTGGACCGGATGGGCCTTGCGCCCGAATGTCCGAATAAACCAGCGGAACGCCGCATAACGGATGGTGCCGCGCTTGTTATTGCAGAGTTCGCAAGCCGCCACTGTGTTTGCCATCTCATCGCCACCCCCATGCGCGACAGGGGTGACGTGGTCGATGGTGCACATACGATCACTCGGACGTTCCCCCAGACGGGGGACAGCGAGTGTCATTCGGCATTCACAATAATGGCATTTGCCCTTCTGCGCCCAATAGAGAAATTCCCTACGGCTGTTGGCCATGTTGCTCCTTATTCTTGTGCCGCTGCCATTGCCTCGTCGTGCTTGCGCTCCACGTCCTCGTCATCGTAGGTCTTGGCGGGGAAGTCGGAGAACTGCATGTTGGCGCGACGGTCAGCCTCGGCAGCGTTATGAAGCATCTCGCGCATGGATGTGGGCTCAGGCATTTCTGCCGGAGCCAGTTCTGTCTGGGGTATGCCAGAGCCGAGGGTGGAGAGCGAGCGCTTGAGCGCGAGGATCACGCGGGTCGCATCTTCGATCTGGAGCGCCACTTCGCGCTCGACGTCGAGAAGTTTGATGTAGCGGGCTTCTTCCTTTTTCAGGTTTTCGGTCAGAATATCGTAGACCTCTTTGGTGTGCTTATAGGCCGTCGTCATGTTCGCTTCCTTTCGCTTCGAATACCCCACCGGTTCAACCAGTGGTACACTTTAAGTTTAGACCATCGGGATCGCCCGACAGTCGTATGCCGTTTCGGGAACTTGCCTTGATACGTCAGGGTAAGAATATACCGTGGCGTCAGACCGACGATCTTGGAGACTTCCTCAATCGTCAGCAGCGTTGCCTTTTTCTGGCGAGGGACCTTGAACGACATGCTCGATCCTACGATAGCCGCTGCGGATCATCAAGAGATCGAGCCTTGCATCCGCTGTCTTCCAAGGCTTCCTGTTGATCGCGACCGCGAGCACCTCCTTGACGCCAAGGTTATAACCGAGCCGGTGCACGGGCGCGACCTCATCGCGCACCGTGCTCCATTTCTTGCGCCTTGTGGTGATGAAGCGAATTTTGCCACTCGGCAGATGCTCGATCTTCATGATGTGCAGCCATTTCTTGCGTGGGGTCAAAATGCCCTCCTGAGCCTGTAGGAGCGGATACGTGCGGGAGCCACCTTCCATTTCTTGCGGCACTTGTAGAAGCGGTACTGGAGCATATGCGCGTAATCGTAGCCGACTGCATGTTTGGGCTGGACCTCTCCCGTGCGCGACCATGGTTTGCGCGGCATCTGCCCCTCTGCGGGATGGCGAAGGCTGATCATGATCCACGCTACCATAGCGCCATATCCTTCCAGTCCTTGCGCCCAATCACCGGGTATCTCATCCAATTCCCCGGCTTGATGGGGTACAGCCAGCACTGGCGAAGGCAGCCTATCCTGCGGGTTCGCCATGGCTTGCGCGCGTCGTGGTATTCCCCATTCCGCCAGTTGGTAAGCCAGAGGTAGTAATAGGCCTCGTAAATCTTTTGCCGTGATGTTTTCCTCATCGCACTCGTCTCCCGATTGCCCACATCCTGAGCCGGATGGATTGGGAACGATTTGCCGACCACGCCTTGCGCCGGGTGACATAGCGGTCCTGATCATGGCCGTAGAGTATCCATGCATTGGTGCCGAAGAAGTTGTTCCGTGGCATCGGGGTCTGCCAGCCAGTATTGCTGGTGCGCCATCTCTTGCGCTCTCGGAACAGGATGAAATAAGCGGCAGCATCCTTTGGCATCACACGTTCCTTGCCCATCTTGCGGCTCTCCTTGCCGAGTTCCATCCCTTGCGCATGATCAGGCATTCCGGAAAGGCAATCGAGTTGTTGCGAACCCAGAGGTTGGTGCCATAGACCGATGGGCGGCGATAAAAGCCGATGCCCTTCGAACCCAGCCTCACATACTGCCAGACGCGCTTCCATTCCTTACGATCGTCCATGGTACTCATCATCCTTGAGATCAAGCCAGTGCAGGTTCCACGGCTTACGTCTTTCCAAGAGGTTATAGGTTGCCGCTTCGGCAGGGCTGCCCATCGTCTCGCGTATCCACCAAAGCGAGCCGAAGGGCGCAATATCACGATGGAAGCACAGCACGGTCGGCAGGCGTAAAATTGGCTCACGCTTCCAGAACTTGCGTTGATAGACATGCTCAACCATTCAAGCGGCTCCATCTCCAGCCAACGTTCCAGCGCTTGCGTTTGAACAGGACATTCGATGACGGCCAGTTGCCATCCCTGATCCAGCCATAACTGCCGAACATCGCGGGACTGGGCCTCTTTTTAAAGAGCGTGTGCCGTGGCCTGTTCTGCCATGGCTTGCGGTCAAAGACCGTTTCCCACCTCTCCGTGATGCACCACAGGCTCATCGCTTCTTCCTCTTTTCTATTCGACGGACACGGGACACATGCCCCCAATACTTGCGGCAATGAAGCAAATTCCACCAGCCCTGAGACGTTGGAAACTGGACCTCGGCAAATGTCCCGAAGGGCTCAGGCTTTATCGTCGGGTGCATGTAAGTAAAGACCTCCCGATGCCATGGCTTTCTGAAAGTAAAATGCGATCCGCCAGTAGTAGAGCGGACAACGGGACAATTGCTCATAAATGGAACCTCCTGAATGCACGTCGCTGCTTTGAATGCCATTCCTTGCGCTCATTCTGGACCTTGACGAGACCCACGGTCGCTTTGCCAGCGGGGCAGGCTTTCCAAGCCCACGAACCAAATGCGGCTGGGGTCTTCCTTGTGAAGGACCGCTTCCATGGTTTGCGGTCATAATAGACGCTGTTGTCATTGGCAGCCCAGAACATGAAGCCCATCAGTCTCTCCGCCCCTTCTCGACGTCCCTTTCCACGCGCCTAAAATAGCCCCATGTTTTCCGGTGCCGCATCAGCCCATCAAACTCTCTCATAGTCCTGACATACGTCCCCTCGATCCACCAATAGGAGCCGAACATCATCTTGGCTTTCCAGCCGGAGCCGCGCGCCTTCGTGCGACCATAGTGCCTGTTCATTCTGCTCCGCCATATCTTGCGCAGCCTGAACATGGTGAAATAGCTTTCGAACTCATCCACGGCTCAGCCTCCCGACCCAGTAGGGTATCGCCCATTTCTTCCGGAAGTTCACCGGGAAGGGATCGAGGCCAAGCCCATTTATCCAGCCATGCATACCGAAGGGCGCGTTCGGGGTTGTGGTTACGTAGGCACCAAACATGCGGTCATGCCGTCGCCATTCCTTGCGCCCTACCCAGAGATTTGCGTAGAGAAAATTACTCATGGCGCTCCCCTTTCATAGCGCTCTACTCTTCTCGCCCTGCCCCATATCTTGCGCAGCCAAAGAAAAGGCCCGGTAAGGTGTAGGCCTTCATCGATGACCCAAGAATAGGTGCCGAAGGGTGTAGGGCGCGCGGATGGATACCAGTCAAGACCGCCGATCCTGTTGCGGTGAAACTTCCGCAGCGCCCAGAGGGTCATGTAGTCATCCTGCCAAGGCGTGGTCTTAACCATCGTCGTATTCCATTCTGGTCATCCATTTATGGTGGTGGTAATCAACCGCCCAATCCTTGCGCTCCTGCCATTCCCTGAAGGTGACTTTATCGTTGGTGGCATAGAGAAGGTGCCCGAAGGTCACGGGGCGGACAGAGCCGGTCCAGTTGGGATAGCCACCCCGACTGCGGAAGGACTTACGATAGGCCCAGAGATACGGCATGTACTCACCCGTCATTGTTCAAATTTTTCCAGAGGCCCACCCGCCAGTCATAGTTCCACGTCTTGCGGTCATTGAGAAAGCCACCGGTATAGCCCACCTCAAGGTTCCTGATCCAAGCATAGGTGCCGAAGGGAACGCGCATGGTGGAGCCCGGCCCTATCACGAGAAGGCCTCTGCGCCTGCGCCAATCCTTGCGGGTCTTGGTGTGGAGGGTCCAGCTAAACATCGTCATCCAATCTCTTCATGTGCCGCATTACTCGGCTGCCATAATTCCAGTCCTTCCGCTCTTCGAGGAATGGCCCGGTATAGGGGAGGTCGAGGTTCATGACCCAAGCATAGGTGCCGAAAGGTGCTGGGTTGGGCGATTTCCAGACCTCATCTAGTGGATAGACCTCCCACTCCTTGCGGTCGAAAGAGCTGATCGTTTCATCATCGTTGGTGCTGAAAAAAACAGTGCTCATTTCTTCCGCACCTCCGACCATTTCCTGCCATAATATTCTGCGGCCCATGGCTTGCGCTCGATCAGGGGAGCAGGCCAATAGAGGGCGTCGATCAGGCTCTCCCCATAAAAGCCGAAGGGCACGGGCGTGATGTTGGTGGTGTGACGCCATAAGCTGTTACCGTTCACGCTTCGCTGCCGCCATACCTTCCTTGGGTGCCAGTAGAAATCATGAGGCGGTTTAAAAATTGAATAGGTCATTTCTTGCTCGCCCAGTATAATTCAGTATCCCTCTCGCGCCGCCGTTTAACGGCCCAGTATTTCCGGTCAGAAAGCAGGCCCCCGGTCGCACTGAGGGACAAGCTGATCGGCGGCTCGTTTGCCTTCTCCTGCACGTTCACCCACCAATATGTCCCGAAGGGACCCCGATTTTTTTCGAGCCTGTCGGTCCGGTAATAATACGACAGGTCTGAAGCCAGCCTGCGTCGCCACCGCTTGCGGGACGTGAACAGTGGATATGCATCTCCATTCATCTGGCATCCCTCCGCCATGTTCCCTTCGGGCTCCAGCCGAGCGCACACCGCTTGCGATAGATCATCCAAAGGGGCCGGGGCTGCTTGTCCGCCTCTTGGTCCGCGAGGCAACGGGCAAAATGTCCGAAGGGCTTTGGGTTCGGGGGCCATGGGGTAGAGACGTGCTCAGGGACACGATAGGACGGCGGGTAAAACGACCATCTTTTCCTCACGACCATGCACTGTATGTATCCTCCGGACATGCTAGGCATTGTATCGCTTCCATCTGATGTACCTGTCATGGGCACGATCCAGCGCCCATGTCTTTCTCTGGTGGTTGGGGCTATAGATGAATGCGCCATGCTGCGAGTTCGCATAGAGATGCGTGCCGAACATCCGTGGGGTCGGGTTGCCGTTAGGGAAGTAGTGGACTTTCCATGCCCTCGTCTTGTGCCAGCGCTCCCGCCATGGTTTGCGCATATGGTAAAAGCTGCTCCAGTTCATGGCTCTTCCTCCTGACTATCGGCCCAGCGCCAGTAGCGACGCACCACACGATCAGAGGCCCATTCCTTGCGCTTGGTGAGTACATCCCAGCCATCTTCGGTGGTGGTGACATAGAGCAGGGAGCCGAAGGGGTCGGGCCGGAAACGCGGTTCACTGCCACGCCACAGGATATAGGTCGAGCCGTTGAAGGTGCGGAGCCGCCATTCCTTGCGGTCGCTCCAATAGAGATCACTGTCCGCATAGTCCATCATGGCTGGCTGTCGCTCCATTTGGCGTATCGCTTATCGACCGCAGGTCTTGACCAAGTCTTGCGATATACCCGTTGGTTATGGATGAACACGAACTGGTCCGAGGTCGCAAAATAATGCGAGCCGAACGCGGTGAGGCCGGGGAACTCAATCTCTTGGGCGACGTAGCCACGAGAGTGGCTTGACGAGAAGCACCGTATTCGCCAGACCTTGCGTACCGCATAGAGGCCGACATAGGCATGGACATGCCGCAGGAGGGGGTCTTTCATCTGGCCCTCCGCGCCATTTTGCGATGATGGTAAACCCAAGCCCAGTTCTTGCGCTGCCATTTCGGGCCTCTGGTGTAGGAATATTGATCAAACAGATACGCATAGGAGCCAAACGGTTTCAGGCCGGGAAACTCCTTGACCATGGCGATATAGGCCCGGTCGGCGAGGTCGTTGAAGCGCCGCCTGCGCCATGGCTTCCGCTTAGTGTAAAGCTCGACATAGTAATGGACTGTCCTGTGCCCCATGCTCATCGCAGTCCTCGCAGTTCTTTCATGATCTTGTTATGGTATTCCCAAGCCCACAATGCCTTGCGGCTGCTCTTCGGCCCCTCGCTATAGACCTCATGGTCGGTATGGTAGGCATGCGAGCCGAAGGGGGTCGGGGTTCTCGTGACCATGCGGTCGGACACATAAGGGCCACCACTGAAACGGCGGCGTCGCCATGGCTTGCGGTAGAAGAACAGTTCATAAGTCTGCATTGATATCATCGGTACTGCCTCCGGTGGGTACGCGCCCGATGGTATTCAAAGGCCCAATCCTTGCGGTGGAGGGATATCGTGGAATTCCAAGGGAGAAGGATTGCCTGATAATGATAGGAGCCGAATGGGGCGACCTTATCGACCGTGATCGCGCGCTCCAGCACGTAGTAATATCCAAGACGGCGTCGCCACCGCTTGCGGGAGTAGAGCAGGTTGTAGGTCTCTTGCCACATGGCTACTTCCCCGGTCGGCCAAGCGGGCGGATTTCGATATCGTCCGCAACTTCCCTCGGCAGCCATCCCATCATGACCGCATATTCAGTCAAGGCCTCGCGCGCCAAACGCGACAGCTTGCCATGCTTGCCGGAGTAAACCTCCGCCAGTTCATCGGGGATCATAAAGGATATCTTGACTGCCATCGCACCACTCCATCGAAGGGGGAGTATGCGACGGCGACGCTTTGTCGTCAACGGCCAGATTGTCCATTGCCGCGAACATAGTCCAAGAGTACGCGCGAGATGCGTCCCTGCCAGCCGGGGCCATCCTTCTTGAAATGCTCAACCACCTCATCGGGGAAGCGGATCGAGATCGGAGGCTTCCGCTTGATCTTGCGCCGCTGCTCATTCCGGACATAGCGCTTAGGCAGGTACATGCCCCCGAGCGCTTCCAGTTCTTCCTCCGGCGTCGGGTCATAGCAGATCGCACCGGGCGGGATATTTTCGCACGGCTTCTTCTGGAAGGAGCTAAAACCGCACCAGTAGTCGCGCTGACACTGGGCGCAAGGCTCGGCTAACTTATAGGAGAGAACAGGCATGATGGTAGCTACCTTTAGCGCTATTTGGGCTGTTAACGGGCTATGGTAGCTACGTTAACAAAACGCTTGTAGCTACGTCAAGCGAGCGGATTTTTTGGCGCAGAAAATTTTTGGGCTGCGCAATTTTTTGATGCCAGAGAGAAAGCGCTCGGAGAGGTGGGCGGGGTGCGAGATGGGGGTCGGGGATTTTTTTTGGGGGGGCGTTTGAGCATCATTGTATGTAGCGCGTGCAGGTGCCCGCCCGCATGCGCGGGGGTGGGGGTGGGTGGGTAAGCCCGTACGCCCCCGCAGGCGCGAGGGGTAGGTACTTCAAGCACTTAGCTATAGCTACGCCTAGTCAGCACAGCGCCGTCACTTGCACTGAGAACGCAACGATATCAATGCGATAGCCACTGCCTTGCGCACGCGAGAGCATGCGATGCGTGAGGTGTGCGCGTGATGTGAGGTCACAGATTGCTATGCAATCCACCCCATCTAATCCCTCTAATCCCCCACTATCCCATCACTATAGCGTAGCTATTGCCCAGCCCACTGCCCATCCCATAGCTATGCTATGCCCCATCCAACCCAAGGCAGCTATGCTGTCCGACTGGCACTGCACCAACCCAGCCCACTGCCATCCGTCCTATCATAACCCAATAGGTTATGTGCTCAGCCCATTGGTCTATGGCATCAACACTATGGCTAACGTAGTTAGGACGGGCTCTTGTCTATGGTGACAGCGAAGCTGGATGGCTCGGCTTCTCGCCTTCCTCTTCCTCAATGCATAGCATTGCATCATCGTCAGGACTGCGATGCCAATGATGCCACCGCTATCCCTCCGGGATGGATGCCAGATGATAGCAGGTCAGTCTTTGACTGGCGGCGCAATCCCGGTTAGCTCAGCCAGCGCTTTACGCAGCTTGTCCTTCAGGACAACCGGATCGTCCTCTTCGCGCTTGGCCTCTTTCGTTTCCTTGAAGATACCAATGACATCAACCTTGCCCAGCAAACCAAGGGCCGAGATGCGTGCGCTTGCCGGACTTTCCATATCCATACTCTCTTCCAAGAGACGGTCCATGATGTGACGACGAACCCTGACTACATCAATAAGATGCTTCTCATTAGCGGCATCAACCAATGCCTTTACCCTAGTGGCCACGCGAGGGTTGTCTATCAACTTGCTTGCTTCAGTATGGCACGAACTCTCCGCCATATTCGAACAATCATAGTTGGCACGATAAGCCCCGACTAACGTTGAACCTTTTGCCACATCACGCGCAAACCCTTCTTGCTTCTCCGTCAATCCCCATTCATTGGCGCGCGTCACACCGATGGAGCCACTTGGCTCCCGAACCTCGGCATCGATTGCCCTTTGCGTATCCTTTCTTCGAAAGCCCACTTTGCCAGCCATTGCTATCCAACCGTTCAACAAAAAAATCTTCCCGTAGGGAATATCACCGAAATCACCCCAAACCGTCAATTTTTTATAGCGTAGCTATAGCGGTACTCGGCCAGCCAGCCCTCCAACCAACCCCTAAAG
>Ga0196970_1001040_pt1 | contig 22222 bp, 17 predicted proteins | sample S1v_513CmetaG_FD_148672 | JGI IMG/M metagenome (GOLD analysis project Ga0196970, IMG submission 148672) | Soil microbial communities from Anza Borrego desert, Southern California, United States - S1+v_5-13C | ecosystem: Environmental > Terrestrial > Soil > Desert | place: USA: California...
CCTGTCATTGGTCGTAAGCGGTGAAAGCGACAGCGCGCTCGCGGTTTGCCACTGCGACACAGGCGTGCCCTCGCCGCGGAACCAGCGGAAGTACATCACGGGGGTTCCATCCACGCCGACCGGAATCTGCAACGCCGCAGCGGTGCTGGCCAGGCGGCTTGCCGGCGGATGATTCGTGATCGTCGGCGGTCTGGGCGGCAATATCGTCAGCACAATCGGCGCGCTGGTGACCGAGTTGATGAAGTTGCTGAGCACAAGCTGGTATGTCCCGCCGTTGCTTGCCTGGACTGACGGAAGAAACACGGAAGCATTGAACAACTGCGGTTGCAGTTGACCATCCTTGTACCAGCGGATGTCAGGGTTCGGTTGCGCTTCATACTGGACGAAGAAAGAAACCTGGGAATTGAGCTCGGAAGTGATCGCCGTTGCGCTGATGTTCGTGATCGCAATTGGATACTGAACGGTAACCGCGGCAAGCGACGACGTCGCCGTACCCCAAACGTTGCTGGCCACCACGAAGTAATTGTATTGGCCATCGGATCGCGCAAGCGGGTTGAAGCCGAGTGTTGCACCCGTGCCCACGAAGTTTGTAACTGCCACCGCCGCCGAACCAAAACTTCGGCGATACCAGTAGAAGTCGATCGGAGCCGTGCCGCTCGCTGCAGCGCTCAGGTTTGTCGCAATGCCTTGCACGGCGGTGATGCTGGCAAGCTGTGCCAGGAACGGATTCCGAATGGTCACCGTCCGGGTGAGGCTGGTCACCGAGCCGACGAAGTTTTGGATGACAACATAATAAGAGCCCGAGTTCGTCGGAAGGGCGTTCGTGATGGTAAACGCATTAACGAGGAGATTCGTTGTTTGCGCGCGAACGAGCGTGTTGTTGTGATACCACGAAAACGTCAGCGGGGTGGTGCTCGCAGCATTGGCCGTAACCGAAAGCGTAACATTGCCTTCGCCGTTCAAAGTCTGGTTCGCCGAGATGGCTTGCACGACAGGAAGGTTGCCCGTTTGCACCGACGAGATCGAACTGGTCGCGCGGCCGTATGCGTTTGTAACGATCACGTACCAGTTTCCTGTGATTGAAGCGTTCAGGTTCGAGAGAACGAGCGGATTGTTCGTAAGTCCGAATTGTGATCCGCTGTTGCGATACCATTGAAAGCCGAACGGCGCGGTGCCCGTGATATCAACCTGCAAAGCCACCGTGCCGCCGTTCGTGCTCCCCGAAAATGCGGGAAGATCCTGCACAATCGATGGGGCCGTTGCAGTTGAAACGGTCGCAACAAGGCTTGTCACGCTGCCGAAGCTGTTGCTTGCGACGAGTTGATAATCGCCAAGTTGGAGTGCGGAAAAATTCGTCAGGGTGAGAGTGGACGATACCGCGCCGTCCAGAACCGCGCCATCCTTTAGCCACGAGAACGCAAGGGGTTGCGCACCCGCCGCCGTGCCGAACAGCGTGACGTCGGATCCAAAGAGGGCAAACAGCGAGCGCGGATGTGAAATGATCTGGGGTGCTTGTGGCGGAACGTTCGTCTCCGTTGCGTAAATCTTCACCACGCCTTTTACCGGCAGCCCGAAATACCTGCTGAATGTTCCCGCGGCATACAGGTCGCCGCTCGGAGAAAGAGCCATGCTTTGGGGTGCGATGTCAAAGGTCCCGCCGACGAAGGATGGATCGCGAGACGCGTCAATTCCAAGCCGCATCAACGGGTATTCAAACGCGGCGCTGTAATAGGAGGAAAGGATGAGCTTGCCATCCTGTTGGACGACCAATCCGTCGGGATTGCTGATGTTGGTGTCGGCAACATTTACGAGCGAACCGTTTGGCGCCAATCGGACGACTGAAGTCACTGGGCCGTTGCTGTAAGTGCTGAACGTGCCGCCGGCCCATATCATCCCGCCGGGCTGAATCTCGATCTCAGAGATTGTGCTATTCAGCCCGTGATTGAACGCCGTATTTGCGGCGCCCGCACTATCCAGGAGCGTCAGGTACTTGCGGCTTGCGACTCCGTTGACGGATCCGAAACTCCCGCCCACGAGCACCTGATTGTCGGGAAGCACCGCGATGTCGTTTACCGACCCTGCGACGCCTGTTCCAACAGGCCAGGTCGTGTCCAACGCCCCGTTGCTTTCGAGCCGGGCAACGCCGAGCCGCGTCTGGCCATTGATGCTGCTGAAGCTGCCCGCGATCAGGATTTTTCCATCGGGTTGAACTTCGACGCGCCAAATATTAGCCCCGTTATTAAATGCATTTGTAGCGAACGAGGAATCATGCGATCCGTCAGGATTGACGCGAGTCACATTGGTCTGGCTGATTCCATTATAGTTGTTGAACTCGCCCGCAAGCAGCACTTGTCCATTGGATTGCACGGCGATAGCGCCCACCCTTCCACCCGCCTCGATTCCAGGTGCAGGCGCGAAGGTTAAATCGGCGGAGCCGTCGGCATTCAGGCGCGCGATGCCGTGTCTGCGAACGCCATTGGTATACGTGAATTCATTGGGAATTGCGTCAGCGTTCACATGCGTGAAATTTCCTCCCACCATGATTTGCCCGTTGGTCAACGCCGCCACCGCGAAGACCGTGGCGTTATACAGCTGCTCAGTGCCGAAATTGTCACTTGCGAAGAATCCCGGATTGAAATCCAGGTTGGGCGAGCCCGCAGAGCGCGGAATCACTGCCAATTTAACTGCGCTGCTTACAGTCGCACCCCCTGCGTTGCTGGCGATCAGGCTATAATTTCCCGATTGATTGGTTTGCACATTCGGCAGGCTCAAAACTGCACTCGTCTCCCCGGGCAGGGCCTGGCCATCCTTGAACCACTGCATCGAAATCGAGCCTTCGCCCGAAACCAGCGGACTGAGGACGATGTTGGTTCCGGGATGAACACCATAGTTTTCGGGCAACCCGCTGATTGCAGGTGCGAAGAACGGCACTCCGTCGATCAGGCTCGCCCGGAACAATCCAGACGGGAACGATCCTCCAACGCCAAGAAACAACGTGTTAGAAATGACGCACATGCTCGCAGGATCCGCGTTCGCTGCGGGCCTCTGAATTTCCATCCAGTTGCCACCACCATCGATTGTCTGGAAAATCTTTGCGTCAGGCAGGAACTCGGGCGTGAATAATTGGGCCGATGCAAACACGGCAGCACTGCTGGCGGCAAGATCTCGATACGAACCAGGAGCGCTCGGCAATCCGTTTCCGGCGCTCACCACATTCGTCACGCCGTCCAGGACCGCCAGCACGCGGCGTCCAGCATCTCCGTAAGCGAAGAAGGTTTTTCCGCCCTGCCACGCCATGCGCAGCCCGCCTGTTGCGTTGCCGTCACCCGAGGCTCGAACCCAATTTGTGCCGGGCCCGCTGAGCAGATAAACCCCCGTCGTGGCCGCAACGACTGCACGCCCATCTCGAGCGCCAAGCGACCTGACACTGCCGTTATTGAAACTTCCCGGTCCCGATGAAACCGCCGTCCAATTTGTGCCGCCATCACTGGAGCGCCAGACCACGCCGTTGCCGTTCTTCGCGGCGAACAAATTCGTGCCGTCGGTTGCCAGCAGATCGAGACTCGTGTTATTGGGGATTCCAACTGCGCCCTGCCAGTTCGTACCGTAGTTGGACGATCGCAACACTGCATTCGCGCCGCTGCTCTGGCTGTTGCGTGCGACGTAGATCGTGTTGCCCACGACAAGCACAGCTGTCGGAATCTGACCCGAGCCCGAAAGATTCGCAGGCGCCTTGAACCAGCTGGCGCCGGCGTTGGTAGAGATGTGCACACCGGTCGGTGTGCCGTCCGACACAATCAAAGCGGCCAGGGAGCCGTCTGCGTGGATCCGCGCGACGTAGGGATTCGACGGGAGTCCATTGGTCACGCGTTGCCAGGCGTGCGCCTGTGCCACGCCAACCAACGTCAGAAATAAGAATAGAAATCGGGCAGCAGGGTTCCTTGTCAGATTCATAAGAGTTTCAGTTCGGCGAAAACAGGGAACAGCTTAAGCATTCCTGAAATGCCGAATCAAACTTTGTGAGTTCGCGAGTAATTGGGAGCAGCGGCTCCGTAGAAAAGCGGAAGCGAGAATGATTGAGAATGGTTCCTCGAGGGGACAAAAAGGACCAGCCACGTCAACTTGTGTGTCATCAGTCTTCGCTACGGCTTGATCACCAGCTTGCCCCGCACCTTGCGCGCGCGCAGCCGGGCAAACGCGTCGGGCACTTTTTGCAGCGGGTAAACTTCATCAATGACAGCGCTCAACTTTCCTGCGGATGCCCATTCCAGTGTCGTTTGCATGTCGGAACGATTGCGCCCGTAGCTTCCAATGAGTCGATGCTGCTTGACGAAGAAAGGCCAGAGATTGAACTCGACGTTGCGACCCGCGGTTGCGCCGCAGGTCACGATGGTTCCACCACGAGCGAGGCATTCAAAGCACTTCAGAAGGACATCACCACCGACGTGTTCGAGCACAGTATCGACGCCCCGCTTCTGCGTGATCTGCCGAACTTCCCTGGGCCAGTCAGAGTTGGTGTCGAGGACGAAGTCCGCCCCGAGTTCCTGTGCCCGCTGCCGCTTCTCCTCCGTTGAACCGGTGGTGATCACCCTTGCGCCGAGTTGTTTCGCGATCTGGATTCCAGCGGACCCGACGCCGCTCGCACCGCCCATGACCAAAATCCAATCTCCCGCCTTCACCTCCGTGCGGTTGGTGAGCATGTGCATCGCAGTGCTCCCTGCCAGCGTGAGCGCGGCAGAAGTTTCGAAACTGACGTTGTCGGGCAACTTGACCAGCACGCGCGCGGGCGCGAGCAGTTTCTCAGCAAATCCTCCGTCGCGAGTGACACCCAGCAATTCGCCTTTGATGCAAATCGATTCGTCACCACGTTTGCAAAATTCGCACTCACCGCAGAACACGTTCGATTGAACGGCGACGCGATCGCCCACCTTCCAATCGCGCACTCTCGTTCCGACGGCGGCGACCATTCCCGAGGCTTCACCACCCGGCGTGCGTGGCATCGGCACCTGGATGGGCAACCCCGCGCTCTCGAGCCAAAGGTCAAGATGGTTGAGGCCGCACGCTTTAACATCAACGACAACCTCATCGGATGCGGGTTGTGGTTCAGGCAAATCGCGAATCTCGAATTTTCCGGGAATTCCCTGCTCCACCAGTTGAATCGCTTTCACCCCGCGACGTTAACGCAACGGAGCCTCGTCGCAAGGGCGCATTGCCCTAGCAAAGTTCCACCTTGAAACTTCGCCGCCCTCGGCTAGAGTGCGTCCGCTCTCATGAATCATAACACCGTAACCGCCATTAAGAATTGCCTGCCGAAGCGCTCGGCGGCGATGCGTGTTGCATGGCTGCGCGCAGCCTGCACTGGCGATGGAAGGTTGGATTCGTAGAAGCTGAGATTTCCGAAACAACCCATCGCCTCCCGGCGATGGGTTTTTGTTTTTCAGAAATTCGAGCCGAGGCGGAACCACAGCATGCAAACTGAACCGCACCCGAAAAGCACAGGACAGCGACCCGCAACGTGGAAAATCCTGGCGGCGTTCGCTGCCATCTATGTGATCTGGGGTTCAACTTACCTGGCGATCCGATATGGCGTGGAGACATTCCCGCCTTTCCTGATGGCAGGCTCGCGCTTCGTTGTCGCAGGCGTTTTGCTCTATGGCTTTGCCCGGATGCGCGGCGCAGGCAAGCCGACTGTGAGGCAATGGCGTGATGCGGCGGTGGCAGGCGGGCTCATGCTGATGATTGGCAATGGCGGAGTGACGTGGGCCGAGCAGGTCATTCCCTCTGGCGTCGCGGCGCTGCTGGTGGCGCTCGTGCCCGTCTGGATGGCCCTCGTGGACTGGGCGCGGCCGCGCGGCTCCCGTCCGGACTGGCAGGTGATCACAGGCCTTGCGATTGGATTTGTGGGAGTCGCATTGCTCGCACGAAACAATGGGCACGGCGCCGGCGCGGCATACACCTGGGGCGTTGTGGCCCTGATGGCCTCTTCGATCTGCTGGGCCGTTGGTTCCGTTTTCAACAAGCATGCGCAGCGACCTGAATCACCGCTTCTTGGGATTGGCATGCAGATGTGCGCAGGCGGCGCCATGCTTCTGCTTGTGGCTGCCTTGCGAAACGAATACGCCACCTTCACGTGGGCTGCACTCAGCGCAAAATCGGTCGGGGCATGGATTTATCTGACGACTGCCGGATCGTTGATCGGATTTCCAGCATACATCTGGCTCCTGCAAGTCACCACCCCCGCGCGCGTTGCAACGTATGCCTACGTGAATCCGTTCGTAGCCGTACTGTTGGGATGCACGTTCGGCAACGAACCATTCTCACGTGCCATGTTTCTGGCCGGGGCCTTGATCATTACTGCCGTTGCATTAATCGTCTGTTCCGGCTCCGGGTTTCCGCCCCATTGCTGGAAGCGGCTCTGGCGCGGCCGAATCGCGGCTTCGCAGCAACCATAGAGTTCCGATGTCCGCCACCCTCAAACAGTTTCGCATCTGGCAACGCGAATCGCGGCTCACACTGCGGCTCGCGTTGCCGATCGTGGGCGGCATGGTGAGCCAGATGCTGATGGGCCTGACCGACACGATTATGGTGGGACAGGTGGGTGTCATTCCGTTGGCGGCTTCCTCTGTCGTGAATGCGGTTGCACACTTGCCAATGGTATTCGGTTTCGGCCTGCTTTCCGCCATCGCGGTGATGACGGCGCAGGCTTATGGCGCGCGCAACTTTACGGGAACAGGTGAAGTTCTTCGTCACGGATTTTTTACTTCGACAGGTCTCGGGCTGGCTGCCGCCGCGGGACTTGCGGCGGCAGTTCCGCTCCTGGACTGGCTTGGACAAGATCCAGCAGTGATCGCAGAGGCCCGTCCCTACTGGATTCTTTTCGCAATCTCAGCCGCTCCCGCATTGATAGCGCATGGCGGCAAACAATTCAGCGAAGCGGTAGAACATCCATGGGCACCCACCTGCATCATGCTTGGCGCCGTCCTGCTGAATGTCCTCCTGAACTGGATTTTTATCTTTGGCCATTGGGGCGCGCCCGCACTGGGCCTCCGGGGCGCGGGCGTCGCAACTGTTATTGCGCGCATCGCAATGGCCGCGGCAATGTGGCTATACATTCTGCGAAGCCCTGCCCTCAGCATCTACCGTCAGGCGCGCTGGCGTTCGAAATTAAACTGGCAAACGATCCGATCCCTCCTGCGCCTGGGAACCCCAGTCGGTTTGCAACACCTGCTCGAAGTCGGCGCGTTCGCCTTTGCCGCCCTGATGATGGGCTGGATTGGCGCCGATGCCATCGCTGCGCATCAGATCGCGATCACCTGCGCCGCGACGACTTTCATGCTCGCGCTGGGGACGGGGATGGCGGTGTGCATCCGAGTCGGGCACGCGTGGGGCGGGCGCCAGTTTGCGCGGGTTCGAAGGATTGGTTGGAGCGGAGTCGCACTGGGCGCGGGCAGCATGGGTGTGTTCGCCCTGCTGTTCCTGTTTGAAGGAAGCTTCATCGCCAGCTTGTTCGTGAAATCGCCTCCTGTAATCAGGCTGGCAGCACAACTTCTCGTCATCGCAGCTGTCTTTCAAATTGCGGATGGAATCCAGGTTGTCGCCATTTCCGCGCTGCGTGGATTGGGCGACATGCGAATGCCCGCGGCTTTCGCCGCGCTGGCTTATTGGGTGATCGCGCTCCCAGTCGGGGCGTCGCTGGCTTTCGTCGGCGGTCTCCAGGCAGTCGGCATCTGGATCGGGCTCGCGACGGGATTGATTGCGGCTGCGGCTGGATTATCAGCGCGGTTCCTCATTCTGACGCGCCAGGAATCGATCTCCAGGCGATCCCTCGTCGGGCTAACTCAGGTCGGTGGGATCGATGTCCACTGAAAGCATCACGTCTTCAGGCAACACGAGCGTCTGCAACACCTCGGCCAGAAGCCGGCTCAAGACGGTCATCCGCTGCGTTCGCAGCATGATCTGATAACGGTAGAAAGTCTCCGCCCGCAGCAACGGCGCGGCCGCGGGTCCCGCGATGATCAAATCGGGCAGAGGAACTTTCACGCCGGTGTCGGGGCCCGTTGATTGACCAGGCGCTTCCTTGAACGGGATCAGAAGCCGGGCGACATGTTCCGCGGAAAATTTCACCTTCTCTTCGTTCCGTCCTTTCAGGGTCAACAGGGCGACGCGACTGAACGGCGGGTAGCGCAGCTGTTGGCGAAACTCCAGTTCCTGGTCGTAAAAGCCCACGAAATCATGCCGCCGCGCATATTGTATCGCCGGATGAAACGGTGTGAACGCCTGCACCACGACTTCGCCCTCGATGTCTCCGCGCCCGGCACGCCCCGCCACCTGCGTCAGCAACTGAAAGGTCCGTTCACCCGCGCGGAAGTCAGGCTGATGCAAAGCCATGTCGGCGTAGATGATTCCTACGAGGGTCACATTTGGAAAATGAAGACCCTTGGCGATCATCTGCGTGCCCAGCAGGATGTCGATCTTGCCCGCGCGGAAGTCCCCGAGAATGCGCCGATAATCGTCCTTCCGCTTCATTGTGTCCGCGTCCATGCGCGTAATGCGTCCGTTCGGAAAAATCCGGCCCAATGTTTCCTCCACCCTCTGGGTTCCAATTCCCGCGTAACGGATCTTCGGATTGCGGCAATGCTCGTTTGGACAAACCGGCGGCACCGGTGCGTCGTGGTTGCAAACATGGCAACGCAAGCGTTGAACCTGCCGATGAAATGTCAGCGAGAGGCTGCAGTTGGGACATTCGGCGACATAACCGCAAAGCGGGCACTGCAGCGAAGTCGAATAGCCGCGGCGGTTAAGGAACAGGATCGTTTGTTCGCCGCGCTCGAGTCGCTGCGTGATCGCTTCCTTCAATTGCGGCGAAAAGATGGGAATGCCCTGGTCGCGACGCACCGCCTGCCGCATGTCCACCACGCGCACATAAGGCATCTTTTGGTCGTCAACACGCTCAGGAAGGTCGAGCAGCGTGTATTTTCCCTTGCGGCAATTGAAGTAGCTCTCGAGCGAGGGCGTGGCCGATCCGAGCACGACCACCGCGGATTCCATGCGGCCGCGCATAATGGCCACGTCGCGCGCCTGATATCGGGGCGCTTCCTCCTGCTTGTAGGTGTGCTCGTGTTCTTCATCCACGATGATGAGCCCGAGTGGCTCGACAGGCGCGAAGATGGCGGAGCGTGCGCCGATCACTATTCGGGCGCGGCCCTGCCGAATTTTGTGCCATTCATCATGCCGTTCGCCCGAGGAAAGATGGCTGTGCAACACGGCAACAAGCGTCTGAAGAGGACCCGAACTGAAGCGTGCCTTGAATCGCTCAACGGTCTGCGGCGTGAGCGAAATCTCCGGAACCAGCACGATGGCTCCCTTCCCCCGTTCCAAGGCATGCGCTATCGCTTGCAGATAAATCTCCGTCTTTCCGCTGCCGGTCACGCCGTGCAACAGAAACGTTTCCCCCCCGCCTTGCGCTGGCGTCACGTTCCCATCGTCCGGTGCTGTTGACTTCGACGCGTTCGCGCAATCGATTGCGCGTGTGATGCTCGTCAGCGCCTTTTCCTGCGCCGGATTAAGCACGAGCGGCTGCGTGGGCAGGATCTGTTCCCGAGCGTAAGGATCACGCTCCGAAACCTGCGAAGTGACAGTGACAAGTCCCTTGTCTTCCAAACTGCGGACGGTCGCGGCAGTCGTCCCTGCGAGTTCCAACAACTCCTGCAACGGTAATTCGCGCCGCTCCTCCACGATGTTCCAAACGTCCCGCTGCCGCTTCGGCAATTTTGGGAAATCGCCCGCAGGTGCAAGCATGCGCACGAAGAGCCGTTCGCGCCATCCCGCCTGTTCCTTGCGCACGGCCTCAGGCAGCACGCTTTTGAGCGCGACCTCGGGTGGACAACAGTAGTAGTCCGCAATCCACCGGGCGAGCTTCAGCACGCGCGGAGTCACGAGCGTCTGCGCGCCAATGACTTTGATGATGGGTTTAAGCCGGGTTACATCCGATGTTTCCGCGACGGCGGTGACGCATCCCAGGACCTTGCGCGCGCCGAACGGAACCTGAACGCGACTGCCCACGTCGACCTTTCCCACAAGATCGTCGGGAATGGCATAATCAAACTCCTTTCGAAGCGCGATCTCCAGGCTGACACGGGCTATCATTGCAGCCAGCAGGGTTGAAGTGCCGGCACCGTGTGTCAACCGTTTGTAGGAATAAGCGGAATCAAGGGCTTTGCGCGGTGCTGCAACCCGGCTAAAATTCACCACGTGAAATTTCGGCGCTGGGCTCTGCTGCTTCTGCTGTTCCTCGGAACCGCAGGCGCCTTGTTTCTTTGGCGCAAGGAATCAGTGGAGATGCGGTTCTACCCGGAAATTCAAGCCGCAGCGAAACGATACGCCGTGGATCCTTCGCTCGTGAAAGCAGTCATCTGGCGCGAAAGCAAGTTTCAGCCGCACGTGCGTGGCGGAGCGGGAGAACTCGGCCTGATGCAGATCCAGGAAGTCGCCGCGCAGGAATGGGCGGACGCGGAACGCGATCGCACCTTTGAACACGAACATTGCCTCAACCCCGCCACGAACGTCCTCGCAGGCACGTTTTACCTTTCCAAACGACTGAAGCGCTACGCCCACACAGATAATCCCATTCCCTATGCACTTGCCGACTACAACGCCGGCCGCGGCAATGTCATCCGCTGGAACAAAGGTGCGGCTGCGACGAACAGCGTGATGTTCATTGAATCCATCGATTTTCCCGGAACGAAACACTACGTGAAGTCCGTCGCCCGGCGGCATCGGTTGTACAAAACATTCGCGCGCTTCGGCCTGTAACAGCGGCCCTCAACTAGTCGCACGTCAATTCCATCAAGGCCGATTGAAGCTGCTCGCGAAATGCGGCGCGCTGTTCTTGGCTGGCATCGCGCGGAACATGGATTGGAACGCCGACGTTCATGTCGCATTCGGAGAACGGAAGCGGGATAACGAAACGGTCCCAGCTGTTCAAACGGATCTTCCAGCGAACGTTATACGAGAACGGAACGATCGGCAGCCCTGTGAGCTGGGCGAGCGAAACGATGCCTTCCTGCACGACGTAGCACGGTCCGCGCGGACCGTCCGGCGTGATCGCAAGCGAATAACCCTGCTTGGCCCACTTGGTGAGTTCCAGGAGAGCACGCGCTCCGCGGCGGCTCGACGAACCGCGCACAGGCTGGATACGAAAATGTTCCAGCACAGCTGCCAGGAAACCGCCGTCTTTGCTGGCGCTGACGAGTGCCGCAGTGGGCAGGCCGCCATTGCGCTTCCGATAGAGGCGATGCGCCTCGGGACACAGGACCAGCCGATTGTGCCAGAGCGCGAAGATGGACCGTGTGGACGGCGGATTCACGAATCGGCCCGATGGATCATTCCATCGATAACGCAGCGTCGCCGATACGACCCTGATTGCGACGCAGACGATCCATGCGCCGAGCCGCTGCAGAAACGTGGGCTGGTGCGGCACCACAATTCCGGAGGGACGCGCAGGACGCGGGGGCTTTTGGCTGCGCGGCTGGGAGTCTTCCACAGCAATCATGCTCCCTTTTTCAGACACGCCCTCACGAGATCCTCGACCGTCGCTGTTTCACCCAGCAGCACCTGCGAAGCACGCGCTGCTTCGTGCGCATCCACCTGCTTAAAACCCAAAGCCATGAGCGCGAGCGCGGCATCGTTAACCTTCTGGTCCGATGGCGAAAGCGACCGCTGCGCGCTGGCGGCTTCCCAGGCTCCAGCGGCTCCCACCTTGTCGCGGAGTTCGACGACAATACGCTCCGCTGTTTTCTTTCCCACGCCAGAAATCTGCGAGAGCGCCTTCACATCGCTGTTTGCCACTGCGCCACGGAATGCAGTTACGCTGATGCCGCTGAGAATGTTCAAGGCGATCTTCGGGCCAATGCCGCTCACCGTGTTGATGAGCAGCCGGAACATATCGCGCTCCGCAGTTGTCATGAAGCCGTAGAGCACATGGGCATCCTCGCGCACGATGAGTTGCGTCAGCACATGCACATCCTGTCCAGGCTGCGGCAATTTATCGAAGGATGACAACGGGATCAGCACCTCGTAGCCAACGCCTCCAACATTCACAATCGCCTGCGTAGGCAAGGCATCGACGAGCTTTCCGTGAAGAAACGTGATCATGAAACTGAACCGCGCTAAATTCGTTTTGCAGGAACGAGATTGAAACGCCGGGTTTCCTGGGCATGAGCCAGAGCCAGCGCAAGAGCGTCGGCAGCGTCTGGCGCTGGCAATTCCGCGAGGTTCAATAGTCGTTGCACCATTTTCGCGACAGCCAGTTTCTGGGCGCCGCCGTATCCCACGATCGCCTGCTTCACCTTGCGCGTCGCCATTTCAAATATCTCCAATCCCGCCTCGGCAATTGCGGCGATTGCCGCGCCCCGCGCTTCCCCCATGATAATTGCTGTCCGGAGGTTTTGGGCGAAGAAGATGCCCTCGATCACGCAGGCGGTGGGCTGATGCTGTTTGACGACATCCCGCAACACCTCCGATATGCGAGCCAGGCAACGGGAATGCTCCCAGTGTGCGGGGCAGATGATTGTTCCATGGACCATTACTTCAGGATGCGGCCGGCCGTTGCGAATGATGCCGTATCCCGTGCCGCGCAATGAAGGATCCACACCCAGAATTGTCAGGTGCGGCGTTGGATTCAGCAGCGGCAGCCGATCGGCGGCCGCGCGTGCCGGACGGCGAAGCCGCCCCTCCATTTGCTTGAGTTGCTGAGGCGTTATGCCCACGCGTGGATACTGCCAAGCTGAAATCGGTTGCAAAAGGAGAAAACAGAAAGCAGGGCGGCGAGCCGAGGAACATTTGGAAAAGTTTGAGGTCCGGGACCGCCTGCGGGAAAGGACTCGGCCTGGCGCGGGACCGATGCTAGCGTGTCTTCATGGCCAACAAATCTGACGTCCGCCGTCGCCGGTTTGGAGTGGCAATGCTGGGGACTGCCGTGTTGCTGCTGCTTCTGGGCGAAACAGTCCTGGCAGAACGCCTTCGACACTTTCCCTGGTTTGCACTGGTCTACTGGCTATCGTGTTTCGGTTTTGTATTTGCCGCCATTCTGGTTGCGCTCCTCGACTGGTTGATCGTCCACAAGCGATCCAAAGCGGAGCACCGTCATTTGATCAAGGAAACCTGGGAAAACATTGCCAGCCAGCAGGACGATCGCAAACCGCCTGGAAGCGAGGCGCCTTGAATTCCATTGGGGGGCGTGCCTTAAGTCCAGAGACGGAACGGGATGCCGCCCTTTTCGAGGAACGACTTGCAGACGGGGCATTTTCCCGGATCCGACCAAACTTCGACCGAGTGGCGGGCTGAAACCGGGCAGCGCAAAGGAAAGATCTTCCAGTGAAATCGGCCCCCTGCGGGTTTTGGAAGCTGTTGTCGAACGTCATCGAACACCGGCGGCCGTTCGCGTTTGCGAAGGGGCGTGACACCGGCGCCCAAGGAAGTGCCATCCTGAATCACCCGCAAGCGAATCACCGCGTCATAAAGTTTGCGACAGTCCCCGCAATGAATCGTCTGCACCGAGCAATCCACGCCCGCGTCAGCCCCGCCCGAGACTACCGTCTTGTAAGTGCATTTTGGACATTCAAAAACGTAGGATCGTCCCATGAACAACCTCTCGCGAGATTGCTTCTTTATCCGGTGAAATCATACCATTCAAGGCCGGATTTCGGCGTCTTAGCGTGCGAACGCCGTTTTGCCTGAGATGGGCCCCTCCAAGGCAGGAGTGCTAGGTGCAAATGAACGGGGCCTGCCGCTGGCTGGCAGTTCCTCCCATTCAGCTTCGGAACCGTAGCTGAAGAGAGCGTTTGGATCGACAACACCGCCCTCAACAACCGTCATCGCGTTCGAGCCCGCAGGTGCTTCAGGCGGGAGTTCGGCTTCCGCGATTCGCGATTCTGGGACCTCGCCGGACGCCACCGCAGCATTGTTCGGTTCGGCACCTTGCTTTGCCTCCACCTTTTCACCGTCCAACCCGGGCAACACAAAAAACGCCGCGACCAGGGAGACGGCTGCAAACTCCCATCGGAACAATTTGAACGTCGTTTTCTGTGGCTTGGTCATCGAATTTCCCAGGCGCGCTGCCTCCTTGGCCCTCAGCAGCTCACGAGTTCTACGTTTCTCAGCCTGGCCGCTCCAGATCAACCCGAACACAATGGCCAGACACACGGAAACTGAACCGGTGAGAACCGGTTCACGAAGCAGAAGACGAAGTATATCGGTCATATCGAAAAACTGGTAGTGCCCCGAAGAGAGACACAGTCGTCCAGGATCCGGACGACTGACGAACGGGTAATCGTCGACGGTTGTTGCTTATCAATCAATGCAACCGCCAATTAGCAATAACGTTACCACTGCACGAAGCACAAGAGTTTAAATGAGATTCGAGGCGAGAACTTTCCAGCCCCGTCCGCGGAAATGCATCAGTTAAGCTGCTGCTGAGCCCATGAAAATTATTTCAGGGTCTTTTTTTTGCTCGGAACATGTTTCCGGTTTCGATGGCCGGATGTGCTCTCCCGGTATCGGGTAGGAATTAAGTGCCGCTTCGTTCTGCGCGCCGAAGCCTCTTTTCCTGCCGCCGCGTCTCGACCCGAAGCAACGCTTCCGCCGACCAGCCATTCTGTTGCGCATGCCGGACCAGGTCGAACAGCTGGCGCCCCATATCACTGCGCTTTCCGGATGCGGCGGGTTTTCCATGCTGCAGCAATCCAGCCTTTCGCGCTTTCTTCACCAGCTTTTCCGCGCGCAGCAGCGCCGGGAGATGTTTTGGAATTCCGTCCAAAGCGGACGCCCGGGCATGCCGGGTTCCCTGTTTCTCCGCCCGCTTGATCTTCTCCCAGTTCGCCCATACCTGATCGACGTCCTTCACCTTCGCGCCGCCGAAAACGTGGGGATGCCGACGTACGAGTTTCTCCGTGATGCCGCGGGTCACTCGGTCGAAATCAAACGCCTTGCGCTCCTTTGCCAGCTGGCAATGAAACACCACCTGCAACAACAAGTCGCCCAACTCCTCCTCCAGCTCGTGATCGTCGCCCGCTTCGATGGCATCGATCAGTTCATAAACCTCCTCGACCGCGTGCCAGCGGATGGAACGATGGTCCTGCTCGCGATCCCACGGACAGCCGGTCCTGGAACGAAGCCGGGCCATGACCTTGAGCAACTCCTGGATGGCGGAATTCTTTTTCACAATCAGAGAATCACCAGGTTATCACGATGCACGACTTCAACGCGCTGCAACTGGCGGGAGCGGATGTCGTTTGCGCGATATCCAACGAGCCCGCGTGCGAATTCGGTTCCGTCGAGATCGCAGATGCGTACAACTTCACCCGCCTCGAAATCACCATCGCAGCGGGCCACGCCTGGCGGCAGGAGGCTTTTTCCGCCTTCACGCAAAGCTTTCTTGGCGCCTTCATCCACAAAGAGCGCTCCCTTGGGATAGTGGAAAAATGCGATCCAGCGTTTTCGACCCTGCAGCCGCAGCGCGTGCGCAACAAACAATGTCCCTTCATCCTCGCCCGCGAGCACGGATGCCAGGACATTTTCGTTTCTTCCGGACGCGATCACGAGTGGAATCCCGGAGCGCACCACAACTTTTGCAGCGTCGATTTTCGATTTCATTCCACCAACAGCAGTGACGCTTTCGGTTCCGCCAGCCATCGCTTCGATCGCCGCGTCAATCTGGTCCACTTGTGAAATGCGCCGCGCATCGGGTTGTCCGAAATGTTCAATGACGCCGTCAACCGTGGTGAGGATGATGAGCAGGTCGGCGGGAAGCAGCGATGCAACGAGTGCCGACAGCCGGTCATTGTCTCCGAACTTCAGTTCAGTGATGGATACCGCATCATTCTCGTTGATGATGGGAACCACTCCGCGGCTGAGAAGAGTTACGAGCGTATTGCGCGCGTTCAAGTGCCTTTCGTGATGCTCCAGATCCTCATGCGTCAGGAGCACCTGGGCCACGACAAGTCCGTGCTTCGCGAAGAGCTGCTCGTAAACTGCCATCAAGCGCGATTGCCCGACTGCGGCGCATGCCTGTTTTTCGGCGAGCTCAGCGGGACGCGTGCTATAGCCGAGCGCTCCCATTCCTGCGCCAACGGCGCCCGAAGTCACGAGGACGATCTCACGGCCGGCGCTCCGCTGCGCGGCGAGCTGCGCCACCAGTTGTTCCATTTGCGCCAGGTCGAGCTGCTTCCGGCTGTCGGTTAAAACGCCGGTTCCGAGCTTGACCACGATGCGTGTGAGATCATTGAGCCACTTGCTCCGCATGCGCCAAAAGTAGAGAGCAGCGGGGCAAACGTAAATGTGAACCTTGCCAGGAGAATGTGCGGGGCGCGTTGCGCCTTCGGGAAAGGTTCGGATTCATGTTGTCACGGGAACTCTGTTTTGAAGGTCAGCTGCCCCGCAGCGCCACATGCATTCACTTTGCAGCGGCCGGTTGCACGAGTTTCCAGCGCTTGCAATCCGCCCTGACACAATCCATGCTGCCGTGACAAATCATCGAGTTCCATTGATGGAGCTGACGTGACGGAATGAGCACATTACCTGAAAACGAATTGGACCTGGAAAAGCTGTTTCTCCCCGCATGGGCACAAACGCCAGCTACCTCAAAGTCATATGCGGACTACGAAGTTCGAGAGGATCGCCAGGACCGTCGTGGCGACCGGCGCGACCGGCGCCCAGGTCAACGCCCCGGAGGGGGTGATCGTCAGCGTCCGGCCGGCCAGCCCGGCGCACCTCATGGCGACCGCCGCGCTGCCGGGCCCAGGCGCGATTTTGGCGGCGACAAGCGGCCGTTCAATCGCGACCAGCGCGGGCCACGCCGCGATGACCGGCGTGATCGTCCCGAACCGCTGCCATTGCCCGATGTAAACCTCACTTTCCTTCCTGACGATCTCGGGGTCGACTCGCTTGCGCGCCAGATCAAGGTTACGGGACGCGCCTATCCTCTCTTTGACATCGCGCGGTTGATTCTCCAGAAACCCGAACGGCACCTTGTCACGTTCAGCGTGAAAAAGAAGGATAACCAGGTCGTTCAAGCGCTGTTTTCATGTGCGCTGGACGACACGTTGTGGTTGTCCGAGGAGGCCGCCATTGCTCACGTGCTGAACAAGCACTTCGCTACTTTCTACCAGGTCGAACGCACTCCGACAGATCCTCCCAAAGGCAAATACACCTTTGTCGCCCAATGCGGCATGAGCGGCGTCATTCTGGGTCCCCCAAACTATCACGATTATCAAAACCAACTGCGCAAACTGCACGCGGAACGTTTTGCACGCATGCCGTTCGAGGCGTTCAAGGCGCGCGTAAAAATCGTCCGCGACGAGGAAGTCATCAAGAAGTGGACCGATGAGCAGAGTTTTCGCACCGAGTTCGTCTGTTTGAATGTTCCGGAGGCGACGCGGCTTCAAACGCGCGAAGCGGTCGAGAAACATTTCCGCGAAACCCACAAGGAAGCGATCATCAAACAGGTGGAGTCGCATACAATGACCGGCAATGCCGCAAGGAATCTCCGCGCGCCAGAATTGGTCCGCCTCGTTCGCCAGGGTTGGGAGGATCAACGGCGATTTCCCCTGCAACTCGCAACGACCTTGAGCCAGAAGTTCGCTTCACACGGCTTGCAGTTCTTCAAGGTCAACAAGGCAATCACGCACGTCTCGGTGGCACGGCCTCACTATCTGGATGTCGAAACGACGCCGGTTTCGGAAGGCGTGAAGCGCATCGTTGACTTCATCAACGCGACGCAGAAATGCACGCGCCGAAAACTGCTTGAAGCTCTGGCTCCGACGCCCAAAGGGGCGCCTGCCCCGGCCCCTGCGGCAACAAATCCTGAGGCCGCGGGTGAACCCGCTGCTGAGGCGGCTGCCGTTCCGCCAGCGGCCCCGGCAGCACCCGAACCGACGACCGAACAAAACGCTGTCATTGGGGACCTGCATTGGCTGATTCATCAGGGACATGTCATCGAATTCGCCAACGGCATCCTGGAAACCGCAAAGAAACCGCTGCCCAAACCCGAGCGAAAGCCCAAACCGGCAGCCGCGGCAGGATCAACGGCTCCGGTCGCAGCTTCCGAAGCCGCGACGATGGAGCCAGTAGCTGAGAACGCAGTGCCTGATCTCACTTCCGAGGGCCCGTCATCGCTGCCGGAAAGCGTGAATACCGATTCCGAAGAGGCAGCTTCAAGCGAGAGCCCCGCAGAACCAGAAGTCTCCGCGCCCGTTGCAGCAGATCCTGAATCGGCGGAAACGGCTCCCGAAAAACCGTCGACTGACAGTTAGATTCGGCTGAGCGGGGAACGTGCTGAATCGAAGCGCCGACTTGCATTCGGCTTGCGATGATCGAAGGTCCGATCGCGCCCAAAAGCAAAGCCATGGAGAACCAGCGCTGCGCCAATTGAGCCGGCGCCGGCGAAGTTGAGCGTTAAGCGGGTGCTCCGTCGACGCTCCATTGCCTTCCGGGAATGAGCGCTTGACCACACGTACACGTTCGGGGCAGTGTTCGCTCAACTCAAATCCCCGTTATGCAAAACCTCATGACTCGTTACATCTGCAACGCAATTCCCGGATGCATTGCGCTGGTGCTCTGCGCGGCGTCATCCGTTTCAGCTGCCGAGAATTGGATACCGCTGTTCAACGGCAAGGATCTGAGCGGCTGGACGCCGAAGTTCAAAGGCAATCCGCCGGGCGAAAATTATAAGAACACATTTCGTGTAGAGGACGGGGTTCTGAAAGTGAGTTACAGCGAATACGCGCGTTTTGCGGGAGAGTTCGGTCACCTGTTCTGGAAGGAGAAGCTTTCGAATTATCGGCTGCGCGTCGAATACCGATTCGTCGGGGACCAAAGCAGCGGCGGCGCCAGCTGGGCGTTCCGCAACAATGGCGTGATGATTCATTCCGAGCCTGCCGACAGCATGGAGTTGAACCAGGAATTTCCCACTTCGCTTGAAGTTCAGTTCCTGGGCGGCACCGGCACCCCGCGATCGACCGCAAATCTCTGCACGCCGGGCACACACGTCGTCATGGACGGGAAACTGATCACGACGCATTGCACGAATTCGAAATCCAAAACCTACGACGGCGATCAGTGGGTCACCGTCGAAATCGAAGTGCGTGCCGATAAAATCCGCCATCTGATCGACGGTGAAGCTGTGATGAGTTACAGCGAGCCACAGCTGGACACCAACGACGCGCACTCAAAAAAGCTGCTGGAGAAGGGAACTCCCAAGATGCTCAATAGCGGTTACATCGCCATCCAGGCGGAAACGCATCCCACCGAATTTCGTAAGATCGAACTCCTAAAGCTCGACTAGTTTTTTCCGGCATCCCGTCAGAGCACGACCTCCGTGCCGACTCCCTCGTCCGTGAAGATCTCCATGAGGACGGAGTGCGGCACGCGGCCGTCGACAAACGAGACCTTTTCCACCCCGGCAGTAAGCGCCGCCACCGCGCTGTCCACCTTCGGGATCATGCCCTTGTCAACGATCCCGGCGCGCTTCAGTTCCGCGACTTCGGCTGACTTGAGATGCGGAATGACGGAGTCGGGATTGCGCGGATCACGGAGCAACCCTGGAACGTCGCTCATGAACACCAGCCGTTTCGCCTTCAGCGCGAGCGCCACCTGGGCGGCTGCGACATCGGCGTTGCAATTGTAGATTTTTCCATCCTCACCAAGCGCCGTCGGGCTGATCACGGGCGTGATGCCATTGGCAATGCATTCCAGCAACGGCGCTGTGTTGACGCCGATCACCTCGCCAACATAACCGATGTCGAGTTTCTGTCCGGGATGATCCTTGTCGTCGAGCCAGAGCTTGCGGCATCGAAAAATTTCGGGACCTGCAAAACCTCGCGCAACGCTTTGAAGCGAATTGATCGTGGAAACCACCTCGGGATTGATTTCGCGGGAAAGAACGTGATCAACAATCCGCACAGTGGCTTCATCGGTGACGCGCTGCCCCTGGATGAAGTTCGCCTGCAGCCCCGCCTTTTCCATGGCGCGCGTAATGGCCTTTCCGCCGCCATGCACCACCACCGGGTTGATCTCCACCGCTTCAAGAAAGACGATGTCCCGTGCGACGCGATCCCGTACGGCAGCATCGGGAGAGTCCATGAATGAACCCCCGTATTTCACCACGAACGTGGCGCCGTTGAATTTCTGGATGTATGGCAACGCTTCCATGAGCGTCGCCGCCTTTGCGATCAGGTCTTGCATGTTACAGGGTCACTTCGACGCGTTGGCTCCCTTGTGGTTCAATCGAATCGAATAAAATCCCTTGCTCGCGGTGATGAACAATGTCTGGTGATCTGTTCCACCAAAGCTCACGTTTGCGGTCCACGGCTCAGGGACATCGATTCGCTCGACCTGCTTCCCTTCCCTGTCGAATACAATGACGCCACGGCCCGTCAGGTACAAGTTGCCTTCCGTATCGAGTGTCATTCCGTCGGATCCCATTTCGCATCGAAGACGTTTGTTGCTCAATTCGCCGTCCGACTGGATGTCATAGGCCCATGTCTTGCGCGCGCGGATGTCTGCAACAAAGAGTGTCTTTCCATCGGGCGCGCCGATGATCCCGTTGGGTTGAGACAGATCTGACGTCACCCGCTTGAGCGTCTTGCGGTCTGCGCTCAGAAAAAACACCTGCTGCGTTCCTTGCGGCGCATCGTTGTAGTCCCACCAGGAACGCTTGTAAAACGGATCGGTAAAATACAGGGCGCCGTCGGGACGTTCCCAGACGTCGTTCGGTCCGTTCAGCGCCTTGCCTTGATATTCCTTTGCCAAAACTGTGTGCTTCCCTTCGGGTGAAATGGACCAGAGTTCCGTTTTTTCATCGGCGCACGCGAGCAAGTCGCCTGTCTTGCTGAAAAACATTCCATTTGCGCGTCCCGCAGGCTTCATGAATTCGGACAACTTCCCCTCGATGCTCCACTTCATGATCCGGTTGTTCGGCTGGTCCGTGAAGAACACGTTGCCGGCCTTGTCGGAGGTGGGCCCTTCCGTGAATTCAAAACCTGCCGCGAGCTTCTCCAGTTTCGCGCCCGGGGCTATGACGGAGGACTCGTCGTTTGCGCTCTGTGCCATGAGGGAAAACGTCAGGGCTGTTTGCAGTGCGAGCAAGGCAGGAATTGTCGCGGTTTTCATGGGCGCAACTGTGGCAGGAATCGCAACGTGTTTCAAATGACAACCGAGGCCGATTGTTGTCACTGTTTCAATCGATAGAAACGCGACGGAACATCCATCAGGTTTGTGACGACAACGTTCGGACCAAGAATTTGCAATCCCGGCACCACGCTCCACACCCGCGGCGGCAAGAGGTTTGTGGTCGACTCGAGGACCGAGCCGCCCGAATTGGCGGGCCATTTGAGCACCACGTGATTGCCCACGATCGCCGCGCTGACCTTCGGAATGACCGTTGCCTTCAAACGCAGATTTCCAGGCACGCCCATGAAGCTGCCGGCGAGAATACGATAGGTGACGTTCGCAGTTCCCGGAAACGTCACACTGGCCGCCAGCGACTCGCAGCCAGGGCCGTTGTCGTCATTACAGCCGCCCGTGACCGGCACAAGCGAGGCGCAACTCCCGGTGAACACCTGCAACGCTGTGTCCATGTCGCTCGCGCAAGTCGTGACATGAACCAGCCCGTCCACGAATGGTGTAAAAGAATACCACAAGCCCCGGCCGAAATTGGGCTGGCATTCTGGAACAGGCTCGTTCGTGTCCGTGGCGTTCGCCGTATAAACGGAATATTCGATACCTGGCTCCAATGGAATCGCGCCACTGCATTGATCATTAGGCGGAGGCTGCATCGTGGCGGCGAGCCGGACATTCCCGTAGGCGCCCGCCGCACCGCCTACCCCGACCCAATACGTCTCTCCAGCAGAAGCAATGAATTGCAAACTCGTTTGATCTGACGTGCAGGCGGGTCCTGGTCCGATTGCGCAGGTGAGGACTCTCAGCGTTCCGCATTGTCCCGCAAAAACCGCAAGCGCCGTTTTGAAATCGCTCCCGCATGTGCTGAGCGTTACCACGCCGCTTTTCCCGGGCGTGAAGCGATACCAAATCATTTCCCGCTGCGACTGATTACAGATCAGCAAGGACTCCTCTCCCGCAGCCGTCGCGAAGGCCGTGTTGTTGGTGTAAACGACCCCTTCCGACATTTCGACGGCATCTGCGCAGAGGTCCGCGACAGGGGCTGGCG
>Ga0196970_1001041_pt1 | contig 22184 bp, 19 predicted proteins | sample S1v_513CmetaG_FD_148672 | JGI IMG/M metagenome (GOLD analysis project Ga0196970, IMG submission 148672) | Soil microbial communities from Anza Borrego desert, Southern California, United States - S1+v_5-13C | ecosystem: Environmental > Terrestrial > Soil > Desert | place: USA: California...
GCCGCCGCCTGCGCATCCCTTCTCACAACACGGTATAAACTTGTCAAAGAACCCGCCCGATGCAGAAACCGAGAGCCTCACCGAACCTCTGGGGTTCAGGTGACAAGCGCCGGTTTGTCGGGCTTCCTGTTCGCGGTACCGGTCGCTGCCGTTTCGGCGGCGCCGGCGTCGTTCGCGTCGGGAGGCGTCTTATATGCGGCCTCCCCCAAACCGCGCAAGCACTTTTTTCGCCACCATGTCGATTTTTCGAGCGCCCCGCTCAGAAGGCGGCCGACGGGATCTCGTCGTCGTGCCAGGTGCGGCCGTCGCGCTCGATCAGGGCGATGGACTGCGATGGCCCCCAGGTGCCGGCGATATAGGGCTTCGGCATCTCGTGCCGGGCCGCCCAGCCGTCGATGATCGGCTCCGCCCACTGCCACGCGGCCTCGACCTCGTCGCGGCGCATGAAGAGGGTGGAGTTGCCGCGCACCACATCCATCAGCAGCCGCTCATAGGCATCGGGGAAGCGGCCGCCGAAGGTCTGGGCGAAGCTGAGGTTGAGAGCGGCCGGACGCAGACGCATGCCGCCCGGTCCCGGCTCCTTCGTCATCAGGTGCAGGCGGATGCTCTCATCGGGCTGCAGCCGGACGATCAGACGGTTGGCCTGCAACTCGCCCGCCGCCTGCGGGAAGATCGAATGGCGGATCGGGCGGAACTGGATGACGATCTCCGACATCTTGGCCGGCAGGCGCTTGCCGCTGCGCAGGTAGAAGGGCACGCCGGCCCAGCGCCAGTTGTCGATCTCCAGCTTCAGCGCGACGAAGGTCTCGGTGCCGCTGCCGGGCGGGATGCCGGGCTCGTCGAGATAGCCGGGCACCGCACCGCCGGCTACCGCACCGGCGCGATATTGGCCACGGACGGTGCAGCCGCCGATCTCGTCGGTCCCGATCGGCTTGAGCGAACGCAGCACCTTCAGCTTCTCGTCGCGCACCGATTCCTGGGCCAGCGAGATCGGGCATTCCATGCCGACCAGACAGACGAGTTGCAACAGGTGGTTCTGCACCATGTCGCGCAGGGCGCCGGACTGGTCGTAGTAACCGCCGCGCTCCTCGACGCCGACGGTCTCGGCGACGGTGATCTGCACATGATCGATATGGCTGGCGTTCCACAACGGCTCGAACAGGGAGTTGCCGAAGCGCAGAGCCAGCAGGTTCTGCACCGTCTCCTTACCCAGATAGTGGTCGATGCGGTAAATCTGCTGCTCGGAGAAGACGGCACCGACCTGATCGTTGATCTCCTGCGCCGAAGCGAGGTCGCGACCGATAGGCTTTTCCAGAACGACGCGGGAGTCCGCGGTGGCCAGACCGAAGGCACGCAGCTGATCGCAGATCGGGCCGAACAGTCCGGGCGAGGTCGCAAGATAGAAGATGCGCACCGCGCCGGCGCGCTGGGCCGGCGGGTTTTCCAGCCGTTCCGCCAGTTCGCGCCAGCCGTCGTCGGAGGTGGCATCGACCGGAACATAATCCAGCCGTTCCAGGAAGCGCGCGATCAGGGCGATGTCGCGCTCGTCGGCGTGGACATGCTGTAGGATCGCCTGCTCCGCCTTCGCGCGGTAGTCGGACGGGCTCAGCGGGCTGCGCGAGACACCGATGATGCGGCTGCCGTCGGCCACCTGCCCCGCCTTGTCGCGGAGATAGAGTGCCGGCAGCAGCTTGCGCAGGGCCAGATCGCCGGTGCCGCCGAACACGGTGTAGTCGAAGGGAGGCAGTGCGGGGGCGGCGACGGTGGAGCGGGGTTGCATCTTCGGACCTCTCGCGTCGGTGGCACGGTGCCTCAGGCAACCCGTGCGTCATGGTGCCACAGGGATGGGCCGGTCACAATCCGGGGCGGCATGGCCCGGCGCCGACCCGAACGTCTATGGAATTCCGCCGGATCAGCCCAGCAGGTTGAGGACAGAGGCGCCGCTCTCCGCCGGGCCGGCATTGTTGCGGAACAGCGAGAACAGCTCGCGACCGCAGCCGTGGGAGGCATCCTCGCTCGGCGGCGGCGGGGCGCCGCGGTTGTCCCACTCCGCAGCGTCGACCAGTGCGTCGAGCGTCCCGGCCTCCGCGTCCAGCCGCAGGATGTCGCCGTCGCGCACACGGCCGAGCGGACCGCCACCCTTCACCTCCGGCGTGACGTGGATGGCGGCCGGCACCTTGCCCGAGGCCCCGGACATGCGGCCGTCGGTCACCAGCGCGACCTTGAAGCCCTTGTCCTGCAGCACGCCCAGCGGCGGCGTCAGCTTGTGCAGCTCCGGCATGCCGTTGGCGCCGGGCCCCTGATAGCGGACGACCACGATCACATCACGGTCGAGCTCGCCGGCACGGAAGGCAGCCTGGACGGCTTCCTGGTTGTCGAAGACACGGGCGGGGGCCTCGACGACGCGATGTTCCGGCTTGACCGCCGAGGTCTTGATGACGCCGCGGCCGAGATTGCCGGTCAGCACGCGCAGGCCGCCTTCGGCAGCGAAGGGCGCCGCGGTGGTGGCCACGACCGTCGGATCGCCGCTCTGGTCGGTGCCGGCACGAGTCCAGGTCAGGGCGCCGCCCTCGTCGAGGTCCGGCATGCTGCGGTAGGGCTCCAGCCCACCCTCGCCCAGGATGGTGGAGATGTCGGTGTGGACGAGGCCTGCGTCGATCAGCTGGCCGATGACGAAGGGCATGCCGCCTGCCTGATGGAAGCGGTTCACGTCGGCGCTGCCGTTGGGATAGACGCGGGTCAGCAGCGGCACGACCGCCGATAGCTCCGAGAAATCCTCCCAGTTGAGCTCGATGCCGGCGGCGGCAGCGATGGCCGGGATGTGCAGGGTGTGATTGGTCGAACCGCCGGTCGCGAGCAGCCCGACGATGCCGTTGACCAGCGCGCGCTCATCGACGATGCGGCCGATCGGCGTGCCGGCGCCGGGGGCGGTCATCGCCACCACACGGCGGGCCGCCGCATCGGTCAGCGCATCGCGCAGAGGCGTGTTGGGGTTGACGAAGCTGGCGCCCGGCAGGTGCAGGCCCATGATCTCCATCAGCATCTGGTTGGTGTTGGCCGTGCCGTAGAAGGTGCAGGTGCCGGGCGCGTGGTAGGACTTGGACTCGGCGTCCAGCAGTTCCTCGCGGCCGACCTTGCCCTGGGCGTAGAGCTGGCGCGCCTTTGCCTTGTCGGCATTGGACAGGCCGGACGGCATCGGGCCGGCGGGCACGAAGATCGTCGGCAGATGGCCGAAGGCGAGCGAGCCGATCATCAGGCCGGGGACGATCTTGTCGCAGATGCCCAGGCACAGCACGCCGTCGAAGGTGGCGTGGGACAGCGCCACGCCGGTCGCCAGCGCGATGACATCGCGGCTGAACAGCGACAGCTCCATCCCCTCATAACCCTGGGTGACGCCGTCGCACATGGCGGGCACGCCGCCGGCGACCTGCGCCACGCCGCCGGCCGCACGCACCGACTCCCGGATCATGGCGGGATAGCGCTCGTAGGGCTGGTGGGCGGAGAGCATGTCGTTGTAGGCGGTGACGATGCCGATCGACGGCTGCTTCTCACCCCGGAGAGCCGCCTTGTCGTCCGCCGCGCAGGCGGCGAAGGCGTGGGCGAGATTGGCGCAGCCCAGGCGATGGCGGCGGGGCTTCCCGCCGGCGCTTTCCAGCCGGGCCAGATAGGCCGCACGGCGGTCGCGGCTGCGCTCGGCAATACGCTCCGTCACGCGGGCGACGACAGAATTCAGGGGGGCGGGCTTGCTCATGATCGCGTCTCGACCGTTAGAGGGAGGCGATGATTTCTGGACCGGACCATACGCCAGGGGCGGCGGACTGTGAAGAAAATTTTTTTCATATATGGGGGTCTGGTGCTGGATTTCTCGCCATGCGCGGAAAAATTCTTCATAGTGAACGCCGGCTTCCAGCAGGGATGCCGTCCCCCCGCGGGGCATTCCAGGAAAGTAACTTTACGCCATGCCACCCCCGGTCAATAGCGCTGCCGCCAACACTGCACCATTGGATATATTGGATGAGATCCGCCGGCTGCGAGGCGAGTTGAAGCGGTCGGAGGGACAGATCGCCGATTTGGTGCTGGCCGAACCGCGCCGGGTGCTGGACCTGAACGTCACATCGCTCGCGCAGGCGGCGGAGGTGAGCGAGGCTACGGTCGTGCGCTTCTGCCGCAGCGTCGGCTGCGCCGGCTTTCCGGACTTCAAGCTGCGGCTTGCCGAATGCCAGGCACGCGACGCCCTGCGCGACGAGGTGCGGAGCGGAACGCCCTATGTCAGCCAGGATGTGGCGCCCGACGACGATGTCGGCACGCTGGCGCGAAAAATTTTTTCATCGAGCGCCGCGGCACTGACGGCCGCCTCCGCCACGCTGGACGAACAGGCGCTGGATCGGGCCATCGCCCTGTTGGCGGCGGCACCGCGGGTGCTGTGCGTCGGCACCGGCGGGTCCAGCGCGTTGGCCCAGGATGCGGCGCACAAGCTGCTGCGCTTCGGCGCCGATGCCCAGCCCTGCGCCGACCCGGTGCTGGCGCGCATGCTGCTGGTCAACATGGGGGCCGGCGGGGTGCTGCTGGCGCTGTCCAACACCGGGCGCAGCGGGGCGATCAACGAGCTGGCGGCGGCGGCCCGGGCACAGGGCACGACGGTGGTCGCGATCACCGCCCCGCGGTCTCCGCTGGCCAGCATGGCGAGCGTGGTCATCGCCAGCCAGCCGGTGGAGGACACGGAGATGTACACGCCGATGGCGTCGCGGCTGGTCCACCTGACGCTGATCGATGTGCTGTCGACCGGCGTGGCGCTGCGGCTCGGCGATCCGGCGGTGCGGCAGCTGGCGAAGGTGAAGGCGGCGATCAATGCCGGGCGGCTCCCGCCACTGACGTGACCGGAGCGCGCGACTCTGCCGCATGCGTCATCCGACCATCGTTCAGGTTGCCGCCGGACGGTTCGGCCGGGCTTGAGCACGGCGGCGCCTCGCGGTCTTGTACCATTGTCGAATAATTAAGCGAACGAACGATTGCTATCCTCGGCCGCAATCCGGCCCTGCAACCGTCCCGCATGCCCGCAAATCCTTGGACAACGGGCGATCGGACTGCGGCGGGGCCACAAGCAAGGATGCAGGAAGAGGACGCACCGATGACGCTCAGCCCCGCCACGCCGCCTCCCCTCCCCCGTCGCCGTCCGGCACTGCATGCCGCTGCCCTGGCCGGAGTGCTGGCACTGGCGCTGCCCGGTCCGGTCCATGCGCATGGCGATGTCGTCCCGCAGGCGGTCGACACCAGCGGACTCGAGAAGCTGGGCGACAAATGGCGCGACAGCAATCCCTACCGCAGCAACCAGCGCGCCATCGAGATCGGCTCCTCCGCCTTCAACCAGAATTGCGCACGCTGCCATGGGCTGGGCGCCGTGTCCGGCGGCATCGCACCCGACCTGCGCTATCTGGAAAAGGGCGATGCCGGCGACGAATGGTACAAGGAACGCGTGATCAACGGCTCGATCCGCAACGGCGTCACCTACATGCCGGCCTTCGGCGAGGCGCTGGGGCAGGAGGCGCTGTGGGCCATCCGCTCCTGGTTGGAAACCGTGCACGAGGAGTGATCACAGAGGCTGGGACCGAAGGGGGTAACACTGATGGCGGTGCGGCATGTTCGCGCACAAAACAATTCGTGTCATTCGCGGTGTTGCGCCCCCCCATTTCGGTCTGACACAATGAGCGAGAGACTTTTTACCATATCCCGCCCCGCCCGCTGCTGCACAGGGAACCGCAGGCCATGACCCGGATCCTGATTGCCGATGATCACCCGATGGTGCGCGACGCTTTGCGCAGCGCGGTTCTCTATTCCTGCCAGGCCACCGACGTGATGGAGGCGGACCGCCTCGACAGCGTCATGCAGGCGCTGGAGGAGCGCGGCGACCTCGACCTCGTGCTTCTCGACGTCAACATGCCGGGCATGAACGGGCTGGGCGGGCTGCGCACGCTGCGCCAGCGCTTTCCGGCGACGCCGGTCGTCGTCGTGTCCGCCCATGAGGAACGGCGCTGGGTTCGCGAGGCGATGGAGAGCGGAGCCGCCGGCTTCATCCCCAAATCGACCCCGCGGGATGCCATTGCAGCGGCCCTGCGGCAGGTGCTGAACGGCGAGCTTTACGTTCCGCCGTCCGCCGGGGAAGAGACCGCCGCAGAAGAGGCGGAGGACGCCGAAACTGCGGAGATCGCGCGGCGCATCGCAACCCTGACCGCACAGCAGCTGCGAGTGCTGGAGTTGCTCGGCACCGGCAAGCTGAACAAGGAGATCGCCTTCGACCTCAGCATCACCGAAACGACGGTGAAGGCGCATGTCTCCGCCATCCTGCAGAAGCTGAAGGTCTACAGCCGCACCCAGGCGGTGGTGATCGCCAACCGTGTGTTGGCCGAGCGGCGGTGAGGGGCTGGTGAGCCTGCTGACAGTCTGGATCGCCTCCGTGCTGCCCCCTCCCCGACCCTCCCCCGCTTTGCGGGAGAGGGAGTTGAGTGCAGGAGCGGCGGAGTTCCCTCTCCCTCGAAGAGGGGGAGGGTTAGGGAGAGGGCACAACTTCCCAGAACTCATCCCCCTCCTCCTCGCCCTCACCCTCCTGACCACCCCCGCCATCGCCGCCGGCATCCCCCAGCCCGACGGCTACCGCCTGTCCGACTACCGCTCCCCCACGCCGGACGGCATCGCCGGGGGCGAGACGGTCGACACGCCGGCCGTGCAGACCCTGCTGTCGCAAGGCCGCGTCATCCCGATCTTCGTCCAGCGGCTGGAGCGCAGCACGCTCCCCGGCGCCCCCTGGCTGCAATCCAAGCCATACCGCCAGATCCCCGGCAGCGTGTGGTTGCCCAATGTCGGCATGGGTGCGCCCGACGACGCGACCCTGGCTTGGTTCGAATCACAGCTGGAGCGGCTGACCGCAGGCGACCGGACCCGCGATCTGCTGTTCTATTGCCTGTCCGATTGCTGGCTGTCGTGGAACGCCGCCAAGCGTGCGGTGTTGCTTGGCTATGCCCGTGTCCATTGGTACCCGACGGGCATCGACGGCTGGATGGAGGCCGGTCTGCCGACGGAGGAGGCGCATCCGCTGCCGCCCCCACCGCCCGGCGCCGCACGCAGCCCGTCCGCGCCCTGACTCGCCTGCGGACGGTGTCGCCGAAAGGGGTGGCGGATTGCACCATCGTAGCATGGCGGTCCTCCGCCCCGGCCCGCTACTCTTCATCTCGCCAACCATCTTGGTCAGCAACAGTCAGCAAGCAGGAGCATCACGCAATGAAGACCTGGCGCAAACCGAAGACCACCGAGATCGCCGTCGGCACCGAAATTAACGCCTACGCCTGCGCCGGTCTCTAAGCCGGTCGATGCGGAGCCGGGGAGACGGGGTGCTGGCACCTCCTTCCCCGGCATCCAATCCAAGAAACCGCGGCAAGACGGTTTTCAGATAAGACGTGAAGGCGGTGGCGATGAAGATTCTCGTCCTCGGTTCGGCAGCCGGCGGGGGCTTCCCGCAATGGAACTGCGCCTGCGACGGCTGCCGCCGCGCCCGCACCGGCGACCCGGCGGCCAAGCCGCGCACCCAATCGTCGCTGGCGGTGAGTGCCGATGGCGAGCGCTGGCTGCTGCTGAACGCTTCGCCCGACCTGGGCGCGCAGCTGCTCGCCAACCCGCAGCTTCACCCGAAGGAGGGCCTGCGCGGCAACCCGATCGCCGCGGCCCTGCTGACCAACGCCGACATCGACCATGTCGCGGGTCTGCTGACCCTTCGCGAATCCCATCCCTTCGCCGTCTATGCCACCCCGCGCGTGCATGGCGTGCTGGCAGCCAACAGCGTCTTCAACGTGTTGAACCCGGAATTCGTCGCCCGCCGTCCGATGGCGCTGGGCGAGCCGTTCCACCCCGCCGGAGCCGACGGCCGCCCGCTGGGGATGGAGGTGGAGGTCTTCGCCGTGCCGGGCAAGGTCGCGCTTTATCTGGAGGATGCCTCGGCCGGTCCCGGTTTCGGTTCCGTCGCCGAGGACACGGTGGCGCTGCGCATCCGACCGACCGACGGGTCGAAGGATGGCTCCAATGAGGGCTTCTTCTACATCCCCGGCTGCGCCGGCATGCCCGGCTGGCTGGCCGACCGGCTGCATGGCGCGCCGCTGGTGCTGTTCGACGGCACCACCTGGACCGACGACGAGATGATCCGCAGCGGCACCGGGGTGAAGACGGCGGGGCGCATGGGTCACATGCCGATGTCGGGGCCGGCGGGCAGCATGGCCGCCTTCGCGCCGCTGAACGTCGCCCGCAAGATCTACATCCACATCAACAACACGAACCCCGCCCTGCTGGAGGATTCGCCCGAACGGGCGGAAGCCGAGGCGGCCGGCTGGCGCATCGCCCATGACGGGCTGGAGCTGACCCTATGACCGACCATGCGACCGCCCCCACCAACTCTGCACCGATGTCCCGTGAGGAGTTCCGCGCCGCCCTCTATGCCATCGGCGAACGGCAGTATCACGACCTCCACCCCTTTCATCAGCTGCTGCACGGCGGCGGGCTGAAGAAGGGGCAGATCCAGGCCTGGGCGCTGAACCGCTTCTATTATCAGGTGTCGATCCCGCGCAAGGACCTGACCATCATGTCCCGCATGGACGACCCGGCGCTGCGCCGCGCCTGGCTGCAGCGGGTGCTGGACCATGACGGGCTGACCCAGTCCGGCGAATTGGACGAGACCAGGGTCGGCGGGATCGAGCGCTGGCTGCGGCTGACCGACGGGCTGGGGCTGGACCGCGACTACGTGAAGTCGCTGGAGGGCATCCTGCCCGCCACCCGCTTCGCAGTGGACGCCTATGTCAACTTCGTCCGCGACCATTCCCTGCTGGAAGCGGTGGCGTCCTCGCTGACCGAGTTGTTCGCGCCGTCGATCCACCGCGAGCGCATCGCCGGCTTCGAGCGCAACTACGCCTTCGCCAACGACAGCACCCTGTCCTACTTCCGCAAGCGGCTGGACGAGGCGCCGCGCGATGTGGAGTTCGGGCTGGAATATGTGCTGACCAATGCCCATACAGCGGAACAACAGCGCCAGTGCCTGCGCGCGCTCCGTTTCAAGACGGAACTGCTGTGGGCCCAGCTGGACGCCCTGCATCACGCCTATGTCACCCCCAACCTGATCCCGCCCGGCGCCTTCGTGCCGGAGGACATGGAACCGACACGGTACAGCCGGTGAACGCACTCACTCCCCATATCGGCGAATCCGACCGGCTGCGGCTGGCTCCCGGCGTCATGCTGCGCAACGACCGCCGCCGCGGCGAATGGATGCTGATGGCGCCCGAACGGCTCCTGGTGCTGGACGAGATGGCGCTGGCGGTGGTGCGTGCCTGCGTCGGGACGGAGGTCGCCGACGTGGCCGCCGGCATCGACCGGCTGACGGCGGAATACGACGCCCCTCGTGGGGAGGTCGCCGCCGACGTGCTGGAGATGCTGACCGACCTGCGCAACAAGGGCTATGTCGTCACATGAGGTGCGTCCAATGAGCTGCGCCCTGCCCGCCTTCGCCACCGCGTCGGCTGCCGACCCGGCACCGCCCTTCGCCGTGCTGATGGAGCTGACGCACCGCTGCCCGCTGCGCTGCCCCTACTGCTCCAACCCTGTGGCGCTCGATGCCGCCAGCGCGGAACTGGACACCGCCACCTGGAAGCGGGTGCTGGACGAGGCCGCCGATGTCGGCGCCCTCCAGGTCCATTTCTCTGGCGGCGAACCCTGCGTCCGCAAGGATCTGGAGGAGCTTGTCGCCCATGCGACGGAGATCGGGCTCTACAGCAACCTGATCACCTCCGCCGTCCTGCTCGACCAGCCTCGGCTGGAACGGCTGCAGCGCGCCGGGCTTCAGCATGTGCAGATCAGCCTGCAGGATTCCGAGGCCACCGGCGCCGACCGCGTCGGCGGCTTCAAGGGCGGCCATGTGAAGAAGCTGGAGGTGGCGCGCGCGGTGGTGCGGCAAGGCTTGGCGCTGACCATCAATGCCGTGCTGCATCGCCACAACATCGACCGGGTCAACGACGTCATCGATCTGGCGATGGAACTCGGCGCCGGTCGGATCGAGATTGCCAACGTGCAGTATTACGGCTGGGCGCTCGCCAACCGGGCGGCGCTGATGCCGTCGCGCGAACAGCTTCTGGCGATGGACGCCGCGGTGCGTGCGCGCCTGCCGGAACTGGCCGGGCGGATCGTCGTCGATTACGTCGTGCCCGATTACTATGCCCGCCGGCCGAAAAGCTGCATGGGCGGCTGGGCTCGGCGCTTCATGAACGTCACCCCGCGCGGTCGCGTCCTGCCCTGCCACGCCGCCGAGACCATCCCGGGATTGGAGTTCGAGACGGTCCACGACCGCAGCCTGTCCGACATCTGGCGCGACGGCCCGGCCTTCGCCCGCTACCGCGGCACCGCCTGGATGCCGGAACCCTGCCAATCCTGCGACCAAAAGGAAGAAGACTGGGGCGGCTGCCGCTGCCAGGCGCTGGCGCTCGCCGGCAGCGCGGACGCGGCCGACCCGGTCTGCGAACTGTCTCCGGCCCATGCGGAGGTCGCCGTCCTGCGCGACCGCGATGCGGCGGCGCTGGAGGCGGAGTGGCGGTATCGGGGGGTTTGAAGGTCGTCGGTTTCGATTGCCCCTTCCCTAACCCTCCCCCTCAATCCACCATCGGTTCGTCGCCCAGCAGCAAATCGATGCGGCGGCGCAGGCTGATCAGTTCGCGGCGCTGCATGTCGTCGACATAGGCGCGGTGCTCGCGCGGATCGCCCAGCTTGGCGGTGGCGCGGCGCAGCGCGTCGAGGAAACGGCCGACCGCCGACATGGTGCGCAGCGACGGCTCCTTGGCGGCATCCTTGCGGCTGCGGGCGGCCTGGACGGTGCCGTCACCGGCCTTCACCTGCTCCCACAGCGCCATCTGCTCTTCCAGATCCTTGATCCAGGCGATCTCGATCAGGGTGGAGCGGGAGACGTCGTGGTGCGCGGCGGCATATTCCTGCTTTATCGTCTCCGGCAGGCTGTTCAGCCGCAGGGTATGGCTGATGTTGCTCTGACTCTTGCCGATGATTCGGCCCAGCTGTTCCTGTGTGTAGCCGAAACGGTCGATCAGCCGGGCCAGCGCCTCCGCCAGTTCCAACGCGTCCAGGTCGACGCGCTGCACATTCTCTACCAGCGACAGTTCGTCCGGATTTCCGGAGGTGACCAGCGCATAGATGGTCGCCAGCCCCAGCATCTCATGCGCGCGCAGCCGGCGTTCGCCGGCGACCAGCCGGTGACCGCCCACCGTCTCCTGTACCAGGATGGGCTGCTTCAGCCCGTAATGCGCGATCGAGTCGGCCAATCCCTGCATCTCTTCCGGGTCGAAATGGCGGCGCGGCAGATGCGGGTTGCGAAGGATCCGTGAAACATCAAGCTCCAGCAGCCGGGGCGGTTTGCCCGCATCGTCGAACAGGTCCGAATGATCGGGCGCGAGCGTCGGCATGTCGTGTTCTGGTCCCTTGGTTCCCAGTCCTTCCGGTTCCGCAACGGTGCCCCGGCGATCCCGGCCATGTCAACGGTGGAGTGGAAGAAAAGGAGAACATTGCAGCGGTGATTCGCGAATGGAACGGCTTCCGCCCGATCTGCCGCAGCATGGAGTACTCCCATCGGCCAAGTGCGCTGAAATACTCGATGTCCACAAAGCTTCATCGCACGGTCACCGTTTTGTTAAACGATCGTTCAAAATCCATTCGGCTGGCGCAACGAAACGTAACTCAGTAGAAAGGGTTGAAGCAGAGCCGAGGAATTGATCCGGCGTCTGTTGGGAGGTCGGTCGATGTCACTTGCTGAACGCAAGCTTTTTGTCGAGCGCTGGATTCGCTCACCCCTTAAGGTCGCATCGGTAACTCCAAGCGGTCCCGAACTGTGCCGTGCCCTGGCGAAGGCCGCCCAATGCGGTCCCGACCGCCGCGTGGTTGAACTTGGCCCCGGAACCGGCCCCGTCACCTCCGCCCTGCTCGGCCATGGCGTCACTCCCGGCAATCTGCTGATGGTCGAGTTGGACCCCGCCTTCGTCGACCATCTGTCGGTGCTGCATCCGGATGCGACTGTGGTGCGCGGCGACGCGACGCGGGTGCATCGGATCGTCCAGGCCCATGGTTGGGAGACCTGCGACGCGGTGGTGTCGGGCCTGCCGCTGATCGCCATGCCGCTGTCGGTCCAGGCGCGGATCGTGCGCGGCGCCTTTTCCGTGCTGGCGCCCGACGGGGTTTTCGTGCAATTCACCTACGGCCCCTTCGCCCCGGTGAACCCGGAGTTGATCCGGCGGCTGCGGCTGAAGCCGCGGCGCCATGCCTGGATCGCCCGGAACCTGCCGCCGGCGTCGGTGTGGACCTTCCGCCGGCTGCCCCAATGAGTCATTTTGACCGCTGAACCTGTCCTGGTATCCAACCTGTTGGACGAGGCGCGCGCCCTGATCGACGCGCGCCGTTACCGCCCCGCCCTGCGCCTGTTGCGCAGCGACGCCATTCCCTACGGTCTGGAGCGGCTGCATCTGTTCGGGTTGGCCCTTCTCGGCCACCGCGACGCCCCGGCGGCCATCGCCTGCCTGCGCCGGGTGCTGGCGGACCGTCCGGGCGACGCCGAGCGCCTCGCCGCCCTGGCGCAAGCCCATCAGGCCGAAAACGCCCCCTTCCCCGCCGTCCGCTGGTTCGAGCGTGCGGTTCGAGTTTCCCCTGGCTGCCCACCCCTGACGGCGGCGCTGGCCGGCGCGCTGCGCCGCGACGCCCGTTATGACGACGCGCTCGTCCTGGCGCGCAAGGCGCTGGCAAGCGGCGATACCTCCCCGGACATCCGGTACGAGGCGGCGATGGCCGCCGCCTATCTCGGCTGCGACGGCGAATCGCTGGCCCATTTCGATGCGCTGCTGGCCGACGATCCCGAACATGCGGCCGCGTGGTTCGGCAGCCATGCACAGGCGCTGCACGGTCACGGCTCCGACGAGGCGCTACGCCGCCTGCGCCGTGCGACGCGCTGCGGCGGGGCCAATGGGAAATACTGGGGCTATCTCGCCGCCACCCTGCGGCTGCTCGGCCGCGATGCGGAGGCGGATGCGGTCCAGGCCGCGGAGATCGGCGACAACCCGAAGCGCCGGCCGCTGCCGGACGGGGCCAGGGCGCTGCTGCCGAAGCTCTCATCCGACTTCCGCCTGTTCGGCAACAGCGGCCGGCTGCTGCGCCATGCGCTGGCCTGCGCCACCACGCCCGGTCTGGTGCTGGAGTTCGGCGTGCGGCGCGGCACCTCGCTCGACCACATCGCCGACGCCGCCGGCCAGGAGGTCCACGGCTTCGATTCGTTCGAGGGGCTGCCGGAGGGCTGGGTGAATTCCCCCCGCGGCGTGCTGACCACCGGCAGCCAGCTGCCGCCGGTGCGCGACAACGCCCGCCTGCATGTGGGGTGGTTCGAGGACAGCCTGCCGCCCTTCCTGGCGGCTCATGCGGGGCCAGTGCGGTTCGTGAATGTGGACAGCGACATCTACGCGTCGGCCCGCACGGTGCTGACCGCGCTGGCGGGCCGGGTGCGGCCGGGGACCGTCATCGTGTTCGACGAGTATATCGGCAATCGCAGCTGGCGCGACGACGAGTATCGGGCGTTCCAGGAATTCGCCGCGGAGAATGCGGTGCGGTACGAGTATTTTGCGGCAAGTCCCTACACCAAGCAGGTGGCGGTGCGGGTGTTGGGGGTTGGACGCGCGGGTTAGGTGCTGCGGCGGTGGCCCCCTCCCCATCCCTCCCCCGCTTCGCGGGAGAGGGGGTAGGACGCTTGCGGAAGTGATGTAGAGGACAGCGGCAGTCCTCTCTCCCGCGATCGGATCGGCCTTCGGCCGACCGAGGGCGGGGGAGGGTTAGGGAGGGGGCAAAACCTCCCGCGCCGCTGAAATCACCTCACCCCGCCGCCTTCACCTGACGGCGGCGCGCATGCAGGACCGGCTCGGTGTAGCCGTTCGGCTGGACACGGCCCTTGAACACCAGATCGCAGGCGGCCTGGAAGGCGATGCTGCCGTCGAAGTTGCCGGCCATCGGCTTGTACAGCGGGTCGCCGGCGTTCTGCTTGTCGACGACGGCGGCCATGCGCTTCATGACCTCCATCACCTGGGCTTCGGTGCAGATGCCGTGATGCAGCCAGTTGGCGATGTGCTGGCTGGAGATACGCAGGGTGGCGCGGTCTTCCATCAGCCCGACATCGTGGATGTCCGGCACCTTGGAACAGCCGACGCCCTGGTCGATCCAGCGCACCACATAGCCGAGGATGCCCTGGGCGTTGTTCTCCAGTTCCTCCCGGATCTCGTCCTCCGACCAGTTGGGGCGGTCGGCGAGCGGGATGGTCAGGATGTCGGACAGGGCGGCGGCCTGACGCTTGGCCAACTCGTCCTGCACCTCGGCCACGTTCACCACATGATAGTGGGTGGCGTGCAGCGTGGCGGCGGTCGGCGACGGCACCCAGGCGGTGTTGGCGCCAGCCTTCGGGTGGCCGATCTTGGCGACCAGCATGTCGGCCATCTTGTCCGGCATGGCCCACATGCCCTTGCCGATCTGCGCGCGGCCCTTCAGACCCGCCTTCAGGCCGACATCGACGTTGTTGTCCTCATAGGCCGAGATCCACTTGGTGGCCTTCATCGCCGCCTTGCGGACGACCGGGCCGGCCTCCATGGAGGTGTGGATCTCGTCGCCGGTGCGGTCCAGGAAGCCGGTGTTGATGAACACCACGCGGTCCTTGGCGGCGCGGATGCATTCCTTGAGGTTGACGGTGGTGCGCCGCTCCTCGTCCATGATGCCGACCTTGAGGGTGTTGCGGGCCATGCCCAGCAGGTCCTCGACGCGGCCGAACAGCTCGTCGGTGAAGGCGACCTCTTCGGGGCCGTGCATCTTCGGCTTCACGATGTAGACCGAGCCGGCGCGGCTGTTGCGCAAGCCCCCATCGGCCTTCAGATCGTGCAGCGCGATCAGCGAGGTGAAGACACCGTCCAGGATGCCTTCCGGCGCCTCGCTGCCGTCGGACAGCTTGACCATGTCGATGGTCATCAGGTGGCCGACGTTGCGGACCAGCAGCAGGCTGCGGCCGTGCAGGGTGACGCTGCCGGTCGGCGTGGTGTAGGTGCGGTCCGGGTTCAGCTTGCGGATGACGGTCTTGTCGCCCTTGGGGAAGCTGGCCTCCAGCGTGCCCTTCATCAGGCCCAGCCAGTTGCGGTAGGCGACGACCTTGTCCTCCGCATCCACGGCGGCGACGGAATCCTCGCAATCCTGGATGGTCGACAGGGCGGCTTCCAGCACCACGTCGGCGACGCCGGCCGGATCGTCCTTGCCGATCACGCTGCCGCGGTCGATGCGGATCTCGATGTGGGTGCCGTTCTGCACCAGCAGCACGGCCGACGGCGCCGAAGCCTCGCCCTGCCAGCCGACGAAGGCGGCCTTGTCCTTCAGGCCGGTCTTGCCGCCGGTCTTCAGCGTCACCGCCAGCGCCTCGCCCTCGACCGCATAGCCGGTGGCGTCGGCATGGCTGCCCTCGGCCAGCGGAACGGCGTCGTCCAGGAACTTGCGCGCCCAGGCGATCACCTGCGCGCCGCGGGCGGCGTCATAGCCGCCGGCCGCCGGAGTGCCCGGAATGGCGTCGGTGCCGTACAGCGCGTCGTACAGGCTGCCCCAGCGCGCGTTGGCGGCGTTCAGGGCATAGCGGGCGTTGGTGATCGGCACCACCAGCTGCGGGCCGGCGAGATAGGCGATCTCCGGATCGACGTTGCCGGTGCCGACGGCGAAATCACCGCCCTCGGGCACCAGATAGCCGATCTGGCGCAGGAAGGACTCGTATTCGGCCTGATCGAAGACCTTGCCGCGACGGGCGGCGTGCCACGCGTCGATCTGCGCCTGCAGGCTGTCGCGCTTGTCCAGCAGCGCCCTGTTGCGCGGCGCCAGCTCGTGCAGGAGCTGGTCGAGGCCGGTCCAGAGACGGTCGGCGTCGACACCGGTCCCCGGCAGCGCCTCGTCATTGATGAAGTCGTACAGCGGTTGGGCGATTTCGAGGCCGCCACGGCGGATCCAGTTGCTCATCTCGTTGCGTGTCCCATTCTCTTGCGCTCGGTTCGCAGACTCCTCTCCGGGAGTCTTGGTTCATCGGTTATCGCGTCTTCCGCGCGAGCCGGTCAACACAATGTCGCACCGCAGCGTATGGAGAAATGGTAGCAGACGGCAGGTGTCCGCCGGGCCCGGTCAGGCCAGCAGATCGAGGGCCGCAGCCGGTTGGGCAATGGAGGCGACCGGCGACGACACGCCCGGGATCTCCGCCGCGTCCGCATCGCCGCCGCCCAGCAGCCCGGCCGCGCCGAGCGCCTCGCCGGACCCGAAGGCGGCGGCGCGCAGGGCGTTCACCTCCTTCTGGGCGGCTTCGACCATCTTGTCGTCCGCCTTGAAGCCTTCGCGACGCTCCCGCCGCCGCTTTTCCGATTCCTCCAGCATGTTGGCGGCCTTGGCCTCTCCGATGATGCGCTTGGAGGTGGCGAGCACGCCCTCCACCCGCTGGCCGAAAGCATCGGCCTCGCGATAGCGCGACATCTTCATGGCGTTGTCGGCCATCATCTGCTGGATCATCGGACCGTGGCCGCTGGTTGGTCTGCCGGCCGCCACGCCATTTCCGGTCATCCCACCGGCGCCGAGACCGGACAGAACATCCTCGACCAGCCGGGCAATGTCGTCGGGCAGTTCGCCGTCCTGGGACGCGGTTTGGGCAGCGGACTCGGCATCGGCCGCGGCACCGGCTGCCATAAGGTCGGCGGTTGTTTCGGCCGCGTTTTGGACGGCGCTTTGGGCCGGAACTCCCTCCCCCGCCGAAATGTCGACGGTCAGCGTCAGTTCGGTCTGCTGCAGAGTCAGGCTGGTGGTGCTGCGCGTGATGGTGGTCTCGCTGGACAGCATCGTTCCGCCGGCCGCGGCGGCGCTGTCGCCGGGCAGACCCAGTTCCGCCGCGGCCTTGATGCCGGCGCCGTACTCCTTGGCAGCGCGCCCGGCCTCACGCGCCAGCAACGCGGCTTCGCGCGCCAAGGCCGCCAGCTTCTGCGCATCGCCCTGGGCGAAGCGCATCGCCAGCTTCAATTGCTCAATTTTGCGTTCGACCTGCTCCAGCCGGGCCGCTGCGGCCTCCTTGGGCCCGCCGACACGCCGCGCCTCCTCCAAGGCGGCCCTGGCGGCGGAGTTGTCGCTCTGCCATTTGGCCGATGGCTGGGTCATGGCATGCGCACGCTCCGCCTTCTGGGCGAGCTGGCCCTTGGCGTCTTTCGCCTCCAGCTCCTTCTCCCAGGGCTTCTTCGCCTGCTGCAGCCGGAAAAGGCCGGACTGGCCGTCCGCCACCACGCTGAAGACGCTCATGCCGCCACCCTCCGGCCCGGCCGAACCAAGTTGTTCGCGGCAAAGTTTAGCACAATCGCCGCAACTGTCCATTTCGCGCAGCCCCTGCGTGGAACCCCAAGGCTTGGCTGGTGTTTCACTTCCCGACACCCGATTCCGCAACGGGCGGTGCGAAACCGCAGGCGCGGAGCCGCGGAATACCGGAATCCCGAGGAGGAAAGACACGATGCCGAACCGCGACATGACCGGCACCGGCGGAACGACCCCGACCGGCTCCACCACTGGACATTCGACCGCCGGCAGCAGCTCCACCACCGCCAACACCCCGTCGGGCGGGCGCGGCAGCGTCGAGGACATCAAGAAGACCGTCAACCGTGCCGCCGACGACGCCATGGAGACCGGCCGCGAAACGCTGGGCCAGGCCCAGGGCCGCATCCGTTCGCTGCTGGAACAGCAGACCGGCCGCGCCGCCGACCAGCTGGGCGGCGTCGCCAACGCCCTGCACAAGGCCGCCGAGCAGCTCAACCAGGAGAATGGCGGCGTGGTCGCCGATTACGCCGTGCAGGCGGCCGACCGTGTGGAGCGCGTCGCCGACATGCTGCGCGACGCCACGGTCGACGACATCGTCGGCGAGGTGGAAGGCTTCGCCCGCCGCCAGCCGGAGGTGTTCATCGGCGCCGCCTTCGCCGTCGGCTTCCTGGCCGCACGCTTCATCAAGAGCTCCGGCGAGCGCCGGATGCACCGCGCCTCCACCTCGTTGCGCGGCAATGCCCACCCGTCGCAGTCCGTGCGCAGCACCCGCGGCACCGCCTATGACGTTGGCCGCGACCGCGGCCGCGACATGAACCGGGACTCCGACCGCACGCCGAGCCGCGGCATGGCCGGCGGCATCGCCGAGTCCGTCAGCCGCGGCACGCCGTCCCACAGCGCGGACACCCCCAGCACCGGTTCCACCAGCGTCAACACCGGCAGCCTGACCGGCCGCATGGAGTCGGAGCGCGGGGCGGAGCGCCTGGGTGAGCCGAAGCCGGCTGCCGCCGGCCGCATCGGCATGCCGCTGTCCACCGCGCCGGCCTCCGTCACCGGCCGCACCGCGTCGCCGTCGGCCGACACGGCGCTCGGCACCAGCACGGTCAGCACGCCCGCCGGCGTGACGGGGACGACCGGCAGCGCCGGCAGCTCCGTGAATGCCGGCACCACCGGCGTCGGCACCACTGGCGTCGGCGGCACCGGCAACACCACCGGCACCAGCGGAACCCAGGGCGGGGCCGCCGGCACCACCTCCTCCACCTCCAAGCCGCAGGGACAGCGTCCATGAGCGCCGCCGAGAACCGCTATGACGAGCCGCGGGATCCGCGGCAGGACCGGCCGCTCGCCGGCCTGTTCGCCGATCTCGCCCGCGAATCCGCCAACCTCGCCCGATCCGAGATCGCGTTGGCGAAGGCCGAGTTGACCGACAAGGCCACCGAGGCCGCCGGCGGCGTGGCCTTCATCGCCGTCGGCGGACTGGTCGCCTTCGCCGGCGTCCTGGTCCTGCTTGCCGCTGCGGTTCTCGGCCTGTCCAACGTCCTGGCCCCATGGCTGTCAGCGCTGATCGTCGGCGTGGTGGTTCTGGCGGTGGGCGGCATCCTGGCTTACGTCGGCAAGAACCGGCTGAGCCCCGCCAACCTCCGCCCCCGCCGCACCATGAACACGCTGGAAGACGACAAGCGTTGGGCCAAGTCCCAGCTTGCCCGCTAGGGGCCGGCCGATGGCGGACGACAAACGCACTCCCGCGGCCGGGCAGGCAGCCACGCCGCAGGATCTCGACGCCCTGGAGGGCGACATCCGCGCCAGCCGCGCGCGCATCGGCGGCACCGTCGATGCGCTGCGCGACCGCACCGCACGTCTGCGCGGCAGTCTGGCGCGGTGGTCGCCCCAATCCCTGATGGAGAACACCATGAAGCACACCTATACGCCGGCGACGCCGGAAACCCCGTCCCAGCGTTCCCACCAGCATCAGTCCGACCGTTACGAGAGCGGCCAGACCGTCCACTACAAAGGGTCGCGCTCGCGCTCCGCTTCGGACGGCTCGATGCTGAGCAGCGTCACCAGCAACCCGATCCCGCTCGCCCTGGTCGGCATCGGGCTGGGCTGGCTCGCCCTGTCCAGCACCGGCTACGACCGCCGCATCGCCCGGTCCAGCACGGTTCGGTCGGCACGCCACCGCATGGGCGACGCCGTCGATTATGCCCGCGAGTCGCTGAGCAGCGCATCCGACAGCGTGCGCAGCGCCGCCAGCTCCGCCTATGATAGCGCGTCGGGCGCGGTCGGTTCTGCCTACGACAGCGCCTCGGGCACCGTCAGCGGGATGATGGGCGGTTCGGACGACGATCATGCCTCGGGCCGGGGCGACATCCATGGTCAGCGGCAATCGCAGGGCAACGCCGGCCGCGGCATGTCGCGTCTCTCCTCCATGGCGCCGTCGACCGATCATCTGCGCCACCGCGCCCATGACATGACGACCGGCTTCTGGGACCTCGTGGAGGATCACCCGATCGTCGCCGGGGTCATGGGTGTCGCACTGGGCGCGGCCATCGGCGCCGCCCTGCCGGGCACCCGCTATGAGAAGCAGTGGGTCGGCGAGTATGCGGACGAAGCGACCGAGCGCGCCAAGGCGATCGCGATGGACGCGCTCGACCGCGGCACCCGCGCCGCCCAGGCCGCGGCACAGACCGTTGTCGAGTCGGCCAAGGAGGACGTCCGCGAGGTCGTTTCGGAAGCCACCAACGCCGCCCGCGAGGAAGTCAAGAAGCCGGGCTGATCCCCGCTTCCTAACCGAACCGGACCGACCCCGCGCCCTTCCGGCGCGGGGTTTTCCGTTTCCCCACCCAGATTGCGGCAAACCGCCGCACCATCGCCAACGGGCGCCGCCTTGGCTGTAGCGTGATGGATGGAGCGACGCTATAACCAAGCAGGCTTGATGGGTATTCCCGGCGGATCAGCCATGCACAGGCGCCAAAGCCGCGGAAACCCTGCACTTTAATCGACAAACGCCCCTTGCCCCCAGGATCAATCAGGACTAAATTGGTCCTGTATTCGAAACCGGGGTGAAACGGGGTGCGGTCATGATCCGGCTGAGCAAGCTGACCGACTATGCCATCGTCGTGTTGAGCGAGATGGCGCGGCAGGTGGGTGCGGTCCATACCGTCGCCCATCTGGCCGATCGCACCGGCGTGCCCGCCCCGACCGTCGCCAAGCTGATGAAGGCGATGACCCCGGCGGGCCTCACCACCTCGCAACGCGGTGCTGCCGGCGGTTATGCGCTGAGCCGCCCGGCCGATGCAATCTCCATCGCGGAAATCATCACGGCGCTCGACGGTCCCATCGCGCTGACCGCCTGCGTCGACGGCGCCGACAGCCAATGCGGGGTGGAGCAACTTTGCCCCATGCGCGGCGGTTGGGAAAAGGTGAACCGCGCTATTCGCGGCGCGCTGGAGGAGGTGACGCTGGCCGACATGATGGCCCCCATCACCTTCCCGGCCCCGGCAGCCGCAACGAACTCCACAGCCGCCCAGCCGGCCCGCCCTGCGCACTGAACGGCGCGCACCGAACAGCATTCTTGAGAAGGACGAGGCAAAGCCATGGCCGCCCAACCGGAAACCGTCGAGCAGGTCCGCGCCGTCACGGAGCAGAAGTACAAGTACGGCTTCACGACCGACATCGAATCCGACGTCGCGCCGAAGGGCCTCAACGAGGACATCGTCCGCTTCATCTCCGCCAAGAAGGAGGAGCCGGAGTGGTTGCTGGAATGGCGCCTGAAGGCTTTCCGCGTCTGGCAGACGATGGAGGAGCCGCAATGGGCCGCCGTCAGCTTCCCGCCCATCGACTATCAGGACGCGCATTACTATGCCGCGCCGAAGAAGAAGGCCGGTCCGAAGTCGCTGGATGAGGTCGATCCCGAACTGCTGAAGACCTACGAGAAGCTGGGCATCCCCTTGCGTGAGCAGGAGATCCTGGCCGGCGTCGAAGGGTCGGAGGGCAAGAGCCCGGCCATCGCCGTGGACGCCGTGTTCGACAGCGTGTCGGTCGCCACCACCTTCAAGGCGAAGCTGGAGGAGATGGGCATCATCTTCTGCGCGATCTCCGAGGCGGTGCAGAAGCACCCGGAGCTGGTGAAGAAGTATCTCGGCTCGGTGGTGCCCTATACCGACAACTACTATGCGACGCTGAACTGCGCGGTCTTCACCGATGGCAGCTTCGTCTACATCCCCAAGGGCGTGCGCTGCCCGATGGAGCTGTCTACCTATTTCCGCATCAACCAGGCCAACACCGGCCAGTTCGAGCGGACGCTGATCATCGCCGACGAAGGCGCCTACGTCAGCTATCTGGAAGGCTGCACGGCGCCCCAGCGCGACGAGAACCAGCTGCATGCCGCGGTGGTCGAACTGGTGGCGATGGACGACGCGACCATCAAGTATTCCACCGTCCAGAACTGGTATCCCGGCAACGCCGAGGGCGTCGGCGGCATCTACAACTTCGTGACCAAGCGCGGCGCCTGCCGCGGCAGGAACTCCAAGATCTCCTGGACGCAGGTGGAAACAGGCTCCGCGATCACCTGGAAGTATCCGAGCTGCATCCTGCAGGGTGACAATTCGGTGGGCGAGTTCTATTCGGTCGCCATCACCAACAACTTCCAGCAGGCCGACACCGGCACCAAGATGATCCACATCGGCAAGAACACCCGCTCGACGATCGTGTCGAAGGGCATCTCGGCCGGCAAGGCGCAGCAGACCTACCGCGGGCTGGTGAAGATCCTGCCC
>Ga0196970_1001042_pt1 | contig 22183 bp, 17 predicted proteins | sample S1v_513CmetaG_FD_148672 | JGI IMG/M metagenome (GOLD analysis project Ga0196970, IMG submission 148672) | Soil microbial communities from Anza Borrego desert, Southern California, United States - S1+v_5-13C | ecosystem: Environmental > Terrestrial > Soil > Desert | place: USA: California...
CGTCCGCCGGGCACGCCGCTGCACGGGCGCTCCGCGCGGCGACGGCGCCGACGGCACCGCGCCGCGACAGGTCCCACATGGCGGGCGTCGAGAGCGTGTGGATGTCGTCCCAGCGCAGCCCCGTGACGCCGATCAGGACGACCGGACCGGCGGCGTCGTCGTCCGCGGGGCTCGCGCCGTGCGCCGGCGCCGCCACGAGCAGCGCCCCGACGACGGCGACGGCGAGCGCGAGGAGGCGCCGGGACAGGGGCACGCGACCAGCCTAGGGCGCACTACGCTCGCTGCGGCGGTGGCCGTGTGGCGGGGCCGCCAAGGCAGCGTGAAGGACCCGTGAGAGAGGACGGCCCATGAGCGGCGAGCAGCGGCTGCGGTACGCCTACCTCGGTCCGGCCGGCACGTTCACGGAGGCGGCGCTCCGCCAGGTCGCGAGCCCCGACGACGCCCAGTTCCTGCCGCAGGTCGACGTCGTCTCGGCGATCGAGGCCGTGCGCACGGGCGACGCGGACCTCGCCGTCGTCGCGATCGAGAACTCGGTCGAGGGTGGCGTGACGGCCGTCCTCGACACCCTCGCGGTCGGGCAGCCGCTCGTCCTGCTGCGCGAGATGCTCGTGCCGGTCTCGTTCGTGCTCGCCGCCCGGCCGGGGGTCGAGCTCGCGGACGTCTCGCGGATCTCCGCGCACCCCCACGCCTGGGCGCAGTGCCGGCGCTGGCTGCGGGCCAACCTGCCCGGCGTCGTGCACGTGCCCGCGACGTCGAACACCGCCCCGGCCGCCCTGCTGGCGAGCACGGACGACAAGCTCGCGTTCGACGCCGCGCTCATCCCGCCCGCTGCGATCGAGCACTACCGCCTGCAGGTTCTCGCCGAGGACGTCGCCGACGCCGAGGGTGCGGTCACGCGTTTCGTCCTCGTCGGGCGGCCGGGCCAGCTCCCCGCGCCGACCGGCGCCGACAAGACGACGCTGGTCGTGCACCTGCCCAGCAACCAGGCCGGGGCGCTGCTGGAGATGCTCGAGCAGTTCGCGACGCGCGGCGTGAACCTGTCGCGGATCGAGTCGCGGCCCATCGGCGACTCCCTGGGCCGGTACTCGTTCTCCATCGACGTCGAGGGCCACATCGCGGAGGAGCGTGTCGCCGAGGCGTTCATGGGCCTGCACCGGGTGTGCCCGCACGTGCGGTTCCTGGGCTCGTACCCGCGGGTCGACGACCCGCACGGCGGCGTCCGCGTCGGCACCTACGACGCCGACTTCCACGCCGCCCGGGCCTGGGTGCAGGCGCTGCGCGAGGGCCGCGCCACCTAGGCGACGCGTCCGCCCCACACCCGCAGCCCACCCAGCCACCCACGCACCCGCCCACCCGCCCACGCACCCGCCCACGCCCGCCCACCGGCCCACGCCCGCCGCCACCCGCCCACGCCCGAGGACTCCGCAGGATCGGTGCCTCGGTGTGACGGATGTTGCGGAATCCTGGACGACCGACCGACGGACCGACGGGCGGGCGGTCAGGTCGCGTCGACGCGGACCTTGAGGGACAGGGGTTCGATTCGGGCCGCGACTTCGAGGGCGCTGCCGATGATGTCGCCGTCCACCTGGATCTGCTGGGCGTCGCGCGCCCGCACCCGCAGCTCCCGGGCGCGGGCGTGCTCGATGCGACCCGCCTTGTTCGGCAGCCGGGTCCGCACGCCGAAGCGCTGGAGCGCCACCTCGCCGAACAGCTGGGTCCAGCCGATCAGCCCGACGCGCGTGTCGATGGCGCCGACGTCGAGCCACCCGTCGTCGAGCACGGCGTCCGGCAGCAGGGCGATGCCGCCCGGCAGCTGACCGCAGTTGCCGACCAGCAGGCTGCGGAGCCGCACGTTGTACCAGGGCGACTCGTCGAGCGACATCTGCAGGCGCATCCGGCGGGCGTGCATGTGCTTGATCCCGGCGACGAAGTACGCGATCCAGCCGACCTTCGCCTTCAGGTCCTCGTCGGTGCTGGCCACCATCGCGGCGTCGAACCCGAGCCCGGCGATGACCAGGAAGATGTGGTCGCGGGCCGGCTCCGCGACGTCGGCCGGGGTCTCCTCCGGACGCTCCGCCTCGGGGTCCGCCTGCGCGATCGTGTCCCGCACGTCCGACTCGTCACGGACCACCGTCAGCCAGCCGACGTCGATCGCCCGGTCCTGGCCGGTGAGCGCGATGCGCAGCAGGGCGTCGACGTCGCCGAGCGGCAGGTCGAGGTTCCGCGCCAGGAGGTTGCCGGTGCCCTGCGGCACCAGACCCATCGGGACGCCCGAGCCGGCGAGGCCCTCCGCCACAGCCCGCACGGTCCCGTCGCCGCCGATCGCGACGACGACCTGGGCACCCTTGTCGATGGCCTCCCGCGTCTGCCCCACGCCCGGGTCGTCGACCGTCGTCTCGAACCACAGCGGCTCGGGCAGGTACCGGGCCGCGCACGCCTGCACGACGGCGTCACGCAGCTGGGGGACGCCGGGCTTCGTGGGGTTCGCGACGAAGGCGACCAGGGTGCGCGAGGCGTCCGTCAGACCGGTCGCGGCGGTCCCGGCGCTGCCGGGGGCGGCCACGGAGGGGCGCAGCGGCACCCCGTGGCCCTTGAGGGCACGTCTGTTGAGGACCGCCAGCACGACCGCCGCAGCGGCCAGCAGAACGGCCGCGATCGCAACCCACCCGTACCAGGGCATGGCCACACGGTACGGGCGATGCGGGTGCGACACACCCCCATTCGCGACGGATACCCTCGTGGGGTGATCGATCCACGCCTCCTCCGCACCGAACCGGACGTCGTCCGGGCCAGCCAGCGCCTGCGCGGCGACGACGAGTCCCTGGTGGACTCGGCGGTCGGCCTCGAGGAGCGCCGGCGGTCCGCGCTCACCCGGTTCGAGCTCCTGCGCGCGGAGCAGAAGGACCTGGGCCGGAAGGTGGCGAAGGCCCCGGCGGACGAGAAGGCGACGCTCCTCGCGCGGGCCAAGACCCTCGCCGACGAGGTCAAGGCCGCCGAGGCCGACGCCGGCTCGGCGGCCGCGGAGCTCGACGGCGTGCTGTGGCGCATCTCGAACATCGTGGTGGACGGTGTTCCCGCGGGCGGCGAGGACGACTACGCGGTGCTGCGCCACGTGGGCACGCCGCGCGACTTCGCCGCGGAGTACGGGCCGGACTTCGTCGTCCGCGACCACCTGGAGCTCGGGGAGCTGCTCGCGGCGATCGACGTGGAGCGCGGCACCAAGGTGTCAGGCGCCCGGTTCTACTTCCTCACCGGCATCGGCGCCCGCCTGGAGCTCGCCCTGCTCAACGCGGCGATCGACCGCGCGGTGGCCGCCGGCTTCACGCTCATGACGCCGCCCACGCTCGTCCGGCCGGAGATCATGCGCGGCACGGGGTTCCTGGGCGCGCACGCGGACGAGGTCTACCACCTGGCCACGGACGACCTGTACCTGGTGGGGACGTCGGAGGTGGCGCTCGCGGGCTACCACTCGGACGAGATCATCGACGTGACGGCCGGGCCCCGCCGGTACGCGGGCTGGTCGTCGTGCTTCCGGCGGGAGGCCGGCTCGTACGGCAAGGACACGCGCGGCATCATCCGCGTGCACCAGTTCAACAAGGTCGAGATGTTCAGCTACACGACCGCCGACGACGCCGAGGCCGAGCACGAGCGCCTCCTCGCCTTCGAGGAGGAGATGCTGGGGCTCGTCGAGCTCCCGTACCGGGTGATCGACACGGCGGCCGGGGACCTCGGCACGTCGGCCGCGCGGAAGTTCGACTGCGAGGCGTGGCTGCCGAGCCAGGAGCGTTACCTCGAGCTCACGTCGACCTCGAACTGCACCACGTTCCAGGCGCGCCGCCTCGGCATCCGCGAGCGGACGGCGTCGGGCGAGACCCGGACCGCCGCCACGCTCAACGGGACGCTGGCGACGACGCGGTGGATCGTCGCGATCCTCGAGAACCACCAGCAGGCCGACGGCTCGGTTCACGTGCCGGCGGGCCTGCGCCCGTACCTGGGCGGCCTCGAGGTGCTGCGCCCGGCCGGGGCGTGAGCGTGGGTCCTGCCGATCCGGGCGGCCCCCGCGAGGCTGCCGCCGACCCGTACCTGGTCGCGATCGACGTCGACGGCACGCTCATGCGCATCGACGGGACGATCGCGCCGCGCGTCCGGGACGCCATCACGGCCGTGCGTGCGGCCGGGCACCACGTGGTGCTGGCGACGGGTCGGTCGGTGATCTCCGCCGGCCCGATCGCCCAGGACCTCGGGCTGACGCACGGCCCGGCGGTGTGCTCGAACGGCGCGGTGACGGTCCGGATGGACCCGGCCGCCGAGCGCGGCTACGAGGTCGTCGACATGATCACGTTCGACCCGGGGCCCGCGCTGCGCATCGTGCGGGCGGAGCTACCCGACGCCGCGTACGCGGTCGAGGACGTGGGACGCGGGTTCTTCGTGTCGAAGCCCTTCCCGCCCAACGAGATCGAGGGCGTGCACGTCGTCGTCGACTTCGAGCACCTGTGCACCCTGCCGGCGACGCGCGTCGTCATCCGCAGCCCGGAGCACACGCAGGACGACTTCCACGAGCTGGTGGAGCGCATCGGTCTGCACGAGGTCTCGTACTCCGTGGGCTGGGTGGCGTGGCTGGACCTCAACCCCAAGGGCGTGACCAAGGCGACCGGGCTCGAGGAGGTGCGGCAGCGGCTGGGGGTCCGGGCCGAGCGCACCGTGGCGATCGGTGACGGCCGCAACGACCTGGAGATGCTGGCGTGGGCGGCGCGGGGTGTGGCCATGGGCAACGCCGACGACGTCGTGCGGGCCGCCGCGGACGAGGTCGCCCCGCCGTTGGCCGACGACGGCGTCGCGGCCGTGCTGGAGTCGCTGCTCGCCTGAGGCCTGCCACCGGCCGAGCCCCGGGTCGGGAGCCTGGCCGACGATTCCGCGCATCGGTGGTCGTGGGTGACCGATCGTGCGGAATCGTCGATGTCGCACCCCCCGGGCCGGAGCCCCTGGCCGACGATTCCGCAGCATCGGCGGTTGTGCGTGACCGATCGTGCGGAATCGTCGATGTCACCCACCCCCGGGCCGGTCGTTGACAGCTGGCGAACGGTTGCCCCACACTTCCGCTAATCCGATTTAGCAGACGCCGGCTTCCGTCTCTGAACCCCGGCGAGGAGGAGGTCGTGTGAGCACGGAGGTCGACCGCGTCGATGCCCCGGCGGCGACGGGCGTGCGGGAGGTCGTCGGGATCCTCGAGGCCGCCCGGCCCTGGACGGCGAGCCCGGTACCGCCCGAGATCCCGTACGGCGACATGCCCGGGGACCAGGTGCGCATCGGCGCGGCCCAGGTCGCGAAGGCCGCCACGCTCCTGCCGCCGCTCGCCGAGGAGCTGCTGCCCGTGCTGGCCCGGAGCGCGTGCTCCCGGGCGGTCGTGGCGGTGGCGGGCGGCTCCGGCGTCGGTAAGTCCGAGATCGCCTCGCTGCTCGCCTTCCAGCTGCGGTCCATGGGCATCGGCACCTACACGTTGTCCGGGGACAACTACCCGCACCGCATCCCCCGGCTCAACGACGCCGAGCGCCTGCGCGTGTTCCGTCGCGGCGGCCTGCGCGGGCTCATTGCGAGCGGCCTCCACACGCCGCAGCGGTCCCGTGCGCTGCTCGCCCTGCAGGTGGCGGGTGTCGACGCCGACCGTGGGCGGGCGGCCGGGTGCGAGTGGCTCGCCGTCTACCAGGACGCCGGCCGCACGAGCCTGGCGGGATATCTGGGCACGCGGCACGAGAGCGACTTCGCCGAGCTCTCGGCCATCGTGCGGCGGTTCACGGACGGCGCCGACGCCCTCTACCTGCGACGCATGGGCCGCGAGGAGGCCGACGTCTGGTACGACCTCGTCGACGTGTCGGACGTGCACGTCCTCGTCATCGAGTGGACGCACGGCCTGAGCGACGCGCTCGTCGGCGTCGACGTCCCGATCCTGCTGGACAGCACGCCGGCGGAGACGCTCGAGCACCGCCGCGCGCGCAACCGCGACGGGGGCGTCGACAGCCCGTTCACCGCGCTCGTGCTGGAGATCGAGCAGGAGCTCCTGGACTCCCGTGCGCACACGGCCCGGATCGTGCTCTCCAAGGGCGGCGAGCTGCGCAGCCCCGACGTCCGACGCCACGCGGGCCGCGCCGGGGAGGTGCCGGGTGCCTGAGACGCCGGTGGTCGGCGACGCCCGGCCCATGCTCAACGCCTACCCGGACAGCGTGGGTGGGCGGCTGTCCGGGCTGGTGGACCTCCTGCGGACCCCGGAGGTCGACGGCGTCTTCGAGTCCTGCTACGTGCTGCCCAGCGTGTTCAACACGGACCTCGACCGCGGGTTCTCCGTGATCGACTACGGGCTGAACGAGCGCTACGCGTCCCAGGCGGACCTCGACGCGATGGCGGACCTCGGCGTCGGCCTGAAGCTCGACTTCGTGCTCAACCACTGCTCGGTGCTGTCGCCGCAGTTCCAGGACCTCCTCGCACGCGGCGACGACTCGCCCTACCGGGACTTCTTCATCGACTGGAACCGCTTCTGGGCGGGGAACGGCGAGCTGACGGCGGCCGGCTACGTCCAGCCGGCCCCGGACCTGATCCAGGACATGTTCTTCCGCAAGCCCGGGCTGCCGATCCTCATGGTGCGCTTCCCCGACGGCCGCGAGGTGCCGTACTGGAACACCTTCTACCAGGAGGTCGTGCACCCCCCGCTGGACGCCCAGGACCTGCTGCGGGCGTTCGACATCCAGTACGCCTCGGCCACGGAGCTCGCGGAGCTCGTCAACGCGGGCCTCGCTGCGGGGACGGCCGTGGGGGACCTCGAGCTCGGGCCGTACGAGCGGCACCGGGCGGACGTGACCGAGCTGCTGGCGGGCCGCCGTCGCTACCTCGGGCAGATGGACGTCGACATCACCTCCCCGCTCGTGTGGGACTTCTACGCGCGCACGGTACGGACGCTCGCCTCCTACGGCGCCCGCATCGTGCGTCTCGACGCCTTCGCGTACGCGCCCAAGGCCCCCGGCCGGCGCAACTTCCTCAACGACCCGGAGACGTGGGAGCTGCTCGAGCGGGTCCGGCAGCTCGCGGACCCGGCGGGTGTGGCCTTGCTGCCCGAGATCCACGCCGCCTACGCCGAGGGGATGCACAGGCGCATCGCCGCCGAGGGCTACCTCACCTACGACTTCTTCCTCCCCGGCCTCGTGCTGGACGCCCTCGAGACGGGCTCCGCGGCGACCCTCCTGCGGTGGGCGCGGGAGGTCCGCGACGCCGGCATCCGCACCGTCACCATGCTGGGCTGCCACGACGGCATCCCGCTGCTCGACCTCACGGGGCTGGTGCCCGACGCCCGCATCGAGAGCCTGATCCGGACCGTCGTCGGACGCGGCGGGCACGTCAAGAACCTGCACGGGCAGACCGCCCTCTACTACCAGGTCAACGCCACGTACTTCAGCGCCCTCGGCGAGGACGAGCGTGCGCTCCTCCTCGCGCGGGCGATCCAGCTGTTCATGCCGGGCAAGCCGCAGGTCTGGTACCTCGACCTGTTCGCGGGTGCGAACGACCACGAGGCGGTGCGACGTGCCGGGCCGGGTGGCCACAAGGAGATCAACCGCACGAACCTCACGGCCGACGACGTCCGCGCGGGCCTGCAGCGGCAGGTGGTCCGGGACCAGCTGACGCTCCTGCGCTTCCGCAGCGCCTCGCCCGCGTTCGGGTTCGACGCGCAGCTCACGGTGCTCGACCGGCCGGAGGGGCGGCTCGGGCTCCGGTGGGAGCGGGACGGGGCTGTCGCCGTGCTGGAGGCGGACCTGGCGACGCGGAGCTTCAGCGTCACCGACGGGGACGGGTCGCTCGTCTTCGCGCAGTGACACCTGCCGACGTCGGCCGCTGGGTCCGGGGCAGGGAGGCGGGCTTACGCCGCGGCAGCTCTGCGCCGTGGCAGCCCTGCGCCGCGGCAGCCCTGCGCCGCGGCAGCCCTGGGCCACGGCAGCCCTACGCCGTGGCGAGGACCCGCCGCAGCCACTGGGCGCGGGCGTCCTGGGCCTCGAGGGCCGTCCCCGCGCCGTGCGCGTGCGCGTCGACCAGGTGGGGGCCGCGGGGCCAGACGTGCAGCTCGGCCGCGCCGCCGCAGAGCCACAGCCGGGTCGCGTAGTCGACCGCCTCGGGGCGCACGCGGTCCGCGGAGCCCACCTCGACGAACGCGGCCGGGAGGCCGCCCAGCGCCGTCTCCCGCGCCGGGGCCGCGTAGACGTGTACGTCGGCGGCGCCGGCGCGGCCGTCGAGGTACGCGTACCAGTCGTCCGCGTCGACGGGCGCTGCTGCCGTCGGGTCGGCCGCGTGGGCACGCGCGGTGGGGCGGTCGTCCAGCACCGGGCGGATGAGCAGCTGGCCCAGGATGCGCGGCCAGGCGAGGTCGCGGGCGAGGAGTGCGGCAGCGGCAGCGAGGCCGCCGCCCGCGCCGACGCCGGTGACCACGCACCGGTCGGGGTCCAGCCCGAGGTCGGTCGCGTTGTCGACGAGCCACACCAGGGCCGCGAAGGCGTCCTCGATCGCCGCGGGGTACGGCGCGTCCGCGCGGTGTCGGTAGTGGACCGAGGCGACCGCACAGCCGGTGCGGCCGGCGAGGTCGAGCACCTCGCCCAGCCCGCCGTCGTCGGCGCCGGCCGCGTGGCCGCCGTCGGGCAGCTGCAGGAGCCAGGGCGTGCGGCCCGCGGCGCCGGCCGGCCGCAGCAGCACGACGGCGACGTCGGGAGCGTCCTCGGGCACGGGGGCGTGGTGGACGGACGCCATGAAGTCGACCGCCGCCGCGCTCGCGGGGGCGAGAACCGTGTCGAGCGTCGGGTGGAGCGTCATCGGCATCCCTTCGTCAGGACCGGCGGCCCCGGCCCGCCACCAAGGGGACGGGGTGACGGGCGGGACCGCCCCGATCGAGCGACGCGTGGGACGGCGCCGGTCGGACGAGGACATCGCCGTCCCGCGCGTCCGACGGCTCGGGGGCCGTTCCGCACGCGATGCTAAATCGAGTTAGCAGTAGTGTGATCCGGAGGACGCCGCACGTCAACGGCCGTCCGGTCACGATGCGGTCTCGGCGGGGCCGACGACGCCGGACGGTGGAACCGGCAGCGGCGGCACGGCGCCGGGCCGCCACTAGGATCGCCGCGGGAGGTCCAGTGGGGCGCAGGCGAGTCACCCTCGCGGACGTGGCGCAGGCGGCGGGCGTGTCGTCCACCACGGCCTCCCTCGTGCTCTCCGGGCGGGGGGCGGAGCTGCGCATCTCCGAGGCCGCGCAGCAGCGGGTCCGCGAGGTGGCGGAGTCGCTCGGCTACCGGCCGAACATCGTGTCCATCGGCCTCCGGAAGGGCTCCAGCCGCACCCTGGCGTTCGTCTCCGACACCGTGGCGACGTCACTCCTGGCCGGGGACATGATCAAGGGCGCGCTCGAGGCCGCGCACGCCCACGGGTACATGCTCTTCATCGGCGAGACCGAGGGCGACGGCAAGGTCGAGCGCCGGCTGCTCGACGCGCTGCTCGACCGCCAGGTCGACGGGATCATCCTGGCCTCGATGTTCACCCAGTTCCGGGGGCTGCCCGCCGGTCTCGACCACGCGCCCGCGGTCCTGCTCAACGCGCTCCCGCACCGGCGGCCCGTGCCGGTGCCCACGGTGGTCCCGGACGAGCTGGAGGCCGGCCGCGCGGCGGCGCGGCTCCTGCTGGAGGCCGGGCACCGGGCGATCCACCTCGTCGGCGCCGGCCCGGGTCCCGACGACACGCCGCCGCGCACGGTGGCCGGCCGCGAGCGCCTGCGCGGGATCCTCGAGGTGCTCGACGGCGCCGGCCTCGCCCCCGCGTCGGGCCACCTGTGCCCCGACTGGCAGCCGTCTCTCGGCTGGGCCGCCACCAAGCGGATCATCGCCGCGGGCGGCGCAGGTCAGGCCCTCGTCGCGTTCAACGACCGGCTCGCCTTCGGCGCCTACCAGGCGCTCCAGGAGGCGGGCCTCGCGGTGCCGCGGGACATGTCGGTCGTCTCCTTCGACGACCACCCGCTCGCGGAGTGGCTGCACCCCGGCCTCACGACCTTCGCCATCCCGCACTACGACCTGGGCCGCCGCGCGGTCGAGCTGCTCCTCGACGCGATCCCCGACGACGGTGCGCCGGCAGGAGCGGCGCGGGTGCACCTGGTCCCGATGCCCCTGCGCGAGCGTGGGTCCGTGGCCGCCCCCCGCGACTGACCTCGTCGGCCAGGAATCCGCAGGATCGGTCGCTGAGACTGGCAGATCCTGCGGAATCGTCCGGCCGCGCACGGCGGAAGAGGTGGCCGAGGTGCGGGTGCCGCCGTGTGGGGGTCAGGGCGCCTTGTGGTCGAAGTGAGCCTCGCCGCGGCGCCAGTAGCCCGTCAGCGAGGTCGCGTCCCGGTCCACGCCCAGCGCGGTGGCCGCCGCGCGGATGCGGCGCACCTGTCCTGCCTCGGCGCCCGCCCACCACCACGCCGCCCGCGCGCCGGCCGGGTCGCTCGCGACGAGCCGCTCGACGGCGTCGGCCAACCCGCCGGCGGACGACGCCGACTCCCGGTGCAGCCACGTGACGTCGACCTCCGCGCGGGTCGGCAGCGCGACCTCCGCACCGGGTCGCCCGACCTCGAGGAGGGCTGTGACCTGGGCGTCCGCAGGGAGGCGGTCGAGCCAGTTCCGGACCGCCGGGAGCCCCGTCTCGTCGGCCGCGAACAGGTACCGACGGCGGTCGAGGGGCCGCAGGACCGAGGTCTTCGGCCCCAGCACCGCGACCTCCTGACCGGGGGCGGCCTGCGCCGCCCAGAGCGCGGCCGGGCCGTGCGACCCCGCGACCATCTCCAGGGCCAGGTGCCCGGCGTCGGGGACGTATGTGCGGACGGTGATCTCGCGGTACGTCAGGGCCGGGTCGTTCTTGCCCACCCAGACGCCGTCCCGCACCACCGGCAGCACCAGCGGGCCCCCGGGCGCCGCGGGGACGAAGAGCTTGACGTGGTCGGTGGTGCCCACCGAGGCGAACCCGTCGAGCTCGGGTCCGCCCAGCAGCACGCGCCGCATCGTGGGGCTCAGCTCCTCGACGCCGACGACGGCGAGTCGCCGCACGACGAGGGGGTGCCGCACGCGGTCGTCCACCAGCTCGGCAGGACTGCTGGGCACGGGGCCTCCTGGGGTGGTCGGACGCCGTCCGGCCGCGGCCGGACGACAAGGAAGGTAAGCCTAACTCGATGAGTTGATCACGGTAGGTGGACCGTTCGCGTCCGGAGGGAGCACAATCGGCCGCCATGGCCCCAGGCATCGAGGACGTCGCACGGGTCGCAGGGGTGTCGACTGCGACGGTGAGCCGCGCGCTCCGGGGCCTTCCGAACGTCAGCGCGACCACCCGTGCACGGGTCCGGACCGTGGCGACGGAGCTCGGGTACGTCGCGTCGCCGTCGGCCGCGAGCCTCGCTTCCGGGCGCACGCGCACCATCGGGTTGATCAGCCCGTGGATCAACCGGTGGTTCTTCGCCAACGTCATCGAGGGCGCGGAGCGCATGCTCCGTCAGCACGGCTTCGACGTGCTGCTCTACACGTTCGACGCCCGGCAGGGCAGCGAGCGGCCGCCCGTGGACCCCAGCGTCCTCCGGCGCCGGGTGGACGGGATCCTCGTGGTCGGCTTCCCGCTGTCGGCAGCCGAGATCGCGGACCTCGTCGGGCTCGGTCAGCCCCTCATCTGCATCGGCTGGGGCGGCTACGGGCAGGTCACCGTCCGCCTGGACGACCGCGGGACCGCGATCGGGGCGACCCGACACCTCATCGGCCTCGGGCACACGCGGATCGCGCACATCACCGGCGCTCCCGACGACGTCGCTCCCTGGTCGCCGCCGGTCGAGCGGGCCGCCGGCTGGCGGACCGCGATGGAGGAGGCCGGCCTCGAGGCCGACCTGCGACTGGAGGGTCACGGGCACTTCGACCTGCCGGGCGGACGTGCGTCGACGCACGAGCTGCTGGAGCGCGTGCCCGACGTCACCGCGATCTTCGCGGCGTCGGACGAGATGGCGATGGGCGCGATCCTCGCGCTGCGGGAGACGGGCCGCCGCGTGCCGGAGGACGTGTCGGTGATCGGCGTGGACGGGCACGACCTGGGCGAGCTCGTCGGACTGACGACCATGGCGCAGCCCGCGAACGAGCAGGGTGCCGCAGCGGCGCAGATCGTGCTCAACATGATCGCCGGCGCGGTGCCCCCGCCCGAGCTCGTCTATCCCACCGTCCTCGTCGAACGATCCTCGACCGGTCCAGCCCGGAACTGACGCGCTACGGTGGCATCGCTTCCACCGGGCAAATCGCCCGTTGGGTGCAACGTTCTCGGTAAAGACGACCGCCGTTGCGGAATCGTGACCACTTCGGAACCGTCATGTGGCCGCGCCGATCTTGCCGGGAAGCCTATGCAAGCGCTTGCATGGGCACTGCATACGCCGGTCGGGCAACCGCCCTCGCCGGCCCGTGGGGGAGAACCACGACGATGTGGAGGAGTAATGCACAACACGAGGCGCCGCATCACAGCGGCTGTCGGCGCGCTGGGGCTGGCGCTCACGCTGGCCGCTTGCATGCCTGAGGACGAGGGCAACGACGAGCCCGGTGGCGAGGCCACCGACGAAGAGACCACCGACGTCGCGGAGGGCTGCGAGGCCTACGAGCAGTACGGCGACCTGGCAGGGACGACGGTCACCGTCTACACCTCGATCGTCGAGCCTGAGTCCGTGGACCAGGAAGAGTCGTACGCGAAGTTCGAGGAGTGCACCGGCGCGGACATCGCGTACGAGGGCTCCCGCGAGTTCGAGGCCCAGCTGCTCGTCCGTCTGCAGGCCGGCAGCGCCCCCGACATCGCCTACATCCCGCAGCCCGGTCTGCTGAAGACGATCGTCCAGGACTTCCCGGACGTCATCGTCCCGGCTCCGGCCGAGACCGAGGCGAACGTGGACGAGTTCTTCGCCCCGTCGTGGAAGGAGTACGGCACGGTCGACGGCACGTTCTACGCCGCTCCGCTCGGCGCGAACATGAAGTCGTTCGTCTGGTATTCGCCGAGCATGTTCGCCGACGCGGGCTACGAGATCCCGCAGACGTGGGACGAGATGATCGCGCTGTCCGACCAGATCGTCGCCGACGGCGGCAAGCCCTGGTGCGCGGGCATCGAGTCCGGTGACGCCACCGGCTGGCCGGCCACCGACTGGATCGAGGACGTCGTCCTCCGCTCCGCGGGCGCCGACGTGTACGACCAGTGGGTCGCTCACGAGATCCCGTTCAACGACCCCGCGATCCTCGAGGCGATGGAGATCGCCGGCGGCATCCTGAAGAACCCGGACTACGTGAACGCGGGCTACGGCGACGTCGCCTCGATCGCGACCACCCCGTGGACCGACGGTGGCTACCCGATCGTGGACGGCGAGTGCTACATGCACCGTGCGGCGAACTTCTACCAGAACCAGTGGCAGAACAAGGACCCGAACATCACCATCGGTGAGGACGGCGACGTCTTCGCGTTCTACCTGCCCCCGATCTCCGAGGACAACCGCCCGGTGCTCGGCGGCGGCGAGTTCGTCGCGGCCTTCTCCGACCGTCCCGAGGTTGCTGCGTTCCAGACGTTCCTCTCCTCGGCCGAGTGGGCCAACGAGAAGGCCATCGCCACCGAGGCCGGTGGCTGGGTGTCCGCGAACAGCGGCCTCGACGTCGAGAACCTCACGACGGACTTCGACAAGCTGGCGTCCTCGGTCCTCGGTGACCCCGAGACCGTGATCCGGTTCGACGCGTCCGACCTGATGCCGGGCGAGGTCGGCGCCGGCACCTTCTGGACCGAGATGGTCAACTGGTTCGCCCTCGACAAGTCGAGCGAGCAGGTCCTCGCCGACATCGAGGCGTCCTGGCCGTGACGGTCCGAGGCCTCGCGGCGAGCGCCGTGAGGACTCCATAGGTAGTAGGTACGCGGCAGGGGCTCGCGCAGAGCGGGCCCCTGCCGCGCGACCGGCGACGAACGCCGGAAAACATGGGCTGCCGTGGGGGGCGTGCAGGCCGTACGTTGAGTGGTACACGGTGGTCTTCGCCTGGCGCGGCATAGGTGCCGGACACGGGAGGTCGATGTGGGCGAGTACTTCGAATGGTTGTTCGGCGCGATCCGGGACTACGTCTTCTACCGAGGTGACGACGCCGGGCACAAGCTGATCCTGATGCTCATCGCCATCGCGTTGTTCGTCGTGGTGATGGGTGCAATCCTCTGGCTGGTCGACAAGCCGAAGCGCATTCCCGGCTGGGTCGTGGCGGCGGGCTTCGTCGGACCGGCGCTCCTGGCGCTGGCCTTCGGTCTGGTCTACCCCGCGCTGCTGACGATCAACGGGTCGTTCAAGAACGGCAACGGCTCGGAGTACATCGGCCTGGAGAACTACGAGCTGGCGTTCACGAACCCCGCCTTCCAGGCGGTGCTGCGCAACACCGCGCTGTGGGTCCTCCTGGTGCCGCTCCTCTCGACCTTCATCGGCCTGGTCTACGCGGTGGTGGTCGACCGGACGCGTTTCGAGCGGTTCGCCAAGACGCTGATGTTCATGCCCATGGCCATCTCGATGGTCGGCGCCTCGATCATCTGGCGGCTCGTCTACGACGCCCGCCAGTCCGGCGACGACCAGACCGGCCTCATGAACCAGCTGCTCGTCCTGGTCGGCATCGAGCCGTTCGACCCTCGGCTCGAGACCCCGCCGATCAACACGCTGTACCTGATCGTCGTGATGATCTGGATCCAGACCGGCTTCGCCATGACCGTGCTCTCCGCGGCCATCAAGGCGATCCCCGACGACATCATCGAGGCGGCCAAGCTCGACGGCCTGAGCGGTCTCGGGATGTTCCGGTACATCACGGTGCCGAGCATCCGGCCGGCCCTCGTCGTGGTCCTGACCACGATCGCGATGGGCACGCTGAAGGTCTTCGACATCGTCCGGACGATGACCGGCGGTCAGTTCGAGACCTCGGTCGTGGCCAACGAGTTCTACGTGCAGGCCTTCCGGCAGAACAACCAGGGCCTGGGTGCGGCGCTCGCCGTGCTGCTCTTCGTGATCGTCATCCCGATCATCATCTACAACGTCCGGCAGATGCGACTCTCGGAGGCGATCCGATGACCACCACCCCGCTTCCGCCGCAGGGCATCGCCGCGGCTGAGCCCGGCGAGATCACCGGCCCGGCCCCGGAGTCCCCGGCGCGGCGCCGCGCCCGGCTCGCGACGACGAAGCTCAGCTCTCCGTGGGCCTCGCTCACCGCGATCGTCCTTGCCGTGCTCTGGACGACGCCGAGCCTCGGCCTGCTCGTCACCTCCTTCCGGCCGTCGGGCGACGTGTCGGACACCGGGTGGTGGCACGTCTTCGCGAACCCGTCGCTCACCCTGGAGAACTACGACCAGGCGCTGTTCGGCGGCTCGACGAACCTCATCAACTACTTCGTCAACTCGCTGGTGATCACGCTGCCTGCGGTGCTCATCCCGATCTCGATCTCACTGCTGGCCGCGTACGGCTTCGCGTGGATCGACTTCAAGGGCCGCAACTTCCTGTTCGTCGCGGTCTTCGCGCTCCAGGTGGTGCCCCTGCAGATCGCACTGATCCCGCTGCTCTCGCAGTACGTCGACTGGGGCATCAACCAGACGTTCTGGACGGTGTGGTTGTCGCACACGATCTTCGCGCTGCCACTGGCGATCTTCCTGCTGCACAACTTCATGAAGGACATCCCGCCGTCGCTGGTCGAGGCGGCGCGGGTGGACGGCGCCGGGCACGTCAAGATCTTCTTCCAGGTGCTCCTGCCGATCCTGACCCCGGCGATCGCGTCCTTCGCGATCTTCCAGTTCCTGTGGGTGTGGAACGACCTGCTGGTCTCCCTGACCATGACGGGCGCCCGTGCGGAGGTCGCCCCTCTGACGGTGCGTGTCGCCGAGATGGCGGGCACGCGCGGCGGGCAGTGGCACATCCTGACCGCCGGTGCCTTCATCTCGATGGTCGTCCCCGTCGTGGTGTTCCTCTTCCTGCAGCGGTACTTCGTCCGCGGCCTGCTCGCGGGCTCCGTGAAGGGCTGACGACCCAGAGGTAGCACCGCACGACACCCGTAGCCTGGCCCGGTGAGACTCTCGCCGGGCCAGGCGCTTTCCCGGGTGCCGGCGCCCGCGCTCTTCGTCGGGTCCGGGCTGGCGCAGTACCTGGGCGCCGCGATCGCCGTCACGCTCTTCACGCAGATCGCCGCCCCGGGCATCGCGTGGCTGCGGATCCTCGCGGCAGCGGTGGTGCTCCTCGCCTGGCGCCGCCCCTGGCGGCTGCGGTGGGAGCTCCGCGACGTCGTCGCCACCGCCGCGTTCGGGCTCGCCCTGACCGGCATGAACGTCGCCTTCTACATCGCGATCGACCACCTCGCCCTCGGCACGGCGGTGGCGATCGAGTTCGCCGGTCCGGTCGCTGTGGCCGCCGTCACGGGCAGCGGGTGGCGGGAACGCGCGGCGATCGCGCTCGCGGCGCCCGGCGTCGTGCTCCTCGCCGGCGTGACGCTCCAGGGCGGGGACGAAGTCGTCGTCGGACTGGTCGCGATCGGGGTGGCCGCCGTGCTGTGGGCGGGCTACATCGTGCTGGGGCGGCGGGTGGCGCTGCGGGGCGACGGGGTGACCCGGCTGGCGGCCGCCATGGCCGTGGGTGCGGTCGTGCTCGCGCCGTTCCTCGCCGGGCGCGCCGCGCCGGTGCTCGACTCATGGGGCCTCGTGGCCGCCGTCGTCGGCGTGGCGGTGCTGTCGTCGGTGATCCCGTACGCCGTGGAGCAGGTGGTGCTCGGGCGCGTGCCGCCTGCGACGTTCGCCGTCCTCCTCGCCCTGCTGCCCGCGACCGCGGCGGCGATGGGTGCCGTCGTGCTCCGGCAGTGGCCGCACCCGCTCGACGTCGTGGGTCTGGTCCTCGTCTCGGCCGCCATCGCGCTGGCCAACCGTCACCGGCCCGAGCCCGTCGCGGAGCCCGACGCGGGACCCTGAGCGGCACCGGGGCACCGCCTCGGCGCGGGCGGTCCTACCTCTTGTATTAGGAAAGGCGCTCGGCGCCCCGGCTACAGGTACTGACCGGTCCCGTGCGCCTGGCTGCCCTCGGCCTCGTCGCCCGCCTCAGCGCGGGCCACGATGACACCTGGGGGCAAGGCGCGGCGCATCTGGGCGAGCTGCGCCTGCGTCGTCATCTGCTGCGCCACGAGGGCGGTCTGCAGGCCGTGGAACAGACCCTCGAGCCAGCCGACCAGCTGGGCCTGGGCGATCCGCAGCTCGGCGTCGGAGGGCTGCCCGTCGTCGGAGAACGGGAGCGTGATGCGCTGGAGCTCCGCCACCAGCTCGGGCGCGAGGCCGTCCTCCAGCTCCCGCAGCGACCGCTCGTGGACCTCGGCGAGCCGGCTCCGGGCGGCGTCGTCCAGGGGCGCGCTCCGGACCTCGTCGAGCAGCTGCTTGATCATCGTGCCGATGCGCATGATCTTGGCCGGCTGTCCGATGAAGCCCGCGTCGGGGAGGGACTCGGCGTCATCGGCGCGGGGCGTCCGGGCAGGCTCGGGGCTGGGGGCGTCGCTCATGGGCGCCATTCTCCCTGCCGCCACCTCCGGCCGCGCCCGGTAGCGTGAGCGGGACCGGGTGTGTCGCCGCACCGGCCCCCGAGTGGAGCACGGTGGCGGCGGTTCGACTCGAGTGGAGCATGGTGGCGCCACGGTGCTCCACTCGACGCGTCAGGGGGGATGAACGATGACCTGGTTGTCCACCGCCGCCCACGCACGCTGGCTCGAGTCCGAGACGGACCGCCTCCTCGCCTTCGGGCGGGGCGCCCGGCTCGACGTCGGCGGCTTCGGCTGGCTGGGCGAGGACGGGCGCGTGGAGGCGGACCGCCCCCGCGAGCTGTACATGACGTGCCGTATGACCTACTGCTTCGCGCTGGGGACGATGCTCGGCCGGCCCGGCGACGGGCTGCTCGTCGACCACGGCGTGGCGGCGCTCACAGGGGTCTTCCGCGACGCGGAGCACGGCGGCTGGTTCGTGTCGGTCGACGCGACCCGGCCCGAGCCCGTGGACGACACCAAGGCCGCCTACGGCCACGCCTTCGTCGTCCTGGCGGCTGCGGCCGCGACCGCGGCGGGTCGCCCGGGCGCCGCCGAGCTGCTCGCGGAGGCGCTGGAGGTGAGCCTGGCCCACTTCTGGGACGACGCCGCGGGCATGGCCGTGGAGTCCTGGGACCGCGCCTTCGCGACGGGCGAGCCGTACCGGGGCGTGAACGCCAACATGCACACGGTCGAGGCCTACCTCGCAGCGGCCGACGTCACCGGGGACCGCGAATGGCTCGACCGGGCCGCGCGCATCACGGCGCGGGTGGTGCGCGGTTTCGCGGCCGGGAACGGCTGGCGGCTCCCCGAGCACTTCGACGAGCAGTGGCGGCCGCTGCTGGAGTTCACCGCGGACAGCCCGGCCCACCCGTTCCGCCCGTACGGGGCGACGATCGGCCACTGGATGGAGTGGGCACGCCTGACGCTGCACGTCCGGGCGGCCCTGGCGGCGCGCGGCGACGACACCTCCGGCTGGATGCTCGACGACGCGGTCGCGCTGTTCGACGCGGGCGTCCGGGAGGGCTGGTCGGTCGACGGCGCCGCGGGCTTCGTCTACACCGTCGACTGGTCGGGCCGGCCGGTGGTCCGGGAGCGCATGCACTGGGTGCTCTGCGAGGCGATCGGGGCGGCGGCCGCCCTCTACCACGCGACCGGCGACACCAGGTTCGACCACTGGTACCGCACGTGGTGGGACTACGCCGCCCTGCGGTACCTCGACCTGGCCGGTGGCTCCTGGTGGCACGAGCTGGACGCCGACGAGCGCGTCTCGCGCACGGTCTGGGCCGGCAAGCCCGACCTCTACCACGCGCTCCAGGTGACGCTCATCCCGCGTCTGCCCCTGACGCCGGTCCTCGCGCCGGCGCTCGCCAGGAATCTCCTCACCTGACCGCTCCTCAGGGGACCAGGACGAGCTTGCCGAAGACCTGACCCGACTCCAGGAGCTCGTGGGCGCGGCCGGCGTCGGCGAGCGGCAGGCGGTCCTGGAGGACGGGGCGGAGGCGACCGTCCGCGACCATCGGCCAGACGTGCCGGGCCACGTCGGCGACGATCGCCGCCTTCTCCGCCGGCGGTCGGGCGCGCAGCGTCGCCGCGTGGACCGAGCCGCCTGCCGTCATCAGGGCGCCCAGGTCCAGCTCCCCGCGCCGGCCCTCCTGCAGCCCGATGACGACGAGCCGGCCGCCCGTCGCCAGGGCACCGACGTTGCGGCCCAGGTAGGCGCCGCCGACGACGTCGAGCACGACGTCCGCACCGCGGCCGCCGGTCTCCTCCCGGACGGCCGCCACGAAGTCCTCGGCGCGGTGGTCGACCGCCCGCGACGCGCCGAGAGAGGCGCACCGTGCGGCCCGTTCCGGCCCACCCGCCGTGGCGACGACCCGGGCGCCGAGCGCCACCGCGACCTGTATCGCCGTCGTGCCGATGCCACCGGAGCCGCCGTGCACGAGGACCGTCTCACCCGGCGCGAGGCGAGCGGTGTGCACGAGGCTCGACCACACCGTGCACGCGGCCTCGGGGAGTGCTGCGGCGTCGACCAGGTCGACACCGGCGGGGGCGGGCATGACCTGCCCGGCGGCGACCGCGACGCGCTCGGCGTAGCCTCCGCCGTCGAGCAGCGCGCAGACCTGGTCACCGACCGCCCAGCGCGCCGACGCACCCGTTTCCATAACGATTCCGGACACTTCCAGCCCCGGCCATGGCGGTGCGCCTGGTGGTGGGGGGTAGTGTCCTGCCCGTTGCAGTGCGTCCGCACGGTTCACCCCCGCCGCGGTGACGGCCAGAACGACCTGGTCGGTCGCGGGGACCGGGTCAGGGACGTCTACGAGGCGCATGACCTCCGGGCCCCCGGCGCGGGTGAAGTGTGCGGCGCGCATGGTCACGAGTGTTGCAGGCGGGTGAAAAACGGCCGATATCGTGTGGTCGCTGCCACCTCAGGGGGTCCGGGGCCTAATGCCGGGCAGGGTCGGCGCCGATGCTGATCCAACGGCGGCGGTCGACGGGAGCGCGAGCCGGGAAGCAGCACGTTGCGCGGCGGTGGGCGCCATCGCGCAGTGAAGGAGACACCATGCTTCGCAGGTTGGGCATCCGAGGTAAGGTCCTCGCGGCCCTGTCCGTGCCTGTCCTCGTGCTGTTCCTTCTGGCAGGCATCGTGTCCTGGCAGTCGATCCAGGACGTGCAGACCCGGCGCGCCGCGCAGGACGTGCTCTCGTCGCTCGAGTACTCGCGACAGATCGTCGGCGCGATGCAGGACGAGCGCGACGCGTCCCTCCCGCTGTTCGGCCCCAACGGCGGCTCCCTGACCCCCGACGGCCTCGAGCAGCTGCGCGACGCCACGGACACCGCCATCCAGCGCTTCGAGAACGTCGCAGCGAAGATCGACTTCGAGGCCCTCGACCCGTCGGTGCAGGCCACGTTCGAGGACTTCGAGAAGCAGCTCGGCACGCTGTCGTCCGTCCGCCGGTACGTCGACGAGCGCCAGGTGGCGCTGCCCACCGTCGACGCCGGCTTCGGCAACGCCATCACGAGCGCCGTGGAGTTCCCGGTGAGCGTCGGCGACCGGATCGACGACCGTGATCTCGGCCGGATCCTGCGTGTGCAGGGCGACCTGGCGAAGCTCGGTGAGATGTACGCGCACGAGCGTGCGGTCGGCCTCGAGGTCATCCAGAGCCCGCAGGACTACCTGTCCGAGATCGAGGAGTTGACGGAGGAGATCAAGGCCGCGGACGAGATGCGGCTGGCGCTCGACTTCGACGTCGACGAGATCGGGCTCGAGACGGAGTTCACCGAGGTCCTCCTGACCTACGAGACGACGTCGTTCGGATCGCTCCGCAAGCTCGTGGAGCTCTACCCGGAGACGCGCATCCTCGCCGGGTCCGTCAAGCCGGACACCTGGACGGCCGCGGCCGACGACGAGATCAGCGTCGTCCAGTCGCTGGTGCAGGAGTCGCACCAGCTCGCCAAGTCGCGCGCCGACTCGGTCGCCGCGTCCGCCCTCCGCGGCGCAGTCCTGACCATCACCGCGACCGTCATCGGCGTCGTCCTGTCCATCATCATCGCCCTCTCCATCGCGGGCGGCATCGTGCGCCCGCTGCGGCGCCTCACGGACGCGGCCGGCACGGTGCGCGACGAGCTGCCGCACCTGGTCGAGCAGGTGGCGATCCCGGGCCAGGGGCCGGACCTCCGGCTGACCCGCATCCCGGTGACCTCGCGCGACGAGATCGGCCGCCTCGCGGCCGCGTTCAACGAGGTGAACGCGACGACCATCGAGGTCGCCCAGGAGCAGGCCGCGCTGCGTGCCTCCATCGCTGAGATGTTCGTCAACGTCGCCCGTCGCGACCAGGTGCTCCTCAACCGGCAGCTGTCCTTCATCGACGCGCTCGAGCGTTCGGAGGAGAACCCGAAGATCCTCGCGGACCTCTTCCGGCTCGACCACCTCGCCACCCGGATGCGCCGCAACGCCGAGTCGCTCCTCGTGCTGGCCGGCATCGACACCGGCCGCCGCCTCCGCGAGGCCCTGCCGACGTCGGACGTCATCCGCACCGCCTCGTCGGAGATCGAGCACTACGAGCGCATCCAGCTCGACCTGCCGGTGGACCCGCTGATGCTGGGCCACACCGCGCTCCCCGCCGCGCACATGCTCGCCGAGCTGCTGGAGAACGCGACCGTCTTCTCCGACCCCGGCACCCCGGTGTACGTGTCCACGGGCATAGACGACACGGCCGTGATCATCACCATCCAGGACCAGGGCCTCGGGATGCTCCCCGAAGAGCTGGACATGGCGAACACCAAGATCGCCGCCACGTCGGCGAGCGACGTGCTCGGCTCCCAGCGCCTCGGCCTCTACGTCGTCGGCCGCATCGCCGCACGCCTCGGCTCCCAGGTGACCCTGTCCAAGGGCCCCGACGACAAGGGCACGCTGGCCACGGTACGCATGCCGCTCGTCCTGTTCGTCGACCCGCAGTCGATCCCGCTGACCGCGCCCACCCAGCGCCAGGTCGAGAGCTTCGTGCTCCCCGAGGAGGCCGCGGCCGTCGTGCACGACGCCGCGTACGCCCCTGCTCCCGTGGAGGGCGTGCAGGACGTCG
>Ga0196970_1001043_pt1 | contig 22178 bp, 18 predicted proteins | sample S1v_513CmetaG_FD_148672 | JGI IMG/M metagenome (GOLD analysis project Ga0196970, IMG submission 148672) | Soil microbial communities from Anza Borrego desert, Southern California, United States - S1+v_5-13C | ecosystem: Environmental > Terrestrial > Soil > Desert | place: USA: California...
TCGGATCGGCGCCGGCGAGCAGTTGATCGAGCAGCTGGTCTGGGATGATGGGTGCTTTGCGTCGTGCCATAGGGGGCCTCCTTCGGTCCCTCGGTTATGGCCCGTACACGAAATTCCCGACAGTCCCGTGGCGGGCGAAGGCGGCGCCAGCTCCCTTCCCCAGCCCCCTTCCATTGAACGCGCCGTTCCAATGACGCGCCCTTCGGCCGGATGGCGGTGGCTTGGGGCATTCACGACAGCGGACGGCGGCCCCGCCCCGCGGAGCTGCTTCGACCGGTTGCGGCAAGCCACAGTGACCTTCTCCTATTTTTCTATAACCACAAAATGGTTATGTTCAGGCCCTCTGCACCACACCGGCATCACGATGATCCCTCAGCGCGCCCTTCCCGATGTCCTGGCGGCGGAACGCGGCCTGACGCGCCTGGACGCCGGGCTCGCCGACCCGGCGCACGCCCGCCGCTGCGCCTGCGACGCCGCCCGGCGCAGCGCGCTGGCCCTGGCCCAGCTGGACGGGACGCTGGTGGCTGCGGACGACCTGCTGCTGGCCCTGGCCTCGCCCGCCGAGGTGGAGTTGCCGCAACGGACCGCCGCCGCCGCCGCCGCGGCGACGTACCGGTTGCTGCTGGCGCTGCACGACGGGCTCACGCCCGCGGCGGAAGCGCGGGACGAGGTGCCGAAGGACGGCCGGCTGCGCCCGGAAACGGTGGCGGCGTGGTCGTCGCTCACCGCCGAAACCCGGCGCCTGCTCGCCGAGGCCGAGGCCGCCCTGCACGCCGGGGAAGACGAGGGGGACGGGGAGGACGCGCCCGCCCCCGTCAGGCCGCTGGCGCCGTGGACGCTTCCCTGGGTGGAGGAGATCCACGCGCGCTGGTACGAGGCCCACCATGGCCGGCGCCCCGCCCCCTGGCCCGAACCGCCGCGGGAGACCGCGCGAAGCGTCCTGCGCCTTGTCGAGGAGGCCCTCGGCGCCGATCCGGGGGTTGCCGGCGCCGCCCGGGCGCTGCACCGGCTGCACACCGCGCCGGACTTCCCGAACACGCCCCGCCCCGACGCCGGGGACGGGGACGAGCAGAGCCATGAGATCCGCCGCTACATCGCCAGCCGCGCCGGAGGCGGCTGGTGGCCGCAGTTCGCCCGGATCGTGGCGCCCTGGCTCTTCGCGCGGGCCTGCCACCTTGATAGGGTGTGCCTGCCGGTGACCGCGTGCTGGCGGCGCGACCAGACCGGCTATCGGCTCGCCCTCGGCGGTTCGGAGGACGACTGGGTCGCCTGGATGGCGCGGCTGGTCGCCGAGGCGGCCGAGAGCGAGGCCCGACGGTCGGAGCTGATCGAGGCCCGGCACGCCCAATGGATCGCCGCGACCGCCGTGGTCCCCCGGCTGCCGAAACGGCGCAGCGACACGCTGGGGCCGACGCGGCGGCAGCGCGCCGGGACCCGCCGCTCCACCGGCCGGCTGCCCCGGCTCCTCGACCTGCTCTGGGAGCAGCCGATGGTGAGCACGCGCGCGGTGGAACGGCGGCTCGGGATGACCTACCGATCGGCCCTCGACCTCATCCAGGACCTCGAGCAGGCCGGCGTGCTGCGGCGCGCTACCGAGCGCAAGCTCGACCGGCTGTGGCGGGCCGGCACGCTCTGAGCTTGGAGTCTTGTCGCGCCCCCGGCCCACCGGGAGCCCGGCCTCCCGGAACGGCGCAGCTCCAGCCTCGGCGCCACGGCCGGCGGCCGTTCCGCACCCGGCCCATATCTGGTGCTGCGACTCGGCTGCTCCACTAATGAAGCGATTCGCTGCCGAATCGACAATGTTCCCTTGGACTCTTGTCGCGTTCCGGCTCCCAGTAGCCGGTTACCCAAAACTATCCTCTGGAGTCTTGTCGCGCGATTCCTGGAGTTTTGTCGCGCGAATCGCGATTCGCTACTGGAGTCTTGTCGCACAAGCTATTAGGTTAACCCAAATATCCTTGCAAATAGTTTGCGCGACAAGACTCCAAATTGCCGGTGTGAACGTTCCGTGTTATAGCCGCGAATGAAGAGTCACGCTAAGGCCTCTCCGCCATGGGCAAGATCCATCACCTGATCAACCAGCTTGGCCGTGACCAGGCAATGGCTCTCCAGAACGAGCCGGAACAGCGCACCCTAGTGAACATCGCTGCCGCCGTTCTGGAAGAGGAACGCCAAGACCTTGGAATTACCTATTCAGGCTTTGCCCTTACCGCGCTTCCACATCGCCGACTGCCGGACGACCAGCCCTGGGAACGGCGCGGCCACCGGATCCGTCTTCTGATCGAGCCGGGACGACTTCCGGTCCGCAACGGAGGATTCAAGCTTTACGGCGTGCCCTACGGCAGCCGCGCCCGCATGATTCTGCTTTATCTGCAAACCCGCGCCCTGCAGACCGACAGCCGGGAGGTCGAACTGGGCCGCAGCATGCACGAGTGGCTGGACCGCATGGGCTTGTCGGTGGGCGGCCAGACCTACCGCGACATCCGCGAGCAGGCGTCGCGCATCGCCGCGTGCAACCTCACCTTCGCCTGGGAAGACACGAACAGCGTCGGCTTCGAGAAGAGCTCGATCGTCAAGGGCGGCGTCCATTTCTCGACCACCAGCAACGCCGACCAGGGAACGCTGTGGGAAGACCGCGTCCTGTTGTCGGAGGCCTTCTTCCGGGAACTGAAGGCGCACCCGGTACCGATCTGGGAACCGGCGCTGCGGCACATCCAGAACAACAGCACCAGCATCGACATCTACATCTGGATGGCGTACCGGCTGCACAGCCTGGCGCGCTCCACGACCATCACCTGGCCGGCGGTGTTCGAGCAGTTCGGCGCCGGGTACAGCCGGCTCCGCGACTTCCGCAAGCGCTTCATCGAGGCGCTGCAGCTGGCGCTCGCCGTGTATCCCGACGCCAACGTCGATGTCGAGGAGCACGGTCTGGTGCTGCACCCCTCCCCTCCACCGATTCCCGAGCGGAAGCTGAGCCAGCTGGCCCGCTAGAGCTGGGGCACGAAAAGGCCGCGCCGGTCTCCCGGCGCGGCCTTTTCGCATGGGCATCCGCGGTCCGGCGGGGCCGGGCGACGGAGTGCGACAAGACTCCAAATGCCCGGGCCCCGATCTACCGCGGAACTCAGTGGTCGTACGCTGCCGACAGGGTCCAGGCGTCCGGCAGCGGCAGGGCGTGGAAGGCGACATCCGACAGGCCATCGACCAAGTGCGGCAGGCTGTCCGACGGGAGTGCCGGCGCGGATTCCACGGCCTGCTGCGCCACCGTGTGCAGCCACGGCCCGTCGGCATCCGCGACGACGGCCTTGGACGCCGGGAAATAGGATTTGTCGGCGGCGACCACCAGCGTGCCGTTCCACCACAGGCCGGACTGGCCGGCGGTGACGTCGCGGCCGTCGAGCGCGCCCTTGTCGTAGCTGACGATGGCGTCGGTGGGGGCGACCGCCTTGCCGTTGATGGTCACCGTGTTGACGATCAGGTCGCGGCCGACGGTGTCGTTGTCGTACTGCACCTGCACCTTGTGCGCCGCGTCCGTCGCCAGCGTCGGGGTGAAGGCGAAGTCCTTGGCGGCGGTGCCGGCGGTGCCCTCGCCGACCTTCTGGCCATCGACCAGCAGGGTGAAGTGCGCGTTCACCCCCGCCGCGGCGGTGCCCTGCGCGTTGACGACGATGCTCGACGCGCCGGCGGGCAACGGGGCCGGCGTGCCGCCGGACGACGGGAAGAAGCTCTTGTCGGCGCTGGCGACCAGCGTGCCGTTCCACCACAGGCCGGCCTGGCCGGGCACGACGTCGCGGCCGTCGAGCGCGCCCTTGTCGTAGCTGACGATGGCGTCGGTGGGCGCCACCGCGCGGCCGTTGATGGTCAGGCGGTTGACGATCAGGTCACGGCCGCTGGTGTCGTTGTCGTACTGCACCTGCACCTTGTGGGCGGTGTCCGGCGCGACCGCGGCGGTGAAGGCGAAGTCCTTGGCAGCGGTACCGGCGGTGCCCTCGCCGATCTTCTGGCCATCGGCGAGAAGGGTGAAGTGGGCGCCGACGCCGCCGGCGACGTTGGCCTGCGCGTTGACCACGATGGTGGACGCGGCGGCCAGGGGAGTCTTGCCGTAGGTCGCGGCAAGCTTGTCGAGCAGCGCGCCGGTGTTCAGGTCGGCGTAGCCGGTGCCGCCGATCGGCGTGCCGGTTTCCTTGGCCAGCGAGACGAACTCGTCCACGCTGAGGCGGCTTCCGCGCAGCTGCATGGCGGCGCTCTGCGCCTGGACGACGGCGGCGGTGACCGCGGGGGCGGCGAACGACGACCCGCTGGCCAGGTAGGTCTGGCCGGCGAGGTTGGTCAGCGGCACCTGGGTACCGTCGGCGCAGATGTCGCTGAGGCCCGGGCTGCGCTGCGCCCAGGTGGGGAACTGCCCGTCGCCGGTCGAGGCGGACACGCAGACCACGTTGGGATCGGCGGCGTACAGCGAGACGTCCTGCGTGGCGTCGCCCTGCCCGGCGTTGCCGGCGGCGGCGACGGTGAGGACGCGCTTGGCCGCCAGGGCGGCGATCTCGTCCGCCAGGCTGGTGGTGGACGGCGCGGTCGCGTTGCCGCCGGCCAGCGAGAGGTTGACCGCCACCACGTTGTAGGCGTCGGCGTTGGCGACCACCCATTGGAAGGCCTTCTCGATGACGGCGTCGCTGGTGGCGCTGCCGTCGTCGGGCAGCACCTTCAGCGCGATGACGCCGACGTCCGGGACCTGCTTCACGATGCTGGCGGTCACCAGGGCGCCGTGCGTGTTGGCCAGAGTCGTGCTCGCGTCGCCATCGCCGTTCAGGAAGTCCTGCTGGTAGGCCAGCGTGCCGGTGTTCCAGGCGGACGACCAGCCGCTGTCGATGACGACGACGGTGCCTTTGGTGCCTGCTGCGGTGGCCATGTGCCGCCCCTCTCTTCCAATTCCGCTCTCGGTTCGCGGCTGGAGGATAGGGTGGCATCGTGTGATCGCACGATGACCTGTCTGGTCGAAAGTTGCGACGGCGGCCGAAGGCGGCCTCCTGCGCCCGCGGAGGTCAGATGATCGGTCCCTCGAACCAGGGGCGACCCTGGCGATCCTCCACCTCGACCACCCAGAGGTCGGGGTCGTACTTGACCTGGCGGGCGATGTAGGCGTCGGCGGTGGCCTCGTCGACCGGCTCTGGACCGGTCGCCCGCGACCACACCAGGCGCTCGTCGCGCCGCACCTGCGCGAGGACGGCAAAGCGCCCGTCGAGGCGGTTGATCTTCACGAGCACCGTGCCGCGCGAGCGGTCTCCCTTGCGCAGCAGCAGCATCGACACGCCCTGGGCGTTCGCCGCCCGGACGTGGCCCATCACCCACAGCTCGGTCGGCAGGCGGTCGTCATCCATGGCGGCTCTCCACGGTCACCGGTTGGCGACACAGGGCACGGGCCGCCGCCTCCACGGACTCCAGCGCGATGCCGTCCATCAGGCCGGCCTCCCCCGCCTTCCAGCGGCCGAACAGCCGCTCGCGCGGCTCGGCGCTGACCACCGCGCGGGCCCTCGGTCCCCAGGGACCATACGTCTCCGGCCAGCCCGGCCCGAACAGGCCCACGGTGGGGGTCCCGACGGCGGCGGCGATGTGCATCAGCCCGGAATCGTTTCCGACGTAGAGCGCCGCGCGCTTCAGGCAGGCGGCGGCGGCCAGCGGATCGGTGCGGCCGACGAGGTCGATGGCGCCGGGGCCGAGCGCCGTCAGCAGCGGGCGCGCCCGGTCCGCCTCCGGCCCGGCCGCGAGCACCGCCACCCTGGCCTCCGGCAGCGGGCCATCCGGTCCGGTGAGGCGGCGCGCGAGATCGGCGAAGCGCCCGACCGGCCATTCCTTGCCCGGCCAGTTGGCCGTCGGGCCGATGGCCAGGAGCGGAACGCCGGCCGGCAGCAGCCGGTCGGCCTGCGCCTGCGCCTCGGCGTCGATCCACAGGCGCGGGGCCGGCGGCGGTGCCACGCCGAGCACGGCGGCGATCTCCTCCACCTTGTGGGCGTTGGGGAGCCGGCGCAGCACGGCGAGGCGGCGGCTTGCCAGCAACCGGCTCGCCACCGAGTTGCGCAGGTCTACCACCAGGTCCCAGCGGGTGCCGGCGCAGGCCAGCCACAGCGCCAGCCAGTGCCGGGCGAACGGCCGCTTGACGAGCGGGATCAGGCGGTCGAGACGCGGCACCGCGCGCAGCAGCGGGGCGGCGACCGGCCCGCACGCCACGGTGAAGCGGGCGTCCGGGTGAGCGTCCACCAGATGGCCGAGCAACCCGGTGGACAGCACCGCGTCGCCGATGCGGTTGGAGGTGATGAAGAGGATGCGCACCGCCGCTCCCTCAACCGGCGGCGGGAAGCGGCGCGCGGCGGCGCAGCCGCCCCCTGGCCAGCACCCAGCCGGCCGGCACCAGCACCATCAGCGGCAGGATGTACATGAGCGGGATGAAGGTGCCCATGCGCGTCGACAGGCTGGTCAGACCGAGCGAGGCGGCCTGCAGCAGCACGACGCCGAGGGTGGACAGGGCCACCCGCGACGCCTGGCCCCGCCGGTTGAACTCGCTGGACAGCAGGCTGGCGAGCGCCACCAGGGTGAAGGCGAGCACGAACAGCGGCGACGACAGGCGGTGGTGCAGTTCGGCGCGCATCTGCCGGACGACGCGGTCGTACTGGGCGAGCTCCGACGGCGGGGCGAGCAGTTCGGCGGTCGAGCGCTCGCGCGCGTCCGGCCAGCGTTCGCCCTTGGTGCTGGAGAGCAGCTTGATGTCCACCGCGTAGCGCTCGAAGTGCAGCTCCGACAGGCGCCCCTTATCCATCTCCTGCCGGTTGCCGTTGAACACGACGAAGCGCGCTCCCGCCTCGCCCGGAACCATGATGGCGCGCTCGCCCATGATGGTGACCGGCTTGTCCTTGGTGCGGGCGTCGTGGATCAGCACACCGTGCAGGTTGCCGTCACGGTCGCGGCTGCGCACGTAGACGCTGAGCTTCTCGCCGATGTCGTTGAAGACGCCCTCGCGCAGGAAGAGCTGCGAATAGTCGTTCTTCACCGCGTATTCCATGCGCACCAGCTCGCGATGGGCCGCCGGCGTCAGCCAGAGGTTCAGCGTGAAGACGATGGCCATCACGGCGCCGGCGAGCACCAGCGCCGGCCGCGCTAGCCGCAGCGGCCCGACCCCGGCGGCGCGCATGACCACCAGCTCGCTGTCCATCGTCAGCCGGTTGTAGGTGAAAAGCACGGCGCCCACCAACGCGATCGGCAGCACGACGCCGAGGAAGGTCGGCACCGTCAGCAGCAGCAGCCACAGGAACAGCTGCAGCGGCGCGCCGGCCTCGACAACCACCTCGATCAGGCGCAGCGACTGCGTGAGCCAGATGGTCACGGTCAGGCCGGCGGTCGAGTAGAGCGTCGCCACCAGGAGGTTGCGGAACAGGTAGCGTTCCAGTCGGGTCATCATCGCTGCGAAATCCGCACAGAATGCGCCGGAAGCTGAGGGGGCGCGCCGTCCAGGTCAAGGGCAGATATAACGACCCCATCCGATGCGGCGCATCGGGTGGCGTTTCCGGGGCGGCGCACGCCACGGCCTGCACGCGACGGGTGATGGCTCGAGGATGCCGGCACCAGGTCCGCAGACGCGACGGTCACCGGCCGCAGGGCATCGAAACGCCTTTGCCATGAAGATATCATGGCCTGATTTCATGATGATATATGTGGGCAGCGCCGGGTCGGCGGATTCCTCCCGGAAAGACCGATTCGCCCCGGAAAGGTCCCGAAAATGGGCGGTCGGCAGATTCCCACCCGGCCCGGCCCCACGCCGGGGAACCGCTGGCGGTCGGCAGATTCCCGTGGATGAAGGAGCGCCGAGCCCCGCCCCCATGGGAATCTGCCGACCGGGCTTGGGAGTCTACCGACCGGGACTCGGAACGACTCGTCTTTTCCCAGGGAATCTGCCGACCATACAAATAGAAGATCTAATAACCTCAAATAGCTTGGTCGGCAGATTCCCAAGTCCGGTCAAAAGAGTTTGGTGGTCGGCAGATTCCCAATTGACCCCCCGTCGGTTCGGAATGTTAATCGGGCCATGTTGGACGTCCGGACACTCCTGCTGACCCACGGCCTTGAAGAAGCCCGGCGCCTTGTCACCGACAAGCGCGAGCGGCAACGCCTGGAAATCGCCGCGGCAATGATGGCCGAGGGGGACGACAACCTCGGCATCTGCCACGCGGGCTTCGCGCTGACCTCCCTGCCCCACAAGGACACCCAGGAGACCGTCTGGCGCCGCGACGGCCACCGGGTGACCTTGCTGGTCGAGAGTGGCCTCGACCGCGCGGCCAAGCCGGTCGGTATTCCGTACGGGTCCAAGGCCCGGATGATCCTGATCTACTTGCAGACCCAGGCGGTGCGGACGCAGTCGCGCGAGGTCGAGCTTGGCCGGTCGATGAAGGCTTGGCTGACCGCCATGGGCATGTCGAACACGGGGGGAGCCACCTACAAGGTGGTGACCGAGCAGGCCAGGAGGATCGGCGCCTGTCGCCTGACCTTCTTCACGACGACCAACTCCGGCGAACTGCGCACCAACGGCGCCTTCGTCGATCAGGAATTCTCCCTGGCCGGAGCCATGAACGAGGACCAGCCGATGCTCTGGCAGGAGTGCGTGCGGCTGAACGAAGCCTTCTACCGCTCGCTGATCGACCATCCGGTGCCGGTGTCGGAAACCGCTCTACGCCACATCGGCAACAAGAGCCTGGCCATCGACGTCTATGTCTGGGCGGCCTACCGGCTGCACGCCCTGCAAAAGCCCACTCCAATCTCCTGGACCGCGCTGTACGGCCAGTTCGGCGCGGGCTTCACCCTGCTGAAGCACTTCAAGCCGGCTTTCCAGGACGCCCTGCGGGATGCGCTCGCCGCCTATCCGGACGCCCGGATCGACGTGGACGAAAACGGCCTGATCCTGCACCCGAGCCGTCCGCCCATCACCAAGGCCTCCTACCGTTTGGGCCTCAACTGAGCGGCTGAACGGCGGTCTGAAGCCGCCAAATGGGAATCTACCGACCAACCCTATGGCTTGGATTTCCGCACCGCCGGATGCGCTGAGGGTCGCCGCCGCATCCCAGGGCATGAAGCCATGGTTTAATGAAATCATGACTTCATGGTTTTTCTTCATGGCTTGTTGCGAGAAGCAATTTTTGCCCTCATGCCTTGGCCCTGAGGGCCTGGACCCTTGCTTGCACGGCGGCATAAAAGGCTCCGAACCAGCTGCCGGACATTTCTTTGCCAAATGGATTCAGGGGATCGAAGGGGACCTGTTGCGCAATGGGCAACGCCGTCAACGTTTCTATCGGCCATGATGTCCTTGAAGAGGATGCCTTCGGCGACGCCGTTTCCATGAACAAAAGGGCGTTGGCCCTTTGCCCAGCGAATCCCAGGTTCCTTGTCCTCGCTGGACAGGCCGCCGCGCGCGCGAACGACAGAGCAGCCGCCATCGTCTGGCGCGATCGGGCTCATGCGGTACAGCCCGGCAACCCCGATGTCCATTACCTGATGGCGATTCTTCATCTCCAGGCCTTCAACGGGCCGGAAGGCATTCGTTCCGCCCATCTGGCCGTGCGTGGCGATCCGACGCGGGCCGAGTTCCACTATATGTTCGGCATCGCCATGTCGCTGTCCCGCGCTCCGGAGATCGCGGTGGCCGCGTATCGGCGGGCCATCGCCCTGCGGCCGACCTATGTGGACGCGGTGATGGGGATACTGCACCAGCGCAAGGCTCTGTGCGACTGGCATGACGCGGCGTTCTTGGAACGGCTGGTGGAGCGCTTCGCGGATGGAAACGCCGGCTTCTCGCCCGGCCTGATGCTGGCGGTGGGTGCGTGCGGGGTGCGCCAGTTGAACGTCGCCTCGCGGTTTTCCGCAAGGTACAAGGCACCCCCGCTTCCGGCCCGGCCCCTGCCGCCACCCGTCTCGCGCGTCCTACGCATCGGGTATCTCTCAAGCGATTTTCGCCAGCACGCGACGGCGCACCTCATTGCCGGGCTGTTCGAGGCGCACGACCGGGCGGCCGTCCACGTGTCCGCCTATTCGCTGGTGGACGCCCCCCGTGACGAGGCTCGACTGCGGATCGAGCAGGGCGTGGATTCGTTCGTCGATGTGAGCCGCCTGTCGGACGAGGCGGCGGCCCACAGGATCGCCGCCGATCGCCTGGACATCCTCGTCGATCTGAACGGCCTGACCAGCGGATGCCGGCCGGGCATCCTTGCGCGCCGCCCGGCTCCGCATCAGGTCACCTATCTCGGCTATCCCGGCACGACGGGCAGCCCGTGGATCGACTATCTGATCGCCGACGACACCGTCATTCCGCCCCATCTGGAGGACCGTTTCAGCGAACGGATCCTCCGGATGCGCTGCTATCAGGTGAACGACCGCCGCCGTCCCCGACCGGACAAGGCGCCGGCGCGGGAGGAGCTTGGGCTGCCGAACGACGCGGTGGTGTTCGCATCCTTCAACGGATCGTACAAGATCACGCCGAACATGTTCGGATGCTGGATGCGCATTCTGCATGCCGTACCCGGAAGCGTTCTGTGGGTGCTGGCGCCCGCCCCGGCGATGGAAACCCTCCGCCGATACGCCAGCCGATGCGGTATCGATCCCAAGCGCCTGGTCGGCGCCAGCCGGGAGCCCATCCCCCGGCACATCGCCCGGCACCGCTGCGCCGACCTTATGCTCGACACGTTTCCATGCAACGGCCACACGACCACCAGCGATGCGCTGTGGGCCGGATTGCCGGTGCTGACATTGTCCGGCGAGACGTTCGCCAGTCGGGTGGCCGCCAGCCTGCTGAAAGCCGTCGGCCTGCCGATGATGGTCACGGACACGATGGATGCCTACATGCGGCGGGCCGTGGAGCTTGGCCGGTCGCCGGAAACGCTCAAGGTGATGGCGTCCCATCTCGACGCCAAGCGTGACGCGTTTCCCCTGTTCGATACCGACGCTCAGGCGCGGGAGATTGAGACCCTGTTCCGCACAATCGCCGGAGGCGGTGCCACGGCGGGGGCTGGACCGGATTCCATCCCGTCCGCGCGGTGATTGCCCGTCCGGAACGGAAGCGGGATCAGCGCCGGCGCAGATCCTGGAGGTCGATGTCATCGACCCTGAAGCCTGCCGCCCGGAGAGCCCGCATCACGATGACCTTCTGCGCGGTGCCCTCGCGGGCGGCGGCGTGGCGCAGCTCCTCGATCAGGTAGTCGGGGAACATGGCCTGCCAGGGCTTGGTCGGAGCCGGGCGCACGACCGTGGCAGGGGGCGGAACCGGAGCGGAGGCGACGGGCGGCCGCGGCTCCGCCGGAGCCGCCGGCGCCACGGCAGGAGCGGCCGGAGACGGAGGGGCCGTGTCCGTAGGAATAAAGCCCCGGCTCAGGCCATAGGCCCGGATCCGCGCGAGATCGTCGTCACCGCTGAGGCCGGCGAGGGGCGGACGGTCCTTCTTGCTCATGTCATGATCTCGTGAAGTCGCGGGGGATCAACGGTTTGCCATGATCGCATGCCCTATCATCACCAAAAAAGGGTATGATGATAAGTCATGAAACCTTGTCATGATGCCATGCTGGTGGAACCGCGGGCAACCAGCGGGTTGACCGGAGCGGTCGAGACGAACCCCACGAACTCGTCGGTCAGCGTGCGGACGTTGATGTCGGCGTTGCTCTCGGGGTCGATCTCGCCGGGACCCCGGCCGGTGTAGGTCATTTCCTTCACGAGCGACCGTTCGATCAGTTGGGTCGAGAAGACCGGCACCCCCTGCTCCGCCAGCAGGCCCCGCGCGTGGTGGTCCACCCGCGACTGAATGGCCGCCTGGGTGCGGACGATGACGATGCCGCAGGACGGCGTGTGGCGCAGCACGCCCACGGAGTCCGACACGACCTTGTAGGTCCGCACCGTCTCCTTGATGTCCATGTAGGACTGCTGGGTCGGGATCAGCACCACGTCGCTGACGCTGAAGGCGTAGAGCATGGTCAGGTTGCCGAAGCCGGCAAGGTCGATCAGCGTGTAATCGTAATTGGGGGCGTGGGCCTGGACGGTCTGGCGGACGTTCGCCTCGGTGATCTCGTCGATCGCGGTCACGCCGGCGTCGCCACGACGCGCCGTCCATTCGGCGAGGTGCCGGTTGGGATCGCAGTCGAGCAGCAGCACGCTCTTGCCCCGACGGCGCAGGTCGGAGGCCAGCGACATCACGAGGCTCGTCTTCCCCACGCCGCCCTTGGTGGAGGCGAAGCTGGCTACGGCGGTCATGGCGGCGTCTCCCGATGAGATGGGCAACGGTATGGTCATGGTTCAGGTTACGCGGTCCTCACTAACACGCACCGCGCATGAGGAAAAGAGACAATGCCATGATTTGCGGATGACAGCGAAGCACATCATATCAATAAATCATGATATGATTTTGCGATGCCGGAGAGAACGGGAGGTCGGGGAGGGGCGGCGCCGCAGGGAAGGCCGGCCACGGGACGGAGCGCGGAAGCGGCTCCGTTTCAGGACCTATCCTGCGGGGCGTAACACAGGAGGCGAGGGGGCTCACTCCTGCGTCACGCCCATAGCAGGTAGGCACGGCTTGGCTCGTGCGGCCACTATAAGAGGAAGCGGGCCGGCTGGCACATTACATCTTCGCAATCCTGCGCCTTTCTCACCGGCCAAGCTTGCGGTGGAGCGCGGAAACGCAGGATTCCGGCGGGGGGCGAGGCCGGATAAAAAGCTAAAGAGGAGGCTGCTGGCCTCCTCTTTAGGGCGGCGATGGTCGATCGGTCTGGCTCCCCGATCGCGGATCACCACGGTATGGCCGCCGGACACGGCCACCTTTTTCAAGAACTAGCACCACCGGCCAGTCGCGTCGATTTGGCTTTTGGTGACGACGCGCGATCGGCGGCAGCCGCTCCGGACACGGCGTTCAGCGCGCCAGCCGCGCCTCGATCTCCTCGCACAGGTAGTGATACAGGCAGATGTGGACCTGCTGGATCAGCGGGGTGTGGCGCGACGGAACTGCAAGCAGCACGTCGCTCAGGCCCGCGAGGCGACCGCCTCCCTCTCCGGTCAGGGCCACGGTCGACATGCCGTGGCGGCGCGCCGCCTCGAAGGCCGCGACCACGTTGGGCGAGTTGCCGCTGGTGCTGAGGCCGAGCAGGACGCCGCCGTCCTCGGCGTACGCTTCCACCTGCCGGGCGAAGACGCTCTCATAGCTGTAGTCGTTGGCCCAGGCGGTGAGCACCGCCGCGTTCGAGGACAGGCAGATCGCCTTCAGCCCCCGGCGCTCCTTCAGGAAGCGGCCGACCAGCTCGCCGGTGATGTGCTGGGCGTCGGACGCCGAGCCGCCGTTGCCGCAGACCAGCAGCGGCCGTCCGGCACCGAGGGCCGCCACGATGCGGGCCACGGCGTCTTCCATCAGGGCCGGATCCAGGGTCTCCTTGGTCCGCTGCAGGACCGTGACGGACGAATCCAGGTAATCACGCAACGAGGCGCGGCCAGCAGTCTGCTCGCTCATGGACGGGGTATCCTCCAAGCTCCAATGGTCCGATGCGGGATCTCACCGCACCGCGAAGCGGTAGCGGATCCAAGCCCAGGCGCGGCTGATCGCATAGCCCACGCCGTAACGCCGCGTGTACTGGACGAACTTCCGGACACGATTGCCGCTCAGCGCCTCGATCAGGGAGGCGGCCGGGTAGGCCGGGGCGGGTGTCCACCAGCGGTCCGGCAGGAAATCCAGCCCGATGTGCCCAAGCGTGGCAACCTTGCAGATGTCCGGACGATCCAGCCCCCGACCGGCCAGTTCCCCGCAATGCTCGGGCAGAAGGGCCTGGTAGAGTTCAGCCAGCTGCCCGCAATGGGCCTCGGGCGTGACGGTCAGCTGCGCCGCGATGCCGGCGCGGGCGCGTTCCACCAGGGACGCATCGGTGGCGAGGGAAGCCAGCAGGCGCTCCACCGCGCCGGCGTCGCCGAGCGGAACCTTGAAGCCGTTGACGCCATCGACCACCCGCTCGCCGAGCGCGCCGATGTCGGTGACGACCGGCACCAGGCCCATCAGCCACGCCTCCGACAGCGTCATGCAATAGGTTTCGGGCCAGTTCGACAGGTGCAGCGAGACGGCCATTTCGCCGAGCACCGCCGGCGGCTGACCCGGCGGGAACGGCCCGTGCTGGACAACGTCGGCGAAGTCCTCCTGGGCGAGCACCCCGTCGTAGGGCGCATCGACCCGGCCGAACAGGTGGAACTCGACGCCCCGGCCGCGCAGGCTGCGGAAGACCTCGACCAGAAGGTCGGCCCCCTTGTTGAAGCTGAAGTTGCCATAGACGGCGACCTTCAGGGGCTTGCCCACCGGCCCGCCGGCCACCAGACGCGGCATCGGGATGATGGGCTGGCCCAACACGGCCGAGCGCGCCCGCTTCACTTCGCTGGGGTAGACCTCGGCGACCAGATCGCGCGCCGCCCGTGAGGGGAACAGCAGCAGGTCGATGTGCTCCAGCATGTCCGCGAAGGCGTTGCGGCGCAGGCGCTGCGCCCCGTAGGGGATGCCGCGGGTGGTGTTCAGGCAGACGTCGCAGTGCTCGATCCTGGTGAAGTGGTCGATGCAGCTGCGCCCGTGCGGGTCCATCAGGTTGTAGTGGCTGCACAGCGTGTAATAGTCGTGCGCCGTGTAGACGGTCCGGATGCCCAGCGTCCGGGCCAGCTGCGCCAGGCTGGGCACGAAGCCCAACAGGTGCTGGAAGTGCACCAGGGCCACGTCGTAGCGGCGCAGCAGCATGGTGAACAGCGTCTCGATCTCGACGTTGCGCAGCATGCCCTCGTCGACGCTGCCCGCGACGGTGAAGCGATCGATCGTCTGCAGCCCGCCGTCGAGAAGCTCGTAGGCGTTTCCGTTGCCGCCGGGCACCCGCGTCAGCGTCAGGAAGGTGAAGCGGTCGGCCAATCCCTGCTGGACGACCTGCTGGTACACTTCCACACCGCCGAAGGGCTGCCGCCCGACGATGTTGTGCGTGACGAAGAGGATGGTCGGCTTGCCGCCGGCGACCGGACCCTCAGCCATGAGTGCGCTCCAGAATGGCGGTGACCCGGTGCCGGTAGCAGTGCTTCTCCCGCGTGACCGCCTGGGCGCGCCCCGCCGCCGCGGCCCAGGCCGCCGGATCGTCCCGCAGGGTTCCCACGATGTCCACAAGCTCTTCCAGGGTGCGGAACGGGAACACGCTCTCGCCATCGACGAAGCCGTCCGGCAGGTCGAGCGTTCCCGGTTCATAGACCTGGATGCCGCCGGCGAGCGCCGTCTCGAAGAAGCGCGGCCCCGGCGACGGGGTCATCGAGGGCGAGCCCGGCGAGGTGGAGAAATTGCGGGTCAGATAGAGGGTGGCGCTGCTGCGGCTGGCGAAGCGCGCGAAGTCCATGCCCGAGACATGGATGTCCTGCGCGGACACGTTCGGCCCGCCCTCCGCCGAGAAGCCGCCGAAGGGCGAGGGCGGGACGAACAGCTTCAGCCGGAGACCGGAGTCGATGGCCAGCAGCTTCTGAAACATCTCCACCCGGTTGGGCCAGGCGGTACCGGCGAAGAACAGGTCGTAGCGCCGGCCGGCCGGATCGAGCGGCCGCTCATGGAACGGCTCGAAGCCCGCCAGCGGCAGGTAGTGCCCCTTGGACCCATAGCGCGCCACGCTCGCCCGGTCGTTGGTGAAGACGAGGTCGACCAGTTCGGCGCTGGCGAGATTGCGCGACAGCTCATACGGGTCTTCGGTGAACCAGATGGCCGAGCGGCCGGACAGCCGGATCAGCTTGTGCAGCAGGAAATGGTCGATTTCCTCGCCGCCGAAGGCCAGCAGCAGGGTGGGGCGCATCGCCTCCGCCGCGGCCATCGCCTCGCGGTATGTGGCCAGCACGGCCGTCCCGACCGACGGGTCGGCGGCGAAGGCGCGGTGCAGAGCGACCGGCAGGTAGCGGTTCGGGTTGGCGATCTTGGTGTCGAGGACGAGAACGCGATGGCGGGTCATGACAAGGCTTTCACGGCATCCCCGACATTGGGCCTCGAGGCCTCTCCGTTCAGGGACAGCACGTCGAGGACCGTGGCGGCACGGTGCGCGTAGGTGTGTTCGGCCAGGGTGCGCGCCTGCGCGGCGCGGCCAACCGACAGGGAGAAATCCGGCTCATCGGCGATGCGCTCGAGGATGGCGGCGAAGTCGCCGACCGTATCGAACAGCAGGACCTCCTTGCCCGGCTCGTAATAGTCCTCGATCTCCAGCCCCTCGACGAAGAAGGCCTGGGCAGCGCCGCCCATGGCCGCCTCGAAGGTGCGTGGCCCCGGCGTGCTGGGAGCCAGGCCGACGTTGCGGTTGGCGAGATTGAGGCGCCGCCCGACGTTCAACACCAGGTCGGACGCGTTGTAATAGAGCGGCAGCGTCTCGTTGCCGACCCGCAGGTTGCGGGCGAAGGGCAGCATCCCCGTGTCCCAGCCACCGCCCAGGACCACCGTGTGCCGGGTCTCCAGCAGGGGCTTCAGGTCGCGCAGCAGCCGGGTCCGATTGTCGAAGGAGACCCCGCAGAAGAACACCGCCGGTCCGCCGCGCCGGGTCACCGGGCGGAAATGCGCCTCCGGGCTGGCGGCCATCGGCAGGTGGACGACCGGGCAGGGGGCGATGTAGTGCCAGCTCGACCAGAGATCGCTGACGAAGATGGCGTCGGCGACCGCGCTCGCCTTGATGTTGGCGTCGAATTCATAGGGGTCGTCGAGCAGCCAGAAGGCCAGCCGGCTGCCCGTCTTGTCGCAGGCATGGCGCAGGCGCCCGTAATGCGCCTCCGCCGGCAGGCAGGAGGCCATCAGAAAAACCAGCTCTGGTTGCTCCAGACGGATGGTCTCTTCCAGTCTCTCGAACGCTTCCACCAAGACATGACGAGATGGATCCGCCGCGCGGAAACCGGCGGCCGCATAATAGTTCAGATAAGCGTTCGAATTCAGAACGTCGGGAGCCGCGCTCGAAACAACTATGGGTCGGTGAACCACGGTTTATTCTGCTAGGTATGATTTGCAGACAGGGGATACAGAACGCACTTGGCCATGTCAATGTGACCTAAGGCCAAACAGCCGCCGGGCCAAGGCCCTAGTCGCACGGTAGGGCAGGCTGCCGTGCAGCCAGGACGGCATCGGTATCCGGTTGTCCAGTTCGCGGCGGAGTTCCTCCTGTTGGCGATGCAGGTCTTCGCTTTGCCGGTGCAGAGCCAGGATCTCGCCGATCCGGGCTTCGAGCTGCCGGTGCAGGTCGCCGATCAGCGCATCACGCTCTTTGGTCTGCTGCTGAAGGGTCAGGATCTGGCCGATCTGGTCTTCGACCTGCCGGTGCAAGGCTTCGATCTTTTCGTCCCGGCTGCCGATCTGCTGGCGGATCTCATCGCGCAGCAGCCCGTCGCGCACCAGCAGCAGTGTCTCCAGGATGGAGCCGACGCCGGCCAGAACGCCCAGCCCCGTCCGTCCACCGGCCAAATCCTCGCGCAGCAGCTCGTTGCGCAGAAGCCCCCGGTAGGCCGCGTGCTTGTCCGCTGCCGCGAAGATGGAGTTGCCGGTGGCGGCGTCGGCGCTGGCCGGCCGATGGTGCCAGCGGGCCAGCGGGCGGGGGATGACGCCGATGTCGAACCGGCGCACGAAGCGGATGTTGAACTCCCAGTCGCCCAGCACCGGGAAGTTTTCCCGGAAGGGGCCGGCCTCCGCATAGGCGGCGCGCTCGAACAGGAAGGCGATGGGAGGAAAGAGGTTGGTGGCGACCAGCGTCGCCGCCGTCACATTATCGACCGGGGGGACGAGGCCGCGTTCCTGCTCGTCGAGCGTCTCGGCATCCTCGACGATCCGCCAGGCCTGCGTCACGACGCCGCGGTAGCGCCCGGCGCTGCGCTCCAGGAAGCCGGTGGTTTCCTCCAGGAAGCCGGGCTCCCAGCTGTCGTCGTCGTCGTGTATGACGATGAAGCGGCTGTCGCTGCGGGCGATGCCGACGTTCGAGGCGGCCTCCATGCCCAGCGAGTCCGGGTTGTGGATGACCTGGAGCCGACCGGCGTAGGCCTCCTTGTACCGCTCGGCGAGCGCGTCCACCGGGGCCGGATCGCCTCCGTCGTTGACCACCACATGGACCCAGTTCCCCACGCTCTGTCCCAGCACGCTGGCAAAGGCGCGTTCCAGCATCTTCGGCCGGTTCTTGGTGCGGGTGATGACGGCGGTGATCGGGGCATTCATGACGAGGCAACCGGTGGATGAGGGACGATCGGCGGGACATCGACCTTGCGCGGAATACCTCTTACCCGGCAAGCGCCAACTCGGCCTGACGGGCGAGAAGTGCGGCCTCCGCCGCCGGATCCGTCCGCCCTTCGGCCATCCGCAGCAGCAGCGCGTGCAGATCGCGCGTGATCGGGCTCAGCGGCGCGCCCGGCGGGGCGGAATGCTGCTTCAGGCCGGGGTCGATGGTCGCGGCCACCTCGGCGCGGGCCTTGGCCCTCCGCTCCGGGTCGTCGAGGCCGAGGGCGTCGGCCAGACGCTCGAACTGGCGGTTCGGGTCGGCGAACCAGGCGTCGTAATCGGTGACGAGGCGCGGCGCGCCCTGGCTGTACTGCAACGCTTCGAAATAGTGCCGCGTCCACAGCCGCTCCGCCAGTTCGTAGGAGACCTGCCCCTTGGAAGCGAAGGAGGTGGCGACCGTCGCCGGGTCGCGCAGGCTGATGAGGTAGAGAGGATCCAGCCGCAGCACCGTGGCCAAGTCGTGCCACAGCGGCATCAGGCGGACCGTGCGCGGGTCCTTGAAGCCCCAGACGGCCGGGGTCTCCCCCAACTCGCGCCGGAGGATCTCCGCCAGCTCGTTCTTCATCGCCAGCACCTCGGGCCGCTGCCAGGCGGAGGCGGGGATGGCCCAGTCGGCGCGCTCCTGGTTCCAGTAGCGGTCGAGCGTCTGCAGCAGCCGGTCCTGGATCTCGGTGATCTGGGCGTGTTCCCAGTAGTCGTAGCGCGGCGCGCGCTCGAAGCTCTCGCGGGTCAGCACGTGACGCCCCAGTTCCACCCCCATCAGCGCGATGGCGCGGGCGAGCAGGGAGGTGCCGCTGTTGTGCATGCCGAGCACGATGACGACGCGGCGGCGGGGCGGGCGGGCGAACAGGCGGCGGAGCATCAGGAAGTAACCTGCCTTGGTGGAACTCGGTGGACCGGTCAGAGGGGCTGGGCCCGGCTGTCGAAGGAGAAGTCGATCGGGCCGTTGGAGCACACCCCCTGCACCGGCAGGACCATGAACATGGCGATGTCGACCAGGCGGTTCAGCCATTTCCGCTCGCCCTCGACCAGGGCGGACACGCCGGTGTTGATGAAGTAGGTGCCGTCCATCAGGCGGCAGTCGAACTCGTGCGTCACCTCCAGCACCGTCCCGGCTGCGGCATGGTCGAGCATGCGGGTGGTGTTGAGCGTCGTGGAGCCGCCCAGCTCCACGCCGGTCAGGGTCTTGATGCGCGTGCCGACGGCGATGCCCCAGGCCTCCACCTCCAGCTCCACCCGGCAGCGGATGACGTAGCGCCGCCCGGTCAGCAGCATGTTCACGCGCCGGCCGTCCGGGGTGGTGATCCGCACGTCGCGGATGCGGGCACCCAGCGACTCGTAGACGGTGGTGCTCTTCGGCACGAGGCCGGGGTTGAAGTAGTCCTCCAGCTCCGCGTCGGGGGCGGCCTCCTCCGCGGTCATGGGCAGGGCCGCGGCCGGCGCGGCCTGCTCGTCCGGGAGGGGCGCGCCGGTGCGGCGGGAGGTCAGCAGCGCCTCGCGGAACGCCTCGTGCTTGCCGGCCGGGGTGTACAGGAGCCGGTGGTAGAAGTTGATCGCCCGGCGCGGCGGGCCGTCGTACAGCAGCTCGCCATGGTCCAGCAGGATCGCCCGGTCGCACAGGTCCACGATCTGGTTGGCCGAGTGCGAGACGAAGAGGATGGTCGTGCCGGTCTTCTTGATCGCCTCGATGCGGGCCATGCAGCGGCGCTGGAACGCCTCGTCGCCGACGGCGAGCGCCTCGTCCACCACCAGGATGTCGGGCTTGACCGCGATCGACACCGCGAAGGCCAAGCGCATGACCATGCCGGTCGAATAGGTCTTGGTCGGCTGCTCCATATGGGGGCCGATGTCGGCGAAGGCGGCGATCTCGTCGAACAGCGCGTCCGTCTCCGCCCGGCTGAGACCGAGGATGGCGCTGTTCAGATAGACGTTCTCGCGCCCGCTGAATTCCGGATTGAAGCCCGATCCCAGCTCCAGCAGCGCCGATACCCGGCCCTGCACGACCACGTCGCCCGCGGTGGGCTGCAGCGTGCCGCAGATGATCTGCAGCAGGGTCGATTTGCCGGACCCGTTGCGGCCGACGATGCCGACGGTGCTGCCGCGCTCGATCTCGAAGCCGACGCCGCGCAGCGCCCAGAATTCCTGGTAGTAGCGGCGGCGATGACGCAAGAGCGACTGCTTGAGGCGGTCTTCAGGACGATTGTAGATCTGATAGACCTTGGAAACGTCGCGAACCGTTATCGCCAAATCGGACCGAAGCATCAGAACGAACCGCTGTAAAGCTATCCAAGCTCGCCGAGACCCTGTCGCATGGCGCGGCATGCTGCGCGAGGCCGTGTCAGGAAGCCGGGCATTCATGGCACTCCGGGCGCGGTCCACGCAACAGTTTCCACCGGCGCCGCCGGCGGCCGAAGCGTGTTTTACCCCCGGCGGCGATGCCGTATAGTCGCGCCGGCAAACGGCGGAAGGTTAACCAGCGGATGGCGGACGCAAGGCACGAGCAGATCAAGGCGGCGGTCCTCAGGCAGCTGGAAACCGAAGGCGAAGCCCCCCGTCTGCTGACCATGCTCGGCAGCCTGCTCGCCGCGGAGGGCAATCTCCAGGGTGCGTTCGAGCTGCTGGCGAGGGCGACGCAGCTGGACCCGACCGACGCGCTGACCCGCGCCAACTACCGTTTCGTCATGAAGCGCCTCGGCCTCGTGGCGGTGCCGGAGCTGTCCGACGAGGATGCCCGCGCGCTCGGCCTGCGGGACGAACGGGAACTGCCGCGTTTCGGCTACCGGGTCTTCTCGCAGTTCGACGAGGACGGGATCATCGCCCGCATCTTCGACCGCATCGGGACCACCAACCGGTATTTCGTGGAATTCGGCAGCGGCAACGGCACCGAGAACAACACGATCAATCTGCTGCTGGACGGATGGAGCGGCCTGTGGATCGACGCCGACGAGGACGCGGTCGCCAGCACGGCGACCCTGATGGCCGGCCCGCTCCGCCGCGGGGCGGTGCGTTCCGCCAGCGTGACCCTGACTCCGGAGAACATCGAGTCCGTCTTCGAGGCGCATGGCGTTCCGCGGGACTTCGATTTCATGTCGGTGGATGTGGATGGGCCGGACTACTGGCTCTGGAAGGCCGTGCGGCGGTGGCGTCCCCGGGTGGTCTGCGCGGAGTTCTCACGCAAGTGGGGTGCGGACGGGCTCAACCCGGCCGGCGCCGATGCCGCGTCCGACGCGCTCCCGGCCGCGCCGACCAGCCCCAGCCTCGCGGCGCTGGAACAGCTCGGCCGCGAGAAGGGATACAGCCTCGTGGGCCGCGCTGCGGGGACCCAACGCCTTCTTCGTGCTCAGCGAACTGTGCGGCGACCACTTCGTCGCGCCCTTCACCGCCGAGCGGCACTGGCGGCTGAAGTTCGAGCCGGCCCGCTATCGTCTTGTTCCCCGTCCCGAACCGGGCTGAGATGGGCCGCATCCTGTTCGTGACCGCCGCCCCTCCCGACGGGCTCGCCGGCGGGGTGAAGGTGGTGCACCGGCACGCCGCCCTGCTGGCCGGGATGGGCTTCGACGCGCGGGTGCTGGCCCCGCGCGGCCGGCCGGTGTGGTTCCGCTCCGACGCCGCGGTGGAAGGCGGCGCGCGCCTGCGTGTCGATCCGGACGACGTGCTGGTCTTCGGCGAGGAGATGGACGGGAGCTTCGCGGCCTCGCTCCGGCTGCCCTGCCGGCGCGAGCTGTACTGCCAGAACCATCACTACCTGCTGCACGACCGGCTGGGCGCACGGAGCCTGACGGAGGCGGGCTTCCACCGCGTCTATGCGGCCAGCCGGCCGATCCGTGATTTCCTGGGCACGGTGATGGGCGTCGCGGGGGCGGACGTCGTGGCGCCGCCCATCGACCCGGCGCTG
>Ga0196970_1001044_pt1 | contig 22171 bp, 18 predicted proteins | sample S1v_513CmetaG_FD_148672 | JGI IMG/M metagenome (GOLD analysis project Ga0196970, IMG submission 148672) | Soil microbial communities from Anza Borrego desert, Southern California, United States - S1+v_5-13C | ecosystem: Environmental > Terrestrial > Soil > Desert | place: USA: California...
ATGCGGGCGTCGGCGGCGGCCAGCGCCGCGCTGCGGAAGATCAGGTCGACCTTCTCCTGCGGGTAGTCGGCAAAGCGCGCTTGCGCAGCCTTCACCCGGGATATCAGGGCGTTCAGGTCGGAGAGGGTCGTGACGGTCATGGTCATCATCCACTTGCTGTCCGCGAAGAACGCCGTGACGCCGTCGCGGTGATGGGTGCGGAAAGGCCGTGGGATGCACCGTTCAGGCACACCGCTGCAGTCCGGGACACTGAAGCGTCCGGCGCACGGCCAAGGTCTTGAATAAAGCGGTCGGGGTCAGTGCTTGTGAGTTCTTATGGGCTTTTCTCGGCCGTCATCCCCGCGGAGGCGGGGATCCAGGCTGATCGGCTTCTTGAGCCTTTGGAACGTCTGGATTCCCGCCTTCGCGGGAATGACGGCCGAGGAAGGCTCATGATGAGAGCGGATGCGAAGCGGTTCGAACTTCAAACGTCTCTCAGCAGGACTTACAAAAACTCGCAAATTCTCAGAAGCCGCCGGCGAGGTCGGCCAGGGCGTCGCGGTCCAGCAGGTCCAGCTTGCCGCCGACGAGGATGCGGATCAGGCGGGTCGACTTCAGCTTGGTCAGGGTGCGCGACACGGTCTCGGTGGTCAGGCCCAAATGGTCGGCGATGTCGCTGCGGCCCATCGGCAGGTCGATGGTCTGCTCGCCACCCTTGCGGTCGCTGAGGCGCAGCAGGAAGGTGGCGACCTTCTCGGCGGCCGACTTGCGGCCGAGCAGCACCATCTGGTCCTGCGCCGCGATCAGTTCCGAGGTGGTCGCCGACAGAAGCTTGCGGGCGAAGGCCGGCTGCGCGTCCATCAGGGCGTCCAGTTCCAGCCGCGGGATGCGCTGGATCGTGGTCGCCGTGACGGTTTCGGCGGTGTAGAGATACTGGGCGGCGAAGGCCAGCCCCATCATGTCGCCGGCCTGCAAGAAGCCGATGATCTGGCGCCGGCCGTCGGGGAGCATCTTGTAGAGGCGGACCATGCCGCTCATCACCCGGAACACCGAACCGGCCGCATCGCCTTCGCTGAACACCGTGGTCTCGCGCTCGTAGACCTTGGCGTGGCCCAGGCTGGCGAGCGGGTCGGCGGGGTTGCGCGGCTGGATGGCGGCACCCATGCCGGAGGCGGGGGAAATCGCCAGGGCGGAGACCAAGTAACCAGGAACGGCGCGGTTGGCGTGGGCGGCAATGGCGGCGTGCGTGGACATGGTGGCCTCGACCTTTTCGGTGCGGTGCGCTCCGGTTCGTTCCGGGGTGCATCTGATGGCCCGAAGCTATCGATCCGCCGCCGTCCTGTGCAGTTCGGTGATGTACCTAAGGAAGTTTGCGTACGTAAGTGTACCTACGTAGCGGACCGTATGGATTCAGGCGGCGGCGGCCGACGGCAGCAGGCCGTTCAGCATGTCGATCAATTGGTCCTCGTCGAACGGCTTCTCCAGCACGGCCACCACGCCGGCTTCCTTGGCACGGGCGAAGGTCGCGGGATCGCCGCGCCCGGACACCATGATCACCGGCATGCCGTGCAGATCGCCGCCATGGCGCTCCAGGAACTCCAGCCCGCTCATCACCGGCATGTGCAGGTCGAGAACCAGGCAGCCCTGCGGATTGCCGTCGAATGTGTCGAGGAATTCCCGGCAGGACGAGAAGTCCCGCACGTCGAAGGAGAAGGCTTCCAACAGGGCCTTCAGGGAGTCGCGGACCGGCTCATCGTCGTCGACGATGTGGACGATTCCGGCACCCGGCATTCCGCCCGGTCCGTTGCCCGGCTTGTTGCCCAGGTGATCCATGACAGCCTCCGAACTTCCATGCAGACAAGACGGCGCCGACAGTGCGGCGCGTCATGGAAGATAAAAGGCTGTGGAGGGCGCCGATATACGGACCATTGCGTATGCGGCGCGCTTTTGATGCAGATCACGCGCCGCCGGGGACCACGCCGGCGGCGATCGCCATCCGCACCAGGGTCGGCAGGCTGTCGGCCCGCATCTTTTCCATCACCCGCGCGCGGTGGATTTCCACGGTGCGCGGGCTGATCGACAGTTCGAAGGCGATGATCTTGTTCGACTTGCCGGCCACCAGCCAGCGCAGCACGTCCATTTCCCGCGGCGTCAGGGCGGCAAGGCGGTCCAGAACCTCCGGCGGGGCCGAAACGGCGGGCGGGGGTGCCGGCTGTTCCGCGACCGCGGCCGGCGAGGCGGCATCCGCGGTCCGGCTTTCCGCCGCGCGGGCAAGGGCGAGGGCGGAGCGCACGGCGGCGAGCAGCGCCTCCTCCTCGAACGGCTTCTCGACGAAATCGACCGCCCCCGCCTTCATGGCGCGCACGGCGAGCGGCACGTCGCCATGGCCGGTCATCACCACCACCGGGATGGCGTGGCCGCCGCGGGTCAGCCGTTCCTGCACGTCGAGGCCGCTCATCTGCGGCATCCGCACATCGACCAGCAGACAGCCGGGACGCGACGGAGCGCCGGACTCGAGGAATCCCAGCGGGGTGGAGAAGCTTTCCACCCGGAATCCGGCGCACTCCAGCAGGACTTCCAGGGAATCGCGGATGGCGTCGTCGTCATCGAGGATGAAGACGGTGAGGTCGGAGTCCGCAGCGGGCATGGCGTCAGCGGGCATCGCCGGCCTCCGGGACAGCATCCGGGCCGGCATCCCCACCGGAATCCGTTGCGGACAGCGGAACGGTGAAGGCGAAGCTGGCGCCCGATGCGGGCGGCGTCGCCATCGGCTCCAGCCACAGGCGCCCGCCATGGGCCTCGATGATGGAGCGGCAGATCGACAGGCCCAGCCCCATGCCGCTGCTCTTGGTGGTGACGAAGGGCTGGAACAGCTGGGCGCGCACCGTCTCCGGCACGCCGGGACCGCTGTCGCTGACGGCAACGCGGCGGAAGGCGGGCTCGCCCGGTTCCGAGCCGGTGTGGACGGTCAGCACCCGCTGCGCTCCTGCCGGGGTTCCCTGCGCCATCGCCTCGATCGCATTGCGGACGAGGTTGAGGATCACCTGCTGGACCTGGACCTTGTCGATGAGCACCAGCGGGTCGGCGGCATCGAAGTCGAAGCGCACATGAAGCTCCCGCTCCTTGGCGCCGACGAGTGCGAGCGCGCTCGCCTCCTCCACCACCTTGTTGAGCGGCTCGACGGAGCGGTGGGTCTTGCCCTTTTCGATGAAGCTGCGCAGGTGGCGGATGATCTGGCCGGCGCGGGTCGCCTGGGCGCTCGCCTTGTCGACCATGTCCATCGCCTTGGACACCGTTTCCGGCCGTTCCATCAGCCGCTTGGCCGCCTTGGCGTAGTTGATGACCGCGGTCAGCGGCTGGTTCAGCTCGTGCGCCAGCGTCGAGGCCATCTGGCCCATGGCGCTGACCCGGCTGACATGCAGCAATTCCGACTGAAGCTCCTGCAGACGCCGTTCGGTGGCCTGGCGTTCGGTCAGGTCGCGGACGAAACCGGTGAAGCGGCGCTGGCCGGCCAGCAGCACCTCGCCCACCGCCAGTTCCATCGGGAAGACCGACCCGTCGCGCCGCTGGCCGGAGACGATGCGGCCGATGCCGATGATGCGGCGCTCCCCGGTCCGCCCGTAGCGCTCCAGATAGCCGTCATGCTGCTCGCGGTAGGGCGAGGGCATCAGCATGCTGATGTTGCGGCCGATCACCTCCGCCGCCGCATAGCCGAACAGCCGTTCGGCCGCCGGGCTGAAGGATTCGATCAGCCCCTTCTCGTCGATGACGATGATGGCTTCCGGCACCGTTTCCAGGATGGAGGTCAGGCGGGCCTCGCGCTCCCGCAGCGCCGCCTCCGCCTGCTTGGCCGCGGTCAGGTCGCGGATGATGCCGATATAGACGGGGGCGCCGTCCTGGCTCGCCTCGCCGATCGACAGATCCATGGGGAAGCGGGAGCCGTCCTTGCGCAGGCCGGTCACCTCGCGCCCGATGCCGATGATCCGCCGCTCCCCCGTCCGGTGGTAGCGTTCCAGATAACCGTCATGCTCCTCCCGATAGGGCGGCGGCATCAGCATCTTGACGTTGCGGCCGATCACCTCGGCGGCGGTCCAGCCGAACAGGCGCTCGCAGGCAGGGTTGAAGGTCTTGATCCGGCCCCGGTCGTCGATGATGACGATCCCGTCGGGCACGGTGTCCAGCATCGCCTGCAACTGCGAAAGCGCGTCCAGGTTTTCATCCCGGATGTCGTCGGCCACGTCAAAACCCTCATATGAAATCAATCGGCTGTCATCCGTCTCCGCCAACAGAGTAGTTGAGTACAACCGTCGGTCAAGGCTGCCGATCGGGCGAGGCGGCCACGGCCCCGCTGCCGAGGGCGTCCAGCTCCAGATCGTCGACCGCGAGGTTCTTGGCCTTTGCCTCCACCTCGAAATCGGCCCAGGAGAGATGGTCGGCCACCAGCCGGTTGACGGCACGGTTCCACATGCGCTGAGAATGGGCCCGCAGATCCTTCGTCGTCAGCCCGCGCGCCGCCAGCGCGGCATAATCCGGCAGGCTGTCCGCCGGCCAGTCCGCCAGCAGATCCTCGCGCGACACGCTGATATGGGCGACGGGACGCACCCCGCGCCAGGAGCCGATGACGGCGGCGATGCGCGGATCGTCGGGTCGCAGATACTCCCCTTGCGTGCGGACCCAATGATGGTGGAGGTCGAGAACGATCGGCACGGCGTCGGCCAGCGGCAGCAGGTCGTCCAGGCCGAAGGACATCTCGTCGTTCTCGACGGTCAGCAGGTTGCGGACATCCTCCGACAGCAGGGCAAGGCCGCGGCGGAAACCGGCGATCCCCTCCCCACGCCCGCCGCCATGGATGTTGACATGCACGCCCCGCGGGTGCCAGCCGCCGGCCAGCCCCATCATCCGCAGAATGTCGGCATGGTATTCCAGCTCCGCCACCGAATTGTCGAGTGTGGACGGGTTGGCGCTGTTCAGCACGCAATACTGGTCGGGGTGCAGCCCGATGCGAATTCCCGCCTCCATCGCCTTGCGGCCGGCATGCTCCAGCCCGCTCCGCACCAGTGCCTGGACGCCGGGCTGGCGGTAGAGCGGCCGTCCGATCTCGTGCGTGTAGGCAGGCAGCAGCCCGCTGTTGACGCGCAGCAGGCGGCGGTAGGCCGGATGCCGAGCAACCTCGTCCAGTTGCAGATGCAGGGCCAGCAGGTTGCGGCGCAGCACCTCCGTCAGCTTTTCCTCGGCACGGGCCGGACCCAGCTTGCTCAGCGTCGCGATGGTGACGGTGCCGGGATTCATGCGCTTGGCAAGTCCCGCGTCGCCATCGGGCGGCACATACTGGCAGCACCAGCCGAAGCGGGGGGCGGAGGAGGACGGGATCGGAGAGCTGTCGGGCATCGGTCGGCAACGTGAAGCGGACGGGCCACTTGATATGGACCGCCGACACCCACCGTCCACCGGGGCCGTTCACCGTAGGGACCGGCGGGCTCACCCCATCCCGCCCATCCGGCGCAGCGCCCCGGTAGCGACCGCCTGCAGGCCCGTGCCGCCGGCATCCCGCGGGGCGGCCGCGGCGAGCGCGCCCAGCCGGTCGGCCAGCGCCCGTTCGGGTGCGCACAGGTCCTCGCACAGAGCCCGCATCTCCGCGATGGACGGACGCCATTTCCGGGTGCGGCGCCAGTTGCGGGCGGCGGCATCGATGACCCAGGCCGGGTATTCGCCCAGATCCTCGCCCCAGTCGAGCGCCATCATCCGCTCCACCTCGGGCGACAGCCCCTTGGCCGGGAAATGGCTGAGCAGCGTCAGCACGCGGCCGAGCAGATGGTCGCTGTCGGCAGGGGCCAGCACGGTGGCGTACAACTCCTCGAGGCTCCGGCGGGCGAGCGCAGCCTCGGCGGCGGTGATGCCGTCCGGCGGCGACCAAAGCTCGATCATGCCGTCGAAGCCGTCGTCGCCGAAGCGCGGGCGGCGGTCGGTCCGGCCCTGGGCCAGACGCTGCCGAAGCACGGGCGGCAGCGCGGCGGTCAGGCAGGCCTGCCGATTGGGCGCCGGCAGTGCCGGATCGAAAGCCGCTGCCAGGGAGGATGGGACCGTCGAGGATGGGGAGCGCGGCAGGGCGGTGATGGTGGCGGTGGCGCTTCTTTTAGGGGTGGTCATCGGTCTCCCCTTTTACGACCAGGAGGGGGTGGCTGTGCGCTGGCGCAGTTCCGCGGCGGCGGCGGCCCAGGCGCCCAGCCGCTGTTCGGCGGCAGCGGACGGACGGGTGGCTGGGGCGCTCACCGTCACGGAAGGCCGGTTGTGGGCGACCGGGGCCTTCCCCGCCGCGGCATCCTGCGCCAGCCAGGCCCGCCAGGCGGACGAGACGTCGCGGTAGCGGTAGCCATGGGCCCGGCAGCGCAGGATGAACCCTTCGACATGACGGCCGAGGTCGATTTCGGCGTGACGGGCCTTGGCCCAGGCAAGGTCGTCGGCGGTCGGCATCCAGTCCTCCGGAACCGTCTGCGCCTGACCGTGCCCGCCCGAAGCGAGCGAGTCTGGAATCTGTTTGGAATGGACCTGTTCCTGACTCGCCGGCGGACAGGGGCTGTGCATGTCCGAGTCATCCCTGTCGGCAGGCTGGACAGGGCGAGCGGAGACGGACTCCCGGTCGGAGCCCACGTCGGACTCCAGGGCGGCATCGACCGGGGTGAAGCGCAGGCGGTAGAGGCAGGACAGGCGGGCGCCGTCGCGGCCGCGGCGGTGCTCGACCCCGACCAGCCCGATGTCGCTCAGGCCCTGGATGATGCGGTTGATGGTGGGGCGCGAGCGCTTCAGCTTGGCGGCCAGCGTCGATTGCGACGGCCAGCACAGGCCGTCCTCGTCGGCGAAGGTGGCGAGCGCCGCCAGGACGGCGAAGCCGTCGGCGTCCAGGCCGGGATGGTCCAGCCACCAGGCGGGAATCCGCCCCCACCGCCTGGTATCGGGGAGATTTGCCGCTGATGCGGAAAGCGTTGGTGTGGGCATGGGGAAAACTCCGCGAGGCTTTGGGGCCGGCATGGATGGGGCCGGCGAACTTGCGCGAAGGATTCCGCCGGCTGCGGCAGCCGTCGAATCGCGGGCAAAAGGGACCGATTCGGTTGTGTCCCCTTCGCCCGCGGTTGTGTCCCATCGGCCCGCGCCTGTGTCGTCCTTGGTCGCGGATATGTCCCCTTTGGTCGCGCTTGGCTTGCGAATCGGATCCGATCCCGTTTGCCCGCGCTTTGCCGGCGACCGGCGCTGTCCGCGCCGCCACGGGCTGTCCCACTTGCCCGCGGTTTGAGGCCATGGTCTGCGGTCCGGACTGCGGACTGTTTCGTGGAAGACGGCCGCCGGCCAGCCTCGCCGGCCGGATCTGTCCCATTTGCCCGCGCTTCGCGGTTCGGCCGGGCGCATCACGGGATTTGCTGTGTCCCCAATGCTCGCGTTTGGGAGTCATCCGGCGCCCGGGCTGTCCCATTTGCTCGCGCTTCGTGGCGCCATGGCGAGAATCCGCGACCCCGAGTCTCTGTCCCGTTTGCTCGCGTTTCGCCGAATCGTCGCGCGATTCGCACGGATGCGGTCCACCCGACGCCCGCAGAGCGGCGCCATCCGATGGTTAGCGGACGAAGCGCGGGCATTCGGGACACAGGCGCGGGCATTTCCTACACAAGCGCGGCCAAACGGGACACAGGTCTGCAGGCGGACTCCGCCCTGCCGGTTGCCTCCGTCCGACGGCACCTCCTATCGTGGCCTTTGGCGAGGAGGGATGAGCCATGAGCAAGGCGAACGCGGTCCAGCTGACTCTGTTTGAGATGGAGGACCGCAGTCAGTCCCATATGATCGCGCTTTACGACACGGCGCCGCGATTCGTCTTCGTGTCCAAAGGCCGGGGGACGGAGCCGGAGCTGCCGGCCGCCAACGCGTTCGTCCAGTCGGTCCACAAGGAGTTTCCCTTCAAGGACGCCCTGTTCACGCTGACCCTGCAGCCCGCCCGCATCTACCGCCCGGCCAAACCCGGCCCTGGCGAGGATCCGGCCGACAAGCGGATGGTCGAGTATGAGGTGTTTCCGTCCGAGCGCGAGCAGATCGTCGAACAGGTGGTGCGCCGCCTCGCCATGGACCGTTCGCGGCTGTCGCTGATGGGCGACAAGCAGGACCGGGTGCGCGTCCATTTCTCGCTTTATGAGATCCGGCGGGAGTTGCGCGCGGTCAACCGCACGATGGACACGGCGGAGATCCGCGAGGCGTTGGAGATCCTGGCGCGCACGCGCATGATCATCAGCAAGGTGCCGGAGAACGGCCGCAAGTCGGCGCGGCCGGTGCTGGAATCCTCGGTCTTCCCCACGCTCTACATCCGTCCGCGCACCGGCGAGGGCGGCGAGGAGGACGAGAACGACACCTATCTGGAATTCAACGCGCTGGTCGCCTCGGCCATCCGCAACCTGGAATTCAAGCCGATCTCCTATCAGTGGATCATGCGGCTGAAGAGCCCGGTGGCGCGTTGGCTCTACAACCGGCTGTCGATCGAATATGGCGATCTCGATCTGGCCCGCCTGCCCGACGGGGTGCACAGCGTCCCGCCGATGATCCTGTCCGCCGACGACATCATCAACAACAGCGGCATGAACGAGTGGAGCCGGCGGCGCGACACGCTGCGCACCGTGACCTCCGCCGTCGATTCCCTGGTCGAGGAGGGCATTCTCGACCGGGTGGAGAAGACGGTGTCGAAGGACGGGCGGCGCATCAACGACATCGAATACATCATGATGCCGAGCCAGAAATTCCTGGATCAGGTCCGCCGCGGCAACGACGTGCAGGAGGCGAACGCCGCCACCTATCGTGCCATCGCCGGCAGCGACGAGCGCCCGAAGGAGTTCCTGCCCATCACCCCCGGCCAGAGCGTCGAGGTCCGCCGCCGCCGCGGCAACCTGCTGGGCACCCGCTCCGGCCAGGGCGAAGGCTGACCCATCCTCAAGCGTTCGCGCATCACTTTTCGACATCTGCTCTAATCGGGCGCCCATGGCGGACAGCAATCGGAAATTGCCGCCGGACGAGCGAATGATGCGGAGGATGAGCGATGCAGACGTCCGATGGACGCAGCGAAAAGGACAAGATGCTGGCCGGCGATCTCTATGACGCCTCGGCTCCGGAGATCCAGGCCGACCAGGCCGCCGCCAAGGAGTGGATGGTCCGCTACAACGCCGCACTCGCCCTGCCGCCCGGCGAAAGGCGCAAACTGCTTCTGGAGCGCTTCGCCGCGGTGGGCGAAGGGGCCGTCATTCGCCCGCCCTTCCATTGCGACTATGGCTACAACATCAGCCTCGGCGCCGGGGTCTTTCTCAACTTCAACTGCGTCATCCTGGACGTCGTGGCGGTGAGCATCGGCGACAGGACGCAGATCGGACCGGGGGTCCAGATCCTGACCGCCGACCATCCGCGCGACTTCGCCGCCAGGGAGGCCGGGCTGGAGTTCGGGCGGCCCATCCATATCGGCCGCAATGTCTGGATCGGCGGCGGCGCGCTGATCCTGCCCGGGGTCACCATCGGCGATGATGCCATCGTCGGCGCCGGCAGCGTGGTGACGCGCGACGTTCCGGCCGGAGCGACGGTGATGGGAAACCCGGCGCGGATCCGGTGATCCGTTTCTTCGCGGGCGGGGGGCCCGGACCGGTGGCGGCACCCCGTTCCGGCGGAGCACCCTGCCGCCGGTGCCGGCGCTTGTCCATCCGATCCTTATGCGAATATTACGAAGTAATCCACCCTTTGCCGCAAAGCGGAAAAAGACCCCTACGGGATGGTTGTTTTTCTTCTGTTACATCATAGAATAAAACGATCGTGGCCGGCCGTTCAGATAATAAATAATTCGAAACAACTCGCGGCGGAAATCAACGTCGCATGTCTTTCAAAAGTCCCGGAATGCACCCCGTCGTCAGGACGGGTCTAAGGGGATTTTGTCAGGGAGGATGCCGCCATGCGAGAAACGCAGTCCGGTTCACTGCGCCGTTTTCTGCATCGTGCCGATGTTCTCCGACGCGGAGACAGATGGGAAAGCGCACGCTCTTTACTTCCCGTCACAGGCGGCGTCCGGCCTTGTTTTGCCGTACTGGGTGTGCTTGCACTTCCCCTTCAACCGGCCGACGTGTCCGCCCGGCTCAACCCTGATGCCTTCGAGACCGGCTGCTGCCTCGTGCGGACCGGTGCGATGGAGGGACCTGCGGACAACACGCTGGAATCCTGGCTCGGCGCGCGGGAGAAGGCGCCCGCCCCCATGCCGCAGGCGGAGGCGGCGCCCACCCGGACGATGGTGATCCAGAAGGGAAACGAGGCGGAGACGGATTGGCGGCTGATCCCGTTCATCGCGGCACAGGCATCCGGCGGCATTCCGGGACAGCCCACCCTGCTGTCCATCGCCGTCACCTCGCCCTATGGGCAGCCGAACCCGCAGCATGAGGCGATCACCTATGTGCTGATCGACGATCTGCCACCGGGGACCACCCTGTCGAGCGGCGACAAGATCGCCGACGACACGTGGCGGGTGCGGCTGGAGGAATTGCCCGGTCTCACCATGACCCTGCCGCCCGAGACGGCGGGCAGTGTGACGCTGCACCTCACCGCGGTGACCGATCACGGCGGCGGCGTGATCGCCAAGCAGGCCCGGGATTTGACGATACCGATCCTGGCGGCGGCCACCGAGACCGCCGCAGCCGAGACCGCCGCAGCCCACAGCGCCGCCACGCCGGAACCGGGCGGTACCCCGCCGCCCGCCCAGGGCGGTTCGTCGCAGAGCATCGAGACCGCAGCGCTTGGCGACAGGACCGAACCGGACCCGGCGGTATCCGGACAGTCGGCCCCGCAGGCAGCGCCGGAGCCGTCCGGAAGCGACGCCGTTGCACCCGCGCCTGCCCCCATCGCGGAGGCGGCGCCCGAACCTGCGCCGGAACGGGCGCCGGAACAGCCGGTCGCGGCGGCAGTCGTGCCGGTATCGGCTCCTGCCCCGGTGACGGCACCGGAGATCGTCCCGGAAATGCCGATAATCGCCGCCACCCTGCCTTCCGTCGATGCGCCGGCGGCCGTTCAGCCGGCCGCGGCCTCCCCGTCCCCGTCCCCGCCCGCTGCCCCGCCGGAGCCGGCGGTCATCGCACCTGTCGCCACGGTCGCTGTGGCAGCCCTTCCGCCGGTTGCCGCCCCGCCGCCGGCCCCGGAGCGGGCGCAGCCTCGGGAGGCGGCGGTGCAGCGTCCGGCGCGGCTCCCCTCCGCCATTGCGGAGACGACATTGATGAAGCGGGGCGACGACCTGTTCGCGCAGGGCGATCTGGCGGGCGCGCGGCTCTATTACGAGATGGTCGCCGAGACTGGCAATGCGGCGGCGGCCCTGGCGCTCGGCCGGACCCACGATCCGCTGGTGCATGAGCGGCTGCGCGTCCGCGGGCTTCCATCCGATCCCGAACAGGCCGCGGTCTGGTACCGCCGGGCGGTCGCCGCCGGCAGCGGCGACGCGGAACAGCAACTGCAAAAGCTGACAGTCTGGCTCGCCGGCAAATCCAGGTAGCAAGATGTCGGGAACCAGGGAGGGATCCATCATGAAGGCATCGATCGTCCGCATTCTTCTTCTGGGAGCGTGCCTGTTCGCGGGCACCGTTTCTCCGGCATATGCTGCCGATCCGCGCGGCGTCGGCGCCAACAGCGGGACCGTCGGCATCGTGTCGGGCGGGGTCGAGGGGACCTATGTGCGCATCGCCGCCGATCTGGCCGCGGTGCTCGACGACGGCGACGCATTGCGCGTCCTGCCGATGCTGGGCAAGGGGTCGGTCCAGAACCTCAAGGACATCGTTCTGCTGAAGGGGATCGACGTCGGCATCGTCCAGTCCGACGTGCTGGCCTATGCCAAGCGGGAACGGCTTCTGCCCAACCTGGACCGGCGCGTCAAATACATCACCAAGCTCTACAACGAGGAAATGCACATCCTGGCGGCCCCCGACGTGACGCGCATCGAGGATCTCGCCGGGCGCAAGGTGAACTTCGACGTGCAGGGAAGCGGCACGCACATGACGGCGTCGCTGGTCTTCGACATGCTGGGCATCAAGGTGGAGCCGCAGGGCAACGACCAGTCCCTGGCGCTGGAGAAGCTGCGGCGGGGCGAGATCGCGGCCATGGCCTATGTCGCCGGCAAGCCGACCCGCCTGTTCCGCGACCTGAAGGCGGGAGACGGCCTGCATTTCCTGTCGATCCCCATGAGCGCGGCCCTGCTCGATACCTATCTGCCGTCACGCCTGACCAGCGCCGATTATGAGGGGCTGATCAAGCCCGGCGAACAGGTCGACACCGTCGCCGTCGGTGCCGTCATGGCCGTCTATGGCTGGGAACGCGACCTGGAGCGGCACCGCAAGGTCGCCCGCTTCGTCGATGCCTTCTTCGGCAAGTTCGACGAGTTCCTGAAGCCGCCGCGCCATCCGAAATGGAAGGAGGTCAATCTGGCCGCCGACGTGCCCGGCTGGACCCGCTTCGAGCCCGCCGAGCAGTGGCTGCGCCAAGGGGCAGCCCAGGGAGCAGGCGGCAGGACGGCTGACGGAAAGACGGCCATGAAGGAACTCCAGCCCGCCACGCTGGTGTCGTCGCCGGTACCGCGCGGCGAGCCCGCGCGTTGACCGGTCAGGCGGCGGCGCCCGGTCCGGGAACGGCACCCGGCGGGCATTTGCCGAGGATGATCATCCCCAGCACCTCGTCCTTCGTCACGTCGGATACGCGGGCGGTGCCGACCAGCTTGCCGTTCTTCATCACATGGATGCGGTCGGCCAGATCGAACACGTCATGGATGTCGTGGGAGATCAGGAAGATGCCGATCCCTTCCTGCTTCAGCTGCTTCACCAGCTCGCCCACCTGCTGGGTTTCGGCGGGACCCAGCGCGGCGGTCGGTTCGTCCATGATCAGGACGCGTGCGTCGAAATGGATGGCGCGGGCGATGGCGACCGATTGGCGTTGGCCGCCCGACAGCGCCTTCACCGGCTCCTTGAAGCGGCGGAAATGCGGGTTCAGGCGGCCCATCACCTTGCGCGCCTCCGCCTCCATCGCGTGATCGTCCAGCGTGCCCCAGGGGGTCAGCTTCTCCCGGCCGAGGAAGATGTTGGCGGCGGCGTCGACATTGTCGGCGAGCGCGAGGGTTTGATAGATCGTCTCGATGCCGCAACGCTTGGCGTCGCGCGGGCTGGTGAGGTGGACAGGCTCGCCATTCACCCGGATCTCGCCATGGTCGGCGGCATAGGCGCCGGACAGGATCTTGATCAGCGTCGATTTGCCGGCGCCGTTGTGGCCGAGAAGCCCGACCACCTCGCCGGGGTAGAGGTCGATGCTGACGCCGTCCACCGCCTTGATGCCGCCGAAGGCGATGGAAACGTCGCGCATCTCGACCAGCGGGCGCGTTGCCGCCAGCGGTTCCGACGTGGCGAGAGCGGTCATTTGAGCCCCCTGCGATAGAGCGTGTCGACATAGACCGCGGCGACCAGGACGAGGCCGACGACGATGTTCTGCATCGGCGCGTCCACCCCCAGCAGCACCATGCCCGACTGCAGCGACTGCATCACCATGGCGCCTAGCATCGCCCCCAGGATGGTGCCGACGCCGCCGGCCATGGAGGTCCCGCCGATGATCGCCGCGGCGATGACGTACAGCTCGTCCAGCGTGCCGTTGGCGTTGGTGGCGGCATTCAGCCGGGCGGTGGCGATGCAGGCGGACAGGCCGCACAGCGCGCCCATCAGCCCGAACACCATCACCAGGACCCGTTTGGTGTTGATGCCCGACAGCTCCGCCGCCTCCGGATTGCCGCCGATGGCGAAGACATAGCGGCCGAAACGGGTGCGCCGCGACAGGAAGGTGACCCCCACCCCCACCGCCAGCGCGATCAGCACCGGAATCGCGAAGCCGTGGGCCACGAAGGGAAGCCCGCCGTCGGTGGCCAGAAGCTGGGATGTCCCCTGCGCCTCCATCATCCGGCGCACGACCGGGATGGGAAGCGGATAGGAATTGACCACCATCACCGCGCCGGCGATGGCAGCGGCGACCAGCAGGATCACCACCCCTTCCGCCCACAAGGGCCGGACGGGAAAGCCGAAGCCGGCACGCCGCCGTCGGGTCATCAGGATGGCCGCGACCGACAGCAGGATGGCGGCGATGCCGACCGCCCAGCTGGGGCCGGCGCCGATGGCACCCTCGAACCCGCCGCCCAGCCGCTTGAACAGCCCGTCCATCGGCGCCACCGTCTGGCCGGTCGTTACCCACCAGGCGGCACCGCGCCAGACCAGCAGTCCGCCCAACGTGACGATGAAGGACGACACGCCGAGATAGGCGATGACGGCGCCCTGCAGCGCTCCCACGGCGCCGCCGACGGCGGTCGCCGCCATCACCGCCACCACCCAGGTCAGCGGATGGTCGAAGCCCCAGATCTCCGGCAGGATGCGGGCCTGGAGCACGCCCACCACCATGCCGGTGAAGCCCAGGATGGAGCCCACCGACAGGTCGATGTTGCGGGTGACGATGACCAGCACCATGCCCGTCGCCATCACCGCGATGGATGCGGTCTGCACCGACAGGTTCCACAGGTTGCGCGGGGTCAGGAAGGCGCCGCCGGTCAGGATGTCGAAGCCGATCCAGACGACGGCCAGCGCCCCGATCATCCCGACCATGCGGGTGTCCAGCTCCAGCGCGCGCAGGGCGTCGCCGATGCCGGCCCGCCGTCCGGCCGGGGCCTCCGGAGAGGATGCTGGGGACAGGGTGGTGGACGGCTCCGCCATCAGTTGCAGACCTTGACGCTGCCGGGCTTCACGCCCTGGCAGACGACGTCCTTGGTGACCCAGCCGGCATCGACCACGAGGTCGAGATTGTCCTTGGTGATGGCGACCGGGGTGAGGAACAGGGAGGTCATCTTCTGCTTCTTCGGTCCGCCGTCGAAGCTGGTGGCGCCGGCGATCTCGGTCATCTTCTTGCCGCCGGCCAACTCCATGGCGATCTCGGCGGCGCGGCGGCCAAGCTCGCGGGCGTCCTTCCACACCGACACCGTCTGGGTGCCGAGCGCGATGCGGTTCAGCGCCGCCTTGTCGCCATCCTGGCCCGACACCGGAACGGTCCCGGCCAAGCCCTGCGCCGCCAGCGCCGCGACGGCGCCGCCGGCGGTGCCGTCGTTGGAGGCGACCACGGCATCGACCTTGTTGCCGGTCTTGGTCAGGATCTGCTCCATGTTCTGCTGGGCGATGGCGGGCAGCCATTTGTCGGTGTAGGCCTCGCCGATGTTCTTCACGTCACCGCGGTCGATGGCGGCCTTCAGCACCTCCATCTGGCCGGCGAACAGGAAGTCGGCATTCGGATCGGTGGAGCTGCCCTTGATGAAGGCGTAATTGCCCTTGGGCTTCATCGCGAAGACGCTGCGCGCCTGCAGCCGGCCGACCTCCTTGTTGTCGAAGGTGATGTAGAAGGCCGACGGGATTTCGATCAGGCGGTCATAGCCGACGACCGGGATGCCCTCCGCCGCCGCCTTCTCCACCGCCGGGCGGATGGCGTCGCCGTCCTGTGCCAGGATGATCAGCGCCTGGGCGCCACGCGAGATCAGCGATTCGATGTCCGACAGCTGCTTGGCCGGCGAGGACTGGGCGTCGGCCGACAGGTATTTGCCGCCGGCCTTCTCGATCACCGCCTTGATCGCCGCCTCGTCGGTCTTCCAGCGCTCCTCCTGGAAGTTGGACCAGGAGACGCCGACGGTGGTGCTGGCGGCGAGAGCAGTGGTGGCGGCCAGAGTCATGAACAGACCGGCGGCTGCTGCGGTGAGGCGGTGCTTCATCGTGTTTCCTCCCTGTGTGGCCGTCCTGGGGCGGCCTTGTTGATCGACGTGAAGTCTCCGATTTCCCCCTCTCCCCCCCGGGGAGAGGGTCGGGGTGAGGGGGATGCACATGCTGGATTTTTGTCGAAGGGCCGCGATGCGACCCCCTCACCCTAACCCTCTCCCCGGGGGGGAGAGGGGACTTGGTACGGGGATTGTTGGACCATCCCCATTCAAACGTACCGGTTGACGACGTTCTCCAGATACTCCTGCCGGCCGGAGCGGGGCTGGGGGTTGAGGCCCGAGGTCAGCGCCCGGTCGGCGAGCGTGGCGAGGTCGCGTCCGCCGGACAGGATCGCCTGTCCCTCCGCGCCGTCCCAGCCGGCGTAGCGTTCGGCCAGCGGTTTGGTCAGGGCGCCGTCCTCCAGCATCTGCGCCGCCTGCAGCAGGGCGCGGGCGCAACTGTCGATGCCGCCGATGTGGCCGTGCAGCAGGTCTGCCGGATCGAGCGACTGGCGGCGGATCTTGGCGTCGAAGTTCAGGCCGCCGGTGGTGAAGCCGCCGCCCTTCAGGATGTCGTGCATCACCACGGTCAGCTCGCCGATGTCGTTGGCGAACTGGTCGGTGTCCCAGCCCAGCAGCGCGTCGCCGCGGTTCATGTCGAGCGAGCCGAAGATGCCCAGCGCCAGCGCCAGCGCCACCTCGTGCTGGAAGCTGTGGCCGGCGAGGATGGCGTGGTTCTGCTCGATGTTCACCCGCACGTCGGCCAGCAGGTCGTAGCGCTCCAGGAAGCCGTAGACGGTGGCGACGTCGAAGTCGTACTGGTGCTTGGTCGGCTCGCGCGGCTTCGGTTCGATCAGGATCGGGCCGTCGAAGCCGATCTTGTGCTTGTGCTCCACCACCATCGCCAGGAAGCGGCCCATCTGGTCCAGCTCGCGCTTCAGGTCGGTGTTCAGCAGCGTCTCATAGCCCTCGCGACCGCCCCACATGACGTAGTTGGCGCCGCCCAGCGCATGGGTCGCCTCCAGCGCCGCGCGCACCTGCCCGCAGGCGTAGAGGAAGACGTCCGGATCCGGGTTTGTCGCCGCACCGGCCATGTAGCGGCGGTGGGAGAACAGGTTGGCGGTGCCCCACAGCAGACGGACCTTGGCGGTCTCCATCTTCGCCGCGAACAGCTCGGTGACGGTCTTCAGGTTGTCGGTGCTCTCGGCCAGCGTGTCGCCTTCCGGGGCGGCGTCGAGGTCGTGGAAACAGAAGAAAGGGATGTCGAGCAGGCGGAACATCTCGAAGGCGACGTCGGCCTTGGCGCGCGCGGCCTGCATCGGGTCCTGGCCGGGGCGCATCCACGGACGCTGGAAGGTCTCGCCGCCGAAGGGGTCGCCGCCCGGCCAGCAGAAGCTGTGCCAATAGCAGGCGGCCAGCCGCAGATGGTCCTCCATCCGCTTGCCCAGCACCACGCGGTCCTTGTCGTACCAGCGGTAGGACAGCGGGTCGCGGCTGTCCGGTCCGCGGAAGGTGACCGGGGACAGGTCGCCGAAGAAAGAGGCGGTGCTCACGACGCGAACTCCTTGGCAAGGGGGTAGAGCCGGCGCCAGCGCAGCCATGCCTGGCTGTACGCGTCGGCGCGGGCCGGATCGGGGGTGAAGGTTTCGAGGCGGCGGGGCTTGCGGCAGACGGTGGCCGGCGATTCTCCGGTCGCCGCCATGCGGCCGAGATGGGCGGCGCCCAGCGCCGCACCCATCTCGCCATCCTCGATGCGGTGGATGGTGACGCCCAGCACGTCGGCGCAGATGCGCGCCCACAGCCGCGAGCGGGAGCCGCCGCCGGCAAGATCGAGAGACGCGGGAGCGCCGGCCCCCTCTCCCAGCGCCACGAGATTGTCGCGGGCGGCGAAGGCGACGCCTTCCAGAACCGCCTGCACCAGCGCGTCGCGGCCGGTCTCCGCCGACAGGCCGGCGAACAGGCCGCGCACGGTGGCGTCGTTGTGGGGGGTGCGCTCGCCCGACAGGTAGGGCAGGAAGGCGACCGGCGACGGGCCGTCCACCGCATCGCCGAGCGGAGCCAGCAACTCCGCCTCCGGTGTGCCGAGGGTGGAGGCGGCCCAGGCCAGCGAGGCGGCCGACGACAGCATGACGCCCATCTGGTGCCAGACGCCGGGCAGCGCATGGCAGAAGGCATGGACCGCCATCGCCGGGTTGGGCAGGAAACGGTCGGTCGTCCGCCACAGAACGCCTGAAGTGCCAAGGCTGAGGAAGCCATCGCCGGGCGTGATGGCGCCGAGCCCGACGGCGCTGGCGGCGCAATCCCCTGCCCCGCCCGCCACCACCGGCGGCTCCCGCATTCCCCAACGTCGGGCGAGATCGGGCGACAGCCGGGCGACCGCGTCGGAGCCTTCGGCCAGTTCCGGCATGTGGGCGCGGGTCATCCGGGTGGCGGCGAGCAGGTCGTCCGACCAGTCACGCAGCCCCACGTCCAGCCACAGCGTGCCGGAGGCGTCCGACATCTCCTCCACCATCGCGCCGGTGAAGCGCCAGCGCACATAGGCCTTGGGCAGCAGAACCTTGGCCAGCGCGGCGAAGACCTCCGGTTCCTCCTCCGCCACCCACAGCAGCTTGGGCGCGGTGAAGCCGGGCATGGCGATGTTGCCGCTGAGGGCGCGCAGCGTCGGGAGCGTTTCCTCCAGCGTCGCGCATTGGCGGTGGGAGCGGCCGTCATTCCACAGGATGGCGGGGCGCAGCACGCGGTTGTCGGCGCCCAGCAGGACCGCGCCATGCATCTGGCCGGAGAAACCGATGCCGATGACGGCGGCGAGCGCGGCCGGCTGGCGTTCCGCCAGTTCGTCGACGGCGGCGATGGCGGCGGCGACCCAATCCTCCGGCTCCTGCTCCGACCACAGCGGGTGGGGACGGGAAACGGTGCAGGGGCGCGATGCGCTGCCGGTAACGGCCCCGTCTGCGTCGGTCAGCACCGCCTTGACGCTGGAGGTGCCGATGTCGATCCCGAGAAACATGCCGGTCGACCTCTTCTGATGCCCTTCCGGGCTGGTTCCGATGCCCGTCAGGGCAGGTTGTCGCGCAGGATGACCTGGACCCGGATGTGTTCCTGCGCCGCGACGATCTCTTGGTCCGCAACCAGGGCGTGGAGCACCCGCGCCATCGAGCGCGCCTCGTGCCCCGGATCCTGGGCGACCAGGGCGGCGAAGGTGCCGTCCAGCAGCATGCGGCGGGTGGCGGGCGTCAGTTCATGGCCGACGCAGAGGATCTTGCGGGCGAGCCCGGCCTCGGCCAGCGCCTCGCCGATGCCGACGGAGCCTTCGCCGGTGTTGTAGATCGCCACCAGATCGGGCGTATCGGCCAGCATGCGGCGGACCAGATCGCGGTTGCGCTCGGGATCGTCGCGGCCCTCCACCGGGATCAGGCGGGTGAGGTGGGGATATTCCTCCGCCAGCACTTGCCCGAAGCCGAAGCGGCGTTCGGCATGGTCGCGCAGGCTGCCCGATCCGGTGACGATGCCGACCGAGCCGCCTGCCTCACCCTTGCCCGGCTCGCCATTCCGTGGCGGACCCAGGAAGCGGCCGACCAGAGACCCGGCGGTGCGGCCGGCGGCGATGTTGTCGATGCCGACATAATGCTGGCGCCGCGACGACGGGGCGTCCGACACCAGCGTCACCACCGCCATGCCGCCTTCCACCAGATCGTCGATGGCCGCCCGGATCCGTGGGTGGTCGAGCGCCACCAGCGCCACCGCATCGAAGCGTCCCGGCAGCCCGGCCAGTTCCGCCGCCAGGGTGTCGGCATCGAACACGTCGGTCTCGATGATCTCGACTGCGATGCGCCGTGCGCGAAACCAGTCGGCCTGGGCGCGGACATTGTCGGCGATGTCCATCATGAAGCGGTTGCCGCCGCCGGGCAGGACGACGGCAAAGCGCCAACTGCGCGACCGCGCCAGCTCCGCCGCAGCCGCCAGCGGGCGGAAGCCCAGCCGCTGCACCGCCTCATGCACCTTGAGCGCGGTCTTGGCGCTGACGCCGGGACGTCCGTTGATGACCCGGTCCGCCGTGGCAAGGCTGACGCCGGCCGCCGCCGCCACGTCGCGCAGGGTCAGGGGTGCATCGTTGATTTGATTGTTCATGCTGCAAACCATATTCCGGCATCTTGAGGTGCGCAACTCAGATTTTGAGGTTCTGGCCTCTACTGGCCTTTCGGCTGAAGCATGGCAGAGCTTGGTACATGCTCTTTCAGGTACGCACATCAGACTGCGGCGGTTCGCCGGCATCATAGGGCTTATGCGGCGCGAATCGCTGCCCCCGACCGGAGACTGCGCTACTCCCGATGGGGTCCCTCACCTCCGATTGAACCCATGACCGGGGGACTCGCGGGAATTTAGGCTTGCTCCTCCCTCGTGCCACAACGAGAGCAGGGTTGAATGCCGCAGCTGAGAACCCATCAGCAACTGGTCAGCGCCATTGCCAACGCCATCGGCCAGCAGCAGACGGAGGTTCGCGACGTTCTGGCGGCGGTGACGCCCGGCGGGGGAAAATCGCTGCTGCCGGTCATCATGGCGGCGGCGCTGCACAAGGCGGGGCGGATCGACCGGGTGTGCTGGATCGTGCCGCGCGACAGCCTGCGCCAGCAGGCGGAGGAGGCCTTCGTCGATCCGCGCTGGCGCGAGGTGTTGGGACACAACCTTGCCCTGCGCGCGGCGGAGAACCGGCGCGACCTCTGCCGTGGGTTGGAGGGCTACGTCACGACCTATCAGGCGGTAGCCGCGGCGCCGGACCTGCACCTGCAGGAGTTCCGCCGTCACCGTTACCTGCTGGCGGTGGACGAACTGCATCATCTGCCGGCGGTGTTCGACACCGACCGCATGGCGGCGGTGGAGGAGGAAACCGCCTGGAGCCGGTCCATCCTGCCGCTTCTTGAGAATGCGTCGGCCCGGCTGCTGATGAGCGGGACGCTGGAGCGCGCCGACGGCCGTCCGATCCTGTGGCTGCCCTACCGCGCGCCGCAGGGAACCCGCAAGGTGCGGGAGATCGACTTCAAGGCGCCGGGCTGGGCGGTCGTCGGCTATTCCCGCCGGCAGGCGCTGGCCGAGAAGGCGATCCTGCCGGTCACCTTCGGCGCAATGGACGGGTCCGCCTCCTGGCTGGATGCGGAGCGGACGAACCGCTGGGTCGATGCCCTGTCCAAGGCGGGGGAGAACACGCGCGATGCCCTGTTCACCGCGCTGCGCACCGGCTTCGCCCAGGCGATGCTGCGCGAGGCCTACCGCTCCTGCCGGGAGCATCGGGCGAAGCGGCGGGCGGAACTGAAGCTGCCGCGCGGGCGCGACGATCCGGGGTTGGGCAAGCTGCTGGTGATCGCGCCGGACCAGGGGACGGCGCGCTTCTATCTGGAGACGCTGCAGGGCTGGATGCCGAAGGCGCAGGCCGGCCGCATGGCGCGCCTCGCCATTTCGGAATGCCGCGACGCGCAGGAGGTGGTCGCCGCCTTCCGCCTGCGGCCCGAACCGGCGGTGCTGGTCTCCGTCGCCATGGCCTATGAGGGGCTGGACGCGCCGTCCATCACCCATGTCGCTTGCCTGACGCATATCCGCTCGCGCCCCTGGCTGGAACAGGCCATCGCGCGGGCGACGCGGGTGGACCCCCATGGCGGCCCCTATGACCGGCAGCGGGCGCTGATCTACCACCCGTCCGACGCGCTGTTCGAGCAGTTCCGAACCATGGTGGAGACCCAGCAGGGCACCCGCGCCATGGTGAAGACCCGCCGTCCCCAGCAGGAGCTTCCCTTCGAGCGCAGCACGGACCGCGAGCCGGAGATCATCCCGCTGGAATCCAACGCCACCGCGCTCAGCTTCGCGGTGGTGGCGCCCGGCCCGGATTTCGGTGCACAGGGGCGCGATCCGGGAGAATTGCCGCTGACGCCGAGCGCCGCCGAACATCACCTGCGCCAGCGCATCGGCCAGCTGGTGGCGGCGCAGGTGATCGAGGACGAGGACAACAACCTCGTCACCGAGGGGCCGACCGGCTACCACATCTACAACGCCGTGCTGAAGCGGCTGATGAAGAAGGCGCGCTCCGAGATGACGCTGTCGGAGCTGGAGGCGACCGTCGGCTGGCTGGAGCGCAACCGGCTGTCCGACCATCGCCACCTGATCGCCGACGACCCGCAATTCCAGTGGTCCACCCGACGGCGGGGGGCGCACCGGGTCGGCTACGGGATGCATGCAACTCGCGGTGCCGCCAGAATCCCCTCTCCCCCCCGGGGAGAGGGTTAGGGTGAGCGACTGTCTGGCCTGTCAAGCTTCCACAGCGAGTCCGGCCCGAACTTCGCGGGCTTTGGCATTGAGCCTGACGAGGAGCTTTCTGGCGAGAGCGACGCGGATTGCCTTTTTGGGTTTTCC
>Ga0196970_1001045_pt1 | contig 22140 bp, 15 predicted proteins | sample S1v_513CmetaG_FD_148672 | JGI IMG/M metagenome (GOLD analysis project Ga0196970, IMG submission 148672) | Soil microbial communities from Anza Borrego desert, Southern California, United States - S1+v_5-13C | ecosystem: Environmental > Terrestrial > Soil > Desert | place: USA: California...
GGCGGACACATTCCTGATCCCCCTCCTAAATATCACGCGTTGTCAAAGTTTCTCCCTCGAATCTTACCTGGTGATCTTGATAGAGGCGATGGGACACACGCCAAGCCAAATCCTGGTGACTTCAATGCATATATGGATTCCCTCTTAAAACATGGAGATTTCTCACCGGTCCCGCAACACCTTAGCGCAGAGTTAAATGATGCAGTCATTCGTGTGCGCAATTCGCTCACGGACAACAAATCTAATGTATTTCGGCCGATTAACTCTAGCATTTACCAGTCCGTTGAAAATCCATGGGACATGTTGCTTTTGACCGCACTAGATGAGATTCGAGAGTTTAGAGGATACAGCGAGGATGATTTCGCTAATTTTATCGAGGAATGGATCGCGGCTTCGCCTTTGTTTGATTTATATTATAGATATGTTTCGGCATTGATGCCTCCGTTAGCCGCATTATTTAGAGATGATTTCTGGAATTCAACAAAGGTGACTGGTGGTGCGACTGTAATATACTCCAATAGCATGGATACGTATTTGAAGTATGTGACAGAAGGCGAAGGCAAGACCTATTTAATGAAACCATCTGGAAGCGATCATATACCGTATATATGGTACGACGTGCTGATGGTGTTAAGGAAAGAGGACAAGGAACACGCGGAGTGGTATGATGCATCAACCGTGATTGACGAGAAAACACCCCAGAGGAACATTAAGGCGTATGAAATAGCAAGAAATAGAATTTATGACAAGCCAGAACCAATTGCGTATTTATCAGCGGTGGCAACCGGGAAGCTTTTGTTTGGAACAGGAGACATTGTTACGCTTCGAAACAAATATCCTGGTATTAAGCTTGCGAATATTCAGGCGCCACTGTCGCCGACACCACAAAGTGAGTCTTCTATCAAGGTGATATTTCATCGAATATGGCTGGGTACAAAAAACATCGAATATACAAAGAATGTATTATTACGTGTTTCGAAACAGCGCGAACTTGCGGCTGAACAATTGCGTGAATGGTGCGATTATATGATAACACACGTGCTTCCACAGGCAAAGAGCACGGCAATGATTGAATCCATTAGAAAGAACCTTACAATTGTACGAGAGTTTTCTAATGGTGAATCAGTCATTAAGTATTGGGAACTTGTACTTGGGACATTTAGGGAACATTGGGTGACATTTGTTGCCTTGCTTGGACTTAGCCGGCAACAAGAAGCGAGCTTTGAAAAACGATATCCTGTAGAGAATGGCCCTACAGCAGAGCTTACGCGGTTTGTGTTATGGAGTTTTTCTAAAAAGGGTAACATGGTTAGACAATCCGAACATGCGGCAACGGGGATTGGTTCAGAGGGATTGGCACCGAATAGCGAGGGCGAGACTGATTCCGATGACGACGACCACGATGACCACGATTATCAAGGCGAAAGGTTTGCATTTACTGGAGTTAAGTCACGCGATGAAGAGAGGCGGGATCAACGAAATTCAAATACCGGTGAAAGGGTGAAAAAGAACAGTGTCAAAAGAACAATCAAGACGGCTCGAGAGGCGGCAATGGGAAACCGCGGATCTTTTGTTCCGCCTCCTGTCTCTCGGCATCCTTTACCCACTGGTGACCAGCAAGGAACACCTGGCAGTATGCCTCCTGTACGCCCTGTCGCCAGTGAGGCAGATGAACCATCTGCGCCGCCACCGAGTACTGGCGTTCCACTTGGCGGGCCACCTGGTGGAATGCCTACAGCCAAAGCAGTCCCACTTGCACCTCCACTTCCTGGAGGAGTATTTCCAACCGTTTTGGGAATGCCAGATCCTGCATATGAAACGGTGTTTTCAATGCTAAGCCAGATTCTTCAAAACCAACAGGTTCCTCCTTTTTCAGCGAGTGCACCGACAAAACCAGATTCAAGCGAAGGGGCATATCCTTCATCCATTGGTATTCTTATGTCTAAATGGGCTGCTTTACTTGAAAAGATGAAGCGAACGGATTTTGATTTGAAATTTAGAACGGAAAGGGTTGAATTCATGAGCGATTTAAAAGATCCTAGCAAATGGGGATTTGATTTACTTGAGGATTTTGTCGAATTTCTATTTAAATTAGCAGAAGCGCTGCCGTCTGATAAGGGTTTAATTGCTGCAAAACTTGCTCCGTTGATTGGTACTGGAAAGTCTATAATCAATGCATCAATGGGTAAGAAGGTTCCACAGCGCGACCAAAAGAACAAGGATAAAATTGTACGAATATTGAAGCGAACTGCATATTCTTCGACTTATGATGCCAATTTGAATAACGCGGAATCCAAACGTATTGCCGTGGCCAGGGCAAAAGAAGAGGCAAGATTAAAAAAGAAAATGGCAGAGCGAACCGAACCAATCAACAAGAGAGCAGCAGCAGCTGTCGATGGCGAGGAAGAAGAGGAGGAGGAAGTAGAGGAAGTATCAGATGCTGAAGTATATTTGACGGATGAACAAGCTTTATATGCTGTTCAAATGCTGATTGACGGGGCGGACATGATTGCAACTAGTTACGACCAATATATGAACGAGCACGGGAATAAGATTCGAATGGTCGAAGCATTTGAAGCTGCCAAGGGGAACATTATTCAAAAGGGAATGCATGATATTCAAAAGGAACTCAAGCAACTACAAGGGGACCATGTGAACTTGCTCACGAAAACAAGGTCAAAGATTAAAGAGGAGGTATTGGAATGCATTCGAGCTGTTAGATATTACAGCCACAAGACTGCGGATGTGCATAATCATTGGGTAAAGGAAATGATTTCTGCGCTTCCCGTATTAGGAAAAGGAAAGAGGTTACTCAACGATAGCGCTGGGGATGATGGATTGTATTCGGATGATTATGCAACTGCGGATGATGTTGGAATGCACGAAGATATTGCATTTGAATCTCTTGAAATACCAAGGTTGTATGAAAAGATTAGGGGTTTAAACATTAGTAAATATGTCCCGTTAAAGTGCAACGATTGTGGAACTCGAGTGGTGGATATGATTAAAGAGGAACTAAAGGCTAAAGCGGATACTCGTGAACCAACCATTGTTTTCTTGTGCAATAGGCACAGAAGGCAAGTGTTGATGAGTGGAATGGAACCATCCATGATGGTAAAGTTTAAACATAGTAGGCATAGCATTGCTTTTTTTGATTAAAAACAAAAATACAAGCAAAAGGGGAAGAGCCAATTTATTAAACATACATGCGTGTATATAGATGTGCGTAAAATTTAAAATGTAAAAGTTTTCTTGAACAAAAAAAAACAAATGGTATAGATATATGTATATTACAGATAGAGAGAGAGAGAGAGAGTTTTTAGGTTTCTTCAAAAAATGAAGTAATACGCACCTTTTTCGAATCTCCAATCGTTGCCGTAACCTCGCGCTTTTTACCTTGTGCCGCTCCTGATGAGGAGGAAGTGGTTGTCGTTTGTGTCCCGTGCTTTGCCTTTTTCCTTTTGCTTGCAGTATTCGAATCATTCGCACTTGACGACATATTTTCATTTTCCCTTTTTCGACGCCTTTCAATTATTTCATTCTTTGCTTTAATAATTCGTTCGTTCAATGTTAAACCTTCCTCTGATGTTTTATCTCTGGATTGTGCACTCTCAATCTCTGCCTTATACTTGGTCGTAATCCTGGAAAGCAGTTCTCCAGATGATAAGCTATTCATGGAATTCTCACTAATAACCCCAATACTTGATGCATCGTCCGCATTATTTGCTTTTGCCATCTTTTCTTTACGGATAATATCCAATACGCGAATAATATCGCACCTCCTGAGAAAATCCTTGGGAACAACAGAATGGGGATAATTACAAAATTTGAACTTTGCACCTTTTGGCATGCCAAAACTTGGCCGTTTATCGAGAAGTAATTTTTCCACCCATTTTTGCTGTGCCAGGTCATCTAACGATAAGTTATCCTTGTTGTACGATAAAATTCGTTTAGATACCGCTTGCTTTTCAGACTTGGCATTAACATCCTTAAACCATGTAATCCCGCAAACGGCTTTAAAATACCCTTCCAATTCAGGATCAATGTTCATATCATCATCCTCTGCTTCAATTTCCCTAGCAGCACGTGTCATTGCTTCTCCTAATTTAAGTTGATCTTGTTCCACTAGCTTTTCCTGATTTGCCCTCCATTCATCTGTTAACCTGGCGAGTTTCATTGCATATCCGCGCAAATAATATTCGCGCCTCGTATGGTTTCCATTTGCACCTAGGATTTGCTTTCCAAGGTCAACCAATGATTTGTATGTTTCGCTAAACGATCCATTTTCAACATCCTCGCCATCTTCTTCCTCTAAAACAGGGCCAAGGTGAACTGAAACGTATTCGTTAAAGTCGGCCTCTTCTTCCATCTGTTTACTCCTCCATCTCCTAGAAATGTATTCGCTTTCCTCCTCGTCCTCCTCTCGCGTATCTACTCGATATGCGTACATGTACATTTCCGCATCTCGGCTCCAATTTTGTATACCCGTTTCCTTATGTAAAGCCAGTTCGGCTTCGAGTGTATTTAATTCCCTGCGAATTGCATCCGCTTCCGCTTCCCCGTTTTTGTATTGTTCATACAATCGTTCCCCATTCACGGGATCACTGAAAAAGTTAATGTGTTTAGTCCTATATGCTTCCTCTGATACTCGCACCCGGCGACTATATTCCCTCCCGCAAAATACATCAAACACATACGGTTTTCCTTTTGATCGCAAGGATAAACCGGTAATATATTTCAACCCTGAATCTTTGTATTCGTCCGTCATCGTACCCCCAATGCATTTTAGCAATAATCCATGCATGGACGAATCAAGCCTTAATTTACCGCGTTCATCCGTCATATTTTCCAGCCATTCTTTCAATATGCAAACTCCTCTAGGCCTTCCAGTGTCCTTTAGTTTTATTTTGGGTAGATACACTGGAGATGGCCGGCGCTTCCATTTCAATTCCGTCTCAAACGTATAATAACTTTTAACGTTACCGCTATCTCTTAACCACGACAATACGTCTCGAATGTTGTTTCGCGACAGGCGTTCCGTACAAGATGTCTGCATAAAATTTTCAATCATGATGCTCACTTCATTCAATACATTCCCATACTTATCTGGAGTATACTCGCAAGTATCCACGATATAGTAATCATAATCCACTACTGGGAACTCACTATCTGGTACTTTCTTTTTGCTGTATCGCCCAGTCTCCGATTGAAGCATGATCATGTCATACATTGTTTCCAACACTTGGTCCACATAAGGTTTGACCATTGAGGGCATCAACATTCCAAGTGCAGTCCAAACGTGTTCTCGGCGGCATACGAGATACTTTGCACATTCCAACACATGGTTAAATCGAAACGGAGTTCCTTTTGGAAAGTAAGTTTCCGTAAAAAACACTCGGTTGATTGCATCGTAAATACAAAGATTTTTAACTTGAATCATCAATCGATAATTCATACGATTATCCAAACGATACCCAGCAGCCGTAATGATGTTTTTAATTTTAGGAATCAAAATCGACGGGATAAGCGTATTAATCCTTGGAATAACCCCTAATCGAGTCCATAGGTGAATGCAAATTGCAATAAATTGTCGCTTGCGGCATTCTTCTCGGTAATCATCTCGCCTTTCCTTCTTTTCCGGTACGCTGTCAAATACAAATTGTTCTTGTACTTCGTCTCGTCCGTATCGATCTCGTTTGGGGGCCCACAATATTGCTAAACGAGAAACTACTGCTTCTGGGAATGCACCCTCTCCATCGTTGGTATTTAACAAGAGCATACACTTTCGCTTTGCTTCCGTTGGAATGTTCACACGCTCACCAGTTTCAGGATTGATGTGACATTGCTGAACGTAAATCACACCCTTGGTCATGATCGTCTTGATTTGAGAAAGCATGGAACCATCGCCCTCGTCCTTAAAAATATCAGGAGTTTCATCGTACACTAACAATAAACCATTAAACACTTGGTTAACGGTCATACTCATTTTAGTTTGAACGGAAATCTCCTCATAAGTCTTGGGGATCATCATGCCCATCAATTGTTTTTGAAGGTTACTTTTACCGCATGCCGGAGGGCCAGACATCATCACGTGCATCATGACATCGCAATCCCCTTCAATATCTGGTATCATTAACGTTGCGGTTGATAGAAGCATCAACTCCACGTGTAAATGTAAAATACCAACATCCTCTTCAATCCTTAACATGTCTCGAGCAAGCATGTTTCCAAAAAAAGTTAAACGTTCATCACATAAATCTTGTGTTACTGGTGTAACGACTGAAAACCCCCTTGGTTTATTAATAAACCAATTATATGCCGCAATACTTACTGGACATTCCTCATCCGTGCGCATCGCAGCTTGATATAGGCGATCGCATTCTGGCCCTTTGCACCATTCCATCGTATGTTCGGGTGCTTCCTCCTCGTCCTCGTCCTCCTCGTCCTCTTCAATTTCCCCGTTTTCTCGCCGAGCTTGTTTTTCCATCCATTCATCCACTTTTTGTTGCTTGGTCGCAATTAAATTTCGAAGGCCCTCAAATTGACTTTGTACTTTAGCTTCCGTTTGTAAATTCTCTCGTATTTGGCGAATGCGCACCAAATCTTCAATGTCGGCATCCTCTCCCAATCCCCGGTAATAACCCTCGTCCTCTTCCTCTCCCTCTTTGGTTTCATTGGTCCCAACATCCGCATATAATTCTTCAATTTTAAGGCTAAAAAATACAGTAGGGCTCATCTTTTCATATGGTACATCATACGCTTCTTCCGGGTACATGAGCGTAAATGTCTCCTCAGGATCTGGCGTGTAATCCATAGTTCCGTCTTCCCCCATCCCTCCGTTGTCGTTATCCATGCCAGAAAAGACACAATATTCAATCTTTTGTCGGTGGCGCTTATGTATCTTATTATGCCACCACAGCGCACGTTCAATGCTAAACAATTTATGGTGGTTTAGCGGATTGGCACTTGCATCCAACTTTGTACCATTTGCATGAAAAAATCCAGCCTTTGTCATCGTAGGCCCGTAATATCCAAAAGCAAAAAAACGCTTCCAATCCTCCACGCTCGTATACGGTTTGATTGCCCCGTATTCCTTGTTGACAGCAGCAACCAAGGCGGCTCGTGACATGGAACCCGTCCGCTTTCTAGCTCTCTCAGATTCAATATCACAATAATTCATAAATGCCAAGTCAAAATCAAAGTCCTCGTCTCTTGAAATGTAAAAAACAAGCCACCCCAACACTTCCTCGTGATCCCCGCGCAATGTAACCACGTGTTGTGCTATCTTGGGCCTTAGGCCTTCAGAAGTTTGAATGAAACATTGTTGAGTCCCACAATCCATAGACTCTGGGCCCTCCAATGCTTGCGCATCTGCATCCATTCCAGTGTATGTTTGAAATCCAACATTTGCCAAGTGCTTTTTTTGTTTTGCGTTCAACATAACTCCTAGGTTGGAGTTGTATGCGAGTACTTGTAAGGTACGAAGCCCTCGTAGTACGGACATAGGGTTTAAGGGTAACGATTCACTCTGAGTAGTTTCTGCATCGCTAAAAGTCTTTGCACCTCCCATCAAGTTTTGAAAGTCTACGTACATGACGCAGACTTGGGTACCCTTGACAGGGGTATCAAATTTGGTTACCCGTGCACCATCCATTTTTTGTCAGTTGTGATTAAAGTTTTCACTTTTGATGTACTAGTCTCCCTTCACGGATGAAAAGAAAAAAAAGTCCCCCTCCAACTTGTCTACCCCAAGGCTCTGAAATAAAAGGGCGGACATTTACATGCGCGCACACACGTGCACCAGTGTACTAGTGCAAACCACACACGCTTTTCGTGTCGCCTAATATTCCATCCCGAACAAAAACAAAATGAAGCATATAGGAATTTTGATCGTTCTTTTTATTGCCCTTATCAATTTTTTATTGCTCTCCTTTTACCACAAGTATATTGAGAGGCAAGTTTTCACTCCCGCAAAGGTTCCAAGTCTTCGAAGGCCAGGTACGGAAGAGCCGGCTTTGGACCGCTTTATGCGTTTGCTAGTAGAATACGAAAAAATTCACGCGGATATTATTTCAAGAGGTGATGTTGGGCAAATTGTTCGGTGGACATGTTCAAAGTGGTGCGATGGATGGGCAAGCCGATTGAGCGGTATTATGTCCGTGCTCACGGCATCCATTATCCACAAAAAAGCATTCATTGTTCGATTGGAACAAGCTGATGTCGACCTGACGGATTTGTACCTTGATAATGCGATTCGCTGGTCGTACCCCGGGCCACCTCCTTTGCCAAATTTGCATCCATTGTCCGAAGTATACGTGGAATGTGAAAATTTCGATAAGACTTGCGCGTGCTTGGGTGACGGTATTCTTAACGCAAAGCCAGGGCATCTTGTTGCAATTCACTCGACGCGTGATTGTATGGATTATTATGTGCCTCAATTTAACATCACTGGACTTGATATAGAGGTGCCAACTTGGAAGGGTATTCTTATGGATCGCTTTTTTCAATTATCTGGAAAGATGCAATATTATTTATCGCAATCAATTCCAAAAACTGAATATGACGTATCCGTGCACATTCGATCTGGGTTTATTAATAATTTCGATCGCGTTCAATTTGACGGGACACCGCGCCAACTTTCAAGGGCATATATTTGGTGTATAAAAAAAGTGTTTCCAAAACCAGCCTCAAGGGCTGTGAGAATATTTGTTGCTTCAGACAATGCGACGTTTTACCACCAGCTTTCAACGGACGTATCAGAATTTGGCTGGGGCATTACATCTGATATGAAATGGATTGGGGATTTGGGACACGTTCAACTTGACATAAGAAATGGCCCAAATATGGTGTGGAGAATGGTTGTTGATTTTGAAGTTTTACGAAGAGCAAAATTATTTATACTAGCGCCTAATTCCAAGTTTTCAAACTTTGCATTTCAAACTCGAGTGTATGCAAATGCAAAGGCTTATACTCCACTTGGTGGATGTAAGCAAATGTTTGCTCTGGAATAAAAGCGCGCGCGTTTAAAATGTAAAGTTTAATTCAAAATCATAAACGCATTGTTGACATCCACCCTTGTATTCAATCATAAATGGAGCTGTAGTCGCAGCCGACTTGTACCGCAAAGTAAGCGCTATGTCGATTACCGTGCCAGATTCCTTTTCATATACGCAAATCAAATTTCCACCTGGAATCTCCATACCAGCCCAGTGTTTTAAATTGTCCGACCATTCGAGGCGCGAGTAAACACGAAGCACAGGTGCATCTCTCACAATTGTATTTTGGCCATACTTTATTGTAACCGTCTTTGGGGCATTTTCAAACACGTTTACCGGGATTTTAATTTTGCTGCAATTTGCTTGGAACCTAATACACCTTGGACTAGTGTACGTTGCATGTTCACCTACTAACTTGCCATCGGAAAGTGTACTGTGTTCCATTTTTGTTTCCTCGCGTTCTCAAGTGGCCATTGGAATATATACATATGTTTATATATTTTTGTGCCCATATATAAAGATATATATGTGGAACAATGTGCTTTTGGAGATTGGGTTTATCCATCACTGTCGAACCAATCGACATATATGCATCTGAATGTTTTGCCAAGACATTCTTTAGTTGGTGCGCTAGATCTCAGTATGACTTTAAAGAAGCTTATTGGTCAATCGCACCTGACTTTAGAATCCGCCCTATTAAAAATCGGCGCTATGCGTCTCCTTGTATTCAGATCGAAACTCCGTCTGTTGCTTATGTATATAACCAAGAGCGATTGCTCGCTAGGAGAGATCGCATGTTGGAAGAATTTCATCGCGCATGTAAAATATTAAACATTGAATACGACGGACAAGCAACTATTAGGATACTTGCATTGTGTATAATAGTTGCAGGATGCGTGGATGACATCAGCTTTCAGATTAATATTCATCGATATGAGTTTTCGAATAAAGTCTATGGGGAAATGGTCAAGTTTGCAATGTTACACCCTAAAGTATTGAATGATATGATGAGGAGGCACTAGAGAGAGCGCGCTCCCTCTCTCTCTCTCTGCATATAGAAAAACATACGTTATTGCTTTACATATTTAGCTTGGATCACACCAGGTAAACTGGTCCAACAAACTCTCGAGGTTAACACCACGTTTGGTAAAGGTTCAATTACCTTTTGCTTGGAAGACGACGACGTTTGCCCTGGTTTTGCTTTATTTTTACTATCAATAATCAATATTTTTTCCTTTATATCGGTTAACAACATTGCTTTTTTTCTTCGATCGTCTAAAGGATCATCCTTGTATGGCAGCCTTGTTCGCTTATATGTATGCTTCAAAGGAAGCGGGACAGCGTCAAATCCTGGCACTTCTTTTTTCTTTACAGGCCGAGTTGTTGTTCTTGGTGCTGTAGTTGTATCAATCGCATCATTTGTTGATTTTTGGCGTTTAGCTTTTGGTTTTACTGACATTTTTTTGCGCCTCTTTGTGTTTTTTTTGCGGTATTCTCGTTTGTGTGCAATACCCAAAAATGTTTCAATTTGCATTAGGGTGTTTCCCTTATACAGGGCGGACATGGGAAGAAAAACGCGCAAGGATATTTCGCGAATTTCCCAAAATGACTGCATTAAATTGGAGTATGGAAACATCGTTTTACATACCAGAGTTTGTTAACGCAAACGATGATAGTATGCTGACATTTTTTGGGTTTATGAATTTGTTTGAGTCGTTGTTGCATCACGTTCCTTACCAAGCTCCGTTGGCAACGCTACCAGTGCCACAAGTACCAACTAAAAAGCCACTTGACATGGTAAAAGATGATTTCATGGATATGATTGAACAAGACTATTTGGACACTAGTTCTAAATTTGACAAGTACAAACTAGCAATTTCAGAAGCTGACATACGAGATGCGCTTTCATCGAAAAAGCTTGTAAACGAGCAATCAGCAACTGTGACGTATGCATTGCTTAAGTTACTTCACATTCGATGGATTAGTACGTTACCTCCTCCTGCCGAGCGAACAGATGAGGAGGAAATGCTCGTTGCACGTCGAACGGATCAATGCAAGGCAATTGGTGATTTGTACGAACTTCGTATGAGAGCTTACGAGAAAGAGATGCACCGAATCGAATCAATACGAGAGGAGAATAAACGCATCGAGGCTTTGAATGATGCTACGGTGTCTCGGCAATCTCTTAAACGAGCGCGAGTGGATCATATGCAAAAGCTATGGGGAAGATTTATGAGAGACGAACCATTTCATAGTTTTCCAAGGTATGATTTTCAATGGACTCCACAACAAGCCGACTTTATTAAGCGAATGATTTCCAATCCGGAATTTAAAAATGAATCGCCAACTTTATTGTTGAATGACATTCCATTGTACTATTTGCCAGAGCTAATGTCGTTTGAAGCGAGCGCGAGAGATCCAAAGAATCCGTTGGAGGAAGTGTATTATCATAGGTACACTGACAACAAATACTCTCGCCTTGCCGATAAACATGCAATAGCTTTTGATGCAACCAGCATGAACGCAAGTGCAAGACCGCAACCAACGAAGGAAGAGTTCATCAGTAAAATTCAGGCTATTTTTCCGTTCTTTCCCGGTGATCCGGCACGATATAATGCAGCCAAACGAATAGCCGATTCGAACGATTTTGCAGAGATTCGTAACATTGCGTCAACGTCGTATTTGGGATTAAAAATTCCCCCGGATGTGGATGCATACTTGCTCCACGCAATTGATGCACAAGTGTACAATAGGGAAATTGCATTACACCATAAGCAGGTGTTTATAAATGGGGTGTTGCAGAAAAAGCAGGATAGTATCAAGAAGGCATATAAAGTGGTTCAGGCGAATATGTCTTATAAGGCAGCAATCGACAACGTGATAAACCCCGCGGAGCGCATAAACCTAACTTATTAGGTGATTTTTTTTTCGGATGGGATATATGTAGAGCTCCTTTTCCTTCCCCTCCCCTCTTCACTCGATGAAAAGTAGAGGCTGTTATATTGGTTACAATTCAAAATAAAACATCATCCCCTAAACCCGCTTTTAACTTTTTTTTTGAAATTCATCTTGTAGCGAACTAAAAAAATGCCGCTATCCGAGCCAATTCACCGAGGTCCCACGACCTCTATGGCCTTGGTGGAAGTAAACGCCAAGGCATACATCGGGTACCAAAGCGTGAATTATCGATTGGATCGATCCGCACATCAATTTAAAGTATGGAAGGATCGCAGAGCAGACGGTGCAAATTGTGCAATTCATCCGGGTGACTTGGTTATGGCTCTTAGCGGCTCCCCAATTGACCAAGATCAGCAACCTCACGTGTTTTCGCACACGGGAACAGTCGTGTTGGAGACGTCAAGTAATAATCCAAAACTTCAAAAGCGTGAATTTTGGCGAAAGGTCAAGATTATAGGGTTTGCGCGAAGCGGGGTTAATTACAACCCCGCAACCAAGCGCCCTGACAGCAATGGACAGCTTTCCGTTGTGATTGGCGGCATGCACAGTGTTATGAACACTGGAAATGATATTATTCCAGCAAGGAGCTGGGTAGTTGCAAAGCTGCCCGATGACCCAGACCACAAGAAGCCAAGGCAAACGCTTGAACTATGTGGAATTGACCCGCGTAATGTCTCGCGTTTGATCGACGAGATTGATCTGACATTCGCGATTGGTACAAAGCAGTTTAAGGATGCATGCTTTGATCCTATTGCATTTGTACTGCGAGTTGGATTTGAGGTGTTCAGGGCGCGAACGGGAGAATTTATCGATCCAGCCACCAACCGCCCAGAGCTGCACGCAGTAGCCGGGCCAAACTATAAGAGTACAGTTTTTGCGGCATACACCAAGGCTGATATTGACATTTTTGACGATATCCTTGGGCGATTGTCGCGGAATCAGTCAATCCGTCCTCCTCATGTTAGTTTTGCAAACCTTACAAAGTTTCGAAAATTTCTTGGGACTGTTCAGTTCGCGCAAGTGGACGATGTTTCCAAGGGAATTGCAAAGGACAACGCTGACTTTGTCGTGAATTGTTTTTCTGATCGCATGAAGAATGAAACCTTGTCCGAAAAGGAAGTGGATGATTATTTGGGAAGGCAGGTACCACACGCATGCGTGCTTACTGGTGGTATCTTTTCTCAAGTGCAAGGTATGAATCTTCATGATGCTATGCCTGGCAAGGAGTTTGATATGCATGTTACTACGGCTCACGGTGACATGATGCGCCAAATCAATTGGAACTAATAAAAGAGGGATGAACGGAACGGAGGGAGGGAGTGGAGGGAAGAGAGGCCGTTCAATGGGGAACTCAAACTAAAATCAATTGGAGCAAGAGGATAAATGAAGAGAGATGCACGCTTAATCTTTTCAAAACAAAAGGCACACATTATATGTTTTTATTTCTTGCTTTAAAAAACAATATCGACATAGATTCTTTGATTTTGTTTGCGCACATGTATATACTTTTATATGTTCTTCTCTTCTTGAAAAGAAGTGCCCCCGTGAATTGGTAAATTGTATCTTTATTTTTGTAAACAGGAAACAAAATATATATACAAAGGTGTTTTTAAAATTCAAATTGAAAACCGTTCGGTACGTGGATTTGGCCATGGCCATCTCCCAGTAGCAAACCTTGCATAACCCGTCCAATGTTATAAGATATTACACCTCTCTCTACTAGAAATTTCACTCGAAGATGGTATACAAATCGATTACATCCGTAACATGCGTCTTTGGAACAACTCTTGCATATTGGCACCAAGGCAACTCTGCGGCAATACTTACATGTTGCTCTCTGTGTACTACACTTTGCACATTTTCCGCAACTATAGCAGCGAAACTTCAAAGCTGTACATGCGTTACAAGCGGCACATGTATTATGGCATTCAGTACATAAACTGCACTCCTGGCAACGGGAATCCATGCAATCCTTACAATCCCAGCATTCTGAGCACAACGGAGTATGTACAATACATCGCATACACCCGTAGCAGTGCACGAGTGCGTCGCACACTTTACATAGTTGCGTCATTTTGTTTTCATACGTATTTTAGCCTATCCATAGGTTGAATGTCCAATCTTTTAATCGAGGGTAATTCTTCGTTTGCGTTCGCTCGTTTCACGCTGTTTCGAGATTGCCTTCCTATAAAGGCCAAGACGGTAAACACTAGCAATAAAAACATGGATATTCCAAATATTGTTAGATTGTGAATGATAATCCACTTCACATCCGCGTTTACTCGATGAATTACTGAAGGTCCTCGATCCCCGGTAGTGTTTAAACTCTTTTCAAAACGAAGGTAACCAATTGTATCGTTCACCGTAATACGAACACCGTCGTAATCTCCAATTAACAAATTAGCGTGCGGTACATTTACGGTAACTTGATTTAAAAGCACGCGAATTGAATTCGCATTCCCAATATGAGTAAATGTCGAACACGAATCCTCGCAAACTTGAGAGGTGAATTGGCCGTTTGAAATTGTCGCTTCTACGGATAAGATTTCACCTGGATCGCCTTCAATGTTTAAATATTCACCAAGTACAAATGTATCTGAACTTGTAAGTTGCGGAATATACTTGGTAGATTTAAATGTGATTGGAGTTGGTTTAATAATCGTAATTGTTCCACCCACAAGAAAGTTTTGACATGTAGCCTCTAGTGTGAACGGAATCACCGTTATTGGATTTTCAACTTCCAATGTAACTAATTCCCCGGGTAACACCAATCGATTTTCTACTCTAAAATAATAACCAAATGATTGAACATACTCGCTTGCTTCTATCTCAATTGTAATACTTGAATTGGTCGTGAGTATTGTTTTTGAAATTGGAGCGATACTCGGTACGAGGTGAAGAATGTACATTGCACGTGGGAAATAAACTCGATCTGTCCCCCTGGTATATGGTGCGATACTATCATAAGTCTTATAAAAGATCCCCGTATCGTTTGAAAAGGTCGACCCATATGTACCGTTCACATCTTCCCCCTCTTCCGTTGAAAGTAATCTTTCTTCCCCTATTCTAATTGGTTCGGTAACATTTGTTCCAATAATAAAATAAACCATCCGCCTTGGATATTTGCACATACTTTGCATACCAGTTGATTCTGAAAATACAAGCACCCCGGGGGAAATCCATTCTTGTAGAGAATCCGGGGGCGATACCGGAGCAACAGGAAACAAGTCTGGATCAACTGAAAACTCTTCCGTTTGCGAATATGTAATTTGTTCATTGCAAGCATCAAAATCGGAAATGGACGGTACACGAGACGGAACAGTAACATATGTACCCATTGGATAAGTAAACGTAAATGCCGGCACCGTAATCACTACAGATGATTCAACAAACCCTGTACAATTGTAAACAAGCGCATAAACCGACCAAGTAAATCGATAATAAGAAATTACAATTGCACCCGGAAACAAAATCTTTTCGGGTTCAAAAGGGAATTCAATTACTTGGGAAAGGGGCACAATATTCACGGTAACCTTGCTTGTTTGGTCGTGTTTCGATGCATTTACTACAAGAGAAGAAGAAGTAAATACGGTAGCCGCTTCCGATGAAAGGGAAGCATTTGACCATATTGTTAAAGAAAATCGAGATGTTGTAAATCCCGAACTCGGGGAAGGCGTACGGCAACCAAACCCGGCGTTGGGTTTACACAACAATAACAACAATAGACCAAACAAATAAAAGTTCATCTTCATTCAAAGTATCTAGGAATGATGTATAGCCTAATTTCATTTATTTCTTTCTTCAGTGTGTTCTCCTTAATGTTTACCCATGGGCAAGACATTATACAAGGAGCAGGGGAAGGAGAGGATGCACGATATTTTTTAATATGTTATTCATTTCCAGTGCAGGTAAACATTTCCTTTCTATTTCAACCATCTGAAGAATATGGCGACATTGCTTCAATTGACGTTGTTAGCGAGCAAGCGGAGATTGTGAATGGTACGATATTGAATATACCAGCGATTATTTCAGATGGTCCATCCCCTTGTGAATTAGTTACCATCATTGCCGAGTTCGAAGATGGCCTACACGAGGATCAACGGTTTATGTGGATTTGTAGTTATGAAAGTGCATGGTCCACGGACCTTTCATCTTTAAGGCTCGGGGAAACAAAAGCTATCAACATAACAAGCATGTATAATACAATGGATGTGTTTAGCGTAATCCAAGGCTCGCAACTTACATTGTATTATGAAAATTGTTCAGCTCCAATTTTACCCGGAGCAGTGTTATCCCCCGTAGCGTCCGTTGAAGATGATGTTGGTAACGAGGAGGGAGTGGAATATATTTATTCTATATGCGTTTGCGCTTGCTCTTATACTCCGTCAAGGTATAACATACACGAAGAGTTTGCTTATGGAAATGGATTGAACGGGGATATTGCGATAAGGCGTATAAATATTACCCAGCCAATTTTAGCGAATTTTCAAAATTTAACCGATACTTCCGTGTTAACGGGGTCGGAAATCTTTCTCCTTTCTACGAAAGATAATATAAGCGATACGTTTGATGTTCGCAAATATGGAATATCCACCCCCGTATCTCCTACAAAGGGAGAAATTGTCGAGCAAATCGACGGGGAAGGATCCCCCGTGATTTATTATAAAGCTCAGCAAGCTGGAACGGATACATTTTCAATTGAAGTGTATCCAATTGAACACCCCGAGTTGCACACCAATGCAAGCATTGGATATGGGATGTTTTCAATTACATCCACTGCTTTGGTGACATCAGCTCCCACGCCTGCAACGGTTTTAAAACCTACTGAGCAAATCGAAGGCCACATGGAAACTGCTATATCGTTGCGCGCAAAGTTGAGCGGTAATCCAACTCGTCTGGTTCGATTGAAAATAACCCAAGAGCCAATTATTGGATATTTTTTTACTCCAGATTGGGATCCAAAACTTTATTTACAGCGCGATGAACTTGTCATGGAAGGTGAAGAGGACAATGCCAATCTATTGGAATTTCCAACGCACACCTTGATTCAAGCTAGGGGGACAGTGCAATTGATTGGTGAACTTTTAGGCAACATGAGTTATATTTCTGTTGCATCAGGTAGGGTGACAGTTACATACATTTTGCAAAGTTTTCAAGAGGGGGACAATACTTCTCAGGCTCTATCTGAGAAAATCACAAATTTAAAAATCACTGATCCTGCAATTGGAAACAGAGACGACGCATTTGTTTTATCAAGCGTGGAAGGAATATTAGCAATTGTTGCTGGTACTATTGGTGCACTTATTCCAATCCTTATACTTATTTGGTTTGCCGTTAAACAACTTCGCAAAAATGCCGGGAAAGCTAGCTCCTCCCTTGTATGAGGATATTATGCGCGAGTTCAAGCGCGATTTGAACCGCGAAAATGCGCTTGAAAAGTTCATCTTTAGCTTGGAATCGTACAACAATTCATACAAGCGACCAAAGACCAAGGCGGCTCTTGAATTCATCGCAAAGTTGATTTGTTTGTACCAGGAATACTACACGCCTCTTCCAGATGATATTGACGATAAGGAATACGAAAACAGCGAACGTTTTCGCAGGAGATTGCGAGCGGAAGGTCTCATGAAGAACTTGCAGATTGACCCAAGCAGGTCCGATGAAATATATAGCGGACACTTAGAGGAAATCAAGCAAAAGATTGCAGCGATTGATGCACACACGGCGAGCGCTGTACCGCCTTCTGGCGAATCGGCTGTTGCATCAGATGTCGAGGAAACCGAGCCCGAGTTCAAGTGCGAAGCTCGCGTGGCCGGGGATAGTTCAAATGCTATGGACGTGGTAGAAGAGGAAAAGAAGCAGGAGCCTATCCAAACGCAAGAAGTTTCACCCTCGGTACCGCCGCCCCCGCCATCCTCCTCCTCCTCCTCCTCTTTGTTGACCATTGATGAACTTGCCAATCGTAAACGGCCAAAGTACGCTCTTGGAGTTCAACCGATTCCGGAAAGTACTGTCAACTTTGCAAAGTTCAATTTGTTGTTTAGTTTTCCAGACGGTACGACGATTGGCCCGATAAATGCAACAAATGCATACAAAATGGGTTTGACATTTGAATACATCGATGGCCGAGACGATGAAGACGACGAAGATGAAAATGGACAAATATTGGTCCAAGTACCCTTAGTTCACCATGAAAGGTACATTGTCGAATTGGCCCTTGAATATCACGCGTTACATGTCGCGCATTCGTTTACACCTCCAACAGCACCGCTTCGAGTTGACGGTTCGTGGATCCACCCTGCCCAACAAGCGTTTCTCGATAGTATTTCAACTAAAGATATCCAACCCCTGCTGCACTTTGCGGACCATTCGACGTTTAATTCTTTGCTTGGGTTCCTGTGTGGATATATTGCACAACTCGTAGTGACAAAATCTACTGAAGACATTTGTAAAATGTTTGGTTGCCCAATGCTGAACAAAGAAGAGGTGGATCAAATAATCAAGGACAATTCTTGGTTCAATACGGCAAATATTGGAACTGCTGATTTTTCTGACACGTATGCTTAAATGTCAATGCAAAAGGAGAGAGAGAGAGAGGGAAACAAAACATGCAAGAGGGAAAGGAAAACGCACGGAGAGAGGAGAATGATCATCACATTATATAAGCTGATACACAATATAAAATAAAGTATATATTTCTACTATTTGTGTGAACATACAATGTTTCTTTATATCTTATTCTACATACTCTTAGCGCTAGGGTCAACATCCAAGTGTATTCAATATTCGCCAAGTCCAGTTACATGGGAAAATGTACGCTTAGCATGTGAAGGGCACGCTTCCGTGTTGGCAGTTTGGCATGAAACTACGTGCACGATAAATTTTAATCAACCTGGTTTAATCAAGTGGTGTACTGAACCAAATGCACATATTGCTCCTTCCTTGTATCATTTATTTACATCTGAAATTCCTCGCCCAGGTTTTATTTATCCAGTCTGGTCGGGATTGGCAACTAATTTATCTGCCGCAGCATGTGCATATGGACATGGGACATCCTTTCCATATTATGGGACATCATGCATAGGTAAAAGGCATGTGTTGTGTATGTATGATTAAAAACACAAGCGAAAAACAATATCTACAATTAGTGATATATTTTCGCTTTCATTTTGTGTGCGCCATTCCTGATCGTGTATCTCCCCTTCCTCCAATCAAATCGCTATGCGAAGAAATTAGGAAAGGATGCCATGGTTGGTAAGCGGTAGTATTCACCCTCCAACGGTACTAAATCCGGAATATACTGGTCCATATATTCGGGAGGATCAAGTGGATTCTGTAGCGACTGGTTTAATTGGTAAACCAGTTTACTTTGAACATTATAAACCTGCTGGGTCAATTGGCACGGTAAAGCGAGTAGTAAGAGGACCCCATCGAGAAATTATCGCGATATTAGAATTACATACTGAATCATGTGAATTGGCTCGGCAAGTAGTGGACTGGATAAAGGATAGCCGGTTGAAGGGTTTATCAATTGGTATGAACAGAGAGATCACTCCCAATTTTGATTGGTATGGAGACATCTTTCCAACTGAAGTTTCAATTGTGAGCAAGGGTGATTATCCTGAAACTCACATTATCTCACACGGCAATAACAAGTCATTGTTCGTTAATCTTTGGGGAATACATCGTATCTCTGGCATGCAATACGAATTGCCTCCAGAGCCCGGACACACAAATAAATTAGTGATTGATTTTAAAACCCACCAAGTTAAAATGACTACTCCAACTATTGAAGAGTTGAATGCCGCTCTGGCAAAGGCGAATGAGACGATTGCCCAAAAGGACGCGGAGCTCCAAGCTGCTCGCAAGGAATTGGACGCCGATAATGCAATTGACTCGCGCGTTGCAGATTTGGCCAAGATGCAAATGAAGCAGCAGCTTGCGGAATGTACTCCTTTGTTTGCAGAGATTGCAGGGCCTAATAATCCTGAAAAGATTATTGAGCTGAGCGAATATGTGGCAAGCGAGGCGCTCAAGTCCGAGAAGACTCCGGTGGTTGAATTGATCTTTACTACGGCGAAGAAATACAATCAATTGGCCCAAATGGAAAAGATGCACGCTGCCGCGAATGCAAACAATCCTCGTGCAACGAGCACTTCAGGCCTTCCAACAAATGTACAGAACATGGCACCTGCTTCTATTGAACGCCCCGAAGGAAGACGAAAGCGCTTCCGAGTCGATGAGCTTATTCAATCTGTAACGGAGAGCCAGCGTGAATTGTACAATGCTTCTCAGGCTGGAATGGTTAGCATGCAAATGTCTGCTGCTTCAAACCCAGCAGCGGCTGCGGCTGCAGTGGCTGGATTTGTTCCAGCTCCTCCGAAGAAGGTTGCTCCAACGCCAGTTTATGATTATGATGTACTTCGCCAAATGGCTTTGCGTGAACCGTTGAAGGGTACAACGGAAAAGATTCCAGAAGTCAAGCAGTAAAGTATGTAGTAAAAATGCTGACATGTGGCAATGCTAGATAGAGCGAAAGAGAGAGAGAGAGAGGGGATAGGACGGAGAGGGGGAAAAAACCAAGTAGCAGATATGGCGTATTACAAAAAACATCATCATGTTTTTAAATACATGATTTGCCATTCATTTTGTTTTTCTTCTATATTTGTAATTGAAACAAAGTTTATATTCTTGCCTTATACATTTGTACCTAAACAAAACACACACACTCTCTCTCTCTCGAACTTTGAGTAGAACCTAAAACAAACTTGAACGATGAATATAAACCCCTCTCACATTACTTTGCTTTTATTTGTGTATATATGTATTGAGATATATATATATTTGTATTGATAGTTTTTCTTTTTTCTTAAAAGAAACCCTTTCCCTCTATATTCCTAAACCATTTTGTTTCTAACAACGCTACTTGGAATGTCCATACTAATCCTCAGTCCTTATGTACAGACGGTCTCCAATATCTCGCACGTCGCGAGCGCCAATTTCTTCTCCGAACTTTCCGTGGTGAGTATTACCATGAACAAAGCGAGGCTTCTTATCACGGCCAACAAATCCATACTTGCAAGGCATGAGCGCCGTAGCAATAATGTTTCGTCGGTTGTCGTCCCACATGTATTCGGAAATGGCCGTGTGCCATCCAAATCTCCATGACCAATAATCAGCATGAGGATAGTCAGGAGTTTGCTTGCGGTCAAATCCCTTGATTTCCATCGTACCGCGAGCATTCACAAATTCTCGTCGGTGTTTCATCGAACCCTTTGGTACCGGGATAACATTTACGGCTGGGAATGTTCGATCTGGAAACACAAATTGAGAGTTTCGAAATCTAAACACGTCGTCGTGGGACATGATCTGAGAGTTGGATCCGCCAATGATACCGTTGTAAAAAGCATCAGGAACGTTTCGAACCATACGTTCCTTTGTTACGTGAACTCCCAAATATTGAGTCACACTTACGTGCTTGACTTGAGTAGCCGAATCCTGGTTAGCTACCATGATTGGCGCAGAGCAAGCCGCAAATGCAACATCTTGGCCACGGTTCATAATGATAAACTTGGCACATGCTTGCGTATCGGCAACTCGTGTCAACAAGAAATCATACTGCTTGAATGAAGTGACAGGGTTCAACACTAACAATTCTACCTTTGGAATCATCGTTCCCTCTTCAAAATAAAAGGAACCTCTTGAAAATTCACTGGGCATGTCAAAGTGTTCATTAAGCAATCGATCAATGTTCAAGAAGAAGACAGGGTTTGCGTGCATTGGAAGCGAGAGCGCTGCCATCTCTTGGAACAACTTGTTAGATGCAGAAATCGGGTTACGGTTAAGGGGCAATCCAGTAAACGCTCCCCCGGTACGAAACAATGCACTCAATGCACCTCCAAGGCGGGAATGGAGCTCAAGTGCCATCTTGACTCGCACGACAAAGCTAGTGTCCGTGCAATGAGCAAAAGTTGGGCCTTCATCCGCTCCCATGCGTCCGTAAATCTCCCCAAAATAAGCAGTTCGATGAGACTTGAAGTTGTAAAGCTGATCATGGGGAACAACACCCCCAGCACCAGCAACGCAATCCAATGCAGCCGCAACGAGAGCATACGTTGAAGTCCCGGGGGCGTTAGCGTAATTAAGAGCCCCAGCCTCACCAAAGACATGATTAAATGCGTTGAAA